>Ga0213835_101067_pt1 | contig 19193 bp, 12 predicted proteins | sample SWPATP01_FD_160576 | JGI IMG/M metagenome (GOLD analysis project Ga0213835, IMG submission 160576) | Coastal seawater microbial communities from Marineland, Florida, United States - SWPA TP0 #1 | ecosystem: Environmental > Aquatic > Marine > Coastal | place: USA: Florida | collected 2016-08-05 | reverse complement strand
GCGAACAGCGTCCGCGGCGGCTCGTCGCGGTCGGCAAGGTGCTCGGCGATCGCCCACGCGAGGCTCAGCCCGTCGAGCGTACTGGTGCCGCGGCCGATCTCGTCGAGCACGATCAGCGAACGCCCCGTCGCGTGGTTGAGGATGTTCGCCGTCTCGGTCATCTCGACCATGAAGGTCGATTGCCCGCGGTGCAGCGCGTCGTCGGCGCCCACGCGTGTGAAGATCCGGTCCGTCACGCCCACCACCGCGTGATCGGCCGGCACAAAGCTCCCCGCGTGCGCCAGCAGCACCAGGAGCGCCGTCTGGCGGATGTAGGTGCTCTTGCCCGCCATGTTGGGCCCGGTGATCAGCGCGACCGGCGCTTCGGGATGCCCACCATCCGAGCCCAGCTCCGCGTCGTTGGGGACGAAGTTGTGCGCCAGCTTTTCATCGAGCACCGGGTGGCGCCCGCCGCGGATGCGGAGCACGGGCGCGTCCGCGATCTCCGGGCACACCCACCCGCGTTTGGCTGCCTTGGTCGCGAGCGCGCCCAGCGCGTCCAGCTCCCCCGCGACCTCGCCGAATTCGGTCACTGCGCCGAGGCGCGCGCACACAAGCTCGCACAGCCCGTCGAAGATCGCCCGCTCGCGTGCCAGCGCCCGGTCGGTCGCGGTCGAGACTTTGTCCTCGAACGCCTTGAGCTCCGGCGTGATATATCGCTCGGCGTTCTTGAGCGTCTGCTTGCGCGTGAAGGTCGCGGGTGCGCGACGCGCCTGGGCTGAAGGCAGTTCGATGTAGTACCCGAACACCTTGTTGTACCCGACCTTGAGCGAGGGCAGGTCGTGCTCGGCGTGCAGCTTCGCCTGGTATTCCGCGAGCCACTGCCCGGCGTCGCGTTCCAGCTCTCGCGCCTCGTCGAGTTCCGCGTCCACGCCGTCGCGCACGAGCCCGCCCTCGCGGAGGTGGCTCGGCGGGTCGTCCACGCACGCCGCCGCGATCTGTGCCGCGATCGGCGCGACGATCTCGGTCAGTGCGCACAGGCGGTCGTACTGCGCGCGCAGCGCGGGCGCCTCGCGCACCACCGCCGCGAGCGCCTCGGCACGCCCGAGGCTCGCCCCGAGTGCGACCAGGTCCCGCGGCCCGGCCCGGCCGAGCGCCAGACGCGCCGCCAGTCGGGGCACGTCCTGCACGCCCGACAACGCCTCGCCCAGTTCGTCCGCCGAGCGCCGATCCTCGACGAGCGTCGCGACCGCCCCTTGACGTGCGCGGATCGATTCGACCGTTCCCAGCGGACGGACGAGCCATTCGCGCACGAGGCGCTTGCCCATCGCGGTTCGGCACAGCCCCGGCGCGAGGAACAGGCTCAGCAGCGAGCCCTCGCGGTCGGACTCCAGCCCCGCGCGGTCGCCGCCTCGGATCGTGCGCTCGACTTCGAGGCTGCGCAGGCTGACCGCGTCGATCACGCACGACCCGTCCGCGGCATCCCGGCGCGGCGGTCCCAGGTGGGCGAGCGTCGCGTTGGGCAGCTCGATGGTTCGATCCCCGACCGCGTCCGGGTTCGCGCCCGCGTCGAGCGAGACGGTCTGGGTTTCCTGGAGATAGCGGAGTGCCGCCCCGAGCGGCGCGACGCACGCGTCGTCGTCGCTCATGCCGAAGCCCGCGAGCGTGCGCACGCCGTACTGCTCGCGGATCGCCTCCATCGCCTCGGATTCGCGGAACTGCCAGCTCGGGCGGGGTGTAGCGCTGATCCCGAGGCGCTCCACAAGCTCGCGCACCCACCCCGGCGTCGCGCCGTCGGCCGGCTCGGGGTAGAGCAGCTCGCTCGCGCCGCGTCGGGCTAGTTCGTCCGCAAGCGAGACCGAGCCCGCGGGGGGCAGTTCGCCCACCGAGACCGCGCCCGACGCCAACTCCACGCACGCCAGTGCGTGCCCCTGGTCGATCCCTCGGCGTCCAATCGGGCAGACCGCGATCACGGCGCTCGTCGCGTCCTCGGGCAGCAACGCGTCGTCGGCGAGCGTGCCCTGCGTGACGACGCGGGTGACCGCGCGCGCGACCACGCCCTTCGCGTCCTTCGGGTCCTGCACCTGATCGGCGACCGCGACGCGGTACCCGGCCGCGAGCGCGCGCCGGAGATAGGTTTCGAGCTGGTGATAGGGCGCGCCCGCCATGGGCAGGTCGTTCTGACGTTTGGTGAGGGTGAGCCCGAGGACGCGTGCGGCGGTCTTGGCGTCCTCGCCGAAGAGCTCGTAGAAATCGCCCATGCGGAAGAACAGCAGGGCGTCGGGGTGCCTCGCTTTGAACGCGAAGTACTGACGCATCGCCGGGGTTTGCTTCGGGTCGCCCGCCATGGGGCGCGAGCATAGGGCGCGTCGGGATCACGCGGGCGTGGGGCTCGCGCTGCCGAGGGTTACGCCGCCTGCGACTGGGCGTCGGGGCGATCCAGCAGCGTCTGGCAGGCTTGGAGGAGGTCCGGGCCCTTGATCGGCTTGGTCGCGTAGTCGTCGCACCCCGCCGCCAGCGCCCGCGACCGGGCCTCGGGCATCGTGTTGGCCGAGAGCGCGAGGATCGGGCCCGTCCACCCTTCGCGGCGGAGCGTGGCGGTCGCCTCGAAGCCGTCGACCTCGGGCATCTGCAGGTCCATCACGATCAGGTCGAACGCGCGCCCTCCTCGCGGGAAGCGATCGACTGCTCGATGGCTTCCCGCCCGTTCGTCGCGTCGTCCACGTCGAACCCCGCGCGCGTCAGGTGGTAGCGAAGGAGTCGCCGGTTGTCTGGCCCGTCCTCCACCAGCAAGAGCCTTCGCCCGCGGGACTCTGCGCGAGTCTGGTCCGTGCTCGCGGCAGGGCTCTGGATGCTCTCGTGCGATGTCACCGGCGCCTGGATGCGGAGCGTGAACGTGCTGCCGCGATCCAGCTGGCTCTCGGCTGTCAGCGTCCCGCCCAGTAGCTCCGCGAGGTTTCGGCTGATCGACAGCCCCAGCCCCGTCCCGCCGAAGCGACGTGCTGTGCCGACCTCGGCCTGTCGGAACGGCTGAAAGATCCGCTCCAACTGCCCCGGCTCGATCCCGATCCCCGTGTCGAAAACCTTGACGATCAACTCCCCCGAGTCGTAGCTCGCGTGCATCCGAACACGCCCACGCTCGGTGAACTTGATCGCATTGCCGACGAGGTTTGTCAGGATCTGGCGCACGCGCACCGGGTCGGTCTGCAGTGTTTCGGGGACGACGGGGTCGCACACGATCTCCAGCGACAGGCCCTGGCGTTCCGCCCGGTGGCGGAGCATGCTCGAGACGTCCTCCAGCAACGCCCGCGGGCTGACCGGCAGGCACTCGATCTCCAGGAGGCCCGCCTCGATCTTCGACATGTCCAGCACGTTGTTGATCAGCGCGATCAGGTGCTCGCCGTTGCGGCAGATCGTCTCGGCGCACTCGGCTTGCTCAGTCAGCGATTGTCCGCCCGCGCGGATCAGCTCCGCGTAGCCCAGGATCGACGTCATCGGCGTGCGGATCTCGTGGCTGATGCCCGCGAGGTAGTCGCTCTTGGCGAGGTTCGCCGCCTGAGCAGCCGCCGACGCCTCTTCCAGCTCCTGCGTCCGAACCGCGACCAGGCGCTCCAGATCCGCCTTCTCCCGCGTGAGACTCTCGGCCAGCTCCCGCTCCAGACGCTTGGCCCGCAGGCTCACCGCGAACCCGTCCAGGTTGAGCGCGAACTTCCAGGACCACATGTTCAGCAGCAGCAGGAAGACCGCCAGCAGGCGGTACGCCGGCCACACGAACATCACGATCGACATCGCGTACCCGCAGACCGCGCACCACAGGAAAATCTGCGCCAGGTTGTACATCTTCGTGTTGCGGTCCTCGGGCAGCTCGGCAAAATACGCCCGGCGCCAGAACAGCATGATCCGCCCGTACGCCGCGATCACGCCCAGCGTCAGGATCACCAGCGCCCAGACCCAGAACCAGTCCGTCCGCCCTTCCCCGGTCACCACGCAGTGGGTCCGGGGCATGTACGACCCGAAGTTGGTGAAGACGTCCAGGTTCTGCCAGCGGAACCCGCCCTGGGCCGCCGCACCCGCGACGAGCGACGCCTCGGCTTCGCCCCCGCACGACGCCACCGACGCGGGGCCCGTCGGCACACCGCGGTCCGCGAGCCCCATCCCCTGGGCTACGGGCTCCGCATCGGTCGGCATGCCCACCTTCTCGGCCGCCTGCGCCCGGGGCTTGATGCGCCAACCTGTTCTGAGCCCGACGATCCGCCGCGCCCGGCGCTTTCGGCGTTATCGGCCCGTTCCGCCGACCGCCGCGCGCAGCGCCGCGTCCTGCTCGACGGCTTCCAGCAGGCTGGGCGCATCGCTATCGACGCGCACGCCGAGCGTGGAGGCCTCTTGAAGCATGTGTTCGCGTTCTGAAGGCGCGACCACCAGCACCCCGCGTGCGCACCCCGCCGCCGCCCCGGCCATCAGGTCCGTCAAGCTATCGCCGACCATCACCGACCCATCGAGCACCACGCCGGGCACCTCTCGCGCCGCCGCCAGCAGCATCCCGGGCGCGGGCTTGCGCATCGGCCCGTCGGCATCCGGGCAGACATAGACCGCGTCCACGTCCGCCCCGCGGGCGCGCAGCTCGTGCCGCATCTGGTCGTGGATCGAGTCCACATCGTGCATGGTCATCCGCCCGAGGGCGACGCCGCGCTGGTTGGTGACGACCACGACGACCAGCCCGCCCCGCTTGAGCCGCCCGATCGCCTCGACCGCCCCCGGCAGGAACTCGAACTCGTCCCAGCGGGTGACATAGTCCCCCGGCAGACGCCGATTGATGACGCCGTCGCGGTCGAGAAAGACCGTGCGCACCGTGCCGAGCCGAGCCTGAACATCCCCGTCGTCGCGCATCGCCCGACGGTAGGCCGCCGCACCCGCGGGCCCGCCCGCCCCGTCGCTTCAACCGCTCCGCCCGCCCGGACGGCTCAGCCCAGAAGCGCGGGCAGCCCCGGACCAACCAATGGCCCGGGGCTGATGCCCGCATCGGGGGCTGAATTGTGGACCGCGTCTGCGATCTGCTTGCGAACACCGGGCCTGGGTGCGGTATTCCCGCGGCAACCATTTGATTGCGCATCGGGATGCGCACGAAAAACCCCCGCGACTCCGCGGGGGTTCGTGACTTTAGTGGAGCGGAGGAGATTCGAACTCCCGACCTCATCATTGCGAACGATGCGCTCTACCAACTGAGCTACCGCCCCGGTCGCGGCTCCGGGGGTCCGGGCCGCGGCGAGGGGGGAGTGTAGGGAGCTTTCGGGCGGCTGCCAAGCCGTCCAGCCGTCTTCGCCATGCGATCGGGAGGGGCGGGCCTTCGGCAGGCACCAGGAGCCGGGCACCGGGCACCAGACCCTTGCCATCGGCACTGGTGCCTGGTCACTGGCTGCCGGTGCCTGCCCCCTTACGGTCGCGGCTCGTGGATCCGTTCGACCGGGCCTAGGCTTATTGCAACAGCGTTCGCATCAGCGGTGGGGTGGGCGGCTCACCCCCCGCGCCCGCCCCGGCGCGCGGGCGGCACTGGAGAACCGACGGATGAAGGCTTGGGCGTTGATCGCCGTGATCCTCGGCGTGGGCGTCGGCGTGCTGGCGGCCTGGTGGAACCGTCCCGCCCCGGACGCTGCCGCTGAGGGCGCGTGGGAGGCGGTCGTCTCCATCGCCCCGCTCCGCGGGCTGATCGAGCCGCTGCTGCCCGAGGGTAGCCGGGTGACGGTGCTGATCCCGCCGGGCGTTTCCGAGCACGGGTATGAGCTTCGCCCCGGCGACGCGTCGGCCCTGGCGCGGGCGGACCTGGTCGCGATCGTCGGGCTCGGGCTGGAGCCGCGGATTGAGCGACTGCTCGACCGCGACACGGGCGCGAGCCGCCTGACGCTGGTGATGGCGGACATGCTGGGCATCGTTGGTCACGAGGGTCACGACCACGCCGAGACGCCGCACGACCCGGCTTGCGGGCTCTGCGACCACGGGTTGGACCCGCACCTCTGGCTCGACCCTGTGCTGACGCGCCGGTTCGTGGAGCAGGCCGCGGGCGCGATCGCGTCGGAGCTGGAATCCCGCGGCCGCCGGGAGGACGCGCGGAGCGTGCGGGACCGGGCGCGCGCGCTGGTCGCGTCGATCGACGGCGTGGACTCGGCGTACCGCGAGCGTCTGGCGCCGGCGGCCGGGGCGGCGATCGTGACCCATCACGCGGCTTGGGGTCGATTGGCGGACCGGTACGGGCTGGAGCAGGCGGCGGTGGTGCGTCCGATCGAGAGCGCCGAGCCGACGCCGGGTGAGATCGCCGATGCCGTGCGCACGATCACGTCGCGGAACATCCGTGTGCTGTTCGTGGAGCCGCAGTTTTCGGATCGCGGCGCGCGCCGGATCGCCGAGCGCACGGGGATCACGGTCGGTCAGCTGGACCCGCTCGGCGACGGGGACTGGGTGGCGATGATGATGGGCAACCTCGCGGAACTGGAGCGTTTGCTTGTGCCGGAGAGCGATCGCGTGGTGTTGAACGGCTCGGACCGCGCCCCGTGAGCGAAGCCGCGCCGGCCGTCCGCTACCGGGGCGTCAGCTACACCTATCCCGAAGGCGCGGGCGACGGCTCGCGCTCGCCTGCGCCCGCGGTGGAGCGGATCACGCTGGACGTGCGCGCGGGTGAGCGGCTCGGCATCCTCGGGCCGAACGGCGGAGGGAAGAGCACGCTGCTGAAGCTGACGCTGGGGCTGCTGAAGCCGGACGCGGGCGAGGTGGAGGTGTGCGGGCGGTCGGCGTTGTCGGCTCGTCGCGCGGGGCTGGTGGGGTACGTGCCGCAGCGGGCGGAGGCGGGGTTCGATTTTCCGCTGAGCGTGCGCCAGGTGGTCGAGCAGGGCGTGAGCCGGGGCGCGAGCGCGTGGCGCCGACTGCCCGCGGGCGCGCGCGCCCAGGTGGACGCGGCGATGGAGTTGGTCGGGATTGCGGAACTCGCGGAGCGTCCGATCGGTTCGCTCAGCGGCGGGCAGCGTCAGCGGGCGATGATTGCGCGGGCGGTTGCGGGCGAGCCGCGGGTGCTGCTGTTGGACGAGCCGACGGTGGGCGTGGACGTGGAGGGTCAGCAGCGGTTCGGGGTGTTGCTGGAGCGATTGGCGTCGCGCGGGCTGACGGTGGTTGTGGTGACGCACGATCTGCGGACGGTCGCGGGCGGGTGTGATCGGGTGGCGTGTCTGCGGCGCACGCTGCACGCGCATGTGCACCCGCGCGGGTTGACGCCGGAGGTGCTGGCGGAGGTGTTCGCGCACGACGTGGAGGCGGCTTTCGGTCCTGTGCACGTGGAGGCGCATTTGGAAGCCGACTGCCCCGGGCCGCACACACACACGCATGACCATCATCACAGTGACCACGGGGGGGACGGTGCCCGTGCGCACGATTGAGTTTCTGACCGATCCTGTGCTGCGCGGGTATTACTGGCCGGGCGTGCTGGCCGGGCTCGCGGTCGCGGCGCTGGCGGCTCCGCTCAGCGTGCTCGTCGTGCTGCGGCGGCTTGCGTTCATCGGGCAGGGTGTGAGTCACGCGGCTTTCGGCGGCGTGGGGGTCGCGCTGGCGCTGGGCGCGGTCGGGATGACCGCGGCGGCGGTGGAGCCGGGGCGGACGGGGATCATTCTCGCGTTCTGCGTGCTGTCGGCGTACGCGATCGCGTGGCTTGGGGAGCGCAGCCGAGTCGCGCGCCCGGACACGGCGATCGGGATCGTGCTGGTCGCGTCGATGGCGATCGGGTTCGTGCTGCACCGGTATGCCGCGGAGCGTGCGCGCGCGGGTGGTCAGCCCGCGCCGCCGGGGCTGGAAGACGTGCTGTTCGGCGGCGTGCTCGGGGTGGGGTGGTTCGACGCGGGGGTCGCGGGCGCGGTCGCGGTCGGCGTGCTGGTGACGCTGGCGTGGGTTCGGCGGGATCTTGTGTTCTGGGCGTTCGAGCCGACGGCGGCCGAGGCGTTCGGCGTGGCGGTCGCGCGCGTGCGCAACCTGGTCATGATCCTGCTCGCGGTCGCGATCGTGGTGGGGATGCAACTCGCGGGCGTCGTGCTCGTCACCGCGATGCTCGTGCTCCCGGGGGCGATTGCGCTGCGATTGAGCGCACGGTTGTGGGGCGTGCTCGCGTGGGCGTGGGCGAGCGCGATCCTGGGCGTTGGCGCGGGGCTGGTGCTCAGCTTCGAGTTGGACCAGCAGCCGGGGCCGATGATCGTGCTGGCGATGACGGTGATGTTCGGTGCGGCTTCGGTGGCGGGGGGTAGACTTTGTGGGCGGAAGGCAATAGGCACGAGGCATTAGGCACGAGGGGGGAAGAGAGCGGAGGGGAGGGGATGGTGTTTCTGGCGCCTTTCGGCGTGGGGGGTGCCGATGGAGCGATCGTGTATGAGCGAGGACGGATGTCCATTCACCCTAATGCCTCGTGCCCAATGCCTCTTGCCTTCCCCAGGAGATCCCATGAAAGCTGAAACGATGCTGGCGGAGTTGAACCGTTTGCGCAAGGACCTTGACGAGGACAAGGGTGATATCGAGTGGCTGACGCTGCACCATGTGTTTTGCTTTGTCAGTTACAAGATGGGCGATTTTCAGAAGTATCTTGACGAGCAGGCGGACAAGGGCGCGTTCGAGGAGTTTGAGGACTGATCGCCCCGATCGGGCGGCGTTTGCGTGTGTTGGCGGTCGCGGCGTGGGGGGCTGGGGTTGGGGGTGGGGTGTGTGGAAAAATCGCGTTTCGGGCGTGCATCTTTTCCTGTTGCGTTGGCGTATTGCTGTTCGATAGACTCGTATCGCGGGGAGCGCGACGCCCGGGGCCGACGAAAACCGTCGGTACAGGCGGATGCGGGCCCGCGACGACCGGGGTTCGGCGTCTCGCGGAGGCGTCGGTTCTTCCGGGCGATGTGCCGCGTGCGACGGCACGCGGGGAGAACACCCGGCGGGCGGCCTGCAGGGGTCGCCGACGGCTGGGGCGGTTCTGAGCAAAGGAGGTGATCCAGTGTCGAATCATGCCTGTACGAGAGGGCTGCGTCGCTGACGTGGCACGACGGTGCTGCCGTCATGCAGCCCGAGCAAACGGAGTTTCTCCTACGGCCGCCGACGCCCAGCGTCGGCGGTTGTTTTTTGGATCAGGGTGGCGGGTCCGCATTGAGCCGGGAGGCTGGTGAGCAGTGCCCATGCCCGTGTTTGTGCCGGCGTGGGTTTCGGCACGGTATCCCCGGCTCGGGGTGGTCTGTCGGATGGGTGCGGTTGTGTCGGGATCCTTACTACACTCCAGCTGCTATGCGGGTTGATCCGTCCCCTTTGGCGGGGCGGTGAGGGACGGCGCACGTTCGGTGCGTTTGATTTTTTGTGTATCAGGCGGTTCTTGCGGTTATCTTCGGCATGGGCCTGATGCGGGTGATGCGGGCGTTTGGTCGTTTCGGCTTGGCGTTGGATGGCTCGGGATGGGTGTTGCTGAGGGCAAGGGCCGCGGGTGGCTCGGGCGGGTGTCGTCTGGGTTGCCGGTGGCGTGGGGCAGAATTTATGAGCGACTTCGTGCGGTGGTCATCGTGGCTTCGGGGTGCGTGCACGTGCGGTGCTTCGGCGCGATGGGGCGCGGTGGGTGCGTTGCTGTTGGCGCTGGTGCTGATGTGCCCAGGGTGCGGCGGCGAGCGTGCGGAGGAGGAGGGGGTTCGCCCGATCCGCGCGATGCGGGTGGGGGATCTGTCGGAGTTCCGTGGGCGTCAGTTCCCGGGGCGTGCCGAGGCGGTGCAGTTTGCGGAGCTGTCGTTCCGCGTGCCGGGCTCGCTTCGTTCGATGCCGGCGCGTCTTGGGCTGGTGTTCGAGGAAGGTGTTGCGGTTGCGGAGCTGGATCGGCGTGATTTTGAGGTTCGCGTTCGCAGGGCGGAGGCTTCGCTGGCGCGGGCGCGGTCGGAGTTTGTGCGCGCTGAGGCGGAGTTCCAGCGGGCCGCCGAGGTTTTCGATCAGGGTGCGGTTTCGGAGATCGAGATCGTTCGGCTGCGTGAGGCGATGAACATCGCTTCGGCGACGGTGGAGGCGATGGAGGCCGAGTTGCAGGCGTCGCGGGACGACCTGGCGGACACGACGCTTCGGGCGCCGTTCACGGGCGAGATCTCGGCTCGGTACACCGAGAATTTTGAGGATGTTCAAGCGCGTCAGCGTGTGGTTCGGATTGTCGATGATTCGCGGATCCGGTTCACGGTGTTCGTGCCGGAGCAGTTCATGGTGCTGCTGCCTTCGGTGGAAGAGATTCTGTGCGAGTTCGACGCTTTCCCGGGGCGTGAGCTGCCGGCGGTGGTGGATGAGATCGGTCGCGAGGCGGACCAGATCACGCGGACGTTCCCGGTGACGCTGGTGATGGATCAGCCGGCGGGGGCTCGGGTGTTGTCGGGGATGACCGGGCGTGCGTGGGTGGAGCGTCTGCGCGTGCCGGAGGGCGTGGCGGAGGAGTTCGATGTGCCGCCGGGCGCGATCGGGGAGAGCGCCGAGGGGCGCCGGTTTGTGTGGGTGTTTGACGAGCAGCGCGGGGTGGTGAATCGGCGCGAGGTCGAGGTCGGGCGTCTTTCGCCGAGCGGGGTTCGTGTGCAGGGGGTTCGGCGCGGGGAGATCGTCGCGACGGCGGGTGCGGCTTTCCTGCGCGAGGGGCAGCGCGTTCGCCTGCTGGATGAGGCGATCGGGCGTGGGGCCGCTCGTGAGGGAGGGGCTCCCGAATGAGCATCATCGGCAAGGTGTTTGAGCGATCGGTCGTGACGGTGTTTGCGACGGCGGTCGTGATGGTGGCCGGCGTGCTCTCGTACTTCCAGCTCGGGCAGCTGGAGGATCCGGAGTTCACGGTCAAGGTGGCGATGGTGGCGACGCCGTACCCGGGCGCGACGCCGGAGGAGGTTGAGCTCGAAGTCACGGACGTGATCGAGAAGGCGGTGCAGGAGATCTCGGTCCTGAAGGAGATCGAGTCGTACTCGAGTGCCGGGCTTTCGCAGGTGAAGGTGGTGATCAAGGCGGCGGTGCGTTCGCACGAGTTGCCGCAGGTCTGGGACGAGTTGCGGAAGCGGATCTCGGACGCGTCGCGTGAGCTGCCCCCGGGCGCGGGGCCGCCGATCGTGTTCGATGATTTCGGCGACGTGTTCGGCTTTCTGTTCGCGTTGCAGTCCGACGGTTTTTCGTACGCGGAACTGGAGCGGTACGCCGACGAGATCAAAGCGCAGCTCGCGGTGGTGCCGGGCGTGGCGAAGGTTGAGCTGTGGGGCGTGCAGCGCCAGTGCGTGTACCTGGACATCTCTGAGTCGCGGCTCTCGCAGCTCGGGCTCTCGATGCTGGATGTGCAGAACACGCTTGCGCAACAGAACACGGTGGTTGAGGCGGGCGCGGTCGATGTGCTCGGCTCGCGCCTGCGCTTCGAGGTGACCGGGGATTTTGATACGGCCGAGGCGATCGGGGAGCTGGTGATCCGCGGTCGAGGCGTCGGCGGCGAGGACGAGGGGCGCCTGATCCAGATTCGCGACATCGCGACGGTGGAGCGCGGGTATCTCGCGCCCACGCAGGCCGAGATGCGCTCGAACCACCTGCCGTCGATCGCGATCGCGGTTTCCAATGCGTCGGGGGTCAACATCGTCACGCTCGGCGAGGCGATCGATCAGCGCCTGGCCGAGATTCGCGCGAGCCTGCCGGTGGGGATCGAGATCTCGCACATTTCCTGGCAGTCCGACGAGGTGAGCACGGCGATCAACGACTTTATGGTCAGCCTCGCGATGGCGATCGGGATCGTGCTGATCGTGCTGTGGTTCGCGATGGGCTTCCGCTCGGCGGTGGTGGTGGGGCTGACGGGGCTGTTGATGGTGATCGTCGCCACGTTCCTGGTGATGAACATCATTGATGAGGACCTGCACCGGATGTCGCTCGGGGCGTTGATCGTCGCGATGGGCATGATGGTGGACAACGCGATCGTGGTGGCCGACGGGGTGCTGATCCGGATTCAGCGTGGGATGAAGCGGATCCCGGCGGCGATCGAGGCGGCGTCGCTGCCGTCGCTGCCGCTGCTCGGGGCGACGGTGGTCGCGGTGATGGCGTTCTACCCGATCGCGGCTTCGACCGAGAGCGCGGGCGAGTACTGCCAGGCGCTGTTCTCGATCGCGGGGGTGGCGCTGCTGGTGTCGTGGCTGTTCGCGATCACGGTTTCGCCGCTGATGTGCGTCGCGCTGCTGCCGGCTCCCAAGGGCGACAGCAAGGATCCGTACGGGAGCGCGATGTACGTGCTGTTCCGGCGGCTGCTGGAGTTTTCGCTGCGGGTTCGCGGGGTTGTGCTGGTGATGTTCGTCGGCGCGCTGGTGGTGAGCGTTGTGGGCTTCCGGTTTGTTGATCAGATGTTCTTCCCGGCCGCGGATCGGTCGCAGTTCATGGTCGATGTGTGGATGCCGGAGGGGACGCGGATCGAGACGACGTCGGAGACGGCTCGTCTGCTGGAGTCGTACGTCGGTGGGCTCGAGGGCGTGACGGCGGTGAACGCGTTCATCGGTCGCGGGCCGCCGCGGTTCTATCTGCCGGTCGAGCCGGAGGCGCCGAACTCGTCGTACGCGCAGCTGATCGTGAACACGACCGATGGGCGCGCGGTGGGGCGTTTGCTGGCGATGGCGCAGCGCTGGTCGAACGAGAACCTGCCGGAGGCGGTGGTGATTACGCGCCGGTACGGGCTTGGGCCGTTCCGTTCGTGGCCGATTGAAGCCCGGATCAGCGGGCCGGCGTTCGCAGACCTCGGCGTGCTGCGCGGACTGGGCGAGCAGTTGGAGACGATCCTCGCGGAGAGCCCGCACGCGAAGACGACGCGGACGAACTGGCGGAACAGAACGCCGCTGATTGTTGCGGAGTACGACCAGGCGAACGCGCGATGGACGGGTGTTTCGCGGAGCGACGTCGCGTTCGCGCTGCGGCGTTCGCACGATGGTTCCATCGTGGGGCTGTACCGCGAGGACGACAAGCTGCTGCCGATCGTGCTGCGCAGCGCCGAGCGTGATCGCGAGCAGATTGCCCGGAACCTGGACATTTTGCAGGTTCGCCCGCTGCTTTCGAGCCGATCGGTGCCGCTGTCGCAGGTCACGACGAGCGTGGAGACGCAGTGGCGCGACCCGTTCATCTTCCGCTTCAACCGTGCGCGGACCATCGCGGCGCAGGGCGTGCCCGAGGGGCTGGCGACGGACTATCTCGACGACGTGCGGGAGAAGATCGACGCGATCGAGCTGCCGCCGGGGTACACGCTGAAGTGGGACGGGGAGTACCGCTCGTCGCGGGACGCGAAGGCGTCGCTGGTGCCGGGCGTTGTGCCGGCGTTCATCATCATGGCGCTCGTGATCGTGGGTCTGTTCAATAATTATCGCCAGCCGCTGATCATCCTGTGCATTGTGCCGTTCGCGTTGATCGGGGTGGTGGTTGGGTTGCTGGTGACGGGGCAGCCGTTCGGGTTTGTGGCGTTGCTCGGGGCGATGTCGCTGGCGGGGATGATGGTGAAGAACGCGATCGTGCTGCTGGACGAGGTGAACGCGCTGAAGAAGGAAGGGCAGCCCGAGTACGACGCGCTGGTGAACGCCGCGGTGGCGCGTCTTCGCCCGGTGCTGCTGGCCGCGGGGACGACGGTGCTGGGGGTGATCCCGCTTCTGGGCGACGTGTTCTGGGTTTCGCTGGCGGTGGTGATCATGTTCGGGCTGGCGATCGGCTCGGCGATCACGATGATCCTGGTGCCGGTGCTGTACGCGATGTTCTACCGCGTGCGCCGGGGCGAGCCGGGTTCCGCGCCGCCCGCGGGTGTTGAGCCGAGCGTGCAGGGATGAACGAGCCCGACCCCAAGCAGCCGCCCGCGCACACGACGAGCGAGCTCTTGGACTATCTCTACCGGCTTGGGCAGGCGTACCTCGCGTGCGGCGAGCAGACGGCGCAGGTAGAGCTTCAGCTCCGGCGCGTCGCGGCGGCGTACGGTGCGCGCCGGTCCCGCGTCGTCGCGTTTCCGACGGCGATCTTCATCAGCCTGCACGAGGGCGCGGAAGAACGCGTCACTGTCGCGGAAGGGCCGCTCGGCGGGCTCCGCCTGGATCAGATGGCCGACGTGTACAACCACGGCGCCGAGATGCAGAAAGGGCAGATCCCGATCCGCGAGGCGGCGCCCCAACTCGCTGCGATCATCCGACGCAAGGCCCGCTTCGGCAAGGTCGGCACGCTCATCGGGCACGTCGTGCTGGCGACGGGCGTCGCGATGGTGCTCAATCCGGAACTCATCAGTACGTTTGTCGCGGCGTTTCTGGGCGGCATCATCGGGCTGCTGAAGATGCTGATGCCGGAGAAGCCGCTGCTGTCGGTGCCGATGCCGGTGATCGCGGCTTCATTGGTTTCGGCGTTGGTGTTCCTGGCGATCCGTCACGGGCTGCCGGTCGATCCGCTGCACGTGCTGGTGCCGCCGCTGGTGACGTTCCTGCCCGGCGCGATGCTGACCTTCGGCATGATCGAGCTCGCCTACGGCGACATGGTGAGCGGTTCGAGCCGCCTGGTGACGGGGTTCGTTCAGCTATTCCTGCTCGCGTTCGGGCTGGCGGCGGGGGCGATGCTCGTGGGCTTCCGGTTGGATTCGGTGCCGGATGTGGTTGTGGAGATCTCGACCAATCCCTGGGTGCCGTGGCTTGGGGCGATGGTGTTCGGCGTCGGGGTTTTTCTGCATTTCTCCGCGCCGAAGAACGCGCTGCCATGGATGCTGCTGGTGCTGATCCTCGCGTTCGGGGCGCAGCGTCTCTCGGCGGGGTTGATCGGGCGTGAGTTCAGCGGGTTCTTCGGGACGCTGGTCGCGACGCCGCTGGGATACCTGATCCAGCTCCGGTTCAAGGGCCCGCCGCCGATGGTGACGTTCCTGCCGAGCTTCTGGCTGCTGGTGCCGGGCGCGCTGGGGCTGCTGAGCGTGAAGCAGATGTTCAGCGATACGGCGATCGGGATGGAAGGGCTGATCTCGACGGTGTTCGTGTTCGCCTCGGTCGCGATCGGGACGCTGCTCGGCGCGTCGCTGTACAAGTTCCTGACTGAGCGGTTCGGCTCGTGGCGGCTCCAGATCGGGCGCGTGAACCGCGCGGCCCATGCGCCCCGCAAGAGCTGAGCGGCCCGTTTTGATGCGTGCGCGGGACGGTGGCTTTACGCTTCCAGTGCCGCGATCGCGACGGCGAGGCGGCAGCCGTCGTGGTATTCGGGCAGGTTCACGTACTCGTGGACGGTGTGGATCTCGTACTGCCCGGCTCCGATCGTGATGGTCGGCACGCCGCGTGCGGTCAGCCAGTTCGCGTCGAGCCCGCCGTTGGAGAAAACGGTGGACGCCTTGAGCCCGATGGATTCGGCGGCCCGCTTGGCGTGGGCGACGGCCGGGGCGTCGTCCGGGATGTTGAACGACGGGTACTTGGCTTCGCCCTTGAACACGAGCTCGGCGGTGTCGCCGGACGCGTCTTTCACCTGCTCGACCGCGTGCTTGAGCGCGTCGTGGTAGGCATTGGTGATGGTGTTCGCGAACTTGGTGTCGGGGCTGCGGGTTTCGCCTTTGAGGTAGACGAAATCGGTGACGACGTTGGTTGCGTCGCCGGCGGGTTTGTTGTCCTTGCCGCCGAACACGCCGACGTTGCTGGTGCCGTGGGCGTCCGCCTTGGTGACCTTGCCGAACCAGCCGTTGCGGTGCACCTCGGCGATCGCGATGGAGGCGACGAGGGTTGAGGAGATGCCCTTCTCGGGTGCAACGCCGGCGTGCGCAGCCTTGCCCTTGATGAACGCCTCCCACGCCTCGGCGCCGACCGCACCGGTGATGAGCTCCGCGGGGACCTTGCCGTCGACGTTGATGCACATCACCGCGCCGCTGAAGTCTTTCGGGTCGATCTGCTGGGAGCCTTGGAGCCCGCACTCTTCGCGAACGGTGAAGAGCAGGGTGATCGGCGGGTGCGGGATGTTGTTCTTGAGGAGCGTTTCCGCGAGCATGACGAGCACGGCACAGCCGGTGCGGTTGTCGCCGCCGAGCCCGGTGCTGCCGTCGGTGACGATGCGGTCGCCCTTGAGGATCGGCTTCGCGCCGGCGCAGATGGGGACGGTATCGAGGTGGGTGGAGAAGGCGATGCGCGGGGCGTTGCGCGTGCCGGGGAGATCGACGAAGAGGTTGCCGGTCTGCGTGGGGTCGGCGATGCGCTGGTTCGCGGTGTCGAAGCGGATCGCGGACGCGGGCACGCCGAGGGCTTTGAGATCTTCGATGATCGCTTCGGCGATCGCTTTCTCGTTGCCGCTGGTGCCCTCGATCGCGAGGTACCGCATCAGGCGATCGTCGGCGGACTTGGTGTCCAGGGGGATGTTTTGGCTTGGCATGTGGGTGTGCTCCGTTGCGTGTCGGTGATCGGGTGAGTTGCGGGTTTGGTGGGATCAGATGCCCCAGGGCAGGCCGAGGAGGTGCCAGACGACGAACAGGATGGTCCAGAGGGCGAGCAGGACGACGACGTAGGGGAGCATGAGCGCGACCACAGTGCCGACGCCGGCGTTCTTGTCGTACTTCTGGCAGAACACGACGACGAGCGCAAAGTACGCGTTGAGCGGCGTAATCATGTTGATCGGCGAGTCGGCGACGCGGTAGGCGGCGAGCACGGCCTCGGGCTCCACCCCAAGACGCATCAGCAGCGGGACGAAGATCGGGGCGAAGATCGCCCACTTCGCGATCGCGCCGGTGATGATGAAATCGAGCAGCACGACGACGGCGATGAAGCCTAGGAGGAGCCAGAGCGGGCCGATGTCGACGCCTGTGAGCGCGTTGGAGAGCGAAACGGCAAGGATCGTCGCCATGTTGGAGTAGTTGAAGAAGGCGATGAACTGGGCGATGATGAACAGGAGGAAGATAAGGCTGCCGAGCGTGGCGACGGCTTTTTCCATCGCCTTGATCGCATCTCTGAAGTTTTTCATCGCTCCAGAGCCGAGCCCGTAGGCGAAGCCGCAGACGAAGAAGACGGCCGCGATGAACGCGATCAGCCCGTTCATGAACGGCGTGTTCCCGATCAGCGCCCCGGAACTCGGGTCGCGGAGCGGCGCGCCCGAAGGCAGCGCGAGCAGCGCGAAGAAGGCGAGCACGCCGACAAGCCCGATGCCGGCGAACTTTAGCCCGCGCCATTCTTCTTTGCTGAGTGAGGCACTGCCCTCGTCGGTGCGTTCGCCCTCGAACTTGCCGAGGCGGGGTTCGATCACGCGCTCGGTGATCAATGCGATCACGATCGTGAGGAACAGCACGGAGACGACGGAGAACCAGAGGTTGGACGCCAGCCCGATCGAGGTGTCCGGATCGACGAGATGGATCGCGTCGTTGGTGAACTCCACGAGCACGGCGTCCAGAGGCTTGATGAGCATATTGACCGTGAACGCGCCGGCGACGGCCGCGAATCCGGCCGCGAGCCCCGCGAGCGGGTGGCGGCCGACGCTCAAGAACGCGGCCCCCGCGAGCGGGATCAGCACGAGATAGCCCGCGTCGGCGGCGATGCTGGAGAGGATGCCCACGAACACCATGATGTAGACCAGCAGCTTCGGCGGGGCGATGACCACGAGCTTGCGGATCAGTGCTTTGATGAGCCCGGATTCCTCGGCGACGCCGACGCCGAGCATCGCGACGATGATGAGCCCCACGGCCGTGAACGCCATGAAGTTGGGGATCAGCGAGGTGTACATGAACCGCAGCCCCTCGATGGTCAGCAGGCTGCGGGCCGTCGCGGTGCGGGTTTCGATGGTGATTTTCTGTTCGTCCAGCGAGGCGTAGCCGGGCAGGGAGCCCATGCCGTAGTACATAGGGTCGGTGATCTCGACCTGCGCTTCGGTCGGCTGGGGGACCATGACCTCGTACTCGACGCTCGCGCCGGTCATGTAGAGGATCTGGGAGAGCCCGATCACCGCGGCGAGCAGCAGCAGGAAGATGACCGCCGGGTGGGGCACCCGGTTGCCGACGCGTTCGACGACATCCAGGAATTTCTGCATGCCGCCCTTGGGGGCGTCGCTGGTCGCGGCTGACTTGCTCATGGGTTGGGCCCTTTCCGGTTGGCTACATCGTCGTGGGCTGGGTCGGCTCGGTTGGATGGGTCTGGGGCGGGTCGGTAATTGCGGCGGCGGGGGCTGCGAGATCGGCGGGCGCGGGCTCGACGAAGGCAGGTTCGACGAGAGCAGCCTCCGCCTCCGGGCGATCGGTAATCGGGCGCAGCGGCATGACGATCGGGACGAGGATGACCGAGACGATCATCGTGATCAGCGCGAACGGGCCGCCGATGCGCACGAAGTCGGAGAACTTGTAATTGCCCGGCGTGACGACGAGGGTGTTGACCGGCGAGGAGACCGGGGTGACGAAAGCCGTGGACGCGGCGAGGGCGACGATCATCGCGAACGGGTAGGGCGAGACGCCCATTTCCTTCGCGACGGCGATCGCGACGGGCGCGAGCAGGACGGCCGTCGCGGTGTTGGACATGAACATGCTGAGGATCGTCGTGAGCGCAAAGAGCGTGGCGAGGACGACGTGCTGCCCGGCGCCGCCGGTGAGCCCGGTGAGCGCGCCCGCGGCGAGCTCGACGCCGCCGGTACGCTGGAGCGCGAGAGAGAACGGCAGCATGCCGACGATGAGGACGATGGTCTTCCAGTTGATCGCGCGGTAGGAGCCGTTGATGCCGATGCACCCGGTCGCGCCCATGATGAGGCAGCCGATGAGCGCCGCTTGGACGTTGGGCACGATGCCGGTGACCATGAGCAGAACGACGACGCCGAGGGCGAAGAGCGCGTGCGGGGCTTTGCCGGGTGCGGGGAGTACTTCTTCGACATCGGTCGGCATCTGCATGAGGATGACGCCGGTGTCGTCGAGCTTGACGCGCTCGATCTGCTTCCACGGGCCGACGACGAGCAGGGTGTCGCCGACGCGGATCTTCTCGGAGACGAACTCCTGTCCCAGAGCTTCGGAGCCGCGACGGAAGCCGATGACTGTGAGCCCGTTGCGCGTGCGGAAATCGGCTTCGACGATGGACTTGTCGATGAGCCTGGAGTCGGCGGGCACGATGACCTGCGCCATGCCGATGTCCTGCGAGCGGTCGTTGAAGTAGGCGCCGGCCAGCGGGAGGGGCTCGAGCCCGAACTGCTCGCGCACGGCTTCGACGCTCGGGCAGTTCACCAGCAGGTCGATGAGCAGGATGTCGTCGGCCTGGAGC
>Ga0213835_101065_pt1 | contig 19211 bp, 16 predicted proteins | sample SWPATP01_FD_160576 | JGI IMG/M metagenome (GOLD analysis project Ga0213835, IMG submission 160576) | Coastal seawater microbial communities from Marineland, Florida, United States - SWPA TP0 #1 | ecosystem: Environmental > Aquatic > Marine > Coastal | place: USA: Florida | collected 2016-08-05 | reverse complement strand
CGTCCACGATCCGGTTGACGAAGCTCGAGTTCGCCCCGTTCTCCAGCAACCGCCGCACCAGATAGGCGAGGAGGTCGCGGTGCGCCCCCACCGGCGCGTAGATGCGACAGCGCGTGCCCCGCGTCCGGTGGACGATGTCGTGGAGCTGCTCGCCCATCCCGTGCAGGCGCTGGAACTCGTAGGCGGCGGGGTCGAGCCCCGACGCCATGTGCAGGATCGCGGCCACGGTGTGGGCGTTGTGGGTGGCGAACTGCGGATAGAGCCGGTCGGTCATGCACAGGAGCGTGCGGGCATGGGCGATGTAGCTGACATCCGTGGCGGGCTTGCGGGTGAAGACCGGGAAATCCGCGAGGCCGAGGACCTGCGCGCGCTTGATCTCGGTGTCCCAGTAGGCGCCCTTGACCAGCCGCACCATCAGCTGCCGGTCGAGCCGCCCCGCGAGGTCATGCAGCCAGTCGATCACCGGCCCCGCGCGCCGGCCATAGGCCTGCACCACCACGCCGAAACCGTCCCACCCCGCCAGCGACGGCGCGCGCAGCGCCGCCTCGATCACCTCGAGCGAGAGCGCCAGCCGGTCGGCCTCCTCCGCGTCGATGTTCAGCCCGATGCCGGCCGCGCGGGCCAGCCCCGCCAGCGCCTGCACCCGCGGCACCAGCTCGTCCATCACCCGGGCGCGCTGGGCCACCTCGTAGCGCGGGTGCAGCGCCGAGAGCTTGACCGAGATGCCGGGGTTGGTCCGCAGGTCGCCGCCCCGCGCCGCCCCCGCAATGGCCGTGATCGCCGCCGAATAGGCGAGGTGATAGCGTCGGGCGTCGGCCTCGGTCCGCGCGGCCTCGCCCAGCATGTCGTAGCTGAAGGTATAGCCCGAACGCTCCATCGGGGCGGCGCGGGACATCGCGGCGCCGATCGTCTCGCCCAGCACGAACTGCCGGCCGAGCTCCTTCATGGCGCGCCCGACGGCGGTGCGGATCACCGGCTCGCCCAGCCGGCGGACCGCGGCGCGCAGGCTGCCGGCGACCCCGGGCGCGCCGTCCTCCAGCACCCGGCCGGTCAGCATCAGCGCCCAGGTCGAGGCGTTCACCAGCGACGAGGCCGAGCGGCCGAGGTGGCGGCCCCAGTCGGCCGGGGCGATCTTGTCCTCGATCAGCTCGTCGATGGTGTCGGCATCCGGCACGCGCAACAGCGCCTCGGCGAGGCACATCAGCGCCACGCCTTCGTCGGTGGAGAGGCCGTATTCGGACAGGAACACCTCCATCAGCCCGGGCCGGGCGGCCGCGCGGATCTCGCGCACCAGCCCGGCGGCGTCCGTCACGATGGCGGCGCGGGCGGCGGCGTCCAGCCCGGCGCGGTCCGTCAGCCGGGCCAGCAGCGGCGCCTCGGGCGTCAGGCTCTCATGGGTGATGGCGCGGGGCAGTTCGGGCATGGCGGGGTCTCCTGTCTGCCGACCGGCATAGCGCAGCAGTCGCAGGCGGTTGTCCCGAAGACGATAGCATGACAGGAGGATGGCCCGAAATGGAGGGAAATCACGATGCGCCCGGGCCTGCCCGACCTCGACAGCCACGACCGCGCCATTTGCCAGGTCCTCGCCACCGAGGGGCGGCTGCCCATCGCCGACCTCGCCCGCCGCATCGGGCTGTCGAAATCGCCCACGCAGGTGCGGCTCAGGCGGCTGGAGGCCTGCGGCATCATCACCGGCTATCGCGCCGTTCTGGACCCGATCCGCATGGGGCTGGCGCATGTCGCCTTTGTCGAGGTGCGGCTGTCGGACACCCGCGAGGCGGCGCTGCAGGCCTTCAACCGCGCGGTGCTGAAGGTGCCCGAGATCGAGCAGTGCCACATGATCGCGGGCGGCTTCGACTATCTGCTCAAGGTGCGGACGTCAGGCATCGAGGAATATCGCCGCGTGCTGGCCGAGCGGATCTCGGCGCTGCCGCATGTCGCCGCGACCTCGACCTTCGTGGCCCTGGAGGCGGTGCGCGACACCCCCGGCTGAGGCGAAGCGCAGGTGACCCGCCCGCCGCGCCGCCGTGGACTGGATCCGCGATGCGCGAGGGAGAGGGCGATGCGACGGTGGCAGGGGGTTTTCCGGCCGTCACCGGGCTCGGGAGCCATCGGTCTGCCTGCGGCTCGCCGGCCAGGGGGCGGGCCCGGCCACCGGCGCGGGCGCTCGATCGGACGCAGCGACCGGCAGGCGGTGGTGACCGTCACCGAATGGCTGCCCGGCGACCATCCCCGCGCCGGTCACGCCCTCCAGACCATCGCGGACCGGGTCGCGGCGCCCGAGGCCGACCCGGGTGCGATGGCACGCACCCATGAGCGCCCGCCGGGCATCGTGCCTCTGCACCCGGAGCGGTTGGCGATGGAGACCGGGCTGCGGGCACATCGACCCCGGCATGAGCCTGCCGGTCCCGATCACGAGCGCGGCGGCCTCGGGCAACGGGCGTCTTCGCGGCCGGGTGCGCGCCGGCCCCGCCCCTCCCGCGGCCTCCGCCGCCGCGTGCCGCGCCGATCCGGCCGGCAAGCGGCGCCCTCTCTCCGGGGCAGGCCATCAGGGCAGGCTACAGGCCGTCTTCACCCGCGTGTGGAACTCGGCCGCATGGCTGCCCTGCTCGCGCGGCCCGAAGCTCGAGCCCTTCACCCCGCCGAAGGACACATGATGAGCCACCCCGCCCCGGGCAGGTTCACCATCACCGTCCCCGCCTGCGCCTTGAAGGCCGTGGCGTGCTTCAGCGAGGCGGTGCAGATCCCCGCCGACAGCCCGAAGTCGGTGTCGTTCGCCACCGCCAGCGCCTCGTCGAAATCCCGCAGCCGGATCACGCCGGCGACCGGGCCGAAGACCTCGGCGCGGTTGATCCGCATGGCAGTGTCGGTGCCGGTCACCAGCGCGGGCGCCGTGAAATCGCCCTCGGTCGGGCCGTTCACCCGGCCGCCCCCCGTCACCGTGCCACCCTCGGACGCCGCAATGTCCACCGATTTCAGGTTGCTCGCCAGCTGCACGGCGCCGACCACCGGCCCGATCTGGGTGGAGGGGTCCAGCGCCGGGCCGACCCGCAGCGCGCCCATCGTCTCGGTCAGCCGGGCAACGAAACGGTCGTGGATCCCCTCGGTCACGATCAGCCGCGACGAGGCGGTGCAGCGCTGCCCGGTGGAGAAGAAGGCGCCGTTCAGGCTGGCCGCCACCGCGGTCTCCGGATCGGCGTCGTCCAGCACCACCATGGGGTTCTTGCCCCCCGTCTCCGGCTGCACCTTCTTCATCCCCGCGGCATGGCCCGCCGCGATCCCGCGCCCCACCCCCAGCGAGCCGGTGAACCAGATCGCCGCCACATCCGGATGCTCCACCAGCCGCCGGCCGACCGCACCGCCCGGGCCCAGCACGAGGTTGAACAGCCCGGCCGGCAGGCCCGCCCGCATCAGGATCCCGGCCAGAGCATCGGCACAGCCCGGCACCGGATCGGCCGGCTTCAGCACCACCGCATTGCCATGCGCCAGAGCGGTCTTCCACGCCGGGATCGCGACGGGAAGGTTCCACGGCGAGATCGGCCCCACCACCCCCAGCGGCTCGCGCGTGATCTCCACCCCCACGCCCGGGCGCACGGACGGCAGCACCTGCCCCACCAGCCGCAGCGCCTCGCCGGCAAGGAACCTGAAGATCTGCCCGGCGCGCGCGACCTCGCCCACCGCCTCGGCCAGCGTCTTGCCCTCCTCACGCGCGAGCAGCCGGCCCAGCTCGTCGCGCCGCGCCAGGAGCTCGGTGCCGGCAGCATCCAGCACGTCGAACCGCGCCTGCGGTGCCGAGGCCCGGGGCGGCCGGATCGCCCACGGCCCGCCGGCGCTACAGCCCCGGGAACTCCACCACCAGCGCGGCATGGTCGCTGGCCCGCGGCCGATGCCGCCCGACGCCCGGCAGCCGCGGCCCGCCGAAGCGTTCGGCCCCCGCAGCCAGCCCCTCGCGCAGGATCTCCGGACAGGCCGCGGGCCAGCGCCGGGCCAGCGCAGCCGAGGCCAGGAGGCCGTCGGGCCGCGAATAGAGGTCGGCCTCGGGCAGGTGATAGGACCAGCGCTGCCCCACCGGCACCCGGGCCAGCAGATCGACGCTGAACGGCGGCAGGAGCGGCGCGATGGCCCGCGCCGGCCCCGGCTCTCCCGCCGGCTCGTTGAAGTCGCCGAGGATCAGCCACAGCGCCTCCGGGTCGCTCCCGAACCGCCGTTCGACCAGCCGGCGCACCGCCTCGGCCTCGAGCCGGCGCACCGCCCAGGCGGCCGCCGCATCCGGCCAGGGCGCCTTGAAATGAACGAGGAACAGGGTCAGCGCGCCGACCTGCGCGCGCAGACAGTCGCGGCGAAAGACCGGGGTCGTGGGGTCCATGCCGGCGGGCGGCGCGAGGCCCAGATCCGCCGGCAGCAGCCGCGCATGGCTCGCCACCTCGGTCAGGGGGCGGCGGCTGAGGAGCGCCACGTCGCGGCCGTGCCCGTCGTTGCCGGGCAGGCAGACCCGGTGCGGCCAGGGCGCCGCGCCGGTCGGCCGCAGGAAGGCATCGTGGAAATGGTCTAGCGTGGGCAGGTCGTAAACCTCCTGCAGGCAGACGACATCGGCGCCCGTCCGGGCGATGACCTCGGCGGTCAGGCGCCGGTCGGCCTCGTCCAGCGCGGGGTCGGTGCCGCCCGCCTCATCGGCGTCCCGCGCCCCGTCGAGCACCGGCGCCCCGTCGCGCCGCCGCAGCCGCAGGTTCTGGACATTGAAGCTGGCGATGCGCATCGGCCCTCTCCTCGCGGGCCGCAGGATATCGCCGTGGCGCGGCGGCACCAGAGCCGACGACGGCCCGGGCTCCCTCCGCCCTGTCCGGGCCGGGCCCCGAGGCGCCCGCCGGCGCCCCCGGCGTGGGCGGGCCACGTTGTCGCTGCACGGCGGCCGAGGCACACCCGCCCGGGTCCCGCGCGCTCGGTCCATGCTGGCCGCTCTCGGCGCGCGGCCCGGCGCGGGCTGTCTGCCCCCCGCATCGCGCCCGGCCCGTCGAAAGGGTCCCGCCAGGGGAACGCAGCGACAGCGCACCGGCGAGACCGCACGAGCCGCCGCAGATGCCTGGGGACGGCCTCGATCAGACCCCGCCGCATTCTGCCATCGACAGTCCCCCACGCAATGGGGTCAGCCGCCCGCCGGAGCCGGGCGAGCGCCCTCGCGCCGACCTCCCGCCGGTGCTGCGCAGGACGCCCCCCCCACGGGAGGCCCCGCCACGGGACGCCCCGCCACGCCGCCGGGGGCCATGTCGGCCATGTCCCGAGAGGTCGACGGACACACGGCCCACCCGGCGCCCGCCCTCGCCACACTCCGGTTCCCGCCGGGTGGTCCCGGCCCCCTCCGAGATCCGCTCGCCCGCCGGACCAACCCCTCTCCACGCCGTCCTGCAAGGCGGCGCCGGCCCTCACCACAGCTTGCGCGCCGCCGGCCGGGGCCGCCCCTCGCGACGATCGGCACCCCGCCGGCCGGGACCGGCCCGCGCCGGGCCGGGTTCGGCCGGGCTGCGCAGCCCGTCTCCACGATCCGTCCCCCGCTGCTTGATGCAGCCGCTCTCCACGCTGTGCGCTCCGGCGATCCGGGGCCAGCCCGCGCCGCGGTCGACGGTGCTGGCCCCCTCCGCGGGCCGGGCCCTGCCGGGTAGCGGACCCTTGGCACGGCCCGCGTCCTCCCGGGCGACGCTGGGCCTCGCCGCGATGCGCGTGCCGGCGGGGGCGCAGGCCCCGCGCCCGGGCCTGCGGCCGGACGGGGCGGGGCGCCGCAGTCCGGCGGGCAGGGGGCAGCATGCCGTGGGGGCCGCGAGCGGCCGGCGCGGCCGGGCCCCGGTCTCCGGCAGAGGGATGGTCGGCCCGCGCATGTGGCTGGCGCAGGGAGGCCGTCGGTCCTTGCGAGGGGCGAACCGCTGCCGGCAGGTGCACGGGGCGCGCGGGCAAGACGGGACCGCGGGTGCCGGGGGGCCTTGCGGCGACCGCGTCCGATCAGACCGGCAGGCCGACGACGAAGCGGGCGCCGAGGGGGTCCGAGCCGGGGTCGGCCTCGGTCGGGCGGATGTTCTCGGCCCAGATCACGCCGCCATGGGCCTCCACGATCTGTTTCGAGATCGCGAGGCCGAGGCCCGAATGGTTGCCGAACTGCGCCGCCGGCCGCTCGGAATAGAAGCGCTTGAAGATCTTGGTGAGCGCCGCCTCGGGGATGCCGGGGCCGGTGTCCTCGACCACGACGAGCACGCGGTTCTCGCGCCGGCGGACCCAGACGCGCACGGCATCGCCCTCCTCGCAGAAGGAGATGGCGTTGCCGATGAGGTTGACGAAGACCTGCGCCAGCCGCGCCTCCAGCCCCTGGATGACGATCGGCCCTGGCGGCAGGTCGGTGATGAAGTCGATGCCCTTGGCCGAGGCCTCGCGCCCCATGTACTCGGCGAGGTTGCGCAGCATGTTCAGCAGGTCGAAGCCGCGCTCCTGCTCCTTGACCAGCTCGCTGTCGAGGCGGGAGGCGTTGGAGATGTCGCTGACCAGCCGGTCGAGGCGGCGGACGTCGTGCTCGATCACCTCCAGCAGCTTTTCGCGCTGGTCCTCGCGGCGGGCCACGCGCAGCGTGCCGACGGCCGAGCGCAGGCTCGCGAGCGGGTTCTTGATCTCGTGCGCGACGTCGGCGGCGAACTGCTCGTTCGCCTCGATCCGTTCGTAGAGGGCGGCGACCATGCCGCGCATCGCCACCGACAGCCGGCCGATCTCGTCGGGGCGGGCGGCGAGGTCGGGGATGCGGACGCGGTGCGGGCTGAGCGAGCGGGCGTTGCGCTCGCGGCCCAGCTCGGCGGCGGCGGCGAGGTCGGAGATGGGGTTGGCGATGGTCGAGGCGAGCACGAGGCTGAGGCCGATGGAGACGAGGAGCGCCAGCAGGAACACCTGCAGCACCTGCTCGCGCTCGTTGCGCACGAGCTTGTCGATCTCGCCCGCCGCGCTCATCAGCGCCACGGCGCCGAGCACGCCGTCGGGCCCCTGCACCGGCGCGACCACGGTGAAGACGGTGCCGCCCGCCGCGTCGCGCCCGAGCTCGAGCCGGGTCTCGCCGGCCAGCGCCTTCGGCACGAGCCGCGCGGCCAGTGCCATGTGGTCGCCGTCGGGGCGGTCGCCCTCGCCCACGGCGAAGACGCCCGACACACCGTCCCACAGGAGGTTGAGAAAATCGGTGATCAGCGTGCTTCGCGGTGCGCGGGAGCCGTGCGCCCCGGGGTCGGGCACGGTGCCGATGCGCGCGCCCAGCATCCGGCCCTCGGCGTCGTAGAGGAACAGCTCCATCCCCTCGCGCAGCGACAGCCGCTCCAGCGCGCCGGCGGGCAGGGTCCCGGCATCGGCGCCGTGCAGCGCCGGCGCGCCGAAGAGGTCGGCGATCAGCTCGGCCTGGGTGGTCAGCGCGGCGCCCCGGCTCTGCACCAGCCCGTCGCGGAAGGGGTTGAGCCACAGCACCCCGACCACCAGCACCATCAGCGCCAGCAGGTTGAAGACGATGATCTTGCGCGCCAGCGGCGAACTTTGCAGGGTGACGATGCCCCGCCGCGCCCGCCGGGCGCGCAGCTCGCTCTCGTCGGCGGTGGGGGGGCGCACCCAGTCCTCGCCCAGCACGACGTCGGGCGCCTTCACCGGGCGGGAGGTCAGGGGGTCTATGCCCGGGGCCAGCGACATCGTTGCGCGCTCATTCCTCGTTGTAGCGATAGCCGATGCCGTAGAGCGTCTCGATGGCGGCGAAGTCGGGGTCGGCGCCGCGGAGCTTCTTGCGCAGGCGCTTGATGTGGCTGTCGATGGTGCGGTCGTCGACGTAGACCTGGTCGTCATAGGCGACGTCCATCAGCTGATCCCGGCTCTTGACGAAGCCGGGGCGCTGCGCCAGCGCCTGCAGCAGCAGGAACTCGGTCACGGTGAGCGAGACCTCGGCGCCCTTCCAGGTCACGAGATGGCGCAGCGGATCCATGGTCAGGCTGCCGCGGACCATGACGCGGTTGTCCTCGGCCACCGGCACCTCGCCCCCGGCCAGCGCCTCCTGCCGGCGCAGGAGCGCGCGGATCCGCTCCACCAGCAGGCGCTGGGAAAAGGGCTTCTTGACATAGTCGTCGGCGCCCATGCGCAGGCCGAGCACCTCGTCGATCTCGTCGTCCTTGGAGGTCAGGAAGATCACCGGCATGGTGGTCTTCTGGCGCAGCCGCTGCAACAGGTCCATGCCGTCCATCCGCGGCATCTTGATGTCCAGCACCGCCATGTCGGGCATGCGCCGGTTGAAGGCGTCCAGCGCCGACTGTCCGTCGTTGTAGGTCTCGACCTCGAAGCCTTCGGCCTCGAGCGTCATGGCCACCGACGTCAGAATGTTCCGGTCGTCGTCCACAAGGGCGATACGCGACATCATGCCTGTCCTCTGACTGCTCGATCTTCTGATTTTTGCCGCATTGTCATGTGTCGCCCCCATGGAATCAACAGCTTTGTGCGTGCCGTCGACACGCGACGAATCATGCGCGCAAATCGGCAACAATTGCCTAAGCGGCGACGGATTGCCGATCCGTGCGCCGAAACGGGTCGTGGTTGCGCTAACTTGGGGCTCGTGGCGTGTTCCATCGGGGACCCCACGTGCTATAGCGAGCGCGTCGGCGTCAGGGGGCGTCGGCGGGCGGCGTGCCGACTCGCACGCTCGTCGCGGCACAGCGCGACCCGGCCACGGGGCGGCGGCAACAGGAGCAGCAGGATGACGGAAGGGCGGGTCAACCCGGCACAAAGGCTCGAGGATCAGGGCATCGGCGGGCTCGGCCGCGTGCATTACAACCTGATCGAGCCGGCGCTGATGGCGGCCGCGCTGCGCCGGGGCGAGGGTCGGATGGGCCTGGGCGGCGTTCTGCTGGTCGAGACCGGCAGCCACACCGGTCGGTCGCCGAACGACAAGTTCGTGGTGCGCACCCCGGGAGTGGAAGACACGATCTGGTGGGAGAACAACCGCCCGATGGACCCCGACGCCTTCGAGCGGCTGCGCTTGGACATGCTCGCGCACATGCAGGGCGGCGAGTACTTCGTGCAGGATCTCTATGCCGGCGCCGACCCCACGCACCGGCTGGACGTGCGGCTGGTGACCGAGCTGGCCTGGCACGGGCTGTTCATCCGCCACATGCTGCGCCGGCCCGGGCGCGACGAGCTCGACGGCTTCGTGCCGGAATACACCATCATCAACTGCCCCAGCTTCACGGCCGACCCGGCGCGGCACGGCTGCCGCTCGGGCACGGTCATCGCGCTGGACTTCGAGCGCAAGCTCATCCTGATCGGCGGCACGCAATACGCCGGCGAGAACAAGAAATCCGTGTTCACGCTGATGAACTACATCCTGCCCGGCCGCGGTGTGATGGCGATGCACTGCTCGGCCAACCATGCCCCGGGCGATCCCGACGACTGCGCCGTCTTCTTCGGCCTGTCGGGCACCGGCAAGACCACGCTCTCGGCCTCGGCCGACCGCATCCTCGTCGGCGACGACGAGCACGGCTGGTCCGGCAACGGCATCTTCAACTTCGAGGGCGGCTGCTACGCCAAGACGATCAACCTCAGCCCCACGGCCGAGCCCGAGATCTTCGCCACCACCTCGATGTTCGCGACCGTGGTCGAGAACATGGTCTACGATCCCGAGACCCACGAGATCTACTTCGAGGACGCGAGCCTCACCGCCAACACCCGCTGCGCCTATCCGCTGCACTACATCCCCAACGCGTCCGAGACCGGGGTGGCGGGGCATCCGAAGAACATCGTCATGCTGACCTGCGACGCCTATGGCGTGCTGCCGCCGATCGCGCGGCTGTCGCCCGCGCAGGCGATGTACCACTTCCTGTCCGGCTTCACCTCCAAGGTGGCCGGCACCGAGCAGGGCATCACCGAGCCGCAGCCGACCTTCTCCACCTGCTTCGGTGCCCCGTTCATGCCGCGCCGGCCCGAGGTCTACGGCAAGCTGTTGCGCGACAAGATCTCGCAGTACGGCGCCACCTGCTGGCTGGTGAACACCGGCTGGACCGGGGGCGCCCATGGCGAGGGCCAGCGGATGCCCATCGCCGCCACGCGCGCGCTGGTGACCGCGGCGCTGGACGGCTCGCTCAGCGGGGCCGAGTATCGCCGCGACCCGAACTTCGGCTTCGAGGTTCCGGTGGCCGTGAACGGCGTCGATCCGGCGCTGCTGGACCCGCGGGCGACCTGGGCCGACCCGGAGGCCTATGACCGTCAGGCCGCCAAACTGGTGCAGATGTTCGCCGACAACTTCGGCCAGTATGTGCCCTACATCGACGACGACGTGAAGGCCGCCGCGCTGGGCTGATGCGCGTCGCCGGCGCCGACGGCTGCAAGGCCGGCTGGCTCGTGGTCGCCCGCTCCGGTGAGGGCTGGGCGGCCTCCATCCTCTCCACCGCCGGGGTGCTGGCGCTCGGGGCCCGGGTCGTGGGCCTCGACATGCCGATCGGGCTGGCCGATGCGCCAGGGCCACGGGCTGCCGACCTCGCGGCGCGGCGCTTTCTGGTGGAGCGGGGGGGCGAGGGGGTCCGTGCTCCCGGTTCGCGCGTGTTTCCGGCCCCCTCGCGCGCCCATCTGGGGCTGATCCCGCTGGGCTATCACGCCGCCAATGCGCGGCTGCCGGCGGGGCAGCGGTTCACGCAACAGGCCTTCAACATCGCCCGCCGCATCGCCGAGCTGGACGCCGCCCTGCCCGGCGAGGGGCCGGTGCACGAGGTCCACCCCGAGGTGTCCTTCGCCGCGCTGGCCGGCCACACCCTCCCGCCCAAGAAATCGCCCGAGGGCCGCGCGCTGCGCCGCTGCCTGCTGGCGGCCGAGGGCTTCGACACCGCCGCGCTGGCGGCCGCACTCGGGCCGCGCACGGGCCGCTGGGGCGAGGACGACCTGCTGGACGCCTGCGCGGCGGCCTGGTCGGCGGGGCGGATCGCCGCCGGGGTGCATGGAACGCTCCGCCACCCGCCCCCGCGCGACGCCCGCGGCAAGCGCATGGCGATCCGCTACTGACGCCGCCCTCAGCCCATCACCGCCTGCCGCACGAGGTTCAGCCCGGTGACGGCCAGCAGCACCAGCGTCCACCAGCGAAAGCGCAGCGGGTCCAGCCGGTCCTGCAACGCAAAGCCGATCCACATCCCCAGCATCGCCGGGGCCATCAGCACCGCCGAGAACGGCACCGTCTGCATGTTCAGCACGCCCGTCTGCACATGCGCCGCCATCAGCACGGCAACCCCGATCAGGAACACGACGCCCTGCACGCGCACCATCTCGCGCTTTTCCGCCCCGACCGAGACGAGATAGACCAGCACCGGCGGCCCCCACACCCCGGACAGGCCGCCATAGATGCCGCCCACGGTGCCCAGCGCATACTCGGCCCCCCGCCGATGCCGCAGCTGCAGCTTCAGGTCCCGCCCCGCGAGCTGCACCAGCGCAAAGGCCGACACCGGCACCCCCAGCAGCCCGAGCATCAGCCACGAGGGAATCACCAGCACGAACTGCGCCGAGACGATGATGAAGATGACGATCATCACGATCATCCGGCGGTATTTCAGCACCGACTCCCAGGCCGCCCCGGCGCCCTGCCGGAACGCCTGCTGGATGTTCGTGACCAGCACGGGCAGGATCAGCGCCGCCAGCGCGACCGGAGGCGGCATGAAGGTCGCAAAGGTCGAGATCATGATCAGCGGCATGGCAAAGCCGATGGCGCCCTTCACGAAGCCCGCGAACAGGGTGATCACCATCGCCGCGGCAAACCCCGCCGGCGACAGCCCGCCCATGAGCGACATCAGATGATCCATCCAGCCCCCTGCCCGCCAGCCCCCTGCCCGCCAGCCCCCTGCCCGAACGCCGCCGACGCCCTATACTCAGCGCCACCCCGGGGGGAAAGGCCGAACCGGCCGCGACATATCTTTGCGCGGACGGGCGTGGAGCAGACTTTTTCTTGCGCTGCACCTGCAAAGGCCCTATGTCCCGCCGCAGCAAAGATGGAGTCACCGATGCCCCATGACGGTCAGGATCTGACGTTCGACGCGGAGGCCGCGCTGCTTCCCGATCTCCTCGCGCTGACCGGCGCCGCCGTCCCGCCCGCCGAGGCCCTGCTGCGTGTCGCCACCGAGACGCTCCGCGCCCGCGTCAGCCGTGACGGCCGCGTCTCGGGCGCGCTGGTCGAGGCGCATCAGACCGCGGCCCACGGGCTCGCCTGGCTGGCGACCTATGTCGAATCGCTGCGCCAGATGCAGGGCTGGGCCGAGCGGCTCGACGCCGAGGGCCGTCTGGGCGAGATCGAGCGCCTGATCCTGCAGATCGCCTTTGGCGAGTACCTCTGGCAGATCCATGGCGGCATCCCGATGAGTCAGGGCGAGATCGTGCGCCTGCAGGACCTCGGCCTGTCGCAGGAGGACCAGCGCGTCCTGATGACGCCCGAGGTGATGACGCTGACCCAGTCGGGCAACGGCGACGCCGCCCGCCGCCGCCTCGTGGCGCTGATGCGCGAGAACCACGGCCGCGCCACCGTGGGGGCCACCGGCCTCGACGAGGAGCTCGAGATGATCCGCGAGCAATTCCGCCGCTTTGCCGACGACAAGGTGGTGCCGCATGCGCATGAGTGGCACCTGAAGGACGAGCTGATCCCGATGCCGATCATCGAGGAGATGGCCGAGCTCGGTGTCTTCGGCCTGACCATCCCCGAGGAGTTCGGCGGGCTGGGCCTGTCGAAAGCCTCGATGTGCGTGGTGTCCGAGGAGCTGTCGCGCGGCTATATCGGCGTCGGTTCGCTGGGCACCCGGTCCGAGATCGCGGCCGAGCTGATCCTCTGCGGCGGCACGCCCGAGCAGAAGGCGCACTGGCTGCCGAAGCTCGCCTCGGCCGAGATCCTGCCAACCGCGGTCTTCACCGAACCCAACACCGGCTCGGACCTCGGCAGCCTGCGCACCCGCGCGGTGAAGGACGGCGACGACTATGTGGTGACCGGCAACAAGACCTGGATCACCCATGCCGCGCGCACCCATGTGATGACGCTGCTGGCCCGGACCGACCCGGAGACGACGGATTACAGGGGCCTGAGCATGTTCCTGGCGGAAAAGACGCCGGGAGACGACGCGCACCCCTTCCCCGACGCCGGCATTACCGGCGGCGAGATCGAGGTGCTGGGCTATCGCGGCATGAAGGAATACGAGCTCGGCTTCGACGGCTTCCGGGTGAAGGGCGGGAACCTGCTCGGCGGGGTCGAGGGGCAGGGCTTCAAGCAGCTCATGCAGACCTTTGAGTCGGCGCGCATCCAGACCGCCGCCCGGGCCATCGGCGTGGCGCAGAACGCGATGGAGGTGGCGAAGCAGTACGCCGAGGACCGCAAGCAGTTCGGCAAGGCGCTGATCGAGTTCCCGCGGGTCTATTCGAAGCTTGCCATGATGGCGGTGGAGATCATGGTGGCGCGGCAGCTCACCTATTTCTCGGCCCGCGAGAAGGACGCCGAGCGGCGCTGCGACCTGGAGGCCGGGATGGCGAAGCTGCTGGGCGCGCGGGTGGCCTGGTCGGCGGCCGACAACGGGCTTCAGATCCACGGCGGCAACGGCTTCGCGCTGGAGTATGCGATCAGCCGGATCCTGTGCGACTCGCGCATCCTCAACATCTTCGAGGGTGCGGCCGAGATCCAGGCCCAGGTGATCGCCCGGCGCCTGCTGGGCTGAGGCCCGGCGGCTGCGGGACGTCGGGGGCCGGACGGCCACGGGCTGTCCGCCCCCCGGCGCCTTGTGGCAGGCGGGGTGCGCCGGGTCGGAACGGCGCGCCGGCGTCGGCGTCGCAGGGGGGCCGTCTGCCCCCCGTCGCCTGCGGCGACTCCCCCCGAGGATATTTTCGGAAAGATGAAGGGAGGGAGGCGCGGGCGCGCCGGCCGCCGCAGTGGAGCGCTGCGCCGCAGGGGTGGGCAACGGCCCGGTTGAATACGGCGACGGCGACACGATATCAGCGGAAGCGTCGGGGTAACGCGCCGGTGACCGCCGGCGCGGCCGGTCTGTCCGGGGCCGGCGCCCGATCGCACGGTCCCGGCCGGGGGGGGAGACATGGGCCGCCTGATCGTCGCTTCCAACCGCACCGCCGCGCCGGGAGAGGAGCGCGCGGGCGGCCTCGCGGTGGCGCTGGGCGAGGCGCTGGAGGAGCGGGGCGGGGTCTGGTTCGGCTGGTCGGGCGATGTCAGCCCGCAGGAGACCCGCGGCATCCGCGTCTTCACCGAGGGCGCGGTGGAGTACGCCCTCGCCGACCTGACCGAGGCCGAGCACGACGGCTATTATCTCGGCCATGCCAACCGCGCGCTGTGGCCGGTCTTTCACTATCGCGTGGACCTGGCCGAGTTCGACGATGCCGCCTTCGAGACCTATGCCGCGGTGAACCGCCGCTTCGGGCGGCTCCTGTTCCAGCAGCTGCGCAGGGGCGATCTGGTCTGGATCCACGACTATCAGTTCCTGCTGCTGGGGCAGGAGCTGCGCAACAACGGCTGGCAGGGGCCGCTGGGATTCTTCCTGCACATCCCCTTTCCGGCGCCCGAGGTCTTTGCCGCCCTGCCGCAGCATGCCCGGCTGGCGCGCGGGCTGGCCGAGATCGACCTTCTGGGCTTTCAGACCGCCCGCGACGCGGCGAATTTCCGCCGCTACATGGTCGAGCATCATGGCGCCCTGGCCGAGCGGTGCGGGACCCTGCGCGTCTTTGGCCGGACGCTGCGGACCGGCGCCTTTCCCGTCGGCATCGACCCCGACGAGGTGGCGCAGATGGCCGGGTCCGAGCCGGCCCGGGCCGCCTCTGCCCGCCTCGCCCGGATGATCGAGAACCGCGCGCTGGTGATCGGGGTGGACCGCATGGATTATTCCAAGGGCCTGCCGCAGCGGCTGGAGGCCTTCGGCCGGCTGCTGGACGAGCATGAGGAGCTGCGCGGCCGGGTAAACCTGCTGCAGATCGCGCCGCCCTCGCGCGAGACGGTGGACGCCTATCGCGACCTGCGCGAGGAGCTCGACCGTCTGGCCGGGCGGGTCAACGGGGATCACTCCGACCTCGACTGGACCCCGATCCGCTATCTCGCCCGCGGCTATCCGCGCGACGTTCTGGCCGGGCTCTATCGGCTGGCGCGGGTGGGGCTGGTGACGCCGCTGCACGACGGCATGAACCTGGTGGCCAAGGAGTATGTGGCCGCGCAGGAGGGGCACGACCCTGGCGTGCTCATCCTGTCCGAGTTCGCCGGGGCGGCCGAGCGGATGGACGCCGCGCTGCTGGTCAATCCGCATGACGTGGGAGGCATGGCCGAGGCGATCCGCCGGGCGTTGCAGATGCCGCTGGAGGAGCGGCAGGAGCGCTGGCAGGCGCTGGAGGCCGAGGTGCGCCACCATGACGTGACCGCCTGGCGGCGCGACTTCCTGCGCGCGCTGGAGGCGGTGGGCGGGGCGGGAGGCGAGGGGCGATGAGCGGTCTCGACCGGCTGCGTCTCGGCCCCGGGACGGCGCTGTTTCTGGATTTCGACGGCACCCTGGCCGAGATCGGCCCCGACCCCGACGCCATCGCCCTGCCCGAGGCGACGGTGGCGGACCTCGTGCGGCTCGCCCGCAGGCTTGGCGGGGCGGTGGCCGTGATCTCGGGGCGCGACCTGCGCGATCTGGCGGCGCGGACGCCCGCGGGCCTGTGGCGCGTGGGGACACACGGGCTGGAGGTGCTCGCCCCCGGGGCCGCGCCGCCGCCGCCGCCGCCGGCGGCACCCGAGGCCCTGCTGGCCCCCCTGCGCGCGGCGACCGCCCTCCCCGGCGTGCGGCTGGAGCTCAAGGGGCCGGTGGCGGCGCTGCATTATCGCGCGGCGCCCCGGGCGGGACCGGCCTGCCTCGCCGCGGCGCGGGCCGCGGCCGATGCGCTGCCCGGCCATCTGGTGCAGGCCGGCAAGATGGTGGTCGAGGTCAAGCCCGAGGCCGCCCACAAGGGCGCCGCGCTGGAGCGGCTCTGCGCCCGGCCGCCCTTTGCCGGACGCCGCCCCCTGATGCTGGGCGACGACGCCACCGACGAGGACGCGATGGCCGCCGCCCTGGCGCTGGGCGGGGCGGCCGTGAAGGTCGGCGGCGGCGACAGCTGCGCGCCGCTCCGCGCCCCCGATCCCGCCGCCGTCCGGGCCTGGCTCGCGCGCGAGGCCGCGCCCGGCTGACCGGCGCCGCCCGCCCCCGCGCGGGGCTCAGAACCAGCTGCGCAGCCGCGGCGAGCGCAGCAGGAGCCGCACCAGGCCCGAGGGCGGCGCCACCCGCCCGATCGGCTCGGCCGCGGCCAGCCAGCCCTCGAACAGCCGCGTCAGCCGGCCGGCAAACGCCGCATCCAGCGCCGCGATCCCGTTCTCGGTGTCCAGCACGAAGCTGCGCGCGTTCATGTTGGCCGAGGTGACGATCCCCAGCCGCTCGTCGAAGACCAGCAGCTTGGCGTGCAGCAGCCGGTCGGGCAGCGCGATCTGCCAGGCCTCCACCCGGGGGCCGAGGCGGCGCAGGCTGGCCTCGATGAACCCGGTCTTGAAGCCGCTCAGCGGGTCCGTCGCCGGCAGCTCCGGGGTCAGGAGGCGGATGCGCACGCCACGGTCGCTGGCGGCCTTCAGCGCGGCGCTCAGCTCGGCCGTCAGGTTCAGATAGGGCGAGGCGATGTCGATCCGCGTCTCGGCCGCGCCGATCAGTTCCACGAACCACCGTTCCAGCGCCTGCCCGTCGGCCTGCGGCACCGAGAGGAAATGCAGCATCCCGCCCCGCGGCGCCCCCGCCACCTCGGTCGCCACCGAGAACGGCCGCACCACCGACGAGGCCGCATCGCGGTGCCACAGCGTGGCCATGTGCGCCGCCATCGCCCGCACCGCCACATCGTCCGCCACCTCGACCTCCAGATCCTCGTAGGCGGCGAAATAGGCCAGCGGCGCCCGCAGCCTGCGGGTGTAATCATGCAGCTCGGGATGCGCCGACAGGTCCCGCGGGGTGTCGAACAGGAAGCCGTCGTGCAGGTTGCGCCCGCCGGTGATCATCCGCGATCGCCCCGGCTCGGCCGCCAGCGTCAGGAAGGCCTTGGTGTGGTTGCCCCGGTTCAGCCGTTCGGGCAGCGTCGCCGGCCCCATCCCCTCGGGCGGGCGCCAGCGATAGCTCTGCACCTGCACCGACGGATGGGCCGCGGCCAGCCGCATCAGCATCGCCCGGTCCTTGCCCGTGATCAGGTTGTCCGAGACGAGGATGCGCACGGCCGTCCCGCGGGCGGCGTGATGCTCGACCATGCGCAGGATCAGCCGGCCCGAGAAATCCGCCCGCAGCTGGAGATAGGACAGCAGGATCAGCTCCAGCCGCGGCGCATGGCTGAAGTCGAGCGCCATCTCCGGATCGCCCGCGGCCAGCGCGACCGGGTCCAGCGGCTGCCCCGTCAGCGCCTCGACCTTGGCGTTGAAGGCCTCGGTCGCCTCGGGCAGCAGGCGCGCGGGCGCGGCCACGGTGGCACAGGTCCGCGACAGCCAGCGGTCCGCGTGGAACGCCCGCTCCAGCGGGTCCAGCCCCGCCGCCGGCGGCACCGCGCAGACATCGAGCCGGCTGTCCAGCGCCGCAAGGCCGGGGTCGGCGACCTCGTCGCGCAGGAGCGTCAGGCGGTGGCGGCGCGCGAGGTCCTCCGGCCCCACCTCCAGCTCGCAGCGCGCCACCCCGGCGCCGAGGACCAGCCGCGTGCCGTCCGGAACCCCCGGCGCGAGGCGCAGCGCAAAGGGCCGGTCGGCGCCCGCCCCGGGCCGCGAGTCGTCGCCCTGCCACAGCCGCACCGGCCCGTCGCAGCGCCCCCGCACCGACAGCGCCCGGTCCGCGACCGAGGCAAGCCGCAGCACCGTCTCCGCCGCCTGCACCCCGGGAAAGCGCAGCTCGGGCGCGCCCCGCGGCGGCGCCGCATCCAGCGCCACCCAGGCCTCGGCCCCGCGCCAGCGCCGCTCGAACCGGTGCTCGCCGGGGGGCGCCGCGACAGGCGCGAGCCGGCCGCCGTCGCGCGCCTCCGCCCGCTCCAGCGCGGCGCGCAACAGCGCCGACCGAGGGCCCCGTCCCGCCGCATCGGTCCGGACCGACAGCCGCTCGGCCTCATGGGCGCCCACCATCGCCGCCAGCCGCGCCGACGCCGCCGCCACCGCCGGCTCGGCCCCCCCCGCCGGCGCGGCGATCAGCTCGCGGGCCGCCTCGGGCGTCCGCCCCGCGCAGCCCGCCGCCGCCAGCGCCGCCGCCAGCAGCGCTGCCCGCAACAGCCGCCCCGCGCCGCGCGCCCCCCGCTCGTGACCCTGCGACACCCGCCTCTCCGACCTCTGCGCCCGCCCCTCCGGTGTCCCCCAAGCGCGGCACGGGGTCCAGCCCGCCGATGCCGCGCCCGGTCGCTCTCCGTCACAAGGCCGTGGGGCGCGCAGGCTTTCGGCCGCGACCGGCCAGGACGGCACACCGCGATCGTGCCCAGGTCCCCCGCCCCCCGCTCGCCTCGCCGCCCCCGGACCCGTCTGGGGGCCGGCGGCTCCGCTGCGGCGCGCCCGCGGACACCGCACCGCGGGGCGAGGCGGGAGCGCACTGCCGGCTTCACGGCACCGCGGACGCCAGGTCGGACGACTCCGGCGACCTGCCCGCCCGCCGGCCCGAGGTCCGCGGCCCACCAGGCGTCTCCGATGGCACGCGGCCTCCGGCTGCGGCGCATCGCAGCCCGCGAGCCCGGCAACCAGGGCGCCGGCGCCCCGGCCCCGCGCCGCCCTTCGGGCCGCGAGGGGGGGCGCCGCATGCCGCATGGTCTCCCACCGGCAGGCGGCCCCGGGCTCACCTCGGCCCCGCCGGATCCCGTCACCGGCGGGCGGCGGCGCATGCCGGCCCGAGGCCTCGGCGCCCCGGGGCCAGGGCAGACCCGGGCGCGGCGCGGCCGGGCACCGCGGTGCCTCGCGGGTGCTCCCGTCGGCGGCACCGGCCTGGTCGCGCCGGCCGGCAGCCTGTGCGCGGTCGGCGATGCCCCCGCCACGCCCACCGCCGCGCCCCCGCCCCCCGCCCCCCCCCCCCGGACCGGTGTTTGATGCTCCTATATCTGTCAAGGCTCGCGGGTGGCCGGCCATGGGGGCGCCGCCGCCAGCTTCTTGGGGGAGCGCGTCGGCGCCCCCATGGCCTCCGCGTCGGGTGTTTGGCCGTTCGGGATTGAGCCAGACG
>Ga0213835_101064_pt1 | contig 19211 bp, 19 predicted proteins | sample SWPATP01_FD_160576 | JGI IMG/M metagenome (GOLD analysis project Ga0213835, IMG submission 160576) | Coastal seawater microbial communities from Marineland, Florida, United States - SWPA TP0 #1 | ecosystem: Environmental > Aquatic > Marine > Coastal | place: USA: Florida | collected 2016-08-05 | reverse complement strand
CGCGCTGGCTCATGTTGCGGAAGATCTTCTCGCGCAAGTCCTGCGAGGCGCCTTTCAGGGCGATGATCAGCATGTCCGACTGCACTTCGCGCAGCAGCAGCTGGATGCCGCGGTCGTCGATGTCGATCACGTTGTCGAACACGAACATCTCGTCCATGATCTTCTGCGCCATGTCGTTGTCGTAGTTCTTGATGTTTTCCATCACCGAACTTTCCTGCTCGCCCGCCATGAAGTTCAGGATCTCGGCCGCGGTACGCACGCCGCCGAGCGAGGATTTCTTGATGTGTTCATTCCCCGACAGCAGCTTGGTCAGCACGTCGTTCAGCTCGCGCAGCGCCGCCGGCTGCACGCCGTCGAGCGTGGCGATGCGCAGCACGACGTCGTTGCGCAGGCGGTCGGTGAAGTGGGACAGGATCTCGCAGGCCTGGTCGCGCTCGAGGTGCACCAGGATGGTGGCGATGATCTGCGGGTGCTCGTTGCGGATCAGTTCCGACACCGACTGCGAATCCATCCACTTCAGGCTTTCGATGCCCGAGGCGTCCTTGCCGCCCAGGATGCGGTTCAGCAGCACGGCGGCCTTGTCGTCGCCCAGCGCCTTGGTCAGCACCTCGCGGATGTACTCGTCCGAATCCAGGCCCACGGTCGAGTGGGCATCGGCTTCGTCGCGGAAGGCTTCGAGCACGCTGACCACCTGTTCGTGCTGCACCGATTTCATGGCCGCCATCGCCGCGCCGAGTTTCAGCACCTCGCGCGGGCCGAGGAATTTCATCACTTCGGACGCTTCCACCTCGCCCATGGCGAGCATCAAAATGGCCGCCTTGGTGATGCCGTCCTTGTCCTTGTCGCTCATTCTGCGCCCACCCATGCCTTGATTACGTTTGCCACGATGCGCGGATCATTCATCGCCATCTCTTTTGCCATCGCCAGGTTGGCGCGGTAACTGCGTTCGCGCGGCGCCTCTTCTTCTTCGACCGGCAGGCCGTCCGGTCCCAGCAGTGGCTTGCCGTTGATGTCGACGATGGCGTCCTCGTCGTCTTCTTCGTCCTGCTTTTCCTCTTCCGGCTCGGCCGTCGCTTCGTCGAACTTGCGCACGACCGGGCGCAGCAGCGGGCGCAGGATGCGGAACCAGAGGAAGGCGATCACCAGCGCGATCAACAGGTATTTGCCGATTTCCATCGCCAGCGGCAGGTTCGACGGGTCCTTGTACCAGTCCGGGCCATTCGCGTCCGGGCGGTCGACGCCGTCGAACGGGGCGTTCGCCACGTTCATCGTGTCGCCGCGCGCCTGCGAATACCCCATCGCCTGCTTGACCAGCTCGTTGATCTGGGCCACTTCGGCCGGCGCCAGCGGTTTGACGGTGACCTTGCCGCTGTTCGGGTCGACAGTGCGGCGGTAGTTCACGACCACGCCCACCGTCAGGCGCTTGATGCCGCCCATCGGACGCTGTTCGTAGCGGATCGTCTTATCCAGTTCGTAATTCGTGGTGGCGTTCTTGCTGCCCGGTCCGGTGGTGGCCGGGGCCGCGCCGGCGGGGGCGCCGCCGTCCAACGGCGCGGTGGCCACGCCCGGCGGCTGGTTCGACAGCGCGCCCGGGATGCCGTTCGCCGCGCCCGTGGTGGCGCCGGTCTGCTCGGAGGTCTGCTGGCTGCGGATCGCCTGCGGCTCCGGCGGCGAGTTCGGCTTGTACATCTCGGCGGCCGTGTCGACCTGGGCGAAGTCGATGTCGGCCGTCGCTTCGGCGCGCACATTGCCCTTGCCGACGATCGGGGTGATCAGCGACTCGACCTGCTTGATGATGTTCTGCTGCACCTGCTCGACGTATTTGAGCTGGGTAGCATCCAGTTGCTTGCCGAGCGCGTTGGCTTTCGGCTGCTCGGACAGCAGGTTGCCGTTCTGGTCGACGACGGTGACGTTGCCGATGGTCAGTTCGGGAATGCTCGAGGCCACCAGGTGGACGATGGCGCTGACCTGGCCCGGATCGAGGGCGCGGCCCGATTGCAGGTTCAGCAGCACCGAGGCGGTCGGCTTTTGCGCATCGCGCACGAATACGGAGGGTTTTGGCAGCGCCAGGTGGACGCGCGCGCCGGCCACCGAGCCGAGCGACTGGATCGAGCGCGCCAGCTCGCCTTCGAGCGAGCGCTGGTAATTGACTTGTTCGAGGAACTGGGAGACGCCCAGCTTCTGGTTTTCCATCAGCTCGAAGCCGACGTTGCCGCCTTTCGGCAAGCCTTGCGCGGCCAGTTTCAGGCGCAGGTCGGGCACCTGCTCGGCCGGCACCAGGATGGCGGTGCCGCCTTCGGAAAATTTGTACTTGACGCCCATCTGGTCGAGCGAGGCGGTGATCGCGCCGCCGTCCTTGTCGCTGTAATTGGCGTACAGCACGCGGTAATCCGGCGCCTTGCTCCACATCCAGATCGCAACGATCACCGCCAGCACGGCCGCCACGCCACCACCGATGAGCACGTTGCGGCCCATCGCGGTTTTCAGGAACGGTTGTGGAGCAGCAGGAGTGTCGAGCAAGTCGTCGGCGGTCGCGGCCATGTGGGTTTCCAGGGGGAGTAAGGAGATCAGGAACGAATTATGAAGCCTTGCGGCAACATTCAAACGGGGGAATAGGGGGCGCTTTCCCCTCCTGCTCGATCAAGCCGCTTGCCGGCAGGCTGGTAACCTGTAAGCCTGACAAAAGGAAATGCTCATGAACGTAGGCGGAATCGACAGCAACCGGATCGAAGCGATGATGGCCCAGCTCAAGGCCGCGGCCACGAAGCCGGCCATGCCTTCGCTCGGCGCGGGTGCGATCAATGGACTGGGCGCGCCGGCGGCCTTGAACGAAGGCCCGTCGAAGGTCAGCTTCTCCGACGCCCTGAAGAATTCGCTCGAACAGGTCAGCAATTCACAGAAGAATGCCGAAGAGCTCGGGAACCGCTTCGCCATGGGCGACGACAGCGTCAGTTTGTCGGATACGATGATTGCGATGCAGAAGTCGACGATTGCCTTCCAGGCGACGGTACAGGTGCGCAACAAGCTGGTGTCGGCGTATCACGAGATAATGAACATGCAGGTGTGATCAGTTTGATCTCATCACGAAAAACGGGCCGCGCTTCCTGATGGAACCGCGGCCCGTTGTGCTTTTGTAGGGTGGGCTCTCGAGCCCACGCGGTACGGCATTGGGTCAATCGATTCGCGTGAGGGTGCGGAGTTGCATATACCCCACCGCGTGGGCACAAGTGCCCACCCTACGAAAGCCCAGCCAGCCTTGCATTCCGCTCCCGCTCCAGCTTGGTAATGTAACGCTGCACCGCCGCCATATTTCCGCGCGAAATGTCGACGAACATGCAGCCGATGCGGCGGCTGGTCTTGTTATTCAGCATCGTCACATCGAGCGCATTGCGCACCTGCAGCGAGGTCGTGACTTGGCCGATCTCCGGCAAATCGATGCGGCAATTCGTGAACGTTTGCCCGATCGTCGAATTGAGCATCATCTTGTTGTCGAGCAGGGCGACGCCGCCGCAGCTGATGTCGGCCAGCGGGAAGCTGGCGTTGCCGCCGCCCAGGTCGAGCGGCATCGGCACCAGGGCCGGCACGGGATTGGTCACCGGCGTCGGCATGCGGTAGAACTCGCGCCGCTGCAGGCGGATCAGCGATTCCGGGAGCGCCGCCATCAGCGCGCCCGAGCCCTTGAACTCGGTGTCGCGCACGCCGCTGACGCTGAACAGGATGCGGATCTTGTCGAGGAAGGTTTCGCACATCACGCCTCTGGCGTTGACGATGCGCTCGTTCTGCTCGCGGTTGATCGAGCGGTCGAGCACGAAGACGCCCTCGTCGGGGTCGACCGCGAGGATCGAGGTGACGCAGACATCGGCCTCGCCCTTGATTTTCATCCGGATCAGCTGTTTTTTCTCGCCGATCTGGCGCAGCAGCGCCACGATCTCGCGGCGCGACTGCACCTCGTAGTCGTGCCAGTTTTCCAGTTCTGCGTCATGCATTGCTTGCATCTTGTTCCGCCGATAGTGCAGGTGAGTCGATATGGAGGGCAGTGTCAGGCGGTGCCGGGAGTGACTGGCCGAGTCGTTGCGCTGACTCAATATGATAAAGCCATGCTAACAGTTCCGCAATCGCGCGGTAGAGTGCGGGCGGAATCTGGCCGTCGAGGTCGATGTCCATGAGCAGGGACACCAGTTCCTTCGATTCGTGGACGAACACGCCGGCCTCCTTCGCGCGCTCGATGATCTGGCTGGCGACCAGGCCGCGGCCCTTGGCGACGACGGTCGGCGCGTTCGCGCCGGCGGCGTAGGCCAGCGCCACCGCGCGCTGCTGGCGCTGCGGCGCGCTATCGGTCACGCACCCTCCCGGTCATGCACGCGCAGTGCCGCCAGGTCGCTGCCGGCCGCCTCCAGCGCTTCCTGCAGGCGTGGCGCCGCATCGCGCAGCAGCTTGGTCGCGTCCGGGCTGGCCAGCAGTTCGACGTGCAGGCGCGCGCCGCGCAGGCTGACGCTCGCTTCCACTTCGCCCAGCAGGGCAAAGCGCAGGCGCAGGCTGCTCTGCCAGCCGGCCTCCTGCGGATCGCGTTCCGGGCTGGCGCTGTCGTCCTGTTCGCGCTTGACCTCCCAACGCATCGCCTGCTGCGGCCCGAGCTGGCCCTGCCAGACGAGCTGGCTTGACTCCTGGGTGGCCAGCTGCTGGTTGATCAGCTGGGCGGCGGCGGGGTCGGTCGGCGCGCTCCCGGGCGCCTGGCGCGCCTGCGGTTCTGCCATCAGGTCGGTCAGCGGACGCTTGCCTTCGGCCCACTGGGCCAGGTGCGATTCGTAGAACAGGCCGCTTTTCGCGACCGCCTGCTGCAATTGCTGCGCCAGCTGGGCGGGATCGGGAGCGCCCTGGGGCGCGAGCGGGGTGGGCGAATTCAGGGAGGCCAAGGGCGGGGCGCCGGCGGCGCTGCGCAGTACCTGTCCCAGCAGGCGCGCGGCGGGACTCAGGTCGGCCCCCTGCGCCTGCCCGCCGTATTGGAGCAAGGGCGCGCTGGCGGCGGCGACGCTGGCCGCGAGCGAGGCGGCATTGGCGGACAGGGGGAGCAGGGTGCCTTGCAGGGTGGCGTCGCCCAGGCCGAAGGTCGGCTGGGGAGAAGCGGCCAGCACCGTCATCGCCAGTTGCGCGCCGGGCTGGGTGCCGGGCGGCAGCGCCATGCGCACCGGCGTTTCGGCGATGCGCACCATGAAGCTGCCGTCGCCCAGCCGCGCCAGCACCGACACCGCGACCTGGCTGCCGAGCATGGTGGCCAGCGTGCGCTGGAAGGCGTCGAGGCGGGCGTCGCCCGTGCGTTCGGTCGGCGCCAGCGGCCGGACCGGCAGCGGGGCGCTGACGCCGGGGCTGGGGATGCGCTCGACCATTCGGGACTAAGAAATCAAACGCTGCCGTAGGCGTTGGCGAGGCGGCGCTGGGTGCCGGAATTGTTGAGCAGGGCGGACAGTTGCGCCATCCAGGGCATGGTCAGGTCGCGGATCTTGCGGTCGTCGGCGAGGATGCGGCGCAGGCAGTCGATCTTCGCCTGGCGGCTGGTCGGGGTGAGTTCGACCGCGGCTTCGGCGCGTTTCAGGACGTCGACGTGGGCCGTGCAAGCCTGCTCCAGCACCACCAGGTGGTCCCAGTCGCCGGCTTCGGCGGCGGCGAGCATCTGGCCGGTCAGGTCGGCGACCGCCGCGTACTCCTGCAGCACTTCCTGGCCGGTCATCAGGCGCTCGCCATCACGGGGTAGTGCGACATGGCGCTTGGCGCGGCCGGCTTTTCGCCGATTTGCGTCCAGGCGTCGCGCAGGTCGGCCAGCAGGGATTGCACTTCGTCCAGCAGCGGCAGCTTGTTCTGCAGGTTGGCGGTCAAGAGGCGTTCGGTCATGTACACGTACAGGGAATCGAGGTTGCTGGCGATTTCGCCGCCGGCCTTCTTGTCGAGGCTGGCGCGCAGGCCGTTGTTGATGATGTCCAGCGCCTTCGAGATCGCCGCGCCTTTCTCGGCGATGTTACCGGCAGCCATGTGGCTGGCGGCGCTCTTGATCGCGGCCAACGCACCGTCGTACAGCATGACGATCAGTTTATGCGGCGACGCCGAAATCACCGAGGTCTCCAGTCCTACTTTAGCGTATGCATTCACGCCGCGCTGCATCGATCCAAACATCATGACCTCCAGTTGCTTCTATTGTGGGAGGCCCGCGCCGCTGGGCGTTCCTCCAAGTTCGTGCTGCAGCTGGTCGGGGCGGTTTGTGGGGCCGGCCTGCCATTCTTCAGCGAGGGTAGTTTACTTGCTTAACGGCAGGTTCTATCCGGACTTGAGAGGCAGGAATACCCGGCTTTTTCCGGCTTTGTCATCCCGATAACGGATTGAGGCTGCGTGGCGGGCGGCTGGCGGAGGGGGAGGCGGGTGCGCGCGGCGCGCGGTTCGACGCCAATCAGTCGTTGCGCGGACGCTGGCGCCGTTCGTGGTGGCGCCGCAGCTCGGGAGATTGCAGTGCGCGCGTGAGGATGGAGCGCGGGACATTACAGGTGTCGAGGTAGTCGAGCGCGAACTCGACCCCGCGGATGTCCACCAGGTAGAGCGCGTACTCGGCGGTGAGCGCCGTTTGCTCGTCGGTTCTTCGTCGCATCATAACAACCCACACCATGAACCTGGCGACAGCCGGCCGGACGTAGCATACGTCCCCCGTGTCGCGTTAATACAATGATATCCATGTCGAAGGCCCGCACCTGCCTGAATTGTTAAAATTTGTTTCTGTTGTAAATACGAGTCATGCGTCAAGCATGGCGCCCAGCTCCGCGCGTACGGCCTCGATCACGCCCTCCCAGTCGCCCTTGTGCGGCTGGCGGAACAGGCGCGCGCTCGGATACCACGGGTTGTCGCGGCGTTCGGTGAGCCAGCGCCAGTCGACCACCTGGGGCAGCATCACCCAGAGCGGCTTGCCGAGCGCGCCGGCCAGGTGGGCCACGCTGGTGTCGACCGAAATCACCAGGTCCATGTGCTCGCAGAGGGCGGCCGTATCGCGGAAATCGTGCAGCTGCGCGTCCATGCGCTGGACGACGCCGCCGGCGTCGAGGGCCGCGCGGTCGGCTTCGCGGTATTCCTTTTGCAGCGAAATAAAATCGCAGTCGAGGTCGAACAGGCGCGCCAGCAGCGGGAAGGGAATGCTGCGGTTGTGGTCGTTCGTGTGCTGCGGATTGCCGCTCCAGACCAGGCCGACGCGCGGGCGCAGGCGCGGGCCGAGGCGTTCTTCCCACGCCAGGTAGCGCTGGGCATCGGACTCCAGGTAGCGCGGCGCGGCCGGAATCGAGTCGAGCTCGGTGCCGAAGGCCAGCGGCAGCGACATCAGGGGCGTCTGGAAGTCGACCGGCGGAATCGGGTCGCCCTTGGCGATGATCTGGTCGACGCCTTCCAGGCCGGTCAGCAGGCTCAGCAGTGGTGCTTGCACTTCGAGCACCACGTGCGCGCCGCGCGCCTTGACCAGCGGCGCGTAGCGGCAGAACTGGAGCGTGTCGCCCAGGCCCTGTTCCGCGTACAGGAGGATGGTTTTACCCGCGAGCGATTGCTGGCCGGTCCACAGCGTCTGCTTGAGGTCGCGCCGCTCGGCGTAGCAGCTGAGCACTTCGGTATTCCAGCGCCACTCGTAGTCGCGCCAGCCGTCGCGCAGGTTGCCGTACTTCAGGTTCAGCAGGCTGCGGTTCCAGTGCGGCGTGGCGAATGCCGGGTTGATCGCGATGGCCTTGTCGAAGCAGGCGCGCGCGTCCTCGTAGGCGCCGATGGCGTCATAGACATTGCCGCGGTTGTTCCAGGTCGCCGCGTTATCGCCTTTCATGGCGAGCACGACATCGTAGGCGGCCAGCGCTTCGCTGCTACGGCCCATATCCTGCAGCACGTTGGCGCGGTTCAGCAAGCCATCGGTATACGTTGGATCGAGTTCGATGCTGCGTTCGAAGCTGGCCATGGCCAGCTCCAGGCGGCGCAAGCGGTGCTGGACGATGCCGCGTCCGTTCAGGGCCGTGACCAGCGTGGCGTCGAGGGCGACCGCGACCTCGAAGCATTTCAGGGCCGCGTCCAGCTGGCCCAGTTCGGTCAACAAATGGCCCTGGCTGACGCGGTACGGGGCCGACGCCGGATCGCATTCGGCGGCGCGCTGGAAACTGGCGAGCGCATCGGGCAAGCGGCGCAGCAGGCGCAGCACGGTGCCGCGGCCATGGTGCGCGGCGGCGGCCTCGGGCGCGTCCGCCAGGATGGCGTCGTAGCTGGCCAGGGCTGCGTCCTGCTGGTCGAGCGCACTCTGGGCCTTGGCGTGGTTGATGCGCGCATCGGTGTAATCCGGATGCAGGGCGCAGGCATGCGCATAGGCGGCCAGCGCGTCGTCGATGCGCTTCAAGTCGAGCAGGATATTGCCGCGGTTATTCAGCGCCTCGGCATGGCCGGGCGCGAGCGCGAGCGCATGCTCGCAGCTGGCCAGCGCCTCGTCATACCTTTTAAGGTGTTGCAGCACGACCGCGCAGTTGCTCAGGGCCTCGACGTCGCGCGGCGCCAGCGCCAGGGCGCGCCGGTAGCTGTCCAGCGCCGCCTCGTAGCGCTTCAGGTGCTGCAGCACGTTGCCCTGGTTATACAGTGCGTCCACCGTGTCCGGCGCCAGGGCCAGCGCCTGGCCATAGCTGTTCAGGGCGTATTCGTGTTCGCCGATCGCCTTGAAGATATTGCCCAGGTTGCTGTAGGCAGTGGGGACGTGCGGATTGACGTCGATCGCTTCGCTCATGAATTGCAGGGCCAGCTCATGGTTGCCGCTCTGGTAGCCGAGGATGCCGATGTGGTGCAGGGCATCGAAATGGCGGGCGTCGCTCTGCAGCGCCGCTTCGTAACGGGAAAAGGCGAGCTCGAGCTGTCCTTGCTGGTGCGCGGCGAGGCCGGCGCTGAACAGGCGGTCGGCGGTGGATTGCGTGTTCTTCATGTTTTTCCTACTGGTAAGTACTGCGAGCACCGAGTGTAGCGCAGCACTTGCCGGCGGGAAGCGATGAACAGGCGTGGAAATTACCCCTAAATATTTCTCTGGCGCTGCCGTTGACCTCCCTGGCGCCGTCAGGTTCATCAAGACGGTTCGCCAACGATGCGAAGTTGCTCACAAACATTTTTTTAAAAAAATCCTCAAGGTTTTGCAGAGGCCTCCGTTAAAGAATACAAGCGGGCAGCAACAGCGCCGCAAGCGACACACCGAACCCTGATAGCAGCACCAAACTGAACTGCCCACTGGAGAATGACCATGACGACGATTAACACCAACCTGTCCTCGCTGAACGCACAACGCAACCTGACCAAATCGGCCGGCGAGCTGTCCACCTCGATGCAGCGCCTCTCGTCGGGCCTGCGCGTCAACAGCGCCAAGGACGACGCCGCCGGCATGTCGATCGCCACCAAGATGGATTCCCAGGTGCGCGGCATGACCCAGGCATCGCGTAACGCCAATGACGGCATCTCGCTGATCCAGACCGCCGACGGCGCCCTGTCGAACATCGGCGATGCACTGCAGCGTATCCGCGAACTGGCAGTCCAGGGCGCCAACTCCACCAACGGTACCGACGAATGGAAGAACATCGACACCGAGGTGCAGGAACTGAACAAGGAAATCGCCCGTATCGCCAAGGACACCAAGTTCAACGGCAATGCAGTGCTGAGCTCGACCGCAGCGACGAAGAACATCCAGGTTGGCGCCGATTCGGGCCAGACCATCACCGTCAGCTTCGGCGCGAACACCGCCTTCGCCGGCCTGACCATCGCCTCGATGACCGACGCAGCGACCTCGTCGACCGCCCTGGCCGCAGTCGATGGCGCCCTGACCGCCCTGAACACCGAGCGCGCATCGCTGGGTACCGCCCAGAACCGCATGGGCTACGCCATCAGCAACCTGGCCACCTCGATCGAGAACCAGTCGGCAGCCAAGAGCCGCATCATGGACACCGACTACGCTGCTGAAACCAGCAAGCTGAGCCGCTCGCAGATCCTGCAGCAGGCCGGTACCGCGATGCTGGCCCAGGCCAACTCGGCACCGAACAGCGTCATGTCGCTGCTGCGTGGTTAATAGACGGTAGACTTACCCTCGGTATAATTGATGTTTCAGCCGTGCGGGGTGCAAGCCCCGCACGGTTGTTTGTAGAGAGGTGTTCCGATGATGCAACCAATACAAGCTGGAAGCCCATCGGCCGTCGCCGGCACCACGGCGCGGCCGTCCGCCGAGGCCGCGATCAAACCTGTTTCGAATGCCGCGCCCGTCGCGGCGTTTGCGCAGATGGAGCGCGCGCCGGGACGCACCGAACTGGGCAATGTCGTCGCCGACCTCAACAAGGTAGCGCAGGCAAACGCGCAGGGCGTGCGCTTTTCGGTCGACGAGGACACCGGCCGCACCGTGGTCAAAGTGGTCGACACCCAGACCGACACCGTGCTGCGCCAGATTCCGAGCGTCGAAGCGCTCAAGCTGTGGCGCTCGATCGAGCAGATGCAGGGCGTGATGTTGCGCGACAAGGCTTGAAGCGGCCAATAGGAGGATCGAATGGGTATTAGCGCATCGGGAATGGTATCGGGACTCGACGTCGACTCGATGGTGTCGTCGTTGATGTCGATCGAACAGCAGCCGCTGGCGAACCTGAAGGCCAAGCAGACCAGCTTCAATGCCAAGCTGTCCGCCTTCGGCACGCTTAAAAGCGGGGTGTCGACCTTCCAGACGGCGGTCAAGGCCCTCGGCGGCGACGCCTTGCGCGCGCTCACGACCAGCTCCACCAAGTCCGACGTGGTCGGCATCAGCGCGACCAAGGACGGCGGCGCCACCGCCGGCAGCTACGCGATCGAAGTGAGCAAGCTGGCGCAAGCCGACAAGCTGGTCTCCGCCGGCATTGCGCCGGGCGCCACCTTCGCCGCCGCCAACAGCTCGATGGCGATCACCATCGGCGGCAAGACCACGCCCCTGGTATTGACCGATACCACGCTGGCCGGCATCAGCAGCGCGATCAACAAGGCCAACGCCGGCGTCACCGCCACCATCCTGAACGACGGCACGCAGGACCGCCTCGTCATCACCGGCAGCCAGACCGGCAGCGCCAACGGCGTGAGCATCGCCGCCACCGGCAGCCTGGCCGCGTTCGACACCACGGCCGCGACGACCACCATGACGCGCTCGCAAACGGCGCAGAATGCCGAGATGAAGATCGACGGCATTGCGGTCTCGAAGTCCTCGAACACGGTCACCGACGCCATCAAGGGCGTGACCCTGAACCTGGCGCAGACCAATGTCGGCAGCCCGGTGACGGTGAGCCTGGCCAAAGACACGACCGGGATCAGCAAGTCGATCACCGCTTTCGTCGACGCCTACAACACGCTGGCCACCGCGGTGAACAAGCAGACGTCGTACAACGCCGCCACCAAGACCGGCGCGGTCCTGAACGGCGATGCGTCGGCGCGCTCGATCCTGACCGGCATCCGCGCCGAACTGACCAAGGGCGTCAGCGGCGCCGGCGGCCTGTCGACGCTGTCGGACATCGGCATCGCCTTCCAGCGCGACGGCACCCTGAAACTGGAAAAGCCGGCCAAGCTGGAAGCGGCCCTGGCCACGAATTTCGAGAACGTCTCGAGCCTGTTCTCGTCGACCACCGGCGTGGCCACGCGCCTGACCAAGGTCACGGAGGAAATGCTCGGTACCAAGGGTGTGTTCAAGAATCGGACCGATGGCCTGAACGCGACCATCGAGGGCATGAAGGACAGCGAAGACCGGATGACCCTGCAACTGGGACAGACCGAGAAGCGCTACCGTGCGCAGTTCGTCGCGCTCGACACCATGATGACCAGCATGCAGAGCATGCAAAGCTACATGACGCAGCAGCTGTCGGCACTGGCCGCCAGCGCCGGTTATTGATCGCTGAATCCGTCTCCTGGCCGGCGTCTCCAACGCCGGCCTTTTTCCATTTTTTTCTGAACCGCCGATGACACGCCTGGCCCTCGTCATGATCGTCCGCGACGAGGCCGCACGCATCGCGCGCTGCCTCGATTCCGCCCGTTCCCTGGTCGACGACATCGTCGTCCTCGACACCGGCTCGCGCGACGCCACCGCCGCCATCGCCCTTAGCTGCGGGGCGCGCGTCTTTTCGTTCGCCTGGTGCGACGATTTCGCCGCCGCGCGCAACGCCGCGCTCGATCACTCCGACGCCGACTGGAATTTGGTGCTCGACGCCGACGAGTGGTTCGATGCCGGCGCCACCCGCGCCGCACTGGCGCCGCTATGCGATGGCGCGCCCTGCATTGGCCTGGTGCCGGTCTCCAGCAGCTTCGACCTGCAAGGGCGCGTCGAAACCTCGACCCTGTGGATCCCGCGCCTGCTGCCGCGCGGCGTGCGCTACACCGGCCGCATCCACGAGCAGCCCGATACGAGTCTGCCGCGCCACCGCGTCGCCTTGCCGGTGCATCACGACGGCTACCGAAACGACGCGCTGGAACGCAAGCATGGCCGCAACGACACCCTGCTGCGGCGCGCGCTGCTCGATGCACCCGGCAACCCCTATCTGCTCTACCAGCTCGGCAAGAACGACGAAGTGTATGGCGCATTCGCGCCCGCCGCCGGCCATTACGCAGCGGCGTTGGCCGCCTGCGGTCTTGACGCCGGCTGGCGCCACGACCTGGTGGTGCGCACCCTGTTCTGCCTGAAGAAGACGGCGCGCCACGCGGATGCCGTGGACCTGGCCGAGGCCGAAATGGCGCGCTGGAGCGAGTCGCCCGATTTCTATTTCGTGCTGGGCGACGTGCTGCTCGACTGGGCGACGTGCGAGCCGGGCAGGGCGGGCGAACTGCTGCCGATGGTGGAAGAATGCTGGCAGCGCTGCCTGCAACTGGGCGAGCGCGAGGACTTGAATGGCGCCGTGACGGGCCGCGGCAGCTATCTCGCCGCGCACAACCTCGTGGTGCTCTACGAGAACCTGGGAATGGAAGAACAGGCGGCGCAATACCGCCCGTTGGCTTAAGCGTGCGTGCGAGGTCTGGTTAAGACGAATGCCGACGCAACCGTCGGAACGTGGCGGCATTCATTATTCCGGGATCGAAGCACAGCCACCTGGCGGTACATCCTTGGACGAGTCCTGCTTAATCGACCGGGTCGTCCGGCAAACGCAAATCCGCCTGCATCGTGCGCGCCGTCGTGCGCTCGCGCAGCGTGGTCGCCACCTTGCGCAGGAACAGGCGCATGAAGGCGGCCTGCTCGACGCCGCATTCCTTCAGGTTCTCGTCCAGGTAGCAGAACTGCACCATGTCGAAGCGGTACTCGAACCAGCCTAGATACCAGAACCATTCCGTGTAATAGATCCAGGACTTCTCGTTCATCGCCCGCACATGGGTCGGGTCTTGCCAGGCCGATGCCGCGTGTTCGTAGGGCACTTCGATCCGGAATAAGCCTTCTTCCTGCAGCAAGCGCAGGCAGTTGCCCATCAGGCTGGCGAGGTCGTGCACGTGTTCGAGCACGTTGTTGGCGTTGATGAGTTCAATACTGCCTTCGGTGAGCAGGATCGGGCCGGCGCCGGGGCTGCTGGCCGCATACGGCAAGGCCAGGGGCGCCGCCAGGTCGAGCACCAGGTCGGGTTCGGCGCGGTCGAGGATGTCGATGTTCAGCCAGCCCGCCTTGTAATCCTTGCCCGAACCGAGATTGATGCGCGCTGGCTGCCAGGGATCGCTTGGGCGGCTGGCGTGATGGCGCTCGCGCACGTCGAGCGCGAAGGCGAGCAGGCGCGCATAGGCGTCGATCGGATCGGCCTGTTCGAAGTTCTGCAGCGCGGCGCGGGCCGAGGCGAAGAAGGCGGGCGAGGCGAATTCGTCCGTGAAAAACGCTTCGAGCCGGTCGTCGTCGAGCCAGTGCACGCTGCTTTCAAAGGCCGGGTGCGGCCGGTACTGCGCGGCGCGCTCGCAGATGACGGGCGTGCCCAGCGACAGGCAGTGCGACACGCGCGCCTGCTCGAAGCGGCTCGATGTGTAGTAGGGCGTGTTCAGGACGGCCTTGGCCTGCACGATGAAGCCGTCGCGTTCGGCGGCGTACAGCGGGCCGTCGAACTGCTAGACGGCGACGCCGCAGGCTTCGATCCGTTCGATCCAGGCGCGCCGGCGTTCGTTGACGCTGCCGACGAACAGCAGGTCGATCGGCCGCTCCTCCAAGGCGATGGGATCGAGGGGGCGAGGTAGGGCGCGTGCAGCAGGGGCACCACCGGGACCGCGCCGGGGGCGCTGGCATACGCGGCCACATTGCCGGCATCGTAGTCGGTCACGGCGGAGGTTTCCAGCAGCTGCATGTAGTCGGGCGACACCTTGGCGCCGCCGTCTCCCAGCTGTTCCAGGTTGACGAAGATGCAGGCATGGCGCGCGCGCTGCGCCGGATCGAAGCCGAGGTGGGCGCCGAAGAACAGGTTCACGGCATCGTGGCGCAGCCGGTTCTTCGAGATCGTCACCTGCGCCCCGAGGCGGCGCAACTGGCAGCGGAAATAGCGGGCCTGGTCGATGAAGCCGAGCGAGTGGACGTAGCCGGAAGGCTGCTGGATGCAGATGTGGATCATCGTCAGTCGGCGACCACGACCCGGTTCTTGCCGGTCTGCTTGGCCTGGTACATTGCCCGGTCCACGCGCGCCAGCAGGGTGGTCTGGTCTTCGTTCGGCAGGCGCAAGGCGACGCCGGCCGAGAAGGTGATCAGGAGCTTCTCGTTATCGTGCATGAAGAAATGCTTGGTCAGTTCGCGCTGCAGGCGCGTCATGGTCAGCTCGGCCGCTTCGATGGGCGTCTCGGGCAGGATGATCAGGAATTCCTCGCCGCCGAAACGGGCGATCACGTCCATCGAGCGCAGCGTCGCCTTCACCACCTTGGCCAGGTGGCGCAGCGCGTTGTCGCCGGCCAGGTGGCCGTAGGTGTCGTTCAGGCGCTTGAAATTGTCGAGGTCGAGCAGGGCCACGCACAGCGGCGTGTTGCGGCGGTCGGCGCGCGCGCTTTCGCGCTCGAAGACGTCGTCCAGGCCGCGCCGGTTCAGGGTGCCGGTCAGCTGGTCTTCGCGTACCAGTTCGCTCATGTGCTGGAGCTTCGCTTCCAGTTCCTTGATTTTGCTTTCCGCTTCCTGCACTTCGCGGTGGGCGGCCAGCATGCGGTCGCGCGAGGCGAGCGCCTCGGCCTGCGCCTGTTTCGTCTCGCGCAGCACTTCGTCGAGCACCTCGTTCAGTTCCGTGATGTCGCCGGCATGGCGGATGCGCTCCGAAAAGCCGCCCAGCTTGTCGTGGTAATCGGCGGTCGACGCCGCCACCGAACCGAGACGGTCGATGAAGGTCATCATCATGTTCTTGACGGTGGCCTTCACGTCCGACAGGGAGTGCTTGATCTGGCCCTGCTTGTAGATCACGTCCTTCAGGCTGCGCGTGGCGTCTTCCAGCGCGCGATGGTCGATCGGGCCGGCGATCAGCTCCTGCACCGCGTCGATCTGGCCGCGCATCCAGCTGTCGTCGTCCAGTAGTTCGCTGACGTTTTCGAGCAGCAGTTTGAAGAGGCGCAGCAGCAGTTCCTGCTGTTCGCCGGCGTCGCCGTTGTGCAGCTCGATCTGGAAGCACAGTTCTTTCAGGCGCGTCGCGATTTCCTGCAGCGCCGCTTCGCCATGCGCGACTTTCACGGCCGCGCCGAGCGACTCGGCCTCTTTCGACAGCGTCGGGCTGGCCGGCAGCAGGGAGGCCAGCGCGAAGGCCAGCGTGCGGCTCAGGAGTTCGCGCAGCAGCTGCGTGTCCTTGCTTTCCATGCCGTAGGTGACGCCCGGCGGAATACCACGGCGCAGGTGCTTCTCGACCAGTTGCGACAAGGCGCGCGCATAGCCGTCCCAGTCGCGGCCCTTGACGGCGCGGTTCAGGCGGCGGCCGTATTCGGCCAGCTCGCCCGGGGTGTCGGTCAACTGGGTCGCGAAGTCTCCCAGCACCACCTCGGCCACGCCGGTGGCGGGCGCCGGCGCGACGGGTTTCACGATGCCGGCAATCTCGTCGTAGATGTCGCGGTAGGCGTCCGGCGTGGGCGCGATGCGGCGCGTGGCGAGGCGTTTGAACGCTTCGCGTGCAATGTCGACGGGGTTCTGGGCGGGTGGGGACGGTGGGTTAGGCATGGTGCAAACGCTAGGATTTACTATTGCGCAATGATAAGCACCTTTTCCTGCTGTCATCTTCGGAAAAGAGGCTTGAAAGCACCTTACTTAGCGGCAATGCCTATGCCTTGCTTATTCGACCAGCTGATTCCGGATTGCGTAATGGGTCAGTTCGGCGCTGGTCTTGAGGTTCATTTTCGCCAGCAAACGGGCGCGGTATTCGCTCACGGTTTTCACCGACAGCGACAGTTCGCGCGCGATCTCGCTCACCGTCTTGCCCGACGCGATCATGGTCAGGGTCTGGAATTCGCGGTCGGACAGGCCGTCGTGCGGCGCGCCTTCATGGTCGGCGCCGACCTGGCTGGCGAGCGCCTGGGCCAGGGTCGCGCTGACGTATTTCTGGCCGCCCGCGACCTGGCGGATGGCGGTCACCAGCTCGCGCGGGGCGCTCTGCTTGGTGAGATAACCGGCGGCGCCGGCCTTCAGGGCGCGGATCGCGTACTGGTCTTCGCGGTGCATCGACAGCATCAGCACGGCCAGTTCCGGGCGCTCCTGCTTGATCTGCTTGAGCACCTCGATGCCGTTACGGTCGGGCATCGAAATATCGAGCAGCATCACGTGGCAACGCGATTTGCGGAACAGCTTGATGGCGTCGAGCCCGTTCTCGGCTTCGCCGGCGACGACGATGTCGCGCTGCTCGGCCAGGATCTGTTTCAAACCTTCGCGCACGATGGCATGGTCGTCGGCGATGAAGACGCGGATGGTGGCTTTGTCGGTCATTGTTCCCTGTTCGCTGCCGGCGCGGGTGGCGCCAGCCTGATTTTGATCGTCACCATCGTGCCACCTCCGGGCGCCGCCGACAAGGTCAACGTGCCGCCCAGCGCACGCGCCCGTTCGCTCATGCCGCGCAAGCCGAACGAGGCCGGCTTCAAGCGGTCGGCCGGCGCGATGCCGCGGCCGTTGTCGCAAATGGCGAGCGTCAGGTGCTGGCGCTGGCGGCGCAGGGTGACGGTCACGCGGGTCGCGCCCGCATGCTTGGCGACATTCGTCAGCGCTTCCTGGAAGATGCGGAACAGGGCCGCCGCATGGTCCGCGTCGAGTTCGATCTCGCGCTCGGCGCTGCGGAAGATGCAGGCCACGCCCGAGCCCTTTTCGAATTCCCGTGCCTGCCACTCCAGCGCCGCGACGATCCCGAGGTCGAGCGTCGAGGGCCGCAGGTCGAGCGAGATGCGGTGCACGGCCTCGATCGTGCGGTCGACCAGGTCGTCGAGATAGGCCGCCTTTTCGACCAGGGACGGCTGGTCGGGCGGCAGGCGCGCGGAGAGCATCGACAAGGCCATCTTGATGGCCGTGAGGTTACCGCCCAGGTCGTCGTGGATCTCGCGCGCGATGCGCGCCCGTTCCTGTTCCTTGACTTGTTCGATGTGGTCGGTCAGCTCGGCCAGCCGGGCGCGCGAGCGCAAGGCGTCCTGCTGCTCGATCTTGCTGTCGGTGATATTGGTCATGATGCCATCCCACTGTACCGCGCCGGCGCCGGCCGCATGCGGCGTGGCGCGCAGGTTGATCCATTTGACGTCTTTCCAGGCATCGATCCAGATCCGGCCTTCCCAGTTCCAGCTCGATAAGCTGATTTTCGAGACCGCCATCGCTTCCAGGTAGCCCTTGCGGTCCTCCGGCAGGATCAGGCGCAGGAACAGGTCGGGATCGCGCTGCAGTTCGGCCGGCTGCACCCCGAGCAGCGGCGCGCAGCCCTCGCTCAGGTAGGGGAAGGCGTGGCGGCCGTCGGCGCCGAGCAGGAACTGGTAGACCAGGCCGGGCGTGTGGTTGACGATGGCGTTGAAGCGCGCCTCGGACATGGCAAGTGCGTGCGCCAGCGTGTTCGATGCCGCCAGTTCCGGGGAGAGGTCGTCGCCGATCACCAGCAGCAGTGCGCGGCCGTCGCGCCGGGTGCGCAGGAAAGTCAGCCTGGCCGGATAGCTGCTGCCGTCGGCGCGGCGCAGTTCGGTGCGCACGCAGCATTGGCCGGCCATGTCGTCGCCGCTGTCCTCGCCCAGGCTGGCCAGCAGCGACGCCAGGGTGTCATCGTCGAGGGCAGGGGCGATGTCGGATGCGCGCATGCCGGCCAGGGCCTCGGCCGCGTAACCGAGGTTGGCGCGCGCGGTCGCGTTGACCTCGACCAGGGCCAGCGTGACGGCGTCGACCAGCAGGATTTCGGCCGGGGCCGCGTGCATCGGCGCCGCCAGCAGGGGCTCGATCGTCGTCATGATCCTTCGCTCCCCGGCTTGCGGCGCCGGCGCCAGAGCGAGACGAAGCGGCGCAGGGCGCGCGCGCTGCGCGTGGCGTGGCGGCTGCCGAAGGGAACCGAGGGCCGCAGCTGCTGGCGCAGCCGGCGCAGGGTACGGCGCACCCCCGCCATCGTGCGGCGCGTGCGTTCATAGGTCGGGCTGGCCCGCAGGCGGGCGATGAGATTGTCTTTGAACATAATGAAGCGATTGTGCCACCGCGCAAACCAGACGAGCGCCAGCAAGGACGGCAGGGTCAGCACATAGATGCGCGCGACGACCATCGCACCGCCGACCTTGGCAAGAACGAAGACCGCCGCCCCCATCAAGGGATGACCGTGGGCGATCGCCAGCAAGGCCAGGAATTTGATGGGCAGCAGCAGCAGCCCGGGCAGGACAAAGACCAGCAGCGCGGCGTAGGGCGGCAGGCGCCGGATCAGCGACTCGAGCGCGCCGAAGGGCGGCCAGGCGCCGATCGCCGCGGCCATGCGGTTGCCCACTTCCCACAGCCATTGCTCGGCCAGCAGCAGCAAGGCCACCAGGTAGACCAGTGGGGCCAGCAGTACGGCGCGCGTTGGATGAGGGCTTGTCATTACGCCCATGATACGGCATTGGCGCGGCCGAACCTTAGGCCACGCTGAGCGATCGGCAAGCGTTTCTCGGTGCGCGACAAGTGCGGCTACAATGGACGAATGAACAAGGCATTTGTAAAAGAGTCCGAGAACGACGACGATGAAGACGCCGTCGCCCTGGCGCAGGCGATTCCGCCGGGCGCCAAGAATTACATCACCCCTGCCGGC
>Ga0213835_101063_pt1 | contig 19269 bp, 16 predicted proteins | sample SWPATP01_FD_160576 | JGI IMG/M metagenome (GOLD analysis project Ga0213835, IMG submission 160576) | Coastal seawater microbial communities from Marineland, Florida, United States - SWPA TP0 #1 | ecosystem: Environmental > Aquatic > Marine > Coastal | place: USA: Florida | collected 2016-08-05 | reverse complement strand
CTCGCCGACGACGCTTAGGCTCAACACATGCAGATCATCGTCACCGGGTCGAGCGGCAAGCTGGGGGTCGGCGTCGTCGCCGCCCTGCGCGAGGCCGGCCACCGCGTCATCGAGTTCGACGCCACCGTTCGGCGCGGCCCCGATAGCGTGCAGATCGACATGACCGACTACGGGCAGGTCGCCGACGCGTTCGCCGGGGTCGAAGAACGTCACGACGGTGTGGATGCCGTGGTGCACCTCGCGGCGATTCCCGCCCCGGGCATCGTTCCCGACACAGTGCTCATCACGCAGAACCTGACGATGACGATCAACGTGTTTCAGGCCGCTCGACGCGCGGGGGTGAAGCGCATCGTGCACGCGTCCAGCGAGACGCTGCTCGGCATCCCCATGGCGACCGACCCGCCGTATGCGCCGCTCGACGAGGCGGCCGAGACGCGGCCCGAGTTCATGTACGCCGTCGGCAAGCACCTCGAGGAGGAGCTCGCGAAGAAGCTCGTGCGGTGGGATCCGGAGCTGCGCATCACCGGCCTGCGGTTCAGCAACGTCATGGCCGAGGAGGACTACGCCGAGTTCCCGTCGTGGCAGAACGACACGGCCATCAGGCGCTGGAACCTGTTCGGCTACATCGACCGTCGCGACGGCGGCCAGGCCGTGCTGCGCGCGCTGGAAAACGCGGCGCCCGGCTACGACACCTTCATCATCGCCGCGGCCGACACTGCGATGGAGGCCGACTCGGCAGAGCTGCTCGCGGCCGAATTCCCCGACGTGCCGCTCAAGCGCGAGGTCACGGGCCGCGAGACCCTGCTCGACATCACGCGCGCCCGCGAGGTGCTCGGCTACGCGCCACGGCATTCGTGGCGTGACCACGCCAGTGAATGAGTTCTGCGCGTGACCACGCCAGCGCTTGAGCACTGTGACCGACCACGTGTGAGCGGTGACGGGCGATTTGGTGGGCGGGGCGCGCATCCCGTAGTCTGATCCCGCCCAAGACCGCTGGTTGTCGGCGTGTTCGCATGCGAACGCACCGGCCGAAGGTTCGCAGACGCTCTCCGGAGCGGCGGCGACGGCCCGCGCAGGTGATTCGAAACCTTCCGCATTCACGCTCGCGTGTCTGCGATCCGAGGCTCCGAGCGCTTGCGCCGGAGCCTTTCGTCATTTCTGCGGTGCGGTCGTCGGCCACAAACCCACGACACAAGGAGCACCATGGCGAACAAGGAAGCAACGGTCGCCGAGCTGAAGGAGATCATCTCCAGCTCGTCCGCCGTACTGCTCACCGAGTACCGCGGCCTCACGGTGGCGCAGCTGAAGACGCTGCGCAACACCCTCCGTGAGAACGCGTCCTACGCCGTGGTGAAGAACACGCTGACCAAGATCGCGGCCAACGAGGCAGGCATCGACTCGCTCGATGACATGCTCGCCGGTCCGACCGCGATCGCGTTCGTTCACGGGGACCCCGTGACCGTCGCGAAGGCTCTGCGCGACTTCGCCAAGGCCAACCCGGCCCTGGTGGTGAAGGGCGGTTACTTCGACGGTAACCCGCTCACCGCCGCCGAGGTCACCAAGCTGGCCGAGCTCGAGACCCGGGAGGTGCTGCTGGCCAAGTTTGCCAGCGCCGCCAAGGCCTCGCTGTTCGGTGCCGCATACATGTTCAACGCGCCCCTGGCGCAGGCCGCCCGTGCGGTCGACGCGCTGCGGCAGAAGCAGGAATCCGCCGGCGCGTAACGCCTGCGGCCCCACGATCCACACCAACCCCACTTACAAGGAGAAATCATGGCCAAGCTCACCACTGACGAGCTCATCGAAGCGTTCAAGGAGCTCTCGCTCATCGAGCTCAGCGAGTTCGTGAAGAAGTTCGAAGAGGTCTTCGAGGTCACCGCTGCTGCCCCCGTCGCCGTCGCCGCTGCGCCGGCCGCCGGTGGCGCCGGTGCCGCTGAAGAGGTCGAGGAGAAGGACTCGTTCGACGTCGTTCTCGAGGCCGCTGGCGACAAGAAGATCCAGGTCATCAAGGAGGTCCGCGCGCTCACGAGCCTCGGCCTCGGCGAGGCCAAGGCCGTCGTCGACGGTGCTCCCAGCACCGTCCTCGAGGGCGCCAACAAGGAGACCGCCGAGAAGGCCAAGGCTCAGCTCGAAGAGGCTGGCGCCACCGTCACGCTCAAGTAGTCGCCTCCCCCACATCGGGGGATTCGCCACGACGCCCCGCATCGACCTCGGTCGGCGCGGGGCGTCGTGCTGTCTGCGGGGATGCGCGGGGCGCGTCGCGCAGGACCGGTCGCGACGGATCGGCCGCTACGCGTCGCGGCGCGCGGCCGTCGACTGGCGCACGATGAGCTGCGTCGGTAGCACCACGTGTTCATCGGGAACGGGGGCGTCGGAGTGTTCGATCTGCTGGATGAGAAACTCGACGGCGCGATCGCCCTGTGAGCCGGGTCGCTGCGCGAGGGTCGTGAGCCCGAACATCTCGGCCATGGGGTGGTCGTCGATGCCGATGATCGACAGCTCCTGCGGAATCGAGATGCCGAGTTGCCGCGCCGCGATCATGATGCCGATCGCGATCTCGTCGCATCCGGCGAAGATCGCGGTCGGTCGGGTGCGCGGGTCGCCGAGCAGCGACAGGCCCACCTGGTAGCCACCGGGCACCGAGAACTCGGCCTCGCGGAAGTCGTCCTCGAGGTCGAGACCGGCGTCGGCGACGGCGCGCTTGAATCCGTCGTAGCGGGCGCTGTGCACGCGGAAGTCCATCTGCTCGCTCTGGTCGCCGCCGACGTGCATGATGCGGCGGTGGCCCAGGCTGATGAGGTGCTCGGTCGCGAGCCGGGCCGTCTCGATGTCGTCAATCGACAGCGACGGGATGCCCGGAATCAGACCGCCGATTCCGGCGAGCGGCTTGCCGAGCGCCTGCAGCATCTGCACCTCGTGGGGGCTCAGCGCGATCGTGACGGCGATGACAGCGTCGACTCGCTTGCGCACGAGGAAGTAGTCGAACACGCGCCGCCGCAGCTCGGTGTCCATGCTCAGCCGGTACAGCGTGAGGTCGTAGCCCGAGCGAATCAGGGCCTTCTCGATGCCCTCAAGCACCTCGGCGAAGTACCAGCGGTTGATGTACGGGATGACGACACCGACGTTGCGGGTGCGGCCGGTCACAAGGCTCGCGGCGGTGGAGGAGACGACGTAGCCCAGCTCGGCGGCGGCGCTCTCGACCCGCCGACGCGTCTCGGTCGACACGTAGCCGCGCCCGCTGAGCGCGCGCGACGCCGTCGACTTCGACACACCCGCGATGCGGGCGACGTCGGCCAGGATGCTCATGCCTCGTCGGTCCTCCGTTGGACGCGGTCTGCGCGCGGGCCTCGGTGCCGGCGCGCCACGTATGCAACCGGAGTGTAGTCAAAAAGTGCGCGGTCTGGAACCGGTGCCAGAAAATCCGGCGCGTGTCGCGGTGCCAGGCCCGTGCATCCATCTGGATGCTCAGTGAGCGTTGCACAACGGATCGATAACGGCGCGCGAAGTAGCGGTTGCGCGGTTGTGGATGCTGACGTAACGTTCCACCTGGAACCGGTTCCCTACAGCGACGTGAAACGGCGTGGGAAGGGGCTGGAACCCGTCACCTGCACCAACCCACGTGCGGCGCACTCGTCGCCGCCGTCCGACCCTCAACGAGGAGGAAACACATGAGTTCCACCCTCCGACGCCGGCTTCTTGGGCCGGCAGCGGCGATCGGCGCCCTCAGCCTGGTTCTTGCCGGCTGCGCCGCCGACTCTGACGCCCCAGCTCCCGGCGGCAACGGCGGCGACGCTGGCGGCGACGCCAACTGTGCCGAGTACGAGCAGTACGGCGAATTCTCGGGCCAGACGGTCGAGATTTACGCGACCATCATCGACGTCGAGGCCGACAACCTCGTCACGAGCTGGTCTGACTTCGAAGACTGCACCGGCATCACCATCAACTACGTCGGCACGCAGGAGGCCGAGACGCAGATCAACGTGCGTGCTGCCGCCGGCGACGCGCCCGACCTGATGATCATCCCGCAGCCCGGTCTGCTGCAGCGCCTGATCGAAGACGGCTACGTCGTGCCGGCCCCCGCGGCCGTCGAGGCGAACGTCGACGAGTTCTGGAGCGACTCGTGGAAGGGCTACGGCACTGTCGACGGCACCTTCTACGCCGCCCCGCTCATGGCGAGCGTCAAGGGCTACGTCTGGTACTCGCCGAGCGACTTCGCCGACAACGGCTACGAAGTTCCCGCCACGTGGGACGAGATGGTTGCCCTGACCGAGCAGATGACCGAGCGCAACGAGGGCGCATACCGCCCCTGGTGTGTCGGCTTCGGCTCGGGTGACGCGACCGGCTGGGTCGGCACCGACTGGGTCGAGGACGCGGTCCTGCGCCTCGCCGGCCCCGAAACCTACGACGCGTGGGTTGCGGGCGACACCCTGTTCGCCGACCCCGAGATCGTTGACTCGATCAACCTCGTTGGCGACATCATGCTCAACCCTGAGTTCGTCAACGGCGGCTTCGGTGGCGTGAGCTCGATCGTGTCGACCACGTTCCAGGACGCTGGTCTGCAGATCCTCGACGGTAACTGCTCGCTGCACCGCCAGGCCTCGTTCTACGAGGCTCAGTGGGGCGACGACGTGACGGTTGCTCCCGACGGTGACGTCTGGGCCTTCCTGACCCCGCCGATCAACGCTGAGGACGGCTTCGCTGTCACCGGTGGTGGCGAGTTCGTGGCCGCCTTCAACAGCGACGACGCGACCGCGGCCGTGCAGGCCTACCTCTCGAGCGACACCTGGGCGAACAACCGCATCGCCCTCGGTGGCGTGATCTCGGCGAACCAGGGTCTCGACCCGCAGCTCGCCAGCTCGCCGCTCGCCGTGCAGTCGATCGAGATCCTGCAGGACCCTGACACGGTCTTCCGGTTCGATGCCTCCGACCTCATGCCCGCCGCCGTCGGCACCAGCTCGTTCTGGACCGGCATGACGGACTGGGTGCTCGGAGAGCTGACCACCGACCAGCTGGTGACCTTCATCGACGGGACCTTCCCGCGCTGATCTGATCCGCTGATCACACCCTGAACTCGGCCCACCGGGAAACTCTTCTCGGTGGGCCGAGTCGTCAGGTAGCGTGAGCGTCAAACCAATGGAGGTTTACCCGGCATGACCGCTTTCTGGGCTGACTTATTCGAGAAATTCGGCGTCATGGTCGTGGGCCTTGTGGCCTTCGCCGCCGTCGTCGGAATCGTCCTCTTCCTCGCCGATCGGGCCCCGAAGAAGGGTCGAGACGTCTGGCAGCTACTTGCCTTCGTCTCCCCGGCGATGATCCTGCTGACTATCGGTCTCATCTACCCCGCCATTCGCACGGTTTATCTGTCTTTCACGAACCGGTCAGGCCGCGAGTGGGTGGGCACCCTCAACTACGAGTGGATGTTCACGCAGCCCGAGATCATCACGGTGCTCGTCAACACCCTCATCTGGGTCGCACTCGTGCCGACCCTTTCGACGATCTTCGGCCTCGCCTACGCAATCTTCATCGACAAGTCACACGGTGAGAAGATCCTGAAGTCGCTCGTCTTCATGCCGATGGCGATCTCGTTCGTCGGCGCCGGCATCATCTGGCGCTTCGTCTACGAGTACCGCGAGCAGGGCTTCGGTGAGCAGATCGGCATCTTGAACCAGCTCATCGTCTGGTTCGGCGGAGAGCCGCAGCAGTTCCTCCAGAACTCCCCCTGGAACACGTTCTTCCTGATCGTTGTCATGGTGTGGATCCAGACTGGTTTCGCCATGGTGCTCTTGAGCGCCGCGATCAAGGGCGTGCCGGTCGAGATCATCGAGGCGGCCCGCCTCGACGGCGCCAACGCGTGGCAGCAGTTCCTCAACGTCACGTTGCCGGGTATCCGCGGCACGCTCGTCGTCGTGATCACAACCATCTCGATCGCGACCCTGAAGGTGTTCGACATCGTGCGGGCCATGACCGGTGGCCAGTTCGGCACCTCGGTCGTCGCCAACGAGATGTACACCCAGGCGTTCAACCGCGGTGAGATCGGCCAGGGCTCGGCGCTCGCCGTCGTGCTGTTCGTGATGGTGCTCCCGATCGTCATCTACAACGTCCGCGTCATGCGCAAGCAGAAGGAGATCCGATGACCGAGGCAGTGGAGAAGGCTGAGGACAAGCTCGACCGCCCGCTCGGTCAGCGCAACGACTACACGGCTGAGGGCGCTGTTGCCCGACAGTTCCGCAAGTCGAAAGAGAAGCTGACGTCGCCCTGGGCGACTGCAGCAGCGATCGTCATCGCGGTCATTTGGACGATTCCGACGTTCGGTCTGCTGGTCTCCTCGATCCGTACGCCGACCGAGATCCGCACCACCGGCTGGTGGACGTGGTTCGTGAACCCGTCGTTCACGTTCGACAACTACGCCGACGTGCTGTTCGCGTCTGGCGCCTCGAGCGCCAACCTCGGGCAGTACTTCGTGAACTCGCTCGTCATCGCTATACCGGCAGCGATCTTCCCGATCGCCCTGGCGACGATGGCGGCCTACGCGTTCGCGTGGATCAAGTTCAAGGGTGCCGGCGCCATGTTCGTGCTGGTGTTCGCGCTGCAGATCGTGCCGCTGCAGATGGCGCTCGTGCCGCTGCTGCAGATCTTCTCGCAGGTGCTCGGCATCTCGGGCACCTTCCCGGCAGTGTGGATCGCGCACACGATCTTCGGTCTGCCGTTGTGCATCTTCCTGCTGCACAACTTCATCTCCGAAATTCCCGGCGAGGTGATCGAGGCGGCTCGCGTCGACGGTGCGAACCACACGCAGATCTTCTTCCGCATCATCATTCCGCTCTCGCTACCGGCGCTGGCCTCGATCGGCATCTTCCAGTTCCTCTGGGTCTGGAACGACCTGCTGGTCGCCCTCGTGTTCTCGGGCGGTACGGTCGACGTCGCGCCACTGACGCAGCGTCTGGCCGAGCTGGTCGGTAACTTCGGCCGCAACCAGGAGCGCCTGCCCGCGGCGGCGTTCATCTCGCTGATTGTTCCGCTCATCGTGTTCTTCAGCCTGCAGCGCTACTTCGTGCGCGGCCTGCTCGCGGGCTCGACGAAGGGTTGATCGCGGAGGGCTGAAACCGGCAGCACCCGCTGTGAGCAGAAACCCCGGCGGCCCCACTTAGGCTCAGCGCATGAGCATGGGTGGTGGTCGCCGGGGTTTCCGCGTGTCGAGCGGCGACGTCGAGGCGCAGCGTGCCGAGAACGAGGCGGCCCCGCGCATCCCGAACCTGCTCGGGCGCATCGCCGAGCTGTTCCGCCCGCACCGGGTGACTCTCGCCGTCACGATCACGCTCGTGCTCGTGAGCGCGGGGCTCAGCGTGCTGCCGCCGCTGCTCACGCAGCGCGCATTCGACGAGGGCCTGTTTCCGCCGGAGGGGGCGCCGAACGTGCCGCTGCTGGCCCAGCTGGTCGGCCTCATGGTTGTGCTTTGGATGCTCTCAGCCGGTCTCGGAATCGCGCAGACATGGCTGACGGCGACGGTCGGCAACAGCGTTATGGCCGAGCTGCGCGTGAAGCTGTTCGCGCACCTGCAGCAGATGGAGCTGGCGTTCTTCACGCGCACGAAGACGGGCGTGATTCAGTCGCGGCTGCAGAACGACGTCGGCGGCGTCGCCAGCGTGCTGTCGAATACCGTCTCGAGCGTGATCGGCAACACGGTGACCGTGATCGCGGCGTTCGTCGCCATGCTGCTGCTGTCGTGGCAGCTGACCCTCGTCGCCGTCGTGCTGCTGCCGGCGCTCGTCGCCGCCCAGCGCCGAGTCGGCATCGTGCGGGCGAAGATCGCCGGCAAGACGCAAGAGTCGCTGAGCGACATGACCGCCATCACGCAGGAGGCGCTGAGCGTTTCGGGCATCCTGCTGGCGAAGAGCTTCGACCGGCAGGAGGCGGAGGTCGGCCGCTACCGCGATGAGAACGCGGTACAGCGCTGCCTCCAGGTGCAGCTGCAGATGTCGGGCCAGTGGTTCTTCGCGCTGGTGAACGTCTTCCTCAGCGTGATCCCGGCCGTCGTCTACCTCGCGGCGGCGTTCCTCATCGAGGCAGATGTCGCGGTCACGGCCGGCACCCTCGTCGCGTTCACGACCGTGCAGGCCCGCCTCACGTTCCCGCTGCTCGGCCTCATGCGGGTCGCCCTCGACCTGCAGACCTCGGCCGCGCTGTTCGCCCGCATCTTCGAGTACCTCGACCTGCGGCCGACAATCACGGAGGACCCCGAGGCGGTGGATGCTCCCCGCGAGAGTGTGGGCAGCATCCGATTCGATGCGGTCACCTTCCGCTACCCCGACGCCTCCGAGAGCGACGGGCCGCCGACCCTCGACGACGTGTCGTTTGCCGTCGAGCCCGGCCAGTTCGTCGCGTTCGTCGGGCCGTCGGGTGCGGGCAAAACGACGATCTCGTACCTGATTCCGCGGCTGCACGAGGCGAGCGCGGGGCGGGTGCTGTTCGCCGGGGTGGACGTGCGGAAGCTGCGCCGCGCATCCCTCATCGCCGAGGTCGGCATCGTGAGTCAAGAGACCTACCTGTTTCACGCGTCCATCGCCGAGAACCTGCGCTACGCGAAGCCCGACGCCTCCGACGCCGAGCTTGAGGCGGCGTGCCGGGCGGCGAACATTCACGACACGATTCGATCCTTCCCCGAGGGTTACGACACCGTGGTGGGCGAGCGCGGCTACCGGCTCTCGGGCGGCGAGAAGCAGCGCGTCGCGATCGCGCGGGTGCTGCTCAAAGACCCGCCGGTGCTCGTGCTCGACGAGGCGACGAGCGCGCTCGACTCAACCTCGGAGCGCATCGTGCAGCGGGCCCTCGACGCTGCGGCCCGCGGGCGCACGACGGTCGCGATCGCGCACCGCCTATCGACCGTGGTGGGGGCCGACGTGATTCACGTGCTCGACGGCGGACGCATCGTCGAGAGCGGCACGCACGCCGAGCTCATGGCGCGTGCTGGGTTGTACGCGACGCTCGTCGAGCAGCAGCGCACCGACGCGGCCCCGCCCGTCGAAGCGCCCTAGCGGCGGGCCTCGAGCAGCTCGGTCATGTAGTCGAGCTCGCTCTGCTGCACGCGCACCATGCCGCCCGCGAGGTCGAGAACGACGGGATGCTCGCTGCGCTCAATCACGGCGGCTGCCATCTCGACGCCCCCCTGATGGTGGGCGATCATGAGCTCGAGGAACAGCACCTCGGCCTCCAGCCCATCGGCGGCGCGCAGCTGCTGCATCTGCTCGGGGGTGGCGAGGCCCGGCATGGGCTCGCCGGGGGTGTGCGAGTGCTGGGCCACGCCGTCGTGCGATTCGTGGCTGCCGCCGTCGAGGGCGGGCCGGGTCATCCACGTCATGCTCGGCTCTGGTGGCGCGGCCGGCAGGCCCCACAGCTGCAGCCACGCGGCCATCTGGCCGATCTGCTGCATCTGCGCCGTCGCCATGTCGAGCGCGAGCAAGCGAATCTCGTCACTGTCCGAGCGGTCGCGCACGAGCAGTGCCATCTCGACCGCCTGCGTGTGGTGCGTCTGCATGTCGCGCGAGAAGCCCGCCTCGGCGCTCGTGTTCGACGGTATCGGGCCGCCAGCGCTCGGCGCCGTGATGCGGCCGAGCAGCACCCCCGCGACGAGCGCGATGAGCACGAGCACGGCCGCGCCCAGCAGCAGGCGTACGCGAGGCGTCGCGGCCGCGCCGGTGGCGCTTACCGTGTCGGGGGTGCCGGAGGCGGTCATAGCTAGCTGATCCGCCCGGGACCGTCGAACGCGTTCGAGCACAGCGCGCCCGGCTCGGGGACGGTTGGCGACAGCCAGTACTTGTCGATGAATTGCCCGATGCGCTCGTCGCCCGGCTCGTCAGCCTGCACGCGGGCGCCCCAGGCGGAGACGATGATCGGCGACTCGAGCCCCGCGATTGGCGAAACGATCGCGTGGCGGTCGGGGGCGACGCGGCGCAACTCGGCGACCTGCTCGTCGGTCACCTGCTCGGGGTCGTAGGCAAGCCACACGGCGCCGTGCTCGAGCGAGTGCACCGCGTACTCGACCGGCTGCTCCTCCTCGTAGATGCCGCAGTTCAGCCACGACGGGTGGTGCGGCCCGCCGGCGGGCGGCATGATGTCGTACAGCACAGGCTCCGTCGTGTGGGAGGGGTCAAGCCCCGGGTACAGCTCTTCGCCCTCAATCTCGATCGCAGCGCGCTCGGCCGCGGTCAGCGGAACCTGCGGCTCGGGGCGCGTCGCGTTCGACACGACGACCGTGATGACGATGCCGAGCACCGCGACGATGGCGGTCGCTGACAGCACGATCGCGAACAGGCGTCCGCGCTTTTCCTTCTTCTGCTTCGCCTTCAGGGCGGCCACCTTCTCGGCGCGGCGCTTCTCGCGCTGCTGCTTGACGGTGAGGTTCTCGTCGTTCGTCACGGACGTCTCCAACGGGGTGCGGTGGCGGGCGGCGGGGCCCGATTCGGGATGCTCGTGCTGCGTGCGCGCGCGCCCTGCGGGCGCACGCGTTCTCCCATTCTCCCACCAGACGTTGGCAGACGCTGGGACGGGCCGCGCGCATCCCGCCGCCGGTAGGCTCGTTGGCATGAAGTACGCCGCCGCGATCACCGACTTGATCGGCGATACCCCGCTCGTTCGCCTCAACCGCGTGACCGAAGACATCAGCGCCACCGTGCTCGCCAAGGTCGAATACCTGAACCCGGGCGGCTCCTCGAAAGACCGCATCGCGACCCGCATCATCGACGCCGCCGAGCGCGACGGGCTCTTGAAGCCGGGCGGCACGATCGTCGAGCCGACCAGCGGCAACACGGGCGTCGGCCTCGCGCTCGTGGCCCAGCAGCGCGGCTACAAGTGCGTATTCGTGCTGCCCGACAAGGTGGGCGAAGACAAGCGCAACGTGCTCACCGCGTACGGCGCCGAGATCGTCGTCACGCCGACCGCCGTCGCTCCCGACGACCCCGAGTCGTACTACTCGGTGTCTGACCGCCTGGCGCGTGAGATCCCGGGGGCGTTCAAGCCGAACCAGTATGCGAACCCCAACGGGCCGCGCAGCCACTACGAGACGACCGGGCCCGAGATCTGGCGCGACACCGACGGCCGCGTCACCCACTTCGTGACCGGAGTCGGCACGGGCGGCACCATCACCGGCACCGGCCGCTACCTGCGCGAGGTCAGTGCCGAGCGCGAGGGCGGCCGCGTGCAGATCGTCGGCGTCGACCCGGTCGGCAGCGTCTACTCGGGCGGCACCGGCCGGCCCTACCTCGTCGAGGGCGTGGGCGAAGACTTCTGGCCGGGCGCGTACGACCCCACGGTCACCGACCGAATCGTCGCCGTGAGCGACCAAGATTCCTTCGACATGACCGTGCGCCTCGCGCGCGAGGAAGGGCTGCTTGTCGGAGGCTCGTGCGGCATGGCCGCCGTCGGCGCCCTCGAGGTCGCCCGTGAGCTCGGCCCCGACGGCGTGGTCGTCGTGCTGCTGCCCGACGGCGGGCGCGGCTACCTCGGCAAGATCTTCAACGATCGATGGATGCGCGCCCACGGCTTCGCGTCGCCTGCCGGCTCGCCGACGGTGCGCGAACTGCTCGGCTCGCCGCTGCGCGAGCTCGCCCACGTGAGACGCGAACACACGATTGCCGACGCGGTTGCCGCGCTAGAGGCGCACGGTGCGGGAGCCGCGCTGCCGGTGCTGACGGGCGAACTGCCCCCCGTGCTCGGCGAGGTGGCTGGTGCCGTGACCGCATCGGGCCTGCTGCGCGCGCTCGCCTCGGGCGACGTCACGCCGAACGATCCGGTGACCGCGGCCATGGGCCCGGCTATGCCCTTCATCGGTGCGGGCGAGACCCTCGACGCGGCGCGCGAACGTTTTGGCGAACGCGGCGCGGGAGGACTTCCGCCCGAGACCCTGCTCGTGCTCGACGGCGGCAACCCGATTGGGCTGCTGACTCGCGCCGACCTGCTGCACGCGCTCGCCTAAGGGGCGTGAGGGGGAGCGCTCGGCGCGCGCCGCGCAACCGTGAATTGTGAACTATCGACCTCCGAAAGACGTGACCATGGGCACCACGAACGACAGCCACGGATTCTCGACCCGCGCCATTCACGCGGGGCAAGCCCCCGATGAGACGACGGGGGCGGTGATCCCGCCCGTGCACTTCTCGACGACATATGCCCAAGACGGCATCGGCGGGCTGCGCAACGGCTACGAGTACGGGCGCGGCACCAACCCCACCCGCGACGCGCTGCAGGAGCAGCTCGCCGCGCTCGAGGGCGGAGCCCACGCATTCAGCTTCGCCTCGGGCCTCGCCGCCGAAGACGCGCTGCTGCGCGCCGCACTGAAGCCCGGCGACCACGTGTTGATGGGCGACGATGTCTACGGCGGAACGCACCGCCTCGTGCGCCGCATCTTCGGCGAGTGGGGCATCGGGTTGACGACCATGGACTTCGGCGACCTCGACGGCGTGCGCACCATGATCGGCCAGCTGTCGCCGACGGTGCTCTGGCTCGAGACCCCGTCGAACCCGCTAATGAAAGTCACCGACGTTGTGGCGCTCGCCGAGATCGCGCACGCCGCCGGCGTCCTCGTCGTCGTTGACAACACCTTCGCGACGCCCTACCTGCAGACCCCTCTCGCCCTCGGGGCCGACGTCGTCGTGCACTCGACCACGAAGTATCTGGGCGGCCACTCTGACGTGGTCGGCGGGGCTCTCGTGCTGAACGACGACGAGCTCGCGTCGCAGGTCGGCTTTCAGCAGTTCGCGGCCGGCGCCGTCTCGGGCCCCATGGATGCCTGGCTCACCACCCGAGGAATCAAGACCCTCGCCGTGCGCATGGACCGCCACTGCGCCAACGCCCAGGCCGTCGCCGAGGCCATGATCGGCCACGCCGGGGTCGGCCGTGTGCTGTACCCGGGGCTGGAGGACCACCCCGGTCACGCGCTCGCCGCGCGCCAGATGCGCGGCTTCGGCGGCATGGTCTCGCTTGACCTCAGCGGGGGAGAGGGGGCGGCGCGGCAATTCTGCGAGAGCCTCGAGGTGTTCACACTCGCCGAGTCGCTCGGCGGCGTCGAGTCGCTCGTCAATTACCCGAGCGAGATGACCCACGCCTCGGTGCGCGGCACGGCGCTTGAGGTGCCCGCCTCGATCGTGCGGTTGTCGGTCGGCATCGAGGACGCGGTCGACCTCGTCGCCGACGTCGAGCAGGCGCTCGCGCGGCTGTAGCCGAGGCGATTCGCCACCGTGCCGGTGTCCGTCCGTACCCCGAGAAACCTTCGGGGTGCATAATGGCGCCAAAGAAATGTGAACGTACACATTGCGCGCACCCGAACGGACAACGATGACCACCGACACCACCACGGCGGAACCGGAGCGCACCCGTGCCCCGAACATCCGCGATGTGGCACGCGTCGCCGGGGTGTCGTACCAGACCGTCTCGCGGGTGCTCAACGACAGCCCCAACATTCGACCGGCCACGCTCGAGAAGGTGCGCGCGGCGATCGCCGAGCTGGGCTACCGGCCGAACCAGGCGGCGCGGGCGCTCGTCACCAGCCGATCGCGCACGATCGGGGTGCTCGCCTCGCAGACGGTGCATTATGGGCCGGCCACGAGCATCCAATCGATTGAGACGGCGGCGCGCGAAGCGGGCTACCGCCTGTCGATCACAAACATCAGCTCGAGCGACTACGCGTCGATCAAGTCGGGGCTCGACTACCTCATGTCGCAGTCGGTCGAGGCGCTCATCGTCATCGCCCCGCAGGTGCGCGTGTTCGAGGCGATCACCGACCTCCAGGTCAGCGTGCCGTACGTGACGCTCGAGGCGACCGGTGCCAACACGCAACACTCGCTGTGGGTCGACCAGGTCTCGGGCGCGCGCATGGCGACGCGGCACCTCATCGAGCTGGGCCACGAAGAGATCATGCACATCTCGGGACCGCAGGACTGGATCGAGGCCGAGGCGCGCATGCAGGGCTTTCTGCGCGAGCTCGACGAGGCCGAGCTGCGCACGCGGGCGCCGATCCTCGGCGACTGGACCGCCCACTTCGGCTACTACGCCGGCATCGAACTGCTGCGCTACCGCGACTTCACGGCCGTGTTCTGCGGCAACGACCAGATGGCGCTCGGCTTCATGCACGCGTGCCGCGAGGAGGGACTCGATGTGCCGGGCGACATCTCGGTCATCGGCTTCGACGACATTCCCGAGGCGGCACACTTCGCGCCGCCGCTGACGACTGTGCGGCAGAACTTCGCCGAGATCGGGCGGCGGTCGATCGAACTGCTGCTCGGAGAGCTGCGGGGCGAGACCGGCCTCAGTCACGAGCCGGTGCGGCCCGAGCTGATCGTGCGGCAGACGACCGCGGCTGTGCGGCGCGGTTAGCGCGCGGCGCGGCTGTGCGGCGCGGCGTGGGTAGCGCCCGCTGGCGACGCGATGCACGCCGAAGGGTGTGTGGCGGCTGTCCGGCGCGGGTACCGCCCGCCGGCGACATAAGGCACGCCGAAGGTTGTAGCGCACGCGCAACGTTGCGCGCGCGCTACAACAAGCGGCGTGCGTTGCGCGGCGGGTAGCTGGGCCCGGATTCCGCTCGGCTTCAAGCCTCGGCACGGGTTCAACTCGGAACAAATCCCTTTACACGCGGGAATGTTACCGGTAACGTCATCGCCAGTCAGGGACGACCGAAGCCGGTCGTCGGCCACCACGACGACCGGAGGGCGATGTGAACACTACGCAGATTGAGGGGAACGGCGGGCGCTCGGCGCTGCTACGACGGGCAGCGCTTCCGATCGCCGCCGCCGTGGCGGTGGGCTCGTTACTCGGCGGATCTGGTGCTGGTGCGGCGCCGCTCGATGACTGTGTCGAGGAGCTCTACGTCTCGCCCTCCGGCGATGACGCCAACGCGGGCACGTCTATTGCTCAGGCCTGGGAGACACTAGATCGAGTGGTGCTGCACGCCTACGAGCCTGGCGCGTTTGGGCCGGGAACATGCGTATTCTTCGAGGGCAGAAACGTCTTTCCTGTCGGCCCGACCGGCGGACTGTTCCTCGATGACGCGCGAGCCGGAGACGCACAGGTGCCCGTCGTGATCTCGTCCTTCGGTGATGGCCGCGCGACTCTAGATGTGGGTGACGGCGACGGCATCTTCGTGTACAACACCGCCGGAGTGGAAATCCGAGACATCAACGTCACAGGTACCGGCTATGTCGCCGGGCCGCCGGTTAGCGGCAACCAAGGTACCGGCGTCTTCTTCTACACCGACACAGCTGGAGGGGTGTCTTTCGAGGGCGTCACTATTCAAAACGTTGATGTGTCGGGATTCGTTAACGGGATCATGATCGGCGGCGAGAACCGAAGCGGGTTCTCTTCGGTGCTGGTCGAAGATGTTCGAGTATTTGACAATGCCGACGCTGGCTTTCAGACGTTCGGGGACGCCTCGGTTGCCGACACGGACTATGCCCACTCAGATGTCACGGTGAGACGGGTGGAGAGCTTCGACAACCTTGGACTCCCGGGGAAGGGCAACAACTCGGGCAACGGCATCATTTTCGGCGATGTAGACGGAGGGGTTATCGAATACAGCATTGCCCACGGAAACGGCGCGTTGAATGACCATCCAGGTGGCGGTCCAATTGGCATTTGGGCATATGAGAGCAACGATGTTGTCATTCAATACAACGTGTCGTTCAATAACGACACGGGCACCATCGATGGGGGAGGCTTCGACCTCGATGGCGGGGTGACCAACAGCACGATGCAGTACAACTACAGCTTCAATAATGCCGGCGCGGGCTATCTGGTTTTCCAGTACGAGGGCGCCCGACCTCTCGAGAACAACGTAGTGCGCTACAACATTTCGCATAACGATGGCCGCAAGGGTGGCCAGTATGGCGGCATCGTTCTGGGGTCGCTCGACACCCCGGCGCTGAATACAGAGATATACGGAAACTCCATTTACCTGTCACCGAATTCTTCCGGACTAACCCCGGCGGCAATTCGAGTCTGGGACGGCACAGATGGTGCATTCTTCTACAACAACAGCGTCCACGTGGCGGAAGGTCTCCCTCTGGTCAGTGTAGAGACAAACACGACGACAGAGTTTGTGGGAAACAACTACTTCAGTGAGCATTCTGAGGCCCTATTTCTCGTGGGAGGCTCGAACTTCAGTGACGCAGACGCAACCTCGTTCGCATCGATCGAAGCGTGGCGAGACGCTACGGGCGCAGAAATCTGGGACGGAAGCGCCACAGGATCGCAGAGCACTCCGGGCTACGCGGGAGATCCCAGTGCTTCCATCGGTGACCCTGAGGTCTTTGCCATTACGGCCGACTCTGCGCTCAACGGGCGCGGAATTGACCTTCTTGAGCTGGGCCTGGATCCTGGACCACGCGACTTCTTTGGCGTTGACGTTCCTCGAGCCGGACTCTTCTCAATCGGCGCTTCTCAGGGCCCGCCACCTGCGGCGATAGTCGAATCGCCGTCGGTTGACGGCGACGACACCGAGCAGGCATTGCCGCCCGTCGACGAACGTGAGCTCGCCGCGTCTGGCGCTGCGGAGCTGACTTGGCTCTGGTTGATCGCTTCTTCATTCCTGGCGCTCGGTGCGGTGGTCGCGGTCGTCAGGATGACGACAAGCAGTTCGAGGTCAGGGCCAACCACCTGACTCCGGGCCGAACCCGGAGAAACGAGAGGGGTTGAATAGGTTCGCACCTCAGGGTTCTGTCTGAGCGAGGACGAGCCGCGTGGCCGGCACCGCGCATCCCGCCTGTTATCGAGTTGTGACCGTTTCGCGCGGTCGTCCTACTTGACAGATGTGACCGTTTCGTCCGTAGAGTGCACTCACGCAATGTGAACGATCACATCAGCTCGTCACATCGCACCGCGCGCGACCACGAATCGCCGCCCCGCCCTTTCGGCCCGCAGTGCGGGCCCGCACCACCCCCGACAACGGAGTCACATGAGCCCCGCCCCCCTGAGCCCTGAGGTGCAGGTCGCCATCGCGCGCGTCCGCGAAGACGTCGCGGCATTGCACGCGCAGCTCGTGCGCTACGGACTCGTGGTGTGGACCGGCGGCAACGTCTCGGGTCGGGTGCCCGGCGCTGATCTCTTCGTCATCAAGCCCTCGGGCGTCGACTACGACGACCTCGACCCGGCGAACATGATTCTCTGCACCCTCGACGGCGAGGTCGTGCCGAACACTCCGGGTAGCGAGCGCAGCCCGTCGAGCGACACGGCGGCGCACGCGTACGTTTACCGGAACATGCCCGAGGTGGGCGGCGTCGTGCACACCCACTCGACCTACGCCACGGCCTGGGCGGCCCGCGGCGAGGCGATCCCCTGCGTGATCACCGCCATGGCCGACGAGTTCGGCGGCGAGATTCCCGTCGGCCCGTTCGCGATCATCGGCGACGACTCGATCGGCCGCGGCATCGTCGAGACGCTCACGGACCACCGGTCGCGCGCCGTGCTCATGCAGAACCACGGCCCCTTCACGATCGGCAGCGACGCGCGCGACGCCGTCAAGGCCGCCGTCATGTGCGAGGACGTCGCGCGCACGATGCACCTCGCTCGGCAGGGCGGCGCGACGATCCCCATCGACCCGGCGGCGATCGACGCGCTGTTCGACCGCTACCAGCACGTCTACGGCCAGCAGGAGGCTTCGGCCATGGAGGAGACGCAGTGACCAGCATCATCCCCGACCCGACGACGCGGACCGTGTGGTTCCTCACCGGCAGCCAGGGGCTGTACGGCGAGGAGACGCTCGCCCAGGTCGCGGCCCAGTCGCAGGAGGTCGCGGCGCTCCTCGCGGACGCCGACGAGATCCCCGTGACGGTCGAGTGGCGCCCGGTGCTGACCTCGCAGGACGCGATCCGCCGCGCCGCGCTCGAGGCGAACGCCGACGACTCCGTGGTCGGCGTGATCGCCTGGATGCACACCTTCAGCCCGGCGAAGATGTGGATCGCCGGCCTCGAGGCGCTCGCGAAGCCGATGCTGCACCTGCACACGCAGCACAACGTCGCACTGCCGTGGGACGCGATCGACTTCGACTTCATGAACCTGAACCAGGCGGCGCACGGCGACCGCGAGTTCGGCTACCTCGCCGCGCGCCTCGGCGTGCCGCGCACGATCGTCGTGGGCCACGCCTCCGCGCCCCGCGTCCGCGCCGAGATCGGCACATGGTCGCGCGCCGCGCTCGGCACCGCCGCCGTGCGCTCGCTCAAGGTCGCGCGCTTCGGCGACAACATGCGCTTCGTCGCCGTCACCGAGGGCGACAAGACCGAGGCCGAGATCCGCCTCGGCACCCAGATCAACACGTGGGGCGTCAACGAGCTCGCGGATGCCGTCGCCGCGGCCGACGACGCCGCGGTCGCCGCGCTCGTCGACGAGTACGTCGCGAGCTACGACGTCGCCGACGAGCTGCTCCCCGGCCGCGAGCGGCACGAGTCGCTGCGCGACGGGGCCCGCATCGAGGTGGGCCTGCGCGGCTTCCTCGAGGCCGGCGGCTTCGGCGCCTTCACCACGAGCTTCGAGGACCTCGGCTCGCTGCCGCAGCTGCCCGGGCTCGCGGTGCAGCGCCTGATGGCCGACGGCTACGGCTTCGGCGCGGAGGGCGACTGGAAGACGGCGATCCTCGTGCACGCGGCCGCGCACATGGGCGCGGGCCTGGCGGGCGGCGCGAGCCTCATGGAGGACTACACGTACCACCTGGTCGAGGGCGAGGAGGTGATCCTGGGCGCGCACATGCTCGAGGTGAGCCCGAGCCTCACGACGTCGCGCCCGCGCCTCGAGGTGCACCCGCTCGGCATCGGCGGCAAGGACGACCCGGTGCGGCTCGTCTTCACGGCCGACGCCGGCCCGGCCGTCGTCGTCGCGCTCAGCGACATGCGCGAGCGGTTCCGGATGACCGCCAACGCGGTCGAGAACGTCGCGCTGCCGCAGCCGATGCCCAAGCTCCCGGTCGGGCACGCCGTGTGGCGTCCCGCGCCGGACCTGGCGACCTCCGCCACCGCCTGGCTCACCGCCGGCGCCGCCCATCACACCGTCATGTCGACGCAGGTCGGCATCGACGCCTTCCGCGAGCTCGCCCGCCAGTCCGGCATCGAGTTCCTCGCCATCGACGAGACCACCACGAAGGACGGCTTCGAGCGCGAGGTGCGCTGGAACGCCGCCTACCACCGACTCGCACAGGGCCTCGGCTGACGCCCCGACCCTTGCCGCGACCGTCCCGGTCGCACCAACCCGCCGCATCGCGGCACCCCATGAAAGGAACCACAGTGAAGAAGCACCGCATCCTCG
>Ga0213835_101062_pt1 | contig 19278 bp, 15 predicted proteins | sample SWPATP01_FD_160576 | JGI IMG/M metagenome (GOLD analysis project Ga0213835, IMG submission 160576) | Coastal seawater microbial communities from Marineland, Florida, United States - SWPA TP0 #1 | ecosystem: Environmental > Aquatic > Marine > Coastal | place: USA: Florida | collected 2016-08-05 | reverse complement strand
GCTAATTTCTCAGCCTTGCTCCATGTTTTTCTATGTTTTGTCATGATTATAAAATATAAACTTTTGTAGTTTAGTATTTGTCCAATCAATTAGGGGGCTGGAAAGTATCTCATTAAGCAAAATAAAAACTACTTCTAAGGAAAGCATAACTACTGTATCACCAGAACAAGAATCAATAGTGATGGAAGTTTCAAAGGAAGTTAAAGTTTACACTGAAGAATATCTTTTGAATAAATCAAAGGATAGAACTGAGGACTTTAAAGAATTCTACTACACACTGAGAAACCGTATTCTTGAGTTAGGAGATGTTGATATTAAAGTGAATGGCAAGTTTTTGTCTTTTTATAAAGATAATAGACCATTTGTTGACTTCATCATATACAAAAATAAAATTGGAATAAACTTAAATATCAAAAAGGGAGATTTAAGGGATGTCTTAGGAAAATGTGAAGATCAAAGTGATAAAAACCATTGGGGCAATGGTGACTATATCATTTGGATAGAGCCAGATGAGGATATTGAATATGTTATGTCCCTAATAAAACAATCTTATAACTATAAACAAGAAAGTTGAATTTAGGTTATAAAGCTGCCTAGTTATTACGAGTTTTGGATAACTAATTTACCTACTTCTATTCACAGACCTAGGCAAAACAGTTTTTTTTGGTACTGAAGTTGGTACCTAAAAAAAAGAAGCCATTGCAAAAAAATTGGTTGTGTAAAATAAACTCGATTACTCAAAGGTTTAATTCTTTTTTTAGTTTTCTGTGCACTATTCGTATTATTTTCTGTAATACTGTTGTAAGGTGAAAATTATGTACTAGTTTTAAAATTAATTTTATTACATGCCCAAACCAACTAACTTCATCTGCACCAAATGTGATTTTCAAGGGTCAACATTCCCAACATGGGGTAGCTGCTCTTACTTGGTGGATGGTAAATTAATTCCCGTTTACAGAGAAATTGCCATTTGTTATGGTTGTGCTAAAATAACCTCAGCTGAAGTGTTACCTACTCAGGAAAGGCTTGATTTATTCAAAAATGGGAATACCTATGGTATTCAACTATTCTATAAGGAAGAACTTCAACGGTTTGAAGCATTGAAAAATAGAGCTACCCCTGCTCGGTGTTTATCCTGCGGTTCACATGATTTTGAATTACTACCAATAATAGAACAAAATACGAGACAAAAAATAGTTCATACTGGTTTAATTCATAAATATTGTGGTGGTAGAATCTATGCTGATTTTGATACACCTAACTTCAATATGGGTGGTAGATTACCTGAAAAATTGTTTAATTTAGAAGGTGAAGAATTAGCACCGAATCAGTAGCCTTATGAAATATTATTTATCCGATCTCCTTCCCAGAATAAAAAAATTTAGTGCTTCACTTGATCAAACAGCAATTTTAGTTGATAAGCCTTGGGTTGTTTGCGATAACGAAGATGGCTTCCAAAAGCTCATATTTCGAAGAGATGGGAGTTTACTTCTTTCTGAGAACGGTAGTGTTTCAGATGGCAAATGGGAATATCTACCCGAAGCCCAATCTATGCTCATTGACTATGGTAAAGGAATAAAGAAGCTATATAGGCATCAGTTTATGGATGAGGCTGTACTTGCACTTAAAATTGATGGGCCAAGAATTAATGCATCTTCAGACTATTTTTTATTAGCAAATGAAAACATAATACCAGATTTAAATGCTAAAGCATTTTTAAAAGAAAAATATCTCAGTGGTACAGAAACCCCACAATTCCTTATAGAGAGTTTTAAAGTAAAAACTTACAGAAGAGGAGAACTTACAGAAGAGAAAACCACTCAATTAATGGCTAGGTATGAGATTATTCAAGATGGAGATTTTTTTCTTTACAAAAAATACAGATACAAAGAAGTTGTAGATGCAATTAATTATGCGATTAAAGATAATGGATTATAACAGTTTTGGTGAATTTGCTAAACATTCTTTGATTCTGATGTCTTTTGAATAAATCCTGTATCAGATATTTTTAAAGTAGAATCAGCGGTTGGAAGAATCAATTTGCCTACTTATTTATCGAATTTAAAACCACCACCCACAATGCCTGTATATTTGGATATCTTTAGTTTAATTATCGACAAAAAAGCCATTGCTGAAAAATATTCAGGTGGCATTGAGCAGTTCAGGATTGATTACAATATACCTGAATCACAAGTCAATCAAGAAGATGATGAGCTATTTGCATTAGGAAAAATGAATGGAGATGAATTTGATATTGACAAATTAGTAGCAAAGGGTTTAAGCTTCGATGAAGTTAATCAGAGATCAGAAGACTTTACTATTATTTATAGATACGGTGACCTCTATTGGGAAGTCAATTGGCTCAAGCATAACAAAGTATTTGCCTGGCACATTAAAGCAGATCCAACCCTCATCGCTAAAGTAGATGAAATCAGCGCACTATCAATTACTGAGATTCAAAATCAAATGAAAAAAGGAATTGATTTATTATGGACGATTAAAGCTTGAGTGAGTAATTTGAATTTGCTTTACATCTGAATTGTTCAAATTTAAATACTATGAAAGTTTCTAAAGCGTATTTTGGGTTTAAGATGCAGGTGAGTGTTATTTTATAGAGCGGAAAACATCAGTACTGAAGTGGAAATTTCAATCATCAATAAAAGGCAATAAATGTTCGCATATCACCCTATATTGGTTAAAGCGCGTGTTTCTTGCGCGTATATAAACAAGTTGGCGGCAAGTTTAGGTGCAACAGTGCATAAACGAACTGACCTGCAAAAAATGAACAATAGCAAATGACAAGACAAGAAGCAGAAACAATTTTACAACGGAAATTCAAACTACCGAAGTTCTATGACGAACAATGGCTAACTATTGACAAAATCCTAAAAGGCGAAAAGGTTCTACTCATCGAAAAGACAGGTTTTGGCAAGTCACTTTGTTTCCAATTTCCAGCGACAGTTTTCAACGGCACGACAGTTATATTCTCACCTTTAATCGCATTAATGCGTGACCAAGTCAAAAAGTTGACAGCACTTGGCATTTCAGCAAAGTGCATCAATAGTGAACAGACGACTGAAGAAAACACACAAATAATAAATGAAGCTAAGCAGGGTAAAATAAAAATCCTATACATAGCACCCGAACGACAAGAAAACAGTGAATGGATTGAAGCTACCCGACAAATGAATCTTTCAATGGTTGTAGTTGATGAAGCACATTGTATTTCAGTTTGGGGACACGATTTCCGACCTGCATTTAAAAGGATAATTAACCTTGTAAAATTGCTACCGAAAGGACTTCCTGTTTTAGCAACTACTGCTACAGCCACAAAAAGAGTTGAAATTGATGTTGCCCAACAAATTGGCGATAACATTTTGACAATTCGGGGGAACTTAATGCGTGACAATTTCAAATTATTTGTCGTTAAAGTTTCCTCTGAAGATGAAAAGTTGATTTGGCTTGGCAAGAACTTAAATAATCTCCCAGGTTCAGGAATTCTTTACACAGGAACAAGAGTAGATACAGAAATTTATTCCAAATGGTTTGAGCATTTAAAAATATCATCTACTGCCTACAATGCAGGTTTAGATGCAGATTCGAGAATTGCAATAGAAAACGGATTGATGAGCAATAAGTGGAAATGTATTATTTCAACTAACGCATTAGGAATGGGGATTGACAAACCCGACATTCGGTTTATTATTCATACTCAAATTCCACAATCCCCGATTCACTATTATCAAGAAATTGGCAGAGCAGGTAGAGATGGACAACCTTCATACATTATTCTGTTTTACAATCCCGAAGACCGAAAATTACCCGAAGCATTTATTGAAGGCGGAAGACCAGCTATAAAAAAATATGAAAGGGTAATAAATGCAGTAAAATCCGAATTACTCGGAGAAAGAGATTTAATGAAGCGAACGAACTTGAAACAAAATCAAATTAGGGTAATTAAAGCCGACTTGATTGAGCAAGGAATAATTCGTGAAGTAATGATTGGAAGAAGTAAGAAATTTGAATTTGTCCCAAATTCTCCACCATTAAACACAAAAGCGTTTGAAGAATTGCGAAATGCAAAGTTGGTAGACCTTGAAAATATGATTGCTTATGTTGAAACCGACAAATCAAGGATGAAATTCCTCTGTGACTATTTGGGCGACAATTCAAATCATACATTCAATAATTGTGACAACACGGGAGAAAAGAAAATTACCGTTTCAGTAACTCCTGAATGGACAGAAAAACTCCAAAATTTCAGAGAAGATTATTTCCCTGAACTCGAAGTTGAATCCAACGGTTCTAATATAGTAAACGGTGTAGCAGCATCTTATTATGGTGTTTCAAATGTTGGTTCAGCATTGCACCGTTCTAAGTATGAGCAAGGTGGTGACTTCCCTGATTTTTTGTTAAAGTTGGTTTTAAAGGCATTTCGCAAGAAGTTTGGTCAAGAAAAATTTGATTTGGTTCTTTATGTCCCTCCGACTTCATCGGGAGATTTGGTAAAAAACTTTGCTGTTAAAGTTTCACAAGTATTAAAGTTTCCAATCTCTCATAATCTTGTAAAAGCAAGACAGACCAAAAAACAAAAAGTGTTTGAGAATGGGTATCTTAAGACAGACAACGTAAGTGGTGCTTTCACGTTTGCAGCTCCGAATGATATACAAGGAAAGAGTATTTTGCTAATTGACGACATCTTTGATAGTGGTGCAACATTGAAAGAAATAGGTAGATTATTAACTAACTTGGGAGCAATAAAAATTGCACCTATTGTAATTGCCAGAACAGTGGGAGGTGATATCGTATGAAAGTAGATTTATCTAAAATAATAACCAGCTACGAATGGGAATATACTCTTACAGGAATTAGTAGAGATGGTGTTTATATTGAATTAAGAGACCAAAACCATATCCAATATTTTGTAAATATTAGCACGGGTAAAATTCAAAAGCGAAGTTATTATTCAGATTATTTGTTTCTTAACCATAGAATTGGAGAGAGATTTTATGAACTTAAGGAAGGCAATTTATTTATACCGAACAAAAATGGCGAAGGTCAATATTTAGAAACTTTTTCTAAACCAATTGATGATGCTTATTATGCGAGAGGAGTAATATTTTCTGAGCTAGACTTTGAAGCGAATAGGCTTATAATCGTGTCAAGATGTCCCAACTCTTTGAAAAGAACCAATAATGATTTCTTAGTTGAGGATTTTCTTTATAAAAATTCAAGTTCTTTTCATTGGTATAGAAGACCTCAGGAAAATGAAAGGCCACAAAATACAATTATCATTGGCATATTTGATTTAGAAGGCGTATTGATAAAGAACTTTTTTCTTCAGGAATGTGACGCTTCTTCTTCTATGACTTGTGAATCTTCAATTTCAAGAAAAGAATTGCTGCTTTTTTCTAATGAACATACTTTTAGAGTAAACTATACCACAGGCAATATTGTTGGATTATATGAAGGAGAAAGCGTAAATTTCATAAATAATGAATTAATAGGCCATTGGGGATGGATAGGATACGATTCAGATTATCGTGACAACAGAGTATTAGACAAACAGAATAAAGTTTTATATGTTATAGACACCTCGCAATTTGAGGTAACATTATATGATTATTTTTTTGATTTTAACAAGCCAGTAAGTTATGGAGATTCGATTTACTTTATAAGTAATTATCCGAATGAAAGAAATTCGCCTCAACGAAGGATTTTTAAAATGGATATTAATAATTGGAAGGAGCACCAATCAACAGATTTAATATTAAGTGATAGAGAACGTCTATTAGCAGTAATAAATAGTATTCTTTATACTTATTCTATTAACGATGAAATCCTTTCAATAAATAAACACAACTTAGGTAGTATACCATTCAGACATTTCAAATCATTAACTGGAATTGGTAATGAATTTTCAAATTTTATAGACAAACATTATTACATTGATATTCACACCAAGAATAGTAGGCTTGTTGGTGAAAACAAATTTGACACAGAAAGAACTGAAGTCGGTGAATTGTTATACAAATTCAAATACTGCTCGGATTACACAGTATTAGAAACTTTGCATTCTCATATTCTGAATTATCTCCAAGCAAACAAAATAATACCAGATGTAATAATCCCGGTTCCGCCTTCAAACTTAAATCGACCATTTCAACCTGTTTATGAATTAGCAAAGAAACTTGGTGAATCGGGCTTTAATATCGATTTTGATTTTCTTATTAAAACGAAGTCAACTCCACCCGTTAAAGAAATTAATGACCCAATTACAAGAAAAGATTTACTTAGGAACATTTTTGAAATCAAGGACTTGAGATATAAGGATAAAAGAATATTGCTATTTGACGACTTGTTTCGGTCAGGTGAAACCCTTTCTAGTATAGCAAATATCTTGAAAGAAAAAGGATTCGCAAAGGAAGTGGAGGCATTTACAATTACAAAGACAAGAACAAAAAAATGAAAAAAGAAGAAGCAACATATTGGATAGCATTGGCACACTTGCCTAGATGGGGGCATTTGAAAATAAATAATCTCATCATTAAGTTTTTTCACGAAAACAAAATTTCGATAGAAGAATTTTTTCAGTTGAATGAAACCATTTGGAGAGACCAATATCAATTAGATGAAAAGCAGGTTTCAGACTTAAGACAAGCAAAATCTGAATTAGCAAGCAATGCTTTTTTAGCAGAATCATTTTTCAGTCAAGGTTTTGAAATTATACCGATTACATCACCCGAATATTCAAAAACTTTAAAAGCTAATTTAAAAGCTGCCCACGCCCCTGCTGTATTATATGTAAAAGGAAACAAAAAAATACTAGAAGAAAAATCCATTGCAATTGTTGGTTCAAGAGATGCTTCTGAAACTGCCTTAAAGTTTACAGATAATATTGCAAAACTTGCGAGCAAGGAATTTAAAGTTGTAGTAAGCGGATTTGCCAAAGGTGTTGACAAACAAGCCTTAGATTCAGCAATAAATTATAATGGACAAAGTGTTATTGTATTACCTCAAGGTATAATGACTTTTAGCTCAGGTTTTAAAAACTATTACAAGCAAATAATTGGTGGAGATGTTTTGGTTTTAAGCACTTTCTTTCCCAAAGCTCCTTGGAAAGCAGAATTAGCAATGGCACGCAACCCAATCATTTATGGGCTTGCTGACGAAATCTATGTTGCTGAATCAGCAGAAAAAGGGGGGACTTGGTCAGGTGTTGTTGATGGGTTAAGAAAAGGCAGAAAAATCTTTGTGAGAAAACCTGAACCAAACGAAAAAAACGCAAATAATCTTTTGATTCAGAAAGGTGCTATTCCAGTTGACTTTAACGGAATTCAATTATCAAAAAGTTACGATACGACAAATACTGAAAACGTATCTATTGTTCAAAAACCGACAGACAATGAATTACTAGAAGCTAAAGTTCGTGCTGTGTTTAACGGCAGACCATTGACAGCAAAAGAACTTCTTACAAAACTAAATCTTACTTGGACGACACAGAAGCTAAACAGTTATTTAAAGAAATTAGATTTTATCGAAGTAGTAAAGGAAAAGAAAACAAATTTATACAAACTCAAAGGGACAACAGACACAACACAAACAACACTTTTTGTTTAGACAAAAAAGAAGAAAACCAGCCGCCAACAGCGGTAGCTGTTGCGCAACTACCATTTAGACTGCCGAATTAGTCGCTAATTCAACATTTATCTTGCTTGTTTCGTGCTTAAACAGCCCCGATTTTCAAATTCGGCGTTTTCAACCCTAAGCATGTTTGGACTTCACAAACTAACGTATTGAGCCAAAACCGACCTAAAACAGTCCCATTGTGGTTGGTCTGGGGCGTGTTTAGTTCCACAGCTTTCCCAATGGCTGTTTTGCGGTTCCATTTGAGCAATTTTTCCAAATTGTATGTGATTGCTGCCATCATCACATGCTTGTTGGCATTTTTAATTCCACGAGTATTCACCCTTCTCATCCCCAAGAAGTGCAACAGTGTTCCTAATACCGACTCCACCGTTTTACTCCGAATCTTGCTCATCCTTTTGGCTTTTGCCGGTTTTTCGGTGAGCTTGGTGTGCATTCTATCATAGTATTCCTTATAAATCGAATCGTCTATTTTCTTGAAGTTTGTTTTTGCCCCACAACACTGGGCTCTGAGCGGACATTTCCTGCAATCGCTCTCACTACTTCGGTAGGTGCGTTTGGTGTAGCCTTTCGAATCCATCTTTTCTCCTTTAAACCGTAAAATGGCGCCGTTTCCACCTTCTTTCACGCATTCGTAACGGTTTTCTTGTTTATGGAACACAAAGCCTTCGCGATGGGGAACGTATTGACCGAAGTTGGGTATCCATGCATCAATGTTTTTTTGGGCTAAATAGGCCAAGGCCTGTCCACTCGAATAGCCCGCATCGGCTAAAACGTGTTCTAACTGAAGTCCATTTTCATTCAAATTTTCGTTGGTTTGTTCCACCACTTTTTCCAAACACTGGCTGTCGCGTTGGTCTGCAAAATCGGTCTTTGCGCACGTTATGACATGGTGGGCATCGTCCACAGCGATTTGGCCAAAATAATTCATTTGCCGGGCTTTTCCGGGTTTTACACTAATCTTTGCATCCGGATCGGTAGGGCTGTAATGGGTATGGTTACTCAGATATTTTCCGCGAATTCGGTTTCCAAATTCGTCGGTCTCTTTTTGGTTTACCGCCTCTAATCGCTCTCGTTTTGCCGCTGCGCTGTGGCTGGGCATGTCCTTATAGGTCTTTTTCTTCCAGGCGTGATGTTTTTCAACCAGCTCTTTTTTCTCCGCTTTCACTTTAAACTCAGAGCCTTCATTGAGCTCATCAGCGTAAGTTTCAATATCGTCCAATAATTCCTTTTCCACCAGCGAATCCAAACTGGCATTGGCTTTCACAAAGGCCGAATCAATGGCTTGTCGTTTTCCCCGCACCATGCCTTTTTCCACGCAAAGGGTCAACACGCGCTTAAACAGCGAAAGAAAAACTTCCTCGCCCAACAGCGCACGTGTTCGAGATATAGTAGAATGCCAAGGCAGGGACTCGTCAAGTTCGTAACCTAAAAACCAACGCACATCCAAACAGTTGGCGGCAAACTCAATGAGTTTTCGGTCAGAATTCAAATTATTGAGATACCCAACCAAAAGCAGTTTAAAAAAGACCACCGGGTCAATAGAGGCTTGTCCCTGTGTTCCATAAAAGGATTGGGGAGCTTTGTAGAGAAAGCGCAGATCTAAAACGGCATTTAATCTGCGGTATATGTTATGCTCCGGCACGAGTGAATCAAGTGTGACGGAGGCAAACAATTTTGGTTGATGTATGTGTTTTCCTTGCATTTGCAAAGATAGCGAAAATGAATAATTAATGCATATAAATTCAAAAATATCAATAACAAATGGATTGTTTTTTAACAAATAAAAAAGGATATTCTTTGAGTTGTGCAACAGGCACAGCACCTACCCAAAAGTGGCGGTTCAGTGGTTAAATCAAGCTTTGTGCATCTATCAAAGTTTGTGCTTAACTGAAAGTGAAGTGCTTCGAAATCGCCACCTTCGGGTAACTGCAAAACGTTATGCGTAATTTTAACAAACAACAACAATGAAGATACAGTATGTAAACCATCACATAATTTTACCTATTCAAACTAAATTTGGTATTAAGAATATGTTATTAGACACAGGCAATCCTATATCTACAATATTGAATAATGATGATATAAAAGAAATAGCGATTGACGACCTTAAATTTAGGTTGGTATCCGATAATATGACCGCACAATTTAAGAGAATGATGAATTGGAACGATATTTCTAATTTTGTTGGAGTACCTATTGACGGATTTTTAGGGTACGATTTTCTCATCAATCACGATATTACTATCGATTTGATTAACTACGAATTAACTCTCAATCAAAATTCCGAAAATTTTGACCTTTCAGACATTAGTATTTTTATGAATGTACCAATTCTAAATGTAGAAATTCAAGGGATTAGAGTTAAATCGGTTTTTGATACAGGTGCAATGCACTCTATTATTAACTCTAATTTTAGCAATACCCTAATAAACAAGAATGAGAGTATTAGTGACTACAATCCAATGTTGGGTAGTTTTGAAGCAAAATTATATCTTGGAGATATTTCACTTGGCAAAAGTGTGATAAAAAACTGTACGATTGCTTGTTCTCAAAAATACGATATGGCTATGAGTATGTTAAGTGGACAGGGTGTAGAAGGCTTCTTGGGAATAGGAAGTTTAGAAGATAAACAGATATTTTTATCGTACAGAAACAAAAAAATTGGACTAAAATAAAAAACGCATAACATTATGTTTGCGAAAAGGCGGGCTGATATGCGTAATTTGGGCTTTGTACTTTCTATAAACTTTGCGCGTAGGGCAAGGGAAGTGCTATTAAATTCCGCCCTTCGCAAACATTTTTCCGTATTACCTCATTGTAGAAAGCCGACCGCACATTCAAGCACATTTGGTTTTTGCCGACACGCAATGCCAAAACAAAAAACAAAAGAGCTTGAATTTTGCCAACGCTCAATAAAGAAGACCTGCTGACTTGATACGCTGAGAAATACGTTCTTTGAAATCTTCTGGAGAAATTACCTTGACGTGCTCACCGAAAGAAAGAATCAATCTTTCCAACTCATAGTTTGGAATGATTTTGATTTTGACTTCAAGACCTGTTGGTTCATTATTTTGCTTCTGACTAGGATGAATGGGTTTTGTAATAACATACGGAGCAACTTCAAGTGAAAATTTTAACACAATTTCCTTTAATTCGATACCTGAAGGGCGTGTAACACCAATCAAATCAAAAAAATAATCTTCCCAATCAATTACTGTTTGTTTGTATTTCTGATCCGTTTCAGACAATGACTCAATCCGATCTAAGGCAAGATTCCAATTCGGGACCTGATTATCAGAATTAAGCCCAAAGACAAACCACCGATTGTTGTACTGCTTTAAATAGTATGGATGAAAAGTGATTTTGTACGGTTCAGAACTTTTGAAGTCCTTGTATTTGACAAGTAAAACCCGCTCATTAACTATGGCATTGAACAGTGGAGTTAAAAAATGAAGCCCTTTAAGGTCAATATTGCTCTCAAAGCTGATGATTTCACTTTTACGCTCAATTAAGCCAAACTTAGATTCAAGCATTGGAATCATTTCATTGACCCATTCAAACTGAGGTGTGCCGGAGAATCGAGAAAATATTTGTAGGGCGGACTTTATTTGTTCGGCTTCCGATTCGTTTAAAGGTTGATTGTTAATTGAAAACGACAAATCATCATACCGATAGTAAACCTTGCGACCATAACGATACCTACTTAGCGGTATAGACCAGCCTGCTTCACTTTCCATAAAACGGATGTCATCAAACAGTTGCCTTCTTTGTATTCCTTCGCTGTATGGGTCAAAACCCATCAATGCTTTGTTGCACTCTTCGAGTAGGTCATCCAAAAAAAACATCCTTCCCGAATTGCTGAAGCAACGATCTAAGACCTGATAACGGATAAGTGCATTTTTATTTATAGACATACTATTGACTCTAAAGTACAGATTGAATGCACAGCACAAAGATACTTTTAATCCTTGAATGAGTAATATAATAGATAGAAATACAAAATACGGTTTTGTAACTTTTTTTTGCATTATCTTTATGGTGCAGATTGAGTGCACAGAAGCGCTATATTTTTGCAGAAGTTCCTTGAAACACTTGTCACACGATATTGATTCGCGGGTGCTGGTCTCAGATTTTGGTTTGAGACAATGATCGGCATCTTCTCCCAATCTCAGGTTGGGATGAATGTCACTAAGGCATTTTTAACAGCGGCTATTGATTTTAATGTCAATAATGTGAAGTTGCTATTGATGTAATTATTTAGTGATGAATAGGTATTGAATTTAGCTGTAGCTGAATTAATCATACAAAAAGAGTATCCGACAAGTGTTTTCAAAGTCCTTCAAAACTTTAGACATGAAAATTGAACTAGCACATATCGACCTTATAAGAAAGCATTTTGCAGAACTGCAAAGCAAACAAGACTTAGTTAAACTATTAAGTTATGCTAAAAACATGCTTTATGGTGAGAAATGTAAGCCGGTTCAATTAAAATCATTGACCTACTTCGCTAATCCAACACTTTGCAAAAAGCGTTATCAGACTTTTACCATCAAGAAAAAGTCGGGTGCAGATAGAACCATCCATGCACCCGTGAAAGGATTGAAGTCTATCCTTCGCTCTCTAAACTTAGTGCTTCAATGCGTATATGAGCCACATGAAGCAGCAACAGGTTTTGTTTTGGAGAAGTCAATTGTTGATAATGCCAAAAAGCACGTAGGGCATCATTATGTCCTAAATATGGACTTGAAAGATTTTTTTCACACATTCGACCGTAACAGAGTGAAGATGGGCTTTATGTTTGAGCCATTTAACCTGAATGGCGACAAAGAACCTTTGGCTTTTCTCTTAGCAAGCCTTTGCACCCACCCTTTTGAAATTGATGGAGAATTCAAAACGGTGCTTCCACAAGGCAGTCCCACATCTCCTACTATAACGAACATTCTTTGCAAAAAACTTGACCGAAGACTTACCGGACTTGCTAACCGATTTGGGGCTACTTACACAAGGTACGCAGACGATATTACCTTTTCGTCACCGCACAACATCTATGTGGATGAAGCATTTAATAACGAACTAAAGCGAATTATTGAAGAAGACCAAAAACTGTTTATCAACCCGAAGAAAACACGTTTACAAAAAGCCGGATATCGCCAGGAAGCAACAGGATTGATTGTAAACGATAAGGTAAATGTCCGCAGGAGATATGTGAAGCAAATCCGCATGTGGCTGTACTATTGGGAAAAATACGGCTACAAAAAAGCGGAGCAGATTTTTATACGTGATTACATTGCCGATAAAGGGCATGTAAAAAACATCAATGCTCATTTGGTAAATGTGCTTGATGGGAAATTAGAATTTTTGAAAATGGTCAAAGGAATTGAGGATGGGACTTATAAAGGATTGAAGGAAAGATTTGAAAAATTGACACAATCTTCTACATCATCCACAATATTGAAGCTGTCCGATGACAATCCGAATCGAATGTTAGAAAAAGAGATAGTGTCCATTTTTGATGGAGCCCCTTCAGAAATTTCGAACATTAACAAAAATAATAACATAGAACTAATTGTTCGTCCACTTGGTAATTCTTCCATTGAAGAACTGACAGTAGATAAATACCTAGGAAAGGGATTGAAACTTCCCCATATTGAAATTTTTGAGAACCCAGACAAATATAAACCTTCTCTCCCACACAATCCCGAACAGACAACTATACTTCTCACTGAGTTTAAAAATGATGGATCTGGTTTTAAGGAGCTGGTTCATAAACCATTTGATGAGATTAACCCTTTCGAAGTTTTAGAGAAAGTAAAAAACCATCCAAACTTTAGTGAGTATTTCAAAAAAGGAAGAAAATCAGGGTTTAAAGGAAACATTAATAGTGAAGTCCAAAATTCTATTATTAGTTTAATAAACTCTTTTGAAAGAATTGGGAATATGCATTGGGAACAATTTAAAGAATATCCCTATGGAGAACATGGATCTTCTGAATATACGAAGTATGCGATGAACTTCAAGAAAAACTATCGGTTTGGTCCTAAGCAAGATGGTTACACTAGTCTTGAAGAAATAATAAGATCTACATTTTTAAAGGAAATCAAAAGATTTGATCCAAAACTTATTTTCCTGCCGGATGAGAGAAAATTTAACCTTAGAGGGAGTTTTTACACATGGGTTCCTTCTGTTAAGAAAGGATTAGAGTTTATCGCACAAGGAATAAATGAACACTCCAATATTTGCGGTAGTAGCTCCTTTGACACTAAAGAAATTCATTTTGATCTAAGGAGAGATACTATTTTAAACACTATTTCTCTTTTGATCATTGATTCAGACTCTTTCGCAAATAGACCTGCTGAAGAAATACTAAAGGACCTAAGATTATCCGAGGTATCAAAAAGATTTTTTAGGTCAATTTGTGACTGGTCTATTTATCTAAAGAATGATGAAGGAAATTTTCGAGCAAGGGTACTCAAAAGAATTCAAGATATTGGGAAAGAAGATATTCTTCCAATAGAAGAAATAAAAGGATTTACTCATGAAATCACATTTTATGGCACATGATTTAAAACCCATTTTACTGATTGACGACAAAAAAGAGGGTCTTAACAGAGGAGAAGTTTTTATGCAAGAACTTTCAATTGATTTGCAAATATTAGTTGATTTTCACGTAGATGTAAATCAATTAATTAAAACATCAGATGAATGGTCGGTAGAGGTATTATTTGATCCCAAAAAGTATGTCGGAGTATTTCTCCATCACAGCTACGCAGACCCGCTTCTAAACCCATCTCAATTGTCAGATCTAAGAGATAAGTTGAAAAACATAGATCTGATTATCTTTAGTGGGGGCACGGAAACTAACCCTTCAACTAAACAAGTTAGGAGAGAATCGCTTTTTGGTAGTTTCCTAAAGCCAGCTATAGATGCCTATTACAAAATTAGACTTTTCCCTATGTCATATCTATTTGGAGGGTACATAAATCGCTTTTATCCAATTATCGATGAGATGTATCAAATACTTGAGGAAGAAGGCAAATATGCATTACTAAGTCATAAAAGCTTTGAATTATATATTTCAATTTGTGAGTGGGATTTACATTCAGTCCAAAAAAATTACAAGGAACGATTTACTGAAGAGCAAATAGCTGATAAAATAAATGAATGGAGACTAAATTTTAACCAATGAAACATTTAATACTACATTGTGGGCAATTAAGTTCAGAGCTGGATTCAGCATCATTTTCAAGTTACAACCTTGAAAGTTTGAGGAAAGAAGATGCGTTGAATCCATTAGAAGAAAGTTTGAAAGAAATTGACGAAAAAGACTTATTTCCATATAGAGTAAGTTCTCAAGTGACATCTGAAAAGCACGAGTCAATCATAATTTTCAAAGAAGGACTTGGATGGGAACAAGTAATTCGATTGGCAGTTTACCTTAGGCTACTGCCTAATGAAAGTTGGATTTCAAAAACCCCAATCATAATTTGTACAGATATATTACCAAATCCTATTTATGATAGAGATTTAGCAAGTATTAAGGACATACAAAACTTTTTGAATATTCCAGGTGTATATTATAAGGCGTTTTTTGCTCTTTTGGGAAAAGAAGAAAATGATGAAGGCAATACCGAATTTAAGATAAATAAGTTCTTAAAAACTATAAATAAAGATTTTGACACAAAGGCAATAACTATTACTTCTGAGAATTTAGTACATGATAGACACTCTATAACAAACTATTGGGGTGCAGTTAAATTAGCCTTAAATGCTGGTTATGGGATAGACGAAATTAATTACACATTTACACCTACGCTTTACTTTAACTATCTGCTCAAAAAATATTCCATAAAAATAGATCCAAGTAAGGAAAAGATAAACTTTAGTTCTTTTTTAAAAAAGAAAAAGGTTCTTCTAGTAGATGACAACTCTGAGAAAGGCTGGAAAAGTGCCTTAGAGAAGATTTTTGGAGAAAATAGTATTGATTCAAAGTCATTTATGATAGGTGTAGTTAAGAAAGACCATAAGGGAAAATGGAAAGTAGATTGCGACCTTAATAAATATGACTTGGTATTTTTAGATTTATATATGCCTGAATTTCAAGGCCAAAAACCTAATTTAAAGAATGGCGAGATTTTATTAAAGCTAATTAAAAAGTCTTATCCTCAAATACCTGTAATTGTATTTACTGCATCAAACAAATCATGGACTAGAGAAACCGTACAAAATTTTGGGGCTGATGGAATGTATGTCAAAGAATCTCCTGAATACGCTAGTGACCAAAATTATTCGAAAGAGAATTTTATAAACTTCGAAAAGTTAGTAAGAGCGACTCTGGAAAAGTATAAGGTGTTAAGACCTTATTGGGAAGCAATCCAAATAATCCTTAAGGATCAAACATTTCTTTCAATACCTGAAAAAGGCGGGTCAATGTTTAAATCTAGAATCGAAGAAAGGTTAATGATGTTCTACGGCCTTTTGAAAAGAGGCTTTGAACAAACGGAGTTTAATGAAAAAAAATTTCATTTTTCAGACTACGAGTTGGCATTTATAACTCTGTGGAGTGTTTTAAATGAAATAAGTGAAGCCAATTATTTTAAGTCTCAACCAAACATAACAATTCAAGACTCAGCGGGTAATCCAATAACTAATCACCCAAATCAAAAAGGACGAGCTGGGCAACCATTAACTTATCTAAATATTCCAAATGGACTCCAGCACTATAAGTGGCAAATTGTTGGTCAAGATGATGTATTCATCGAATATGATTACAGTCTTAGTATTGACAGAAATACTGGTGAACCTGAACTAGTTTCTAAAGGCAGATTCTATAAATTAATCCCTGTACAAAAATCTTGTTTCCTACGCCGCGATGAACAATTTCAAATTGTTTCTCCGAAAAAAACCAAAGTTAATTATGAAAACACGATATTTCTTCAGATTGCATTTCTGATTGAGAGAAAAGTAAATCTTTCTGCTAGCCACAATAAATCAAAATTTCAACAAACTTTAGTCAGATTGAATGAGATTAGAAATCATCTGTATTTAACACACGGAACTGAGATTTCTACCGGATTTTACAATCAAACAGAAAAATCAAAAAGGGTTAATCATACCATAAAACCGAATGGAGATATAAAGGACTTATTTGAGTTAATATCTTTTTTGTTGACAGGGAAAGAAAATCATGTAGACATTATGTAGTGCAGATACACCGCACAGTTAAAAACAACCTTTGCATGAAAGAATAACAGCCATGAAAATTTTTGACCATTTCCAACATATCAACCTCACTAATGACCAACGCAATGCGTTAGAAAAGCTTCATGCTTTTTTAGAAAGTGATGAACGAGTTTTTGTTCTACAGGGATATGCAGGAAGTGGTAAAACTACATTGCTCAAAGGTTTTGTTGAATATCTCAAATCTTTAGAAAAGACATATCAATTGATGGCTCCCACTGGCAGAGCAGCAAAAGTAATCAATCAAAAAACAGGCTTTGAATCTACCACCATCCACAAAGGCATATACAGCTTTGAGGAATTGCAGGAAATCAAACAAGGTGAAGATGAAAGTAATGTTTCCTTTTTGTACCAATACAAAATCAGAAACAATCCGGACGTTCATGATTCGGTTTTGATAGTAGATGAAGCATCAATGGTTAGCGATATTTTGAGCCAAGGCGAGTTTTTCCGCTTTGGTAGCGGGCATTTGTTGCGAGACCTAATGACTTATGGAAGAATTCATGAAGCTACTACAACCAGCAAAATCATCTTCATTGGTGACCCTGCACAGCTGCCACCAATAGGAATGAACTTCTCCCCTGCACTTGATCCAAATTATCTAAGTGAGACTTACAAGATTTCTGTTTCGCAATCAGAAATGAAAGAAGTGAAACGTCAGGATGCCAATAATGGCATTTTGATTTCAGCTACTAAAATAAGGCAGTGTCTAACATCCGGCTACTTCAACGATTTTGATTTGAGAGAAAATGGACGGGACATTATCAATCCGGCCTATCAGGATTACTTAGAAACCTATATGGTACAGCTAGACCCAAAAATCATCATTTGCTACAAAAACAAAACAGCACTCGATTTGAATCGAGCTATTCGGAGAGACAAATTTGGAGATGATTTACCGATACAGGCATCAGATACTGTTATTATTGGTGGCAATAATTACCGTTTAGGTATCATGAACGGAGAATTTGCTGTTGTTTCAGAAGCAAGTTCATCAGTTGAAAGTAGAGAGTTAAGTTTTTACATTGAAAAAGGAAAAACAAAAACTGTCAGATTAACTTGGAGAGGTGTTAGCCTTATTTTACCTGATGAAAATAATCAGCCCAAAACTATAAACGGATTTATTTTAGAAAACTACCTATACGGTGATAATTATCTAAAACCCGAAGAGCAAAGAGCCCTTTATGTAGATTTCAAAAACAGGCATCCCAAACTAAAAAAAGGTACAGAGGAGTTTAAGGAAGCCATTATCAACGATAAGTATTTCAACTGCATACTTTTGAAATACGGTTATGCAGTAACCTGCCATAAAGCGCAGGGCGGTGAATGGGCAAATGCTTTTGTATTTTGGGACAGAGGAACACAAGCCAACTTCAACTTTTTTGAATCGGAGCATAACCGCTCAGGTAAGACCAATTCAGAGTTTTACCGTTGGGCATACACGGCAATTACCCGAGCATCCAAGAAACTGTTTTGCATCAATCCACCCTTTTTCTCATCCTTTTCAGGTATGAATTTTATTGACGTGAATGTTCAACAAGCCTTTAATGAGCTGACAGGACAATCAAACCCCACAATAGAAATCAATATCAATGAAGTTATACCGGAATTGGAAAAATTTGATTTAGCCGATGCTCCATTGACCATCCAAGACCACTTTATTCACCGATTGTACATTCTGCAAAAGCATTATATACATATTGAAGCTTGGCAGAAAGTTGGGTATGAAGTACGATATATCTTCAAAAGAGAAGACCAAACAGCAGCGTTCAAATACTGGGTTAATGGTCAGAATGTTTTTAAAAGCAATTTTCAAAAACTACCTGCACAAACCAATTCTGATGAATTGTTTGAAAGCATAACCAAGATATTAGAGCAAGCTACCCTAGTTGTGGTAAACAGATATAATGTTGAAGGCATATTAACTCAAATCGAATTTGATATAGCAATTGAAGAGGAAAAGCCATTTTTAAAAAATCTATTTGATTTTATCAGCAAAGGTTTGTCAAATGATGAAATCATTACAAACATTCAGCACTTACAATGGAAAGAAAGATATACCATAGAATTTAATGGACGGACTTGCATATTTGACTTTGAATATGATAAAGCAGGTTTTTTCGGTCGAGTGCTTCCATTAGAAAAGAAATGTGACTGTCCCGAACTTCTTGCCAAAATCAAATCCATCGTTAGCAAACTAAAAGAAGCAGATTATGTCATTTAAAGAAATCAAAGAACTACGACAAGCAAGCAAGCTTGATGAAGCTTTGCAAATGGCAAATCAGGCTTTGGAAACAGAACCCGAAAACATTTGGAATAAGCGGGCTGCTGCATGGGTGTATTATGATTATCTCAAAAAAAATGCTCAGCCGGAATCATACGAAGCCTTTA
>Ga0213835_101061_pt1 | contig 19280 bp, 23 predicted proteins | sample SWPATP01_FD_160576 | JGI IMG/M metagenome (GOLD analysis project Ga0213835, IMG submission 160576) | Coastal seawater microbial communities from Marineland, Florida, United States - SWPA TP0 #1 | ecosystem: Environmental > Aquatic > Marine > Coastal | place: USA: Florida | collected 2016-08-05 | reverse complement strand
CCTTCAGGGACGACCAGTCGCGCCTGCGCAAGGGCCATGGCGCTCGCAACATGGCCACCGTCCGCCACTTCGCCCTCAACCTCGTCCGGGCCGCAAAGGACAAACGCTCCCTCAAGTCCCGCCGCAAGCTCGCCGGATGGGACCCAGCCTACCTCGAGACCATCCTCGCAACGCATATGCCGTGAGTTGGATTCGGAGCCCTGACGCGGGCGCACGGGCACTGGACCTGCCCCCTCCGCCCGCGCTAGCCTCGCGGCCAACTCGGCTGCCCGACGGAGTCCGCATGCCCGGCCTGCCCCCCATCGCGCTTGCCTGCCTCGCGCTCCTTGTGGCCTCCGCCCCGCCGGCCATGGCGCAACAGCCGGGCTATCCGGCGCTGCGCCCGCTCGACGAGCTTCTCGCCGGGACCGGCACGGGCCGGCTCAGCCCACAGGGCGGCGACTCGCTGCTGGCCCGGGCCGAAGGGCTGCGCGCCCGGGCCCGGTCCCTGCGCCAGCGCGAGGTCATCGACGCCGCCACCCGCGCCCGCTTCGCCGCCGTCCGGGCCAGGCTCGACAGCTGAAGGCCCCGCCGCCCGACCCTCACCGCCGACCCGCCGCGCCCCGGACAACGCCTGCGCCAGGCCGATCCCTGCGGCCCCCGCCATCCCCGGGCGTCAGGCCTCCGACGGCTGGCGGATCAGCGGCGCCGCAGCGGTCACCGCGGGCGCCAGCCCGGCCCCCCCCGCCGCGACATGCGCCAACAGCGCCGTCCGCATCCGCGGCTCCCAGAAATCGTTGATGTGACGCGCCACCCCCTCGGCCGCCACCCCGCGCGGCTGCGTCTCGAAAAAGGCGGCGATCTGGTTGGCCATGCGCACCAGCTTCTCAGACGACATCGACAGCCTCCCGCCCGCCAACCCGCCCGGGATGGGCGAACAGCTCGAACCCCTCGCCACGCACCAGCCCCACCAGCGTCAGACCCGCCGCCTCGGCCAGCGCCACCGCCCGCGCCGTCGGCGCCGAGGCCGCGATCAGCGCCGCCGCCCCCATCGCCGCCACCTTCTGCACGAGGTCGATGGACACCCGGCTCGTCACCACCACCGCCGCGCCTGCCATCGGCACCCCGGCCCGCAGCGCCGCCCCCGCCAGCTTGTCCACCGCATTGTGCCGCCCCACATCCTCGCGCGCCAGCACCAGCCCCGCCCCCGGCCGCCACAACCCCGCCGCATGCACCGACCGCGTGGCATCGTGCAGCCGCTGCGCGCGAGCCAGCGCCGCCATCGCCGCCCCCACCTCCGCCGGCGCCAGCCGCAGCCCCCCGGGCGCCACCGGCCGCACCTCGCCCAGCACCGCCTCGATGCTGTCGAGCCCGCACAGCCCGCAGCCCACCGGCCCCGCCATCCGCCGCCGCCGCGCCGCCAGCCGTGCCCCGGCCCCCGCCGCCAGCGTCATCTGCACATCGATCCCGTCGCCCAGATCCACCACCGCAACCTCCAGGATCTCGCCCGGCCCGGCGATCCCCTCGGTCAGCGAGAACCCCAGCCCGAACTCCTCCAGATCCGCCGGAGTGGCCATCATCACCGCCTGCGTGGTCCCGTCATGGCTCAGCGCCACCGGCACCTCCTCGGCCAGAAGCCGCCCCCCCGCGCGCCAGCCCTCCCGCCAGACCCGCGCCGGAACCTCCCGCGCCTCTTCATCTTTCCCCAAATATCCTCGGGGGGAGTCGCCGCAGGCGACGGGGGGCAGACGGCCCCCCTCCGACGCCGCCCCCAGGCGCACCGGTCCCTGCCGCGCGCCCATCACTCCGCCGCCCGCAGGATCCGCCGCGCCGCCGCGGCGCGCGCGGCAGCCTCCGCCTGCCAGTCGCTCGGCCCGTTCGAGGGCGCCACCTGCACCGCCGTCACCTTGTATTCCGGACAGTTGGTGGCCCAGTCCGAGTGATCGGTGGTGATCACATTGGCCTGCGTCCCCGGGTGGTGAAAGGTCGTGTACACCACCCCGGGCGCCACCCGCTCCGTCACCCGCGCCCGCAGCGTCGTCTCGCCGGCGCGCGAGGTCAGCCGCACCCAGCCGCCCTCCCGCACGCCGCGCATCTCGGCGTCATGGGGGTGGATCTCCAGCACATCCTCGGCATGCCAGGCGCTGTTCGCCGTCCGCCGCGTCTGTGCCCCCACATTGTACTGCGTCAGCACCCGCCCCGTGGTCAGCAAGAGCGGAAACCGCGGCCCCGTCCGCTCCTCGGTGGCGACATACTCCGTCACCACGAACCGCCCCCGCCCGCGCACGAAGCCGTCCACATGCATCACCGGCGTCCCCCCCGGTGCCGCCGCGTCGCAGGGCCATTGCACCGACCCCTCCCGCTCCAGCAACGCATAGGACACGCCCGCAAAGCTCGGCGTCGTCGCCGCGATCTCGTCCATCACCTGCCCGGGGTGGGCATACTCCCACGCCGCCCCCATCGCGCGCGCGAAGGCCTGCGTGACCTCCCAGTCGGCCATGCCGTTCCGCGGCGCCATCACCCGGCGCACCCGGTTGATCCGCCGCTCGGCATTGGTGAACGTCCCGTCCTTTTCCAGAAACGTCGAGCCCGGCAGGAACACATGCGCATAGCTCGCCGTCTCGTTGAGAAAGAGGTCATGCACCACCACGCAGTCCATCGCCCTGAGCCCCTCGGCCACATGCCGCGTGTTGGGGTCCGACTGCAGGATGTCCTCGCCCTGGATGTAGATGCCGCGAAAGCTCCCCTCGCAGGCCGCATCCAGCATGTTGGGAATGCGCAGGCCCGGCTCTGGGCTCAGCTTCTCCCCCCACAGCGCCTCGAAGGCCGCCCGCGCCGCCGCGTCCGACATGTGCCGGTATCCGGGCAGCTCATGCGGAAACGACCCCATGTCGCAGGCGCCCTGCACGTTGTTCTGCCCCCTCAGCGGGTTCACCCCCACGCCGGGCCGTCCGATGTTCCCCGTCGCCATCGCCAGGTTCGCGATCGCCATCACCGTCGTCGAGCCCTGCGAATGCTCCGTCACCCCCAGCCCATAATAGATCGCCCCGTTCCCGCCGGTGGCATAGAGCCGCGCCGCCGCCCGCAGCTCCGCCGCCGGCACGCCGGTCAGCAGCGCCACCGCCTCGGGGCTGTTGCGCGGCTCGGCCACGAACGCCGCCCAGTCGTGGAACGCCTCCAGATCGCAGCGCTCCCGCACGAAACCCTCGTCCACCAGCGCTTCGGTCACGATCACATGCGCCATCGCGGTCAGCACCGCCACATTCGTCCCCGGCGTCAAGGCGAGGTGATGGGCCGCGCGCACATGCGGCACCCGGTCCACCAGATCGATCCGCCGCGGGTCGATGACGATCAGCTTCGCGCCGGCCCGCAGCCGCCGCATGAGCCGGCTCGCGAACACCGGATGCCCGTCGGTGGGGTTGGCGCCGATCACCACCACCACATCCGCCGCCTCGACACTGTCGAAATCCTGCGTGCCGGCCGAGGTGCCGAAGGTCTGCTTCAGCCCGTATCCGGTGGGCGAGTGGCACACCCGCGCGCAGGTATCGACATTGTTGTTGCCGAACACCTGCCGGATCAGCTTCTGCACCAGATAGGTTTCCTCGTTGGTGCAGCGCGACGAGGTGATGCCCCCGATCGCCCCCACCCCATGCCGCGCCTGGATCTCGCGGAACCGGCCGGCGGCGAAGCCCAGCGCCGCGTCCCAGCTCACCTCGCGCCAGGGCTCGTCGATGCGCTCGCGGATCATCGGGGTCAGGATGCGGTCCGGGTGGCTCGCATAGCCATAGGCGAACCGGCCCTTGACGCAGGAGTGCCCGCGGTTCGCCTTGCCATGCTTCCACGGCACCATGCGGATCAGCTCGTCGCCCCGCATCTGCGCCTCGAAGCTGCACCCCACCCCGCAATAGGCGCAGGTCGTCACCACGCTGCGCTCCGGCTGCCCAAGCTCGATCACCGATTTCTCGGTCAGCGTCGCGGTGGGGCAGGCCTGCACGCAGGCGCCGCAGCTGACACATTCCGACCCCATGAAGCTCTCGCCCCCGGGCGAGACGCGGCTCTCGAACCCCCGCCCCGCGATGGTCAGCGCGAATGTCCCCTGCACCTCCTCGCAGGCCCGCACGCAGCGCGAACAGACGATGCACTTGGACGGGTCATAGGCGAAATACGGGTTCGAGTCGTCGATGGGCAGATACCGCGGGTTCTCCTCCTCCCCCGCGCGCGCCTGCACATGGTTCGCCCCGGGCTCATACCGGACCTCCCGCAACCCCACGATCCCGGCCTGGTCCTGCAACTCGCAGTCCCCGTTCGCCGCGCAGGTCAGGCAATCCAGCGGATGATCGGAAATGTACAATTCCATCACCCCCCGGCGCAGCTTCTTCACCCGCTCCGATTGGGTTTTCACAACCATGCCCTCGGCCACCGGCGTCGTGCAGGAGGCCGGCGTGCCCCGCCGCCCCTCGATCTCCACCAGACACAGCCGGCAGGAGCCGAAGGCCGCCAGGCTCTCGGTCGCACACAGCTTCGGGATGGAGATGCCCGCCTCCGCCGCCGCCCGCATCACGCTGGTGCCTGCCGGCACCGTCACCGCCATCCCGTCGATGCTCAGCGTCACGGCCGCGTCCGCCCGCACCGCCGGCGTGCCGTGGTCGCGGGTCTCCCAGGGGATCGTGAAATCCTTCATGCCGCCCTCCGGTCTCGCTGAAAATCCTGCGGAAAATGGGTCAGCGCCGAGAGCACCGGATAGGGCGTGAACCCCCCCAGCGCACAGAGCGACCCGTAGGTCATCGTCTCGCAGAGGTCGCGCAGCAGCGTCACCGCCTGCGCGTCGCCCGCGCGGATACGGTCCAGCACCTCCACCCCCCGCACCGAGCCGATGCGGCAGGGCGTGCACTTGCCGCAGCTCTCCACCGCGCAGAACTCCATCGCGAAGCGCGCCTGCTCCAGCATGTCCACCGTGTCGTCGAAGACCACGATCCCGGCATGCCCGATCAGCCCGTCGCGCTCGGCATACTCCTCATAGCCGAAGCGCACGTCGAACTGCCCGCGTGGAAAATACGCCCCCAGCGGCCCGCCCACCTGCACCGCCTTCACCGGCCGGCCCGAGGCCGTCCCCCCCGCGATGTCATCGACAATTTCCGACAGGGTCAGCCCGAAACCCGCCTCGAACAGCCCGCCGAATTGCACATTTCCTGCAATCTGCAAGGGGATCGTCCCCCGCGACCGCCCCAGCCCGAGGCCGGCATACACCTCCGCCCCCCGCGCCAGCACCACCGGCACCGAGGCCAGCGTGATGACGTTGTTCACCACCGTCGGCCGCCCGAACAGCCCCTCCAGCGCCGGCAAGGGCGGCTTCGCCCGCACCACCGGCCGCTTGCCTTCCAGCGAGTTCAGCAGGCTGGTCTCCTCGCCGCAGACATAGGCCCCCGCGCCCACCCGCACCTCGATGTCGAACGCCCGCCCCGAGCCCAGCACCGAGGCCCCCAGCACCCCCGCCCCCCGCGCCAGCCCCACCGCCGCCCGCATCATGCGGATCGCGTCGGGGTACTCGGACCGCAGATAGACCAGCCCCCGCTCCGCCCCGACCGCAAGGCCGGCAATCGCCATCCCCTCGATCAGGCAGAACGGGTCCCCCTCCATCAGCATCCGGTCGGCGAAGGTGCCCGAATCCCCCTCATCGGCGTTGCACACCACATACTTGCGGTCGGCCCGGGCCCCCCGCACCGTTTCCCACTTCACGCCCGTGGGAAACCCCGCGCCGCCGCGCCCGCGCAGCCCGCTCGCCGTCACCTCCGCCACCACCTCCTCCGGCGCCATCCCCAGCGCCCGGCGCAGGCCGACGAGCCCCCCGGCCGCGGAATAGTCCTCCAGCGACAAGGGAGCGATCACCCCACAGCGCGCAAAGGTCAGCCGCAGCTGCCGCCGCATCCATGGCAGCTCCTCCGTCGGCCCCAGACAGCGCGGATGCCCCGCCCCTGGCACACCCCGGGAAAACAGCTCCGCCACCTCCTCGGCCGCCACCGCGCCGAAAGCCAGCCGCCCCTCCGGCCCCTCGACCTCCAGCAAGGGCTCCAGCCAGACCATCCCGCGCGAGCCCGTGCGCACCAGCTCCACCCCCGGCACAGCCCGCAGCGCCGCGGCCACCGCCTCGGCTCCCAGCGCCTTCGCCGCGGCATCCTGCGACAGCCATACCCTCATGCCGACACCAGCCGGTCAAAGGCCGCCGCCGTCAGCCGCCCCACCACCTCCCCATCCACCAGTGCCGCCGGCCCGCAGGCGCAGAGCCCCAGGCAATAGACCGGCTCCAGCGTCACCGCCCCGTCCGCCGTCGTCTCGCCCCAGCCGATGCCCAGCCGCGCCATCGCATGCGCCTCCAGCGCCCGGCCCCCCACCGCCTGGCACGCCTCCGCCCGGCACAGCCTGAGCACCTTCCGCCCCGCCGGCACCTCGCGGAAATCGTGATGGAAACTCACGACCCCCATCACCTCGGCCCGGCTCATCCCCAGCGCCCCGGCAATCACCGGCAACGCCGCCGCAGGCACATGCCCGAACCGCGCCTGCACCGCCTGCAACACCGGCAACAACGCCCCCTCCACCCCCGCATGCGCGGCGAGGATGGCCCGCGTCTCGGCCAGCACGTCATCCGGATCGGCAACAGGCACGGCGCCCTCCAAAGCTGCAACTCCCCCACAGCTTCTCCCGCCGCGATCGACAGATCAATCGCGCCGTCCCGTCAACCGATAGACAGCGCCTATCGCCTGCCTTTCATCTTTCCTCAAATAACCTCGGGGGGGTCGCCGGAGGCGACGGGGGGCAGACAGCCCCCCTCTGCCGCCTCCCCCCTGCCCCCCTCTGCCGCCTCCCCCCTGCCCCCCTCCGACGCCTCCCCCCGGCGCGCCGCCTCCAGCAGCGCCTGCAACACCGGCGTGTGCGGCGCGCGCGGCTGCACCACCAGCCCCACCGCGTGCCCGCCGCCCGAGATCGGCACCGCCCGCAGCCCCGGATCGGCGGCAAACAGGCCCGCCAGCTTCTCCGGCAGCACGCTCGCCCAGCCGCCGCGGGCCACATGCGCCACCAGCGCGACGATGGAGTTCGACTCGAGCCGCGGCGCCGGCGCCGCCCCCGCCGCGGCCAGCCAGCGGTCCACGATCCGGCGGTTCTGCATGTCGCCGGTGAGCAGCGCCAGCGGCTGCGCCGCCACCTCGGCCCAGCCGATCGTCTCGCGCCCGGCCACCGCCTCGGTCGCGGCGACCAGCAGCCGATAGCGCTCGACATAGAGCGGCACGGTCTCGACCCGTCCCAGCGGCTCGCCGTCCAGATAGGTGATGCCGGCATCGAGCTCGGTCGCCTCGATCTCGCGCAGGATCTCGGCCGAGCTGCGCGACAGGATCGTCACGTGCACGCCCCGGTGGCGGGCACAGAACGGCCCGGTCAGCTCGGCCGCCATCGCCAGCGCGGTCGGGATCACCCCCAGCCGCAGCTTGCCCGACAGCCCGGCCCGCACCGCCCGCATCTCGTCGCGCAAGGAGCGGGCCTCAGTGGTGATGCGGCGGGCGTGTTCCAGCACCCGCTGCCCCTCGGGCGTCAGCCCCTGAAACCGCGAGCCGCGGAACACGAGCTGCACCCCGAGGCTCTCCTCCAGCTGCCGGATCGCCGAGGAGAGCGTCGGCTGCGTCACCCCGCAGGCCTCGGCGGCGCGGCCGAAATGCCGCTCCCGCGCCAGCGCGATGAACATCTCCAGCCGGTCGATCATGGCCGCCCCCCGCGAGGCACTGAACCACGCCCCCTCGCCGCCGTCCACCTCGGCCGCGCGCAAGAATCCCGGCCCGGCGGCTTGTTCCCCCCCCGGGCCTCGCCTACATCGCGCCCCATGCGCCGGTTCATCCCCTTCCTGCCGAAGATCCCCACCGTCCCGGTCGTGCGCCTCGGCGGCATGATCGCCGCCGGCAGCCGCTTCGGCCCCACCCTCAGCGACGCCGCGCTCGCGCCGGTGCTGGAGCGCGCCTTTGCCCGCGGTCGGCCCGCGGCGGTGGCGCTGGTGGTCAACTCGCCCGGCGGCTCGCCGGTGCAGTCGAGCCTCATTGCCGCCCGCATCCGCCGGCTGGCCGAGGAAAACTCCGTCCCCGTCCATGCCTTCGTCGAGGATGTGGCGGGCTCGGGCGGCTACTGGCTTGCGGCCGCGGCCGATCACATCTGGGTCGACGAGACCTCCATCGTCGGCTCCATCGGCGTCATCTCGGCCGGCTTCGGCTTTCACGAGCTGATCGGCCGCTGGGGGGTGGAGCGGCGCGTGCACACGGCGGGCGAGTCGAAGAGCTTTCTCGACCCCTTCCGCCCCGAACGGGCGGAGGATGTCGCCCGCCTCGACCGGGTGCTCGAGGCGCTGCATGCGAGCTTCATCGCCCATGTCAGGGCCCGGCGCGGCGCGAAGCTCGCCGACGACCCCGGCCTCTTCACCGGCGAGTTCTGGGCCGGTCGCCGCGCGGTGGAGCTGGGCCTCGCCGACGGCGTCGCCCATCTGACCCCGAAGCTGAAGGAGCTCTACGGCGACAAGGTCCGGCTCGTCCCCCTCGGCACCCGCCGCTCGCTGCTCCAGCGCTTCGGCGCCGACCTGCCGGGGCTCGGCGCCGCCGCCCTCGCCGCGGTCGAGGAACGGGCGATGCGCGCCCGCTACGGGCTCTGAGCCATGCTGCAGGCCGTCGCCCTCTTCCTGCTGATCATGCTGCTGCTCGGCGGCTTCGGCAAGCTGCGCCGCTGGCTTGAACGGGGCAGCGGCCGGCGCCTCGGCGGTCCGCAGGTCCGCGACCAGACCAACCTGAAGAAGCCGCAGAAATGCCGCCACTGCGGGCGATACCTCGTCGATGGCGGCAAATGCGACTGCGGGCGGGGGTAGAGAGCGCGCATGCTCTGGGACATTGCGTCGGTCGGGCTGGGGCTCGGCATCCTGCTGCTTGCCGGCGACGCTCTGGTGAAGGGGGCGGTCAACCTCAGCCTGCGGCTGGGCGTGCCGGCGATGATCGTGGGGCTGACGGTGGTGGCCTTCGGTACCTCGGCGCCGGAACTCCTGGTCTCGGTGCAGGCGGTGCTGGTGGGCGCGCCGGCGCTGGGGCTGGGCAATGTGGTGGGCTCCAACACCGCCAACATCCTGCTGGTGCTCGGGGTGCCGGCGCTGATCGCGGCCGTCCCGGTGGCCCGCGGCACCGTCACCCGCGACTATCTCGGCATGATGGCCGCGACGCTCTTCTTCCTCGCCGTGGCCGCGCTGGGCCCGATCCGCTGGCCGCATGCGCTGGCGCTGCTGGCGGGGCTGGGGCTGATGCTGGGCGATGCCTTTCTGCGCGCCCGCGCCCATCGCAACGGCCCGGGCGAGGTCGAGGTCGAGGGCGCCGAGCCCGGCATGCCCTGGCCGCGCGTCGCGCTGCTGACCGGGCTGGGGCTGATCGGCCTGCCGCTGGGCGCCGACCTGCTGGTCGACGGCTCGGTCGCCATCGCCACCGTGCTGGGCGTGTCCGAGGCGGTGATCGGCCTGACGCTGGTGGCCGTCGGCACCTCGCTGCCGGAGCTGGCCACCACGGTGATGGCCGCGATCCGGCGCGAGGCCGGCGTGGCGCTGGGCAATGTCATCGGCTCCAACATGTTCAACCTGCTGGGCATCATCGGCGTCGCCGGCCTCTTCGGCGCGATCCCGGTGCCGCCCGAGATGTGGGCGCGCGACCTCCTCGTGATGGTCGGGGCCTCGGCGCTGCTGGCGTGGTTCGTGTTCACCGGCCGGTCGGTGGGGCGCTGGGCGGGGCTCGGGCTGCTTGCGCTCTATGCCGGATACCTCGGGCTTCTGGCGATGGGAGTTGGCACATGACGAAGGGCAGGGCGCTGGTCACCGGCGCGGGGCGGCGGCTGGGCCGGGCGATGGCGCTCCATCTCGCCGCCCGCGGCCATGACGTCGCGATCCACTACGCCACCTCCGCCGCCGAGGCTGAGGCGGTGGCCGCCGAGGCGCGCGCCCATGGCGTCCGCGCGGTCCCCCTGCGCGCCGACCTGACGGCCGAGGACGCGATGCAGGCGCTTGTCCCGCAGGCCGCCGAGGCGCTGGGCGCCCCCCTCACCGTGCTCGTGAACAACGCCTCCATCTTCGAGCATGACACCCTCGCCACCGCCACCCGCACCAGCTGGGACCGGCACATGGAGTCGAACCTCCGCGCCCCCTTCGTGCTGACCCAGCACTTCGCCGCCCAGGCCCCCGAGGCCGCAAGGGACGAGAACGGCGAGCCGCTCGCCCGCGCCCTCGTCGTCAACCTCATCGACCAGCGCGTGCGCAAGCCCACGCCCGAGTTCATGACCTATACCATTGCCAAGATGGCGCTCTGGGCCTTCACCCGCACCGCGGCGCAGGCGCTCGCCCCGCATGTGCGCGTCAACGCCATCGGCCCCGGCCCGACCATGCAGGGCGCGCGCCAGAGCCCCGGCCACTTCGCCGCCCAGCGCGCCGCCTGCCTCCTGGGCCGGGGCGCGCACCCCGCGGACATCACCGCCGCGCTGGGCTATTTCCTCGATGCGCCGGCGGTCACCGGGCAACTTCTGTGCGTCGACGGCGGCCAGCACCTCGCCTGGCAGACGCCCGATGTCCTGGGCGTGGAATGACCCGAAACCCGCCCCCGCGCGCGCTTTGCCGCTTGACTTGTCCACCCTGCGACATTCTGTCAAGTCACCGTTAAGAATCCGTGATGTTTATCAGGGGCTTGCCTCTGGCTGTCAGGAAATGCAGGCAAAATCAATGAGTTGCCTTTTCGCCCAAATATTGGTCACCCTAGCCGGAGGGCCTCGTTTCAACGGGAATCCGCCCCTCGTGCGAAGTTCCGCACAGAGTTGTCCACAGTTTCCGTGGAAATGTTCGGACTTGCCGCCGGAGACCGATCGTGCAACCCCAGGATGACGCGCCCACCTCCGACTCGACCGGAAGCCCTCTCACCGGCCACGCGCTGATCCAGCGCCTTCTCAAGGGGCTGGACGGCTCTCCCGGCGTCTACCGGATGCTCGATGCGCAGGCCCGCGTCCTCTATGTCGGCAAGGCGCGCAACCTGCGCGCGCGCGTGGCCAACTACGCCCGCCCCTCCGGCCACTCGCCCCGCATCGCGCGCATGATCCGCGAGACGGCCGCCATGATGTTCCTGACCACCCGGACCGAGACCGAGGCGCTGCTGCTCGAACAGAACCTCATCAAGCAGCTCAAGCCGCGCTACAACGTGCTGTTGCGCGACGACAAGTCCTTTCCCGAGATCCTGATCGCCACCGACCACGCCTTTCCGCAGATCCGCAAGCACCGCGGCGCCCGGCGCAGCAAGGGCGCCTATTACGGCCCCTTCGCCTCGGCCGCGGCGGTCAACCGCACGCTGACGCAGCTGCAAAAGGTGTTCCTGCTGCGCAACTGCTCCGATGCGACCTTCGAGAGCCGGACGCGCCCCTGCCTGCTGCACCAGATCCGCCGCTGCTCGGCCCCCTGCACCGGCGAGATCGACGCCGCCGGCTACGCCGCCCTCGTCGCCGACGCCGAGCGCTTCCTCCAGGGCAAGTCCACCGCCGTGCAGGCCGAACTCGCGCGCGAGATGCAGGCCGCCGCCGAGGCGATGGAGTTCGAGCGCGCCGCCGCCCTGCGCGACCGCATCCGCGCGCTGACCGCGGTGCAGCAGAGCCAGGGCATCAACCCCCGCGGCGTGGCCGAGGCCGATGTGGTGGCCGTGCACATGGAGGGGGGGCAGGCCTGCGTGCAGGTCTTCTTCATCCGCGCGCACCAGAGCTGGGGCAACCGCGACTTCCACCCCCGCACCGGCGCCGGCGCCGAAGAGGCCGAGGTGCTGGAGGCTTTCCTCGCCCAGTTCTATGACGGCCAGCCGCCGCCGCGCCTGATCCTGCTCTCCCATCCCATCGAGAACGCGGACCTCGTCACCGCGCTGCTGTCCGAGCGCGCCGGCCGCAAGGTCGAGATCGCGGTGCCGCGGCGGGGCGAGAAGGCCGAGCTGGTGGAGAACGCCGCCCGCAACGCGCGCGAGAGCCTCGGCCGCCGGATGGCCGAGAGCACGGCGCAGGCGCGGCTGCTCGCAGGCGTGGCCGAGGCCTTCGGGATCGAGGCCCCGCCGCGCCGGATCGAGGTCTACGACAACTCGCACATCCAGGGCACCGATGCCGTGGGCGCGATGATCGTCGCCGGCCCCGAGGGCTTCGCCAGATCCCAGTACCGCAAGTTCAACATCCGCGGCGACAGCCTCACCCCCGGCGACGACTTCGGGATGATGCGCGAGGTGCTGACCCGCCGCTTCGAGCGCCTGCTCAAGGAAGACCCCGACCGCCGCGGCGAGGCCTGGCCGGACCTCCTCCTCATCGACGGCGGCGCCGGCCAGGTCTCCGCGGCGGCAGGCATTCTCGGCGACCTCGGGGTCGACGACATCCCCTTCATCGGCGTCGCCAAGGGCCTCGACCGCGACGCCGGCAAGGAAGAGTTCCACCGCCCCGGCCGCCCGGTCATGGCGCTGAACCGTGGCGACCCGGTCCTCTATTTCGTGCAACGCCTGCGCGACGAGGCCCACCGCTTCGCCATCGGCGCCCACCGCGCCAGACGCGCCAAAGCCGTCGGCGCCACCCCCCTCGACGAGATCCCCGGCGTGGGTGCGGCCCGCAAACGCGCGCTGCTGGCGCATTTCGGCTCGGCCAAGGCCGTCGCCCGCGCCGGCCTGACCGACCTGCAGGCGGTCGAGGGCATCTCCGCCGCCCTCGCCGAACGCATCCACGATTTCTTCCACACCCGCGGCTGACCCCTCCCCCCCTTCATCTTTCCTCAAATATCCTCGGGGGGGGCTCCCGCAGGGAGACGGGGGGCTCGAGAGCCCCCCTCCGAAGCCAGCCGCAAGCGCCTCCGCCGGTTCCCGGGGCGTCCCCGCCCGCGTCCTCCACGCGACGCCCCGATACCGCCCCATCCCCCCGCGCCACCACATCCTTGAACCCGCGCCCCGGCTGGGGCATGACCGGACGAATGCCCGAGCCCCGGCCCAACCCGCGAGCGCCATGAACCGCATCTGCCACATCGAGATCGACGACTCCGGCCTGCCGCCCGCCACGCCCGAAATCGAGCAGGAGCGCAAGGTGGCGGTCTTCGACCTGCTCGAGGACAACTCCTTCGCCCTGCCCGCGCGCGAGGGCCGCACCCCGCCGCCCGGCCCCTATCGCCTCGGCCTCGCCATCCGCGAACGCCGGCTGGTGATCGAGGTCGAGACCGAGGCCGGCGCCGAGGTCACCGCCTTCCACCTCTCGCTCGGCCCCTTCCGGCAGGTGGTCAAGGACTACTACCAGATCTGCGGCTCCTACTACTCGGCGGTCAAGACGCTGCCGCCCAGCCAGATCGAGGCGATCGACATGGCCCGCCGCGGCATCCACAACGAGGGCGCGCGCATCCTGCAGGAACGGCTGGAGGGCAAGGCGGAGCTCGACATCGACACCGCGCGCCGGCTCTTCACCCTGATCTGCGTCCTGCATTTCGGGGGATGACGTGCCCGACACCCCGCCCCCCGCCCCACCCCCTGGCCGCAGCCGCTTCCCCTCCTCGGTGCTGTTCTGCTGCGACCAGAACTCGGTGCGCTCGCCCATGGCCGAGGGGATGATGAAGAAGTTCTACGGCCAGCGCGCCTATGTGCAATCCGCCGGGGTGAAGAACGAGCGCGACATCGACGGATTCACCGTGGCGGTCACGGGCGAGATGGGGGTGGAGCTCGCCCGCCACCGCACCCGCAGCTTCGACGAGATGGAGCAGTGGGGCGATGACCTCGCCCAGTTCGACCTCATCGTCGCGCTGACGCCCGCCAGCCAGCGCCGCGCGCTGGAGCTGACCCGCTATTCGCACATCGATGTCGAATACTGGCCGATCATGGACCCCACCGGCCTGGGCGAGACCCGCGAGGCCAAGCTCGCCGCCTATCGCGAGGCCCGCGACCAGATCCGCGCGCGGATGCTGGCGCGCTTCGGCCCCCCCAACGAAGGAGACGCCGGATGACCGACGCCGACCGCGCCCGCGCCACCGTGGCCGCCTATTTCGACGCCTTCAACGCCGGCGACGCCGCGGGCATGCTCGCCTGCGTGACCGAGGACGTCGCCCACCACGTCAACCAGGGCGAGGTCCGCCACGGCAAAGCCGCCTTCGCCGGGTTCTGCGGCCACATGGGCCGCAGCTATCGCGAGCGGCTCACCGACATGGTCATCCTCGTCGCCGAGGACGGCACCCGCGCGGCCGCCGAGTTCACCGTGCAGGGCGAGTACCTCGCCACCGACCCGGGCCTGCCCGAGGCGCGCGGGCAGAGCTATGTCCTGCCCGCCGGCACCTTCTTCGCCCTGCGCGACGGCCTCATCGCCCGCGTGACGACGTATTACAACCTCCAGGACTGGATCCGGCAGGTCTCGGCATGACCCTTCGGGTCGAGGCGCTGCGCGGGCCCGCGCTGGAGGCCGCGCTGGATGACGTGGCGCGGCTGCGGATCGCCGTTTTCCGCGCCTTTCCCTATCTCTACGACGGCGACGTGGACTATGAGCGGCGCTATCTCCAGGTCTATCGCGACAGCCCCCGGGCGGTGCTGGTGGGCGCCAGTGATGGCGACCGGCTGGTGGGGGCTGCCACCGGCACCCCGGCCGAGGACCACGCCGACGAGTTCGGCGCGGCGCTGGCGGGCACGGGCGTGCCGCTGTCGGACATCTTCTATTGCGCCGAATCGGTGCTGCTGCCCGAATACCGGGGGCAGGGGGTCGGCCACCGCTTCTTCGAGGAGCGCGAGGCGCATGCCCGGGCGCTGGGGCGCAGCCATGCGGCGTTCTGCGGGGTGGTGCGCCCCGAGGACCACCCGGCCCGGCCCGAGGGCTATCGCCCGCTCGACACCTTCTGGCGTGCGCGCGGCTATGCGCCGGTGCCCGGCGCGGTGGCGGAATACGCCTGGCGCGACCTCGGCGAGACGCAGGAGACGAGAAAGCCCATGCAGTTCTGGATGAAGAGGCTCGCATGATCCGCATCGCCGCCGCCGCCTGGCCGGTCACCTGGCACGACGACTGGGCGAGTTACGAGGCCAAGCTCGCGGCCTGGGTGGCCGAGGCGGCGGGGCAGGGGGCCGACCTCCTCGTCTTTCCCGAATACGGGCTGATGGAGCTGGCGAGCCTCGGGGGGGCCGAGGTCGCCGCCGACCTCGAGGGCGCGCTGGCCGAGGTCGCGCGCCACACCCCCGCGGCCGAGGCGCTGCATGCGCGCCTCGCGGCCGAGCATGGCGTCCATATCCTCGCCGCCTCGGGCCCGGTCCTTGCCGGCGCGCGCCCGGTCAACCGGGCCGCGCTCTTCGGCCCCGGCGGCCGCATCGGCCATCAGGACAAGCAGATGATGACCCGCTTCGAGGCCGAGGACTGGGACGTGGTCCCCGGCGGCCCGCTGACGGTCTTCGACACCCCGCTCGGCCGGCTGGGGGTGCTGATCTGCTACGACTGCGAGTTTCCGCTGCTCGCCCGCGCGCTGGTCGAGGCGGGGGCCGAGATCCTCCTGGTGCCGTCCTGCACCGAGACGGTCGCGGGCTTCACCCGGGTGCGGGTGGGCTCGATGGCGCGGGCGCTGGAGAATCAGTGCGTGGTGGTGCACGCGCCGCTCCTGGGCGAGGCCGCCTGGTGCGCCGGGGTCGAGATGAACCGCGGCCGCGCCGCCGTCTACGGCCCCCCCGACCGCGGCTGGCCCGAGACCGGGATCCTGGCCGAGACCGCGATGGACGTTCCCGGCTGGGCCGTTGCCGAGCTGCACCGCGCCGCCATCGCCGAGGTGCGCCGCGACGGCGGCGTGCTCAACCATCGCGACTGGGACGCCCATGTCGCACGCGCCCGCCTGGGGGCCGGTGCAGAAAGCCCTTGAAAAGAAGGCCCATCGGCGCCATCTAGCGCGCAGTCCCGCGGAATTGGGCGGGTCGGTGACGGACGGAGTGACCATGGCCAAGGAAGAAATGCTCGAATTTCCCGGCGTCGTGAAGGAACTCCTGCCGAATGCGACGTTCAGGGTCGAGCTGGAAAACGGCCATGAGATCATCGCCCATACGGCAGGAAAGATGCGCAAGAACCGGATCCGCGTGCTCGCGGGCGACCGCGTGCAGGTCGAGATGACGCCCTATGACCTGACCAAGGGCCGGATCAATTACCGCTTCAAGTAAGCCTGCGGCGGCGCCCTTCGGGCGCCCCGGGGCCGGAGACCTCCCGCCCACCCACCCCGGTCTCCGGCCCCGGGGCGCCCGCAACGCCCGGCCGTGGGGCCCTTTCATCTTTCCTCAAATATCCTCGGGGGGAGTCATGCGCAGCATGACGGGGGGCAGACGGCCCCCCAGCGACGCCGGCCCCAGGGCCCCCGGCCGGGCAGGTACGCGCCGATGCGCCTGATCCTCGGCTCGGCCAGCCCGCGGCGTCGCGAGTTGCTGGCGCAGATCGGCGTCATCCCCGACGCCATCCTCGCCGCCGACATCGACGAGACCCCGCGCCGCGGCGAGCTGCCGCGCCCCTACTGCCTGCGCATGGCGGTGGAAAAGGCGCAGGCGGTCCGCGCAGGCCCCGACGACCTCGTGCTCGCCGCCGACACCACCGTGGCGCTGGGCCGCCGCATCCTGGGCAAGCCCGTCGATGCCGCCGAGGCGGCCGCCTTCCTGATCGCGCTCTCGGGCCGGCGGCACCGGGTCGTCACCGCCGTGGCACTGCGTCGGGGCGCGCAGCTCTGGACCCGCGAGGTCGAGAGCGCGGTGCGCCTGAAGCGCCTCTCCGACGTCGAGCTGAACGCCTATCTCGCCAGCGGCGAATGGCGGGGCAAGGCCGGCGGCTATGGCATCCAGGGCCTCGCGGGGGCCTTCGTGCCGTGGCTGTCGGGCTCCTTCACCGGGGTCGTCGGCCTGCCGCTGGCCGAGACGGCGGCGCTGCTCGCGGCCGCGGGCTGGCCGGTCTGGAGGCAGGCATGAAGGGCAGCGTGGCGGTGCTGGGCCGGCTGGCGGGCCGCGAGGCGGCGGCGCTGGTCATCGACGGCCTGCTCGAGGAGCTTCTCCTCGATGCCGGCGAGACGGCCCCCGAGACGATCTGGCGAGGCAAGGTCGGCCGCCCGGTCAAGGGCCTCGGCGGTGTCTTCGTGGAGCTGCCCGACGGCCGCCGCGGCTTTCTGCGCCAGGCGAAGGGGCTGCGCCCGGGCCAGTCGCTGCTGGTGCAGGCTGCCGGCGTGGCCGAGCCGGGCAAGGCCGTGCCGCTGACCGACCGGCCGCTCTTCAAGGGCCGGCTCGCGATCCTGACCCCCGGCGCGCCCGGGCTTAACCTCTCGCGCAGCCTGCGCGACGAGGCCGAGCGCGCGCGCCTCGCCGCCATCGCCGGGGCGGCGATGGCGGGGGCGCCCGAAGGGCTGGGCGCGATCCTTCGCTCGGCCGCCGAGGGCGCCGAGGCCGAGGTGCTGGCCGGCGAGATCGCCGCCCTGCGCCGCGCCGCCGAGGCGATCCTCGCCGAAGCCGCAGGCCCGCCCGAGCTCCTGCTCGACGCCCCCGGCCCGCACGACCTCGCCCGGCGCGACTGGCCGGCGCCCGACAGCGTCGCCGAGGGGCCCGACGCGCTGGCCGAACATGGGGTCGAGGAGATGGTCGAGGCGCTGCTGCGCCCCGAGGTACCTCTGGGCGGCGGTGCCTTCATGGTGGTGGAGCTCACGCGCGCGCTGGTGGCGGTGGATGTGAACACCGGCCCCGACACCTCGCCCGCCGCCGGGCTGAAGGCCAACCTCGCCGCCGTGCGGGCGCTGCCCCGGGCGCTGCGGCTGCGGGGGCTCGGGGGTCAGGTCACGGTCGATCTCGCCCCCAGCCCCAAGCGCGACCGCGGCACGATCGAGCAGGCGCTGCGCGCCGCCTTTCGCCGCGACGGGTCCGAGGCGGTGCTCGCGGGCTGGACGCCGCTCGGGCATTACGAGCTGCAACGCCGCCGCGACCGCCCCCCGCTGGCGGAGTTGATCGGATGAGCTGCCCGGTCTGTCGGAAGCCCCCGTCGCCCCGCTATCGCCCCTTCTGCTCGCGCCGCTGCGCCGATGTCGACCTCGCCCGCTGGCTCGGCGGTCGCCATGTCCTGCCCGGTCCCGCGGTCGGCAGCGACGAGGACGAAACCTCCGCCTGACGCCGCCTCCATTTTGCGCTGCCCCCCTCTGGACAGCCGCCCGAGCCTCGGCTAATCACCCTTCACCCAAGGCGTCGCCGCCTTCCCGTGCCCGGGTAGCTCAGGGGTAGAGCAGTGGACTGAAAATCCTCGTGTCGGTGGTTCAAATCCGCCCCCGGGCACCACTCCAAAGCATTGAAAACGCTTAACTCCTCTTTTGCGCACATCCGGATCCAGGTCCGATAGTTCCGGCCGGGGCTACACCGGGGCTACAACTTGCGCCGGGTGACCTGATCTCGGGCGCGCCACGGTGTCCTTGCGTCTCCACAAGATTCTTCGTTCCGAGCGAAATCCCCAACGGCATCTTTGCGCATGGATGCGTATAGACCTGCGGTAGCCTTCCCCCAAGCTACCGAGTTGGAGTCAACCATGAACGCACACAGCCCTGTTACCACCCCCTTCCTCACCGTTGAGCAGGTCGCCGAGCGCTACGGCGTCTCGACCGACAGTATCTGGCGCTGGAAGCGCAGCGGACGCTTTCCTGCCCCGGTTCGTGTCGGACCGAACATCACGCGCTGGCGCCTCTCCGACCTCATCGAGCATGAGAGCACCCTCGATACGTGCTTCATGACCGACGCGAGCTTCCTGCTGGCGTCCTGACAACCGTGGGGGCGGGGCACAGGCCCCGCCCTTCGGAAAAGGCTGACCGGCCCTCCGAGCGAGCCTCAGCCGCCGCCCCGTCCCGCGCCCTCCCGTCCCACGTCGAGCGCCTCACGCAGCGCGCGCATCCGCGCGGGCGTGACCCTCGGGTCGCTACCGCACGAGATGATGCGGATGAACTCGATCCATGCACGCTCGTTCTGGGTCAACTCGCCCCACGACCCGGACGGGGCCGTGGGGAGCGTGAAGGTGGTGTCGTCCATGTCGCGCCGGGTCATGCGAACCGGTCCCGCGGTCCCGCCGGTCCAAACTCGCGAGAGGTCAGATCACCGCTCATTTGCCGAAGATCCCCCTCAGCGCGGTCCGCGAGCGTCCGGTCAGACGCGGGTCGCTGTTGTCGGAGGCGTCGCGGATCTCGGCCAGCCAGCCGCGTTCGTTCTCGGTGACGGGCGTGCCGAAGATCTCGACGATCGCCTTCGCCGCCGTCGCGC
>Ga0213835_101060_pt1 | contig 19315 bp, 19 predicted proteins | sample SWPATP01_FD_160576 | JGI IMG/M metagenome (GOLD analysis project Ga0213835, IMG submission 160576) | Coastal seawater microbial communities from Marineland, Florida, United States - SWPA TP0 #1 | ecosystem: Environmental > Aquatic > Marine > Coastal | place: USA: Florida | collected 2016-08-05 | reverse complement strand
CAGCCGGATGACAAAGCGGCTGCCCTGCGACGGTGCCTGAAAGTCGTCGATGAACATCTGCAGCAACGCGCCGGTGACGGGAACGGGCAGGTCGCCGAGGGGAATGGTGATGGCCTCGGTCACGCGGGCCTCGGCCGTGTCGTGGTATCCGTCGCCGCCCGCGGGCGGACGGACCGAGGTTCCGATCATGATCCGGTCAGTGCCCGGCGCATCCTCGGCTGCCGGCTCCCACGGCCAGCCGTGCACGTCGGTGGTGTCTCCCTCGAACAGCCCGAAGCCGGGCTTGAACCCGAAGCCGAGGTTGTCGACGTCGCCCACCCGGATCACCAGGTCGGCCTCGGGGCCGCCCTCGGTCCGCTCCAGTTGCGCGGTGGCGTCCGTCACTTCGGGCGGGAAGGCCGAAAGCGCGATGGCGCCCCAGATGTACCAGTCCGGCTCCAGATAGACCCAGTAGCCGGGCGGCAGGTCGGAATACCCGGCATAGTCGGTCCCGTCGAAAAAGCCGAAGTCGGTGAAGGGGCCATAGGCGCCGGCATCGTCGGGAACGTTCAGCACGCGAAGCAGGTCGCGGTAGCGCCCGCCGGCGTCGGCGCCGGGCGGGACGACGGCGGGCGGCGGGTCGGCTGCCGGCGCGGTCGCCGCATGTGCGCCCTCGGGCAGGATGCCCGAGACGCAGCAGGCGCTTTCCACCCGCTCGGGGATGTCGAACTTGGTCCAGCAGGCCGCCGTATCGCCGGGGGTGCCGGGCCGCACGAAGGTCCAGGCGACGCAGGCCGGATCGCCCGCGCACAGCGCAAAGCAAGCGGCGGGATCGTCGGGCACCGGGGTTGCGGCGATATCGAGGCCGGGCAGGTCGATGTCAGCCTCGGCCCCCGGCGGCAACGGCCGGTCGTCGGCGGCAAGGGGCGGGGTCAGGGACAGCAACGCGGCGGCCAGGGCCGCGCGCAGAATGGTGCGGAGCATTGCAATCGCCTTTTGTCCAATGCGCTGATCCGGAGTAATCGCGAAGCGCCGGACCCTGTCAATCACGCCGTGCAGGGTGCGGCGGCGGCGCATCGGCCTCCTCTGCCGGCCGGCGTCGACCCGCGGCATTCAGGGGCCGTCGCGATCGCGTGCGGGCGGGATCAGAAGTCCAGGTCGGGGTAATGCGGCGGCGGCGGAAAGCCGGGGACCTGGTCGGCCAGCAGCGGCCGGAAGGCCGGGCGCGACTTGATCTTGGCGTACCAGTCCTTGACCACCGGCCAGCGCGGCCAGTCCACGTCCGAGATATAGTCGAGGCTGGACAGATGCGCCGCTGCCGCGAAATCGGCCAGCGTCATGGCGTCGCCCGCCAGCCAGCGGCGCTGGTCGAGCAGCCACGACATGTAGTCCATGTGATAGCGGATCGCCCGGGCGCCGGCCTTCACGTTCCCCGAGTCGGGAAAGCCCTGGCCGGTCAGCTTCTTGTTGACCCGTTCATAGAGCAGCTTGGACGTCACCTCGGCGTGGAACTTGTCGTCGAACCAGGCGCACAGGCGGCGGGTCTCGTAGCGGCCCAGCGGGTCGGTCGGCATCAGGGGCGGGGACGGCGCCACCTCGTCGAGGTATTCGCAGATGGCCTGGCTTTCGGACAGGGTGCGCCCGTCGTGCTTCATCACCGGCACCTTGCCGGCGGGGTTGCGCAGCAGGAAGGCTTGGGCCTTTTCCCAGTAGCGTTCCTCGATCAGTTCCACCTCGATGCGCTTCTCGGCCAGCGTCAGGCGCACCTTGCGGCAGAAGGGCGAGAGGGGGACGTGGTAAAGGCGGGTCGTGGTGGTCTGCACCGTCGGGCTCCCTGCGGGGTGACCCCTTGTTGCCGTGCCCGGCGGCGATGTTCAACCGCCCGCGGCGCGGTTCGCTGCCGGCCTGTCACCCGCCGGCCTCGAAACAGGCCGCGCGACCGTCCCTGAGGATCGTTGCGGCCCCGTCGGCGATCTGCGTCGCCCGGCGTTGCAGCGCGGGCGACAGCCGGTTGGGGTTGCGCAGGCGCGGGCTGGGCAGGATCGTGGCGAGCCGGGCGGATTGCTGCGCGTTCAGCCGCGACGCCGGGATGCCGAAATGGTGCTGCGCCGCGGCCTCGATGCCGAAGATGCCTTCACCGAATTCGGCCACGTTCAGATAGACCTCCAGGATGCGGCGCTTGGACCAGAACAGCTCCACCAGCGGGGTCAGGCCGGCCTCCAGCCCCTTCCGCGCCCAGCTGCGGCCATGCCACAGGAACACGTTCTTGACCGTCTGCTGGGTGATGGTCGAGGCGCCGCGGCGGGCGTCGGCCTCCAGCGCGCGGCGGATCTCGTTCATGTCGAAACCCCAGTGCAGGCAGAAGTTCGCGTCCTCGGCCGCTACCGCCGAACGGGCCATATGCGGACTGATCGCCTCCATCGGCACCCAGACCCGCTGGATCGCGCCGGTGCGGCGGTATTCGCCGATCATGTAGAGGCCCCAGGGCGGGTTGACCTGCGAAAACAGGGCCACGACCCCGACCATCAGCAGCATCGAAGCCCCCGCCACCCTCAGCACCCAGCGACGCACGCGCCGCCACGGGCCGACCGGTTCCCCGGTAGCCGCGCGCCGCCTGCGGCGCTTGCCCGGTTCGCCCTTGCCCGCCATGGCGCGACCATAGCCACGGCCGGGCCGGCGGGGTCAAGCGGTCAGGCGGCCCGGCGTGCGGCTTCGGCGTGCAGGCTCGGGGGCAGGTCGGCCGGCAGGCGGTCGCGGCCGTGCGGTGCGTCGAAGTCCAGATCGGGGTTGATCGGGATGATCCGGTGCGGATTGATGGTCTCGTGGCTGTAGTGGTAGTGCCGCACGACATGGTCCAGGCGGAACGTCCCGGCCACGCCCGGAAGCTGATAGAGGTCGCGCGTGTAGGCCCACAGCGCCGGGTAGTCGATGATCCGCCGACGGTTGCACTTGAAGTGCAGGTGATAGACCGAATCGAACCGCAATAGCGTCGGCAGCAACCGCAGGTCGGCCTCGGTCAGCCGCGCGCCCATCAGGAACCGCTGGCCGGACAGCCGCGCCTCGAGCCAGTCGAGCGTGTCGAACAGCGCATGCACCGCCTCGTCATAGGCCGCCTGCGTGGTGGCGAAGCCGGCGCGGTAGACGCCGTTGTTGACGGTGTCGTAGATGCGGGTGTTGACCGCCTCGATCTCGTCGCGCAGCGCCTTCGGCCAGTAGTCGTCGCTGTTTCCGGTTATGCCGTCGAAGGCCGAGTTGAACATCCGGATTATTTCCGAGGATTCGTTCGACACGATGGTGTTGCGGGCGGTGTCCCACAGCACCGGCACCGTCACCCGGCCCGACACGTCCGGCCGCGCGCGGGTGTAGATGTCGCGCATGTACCGCGAGCCGAACAGCGTATCGCCTGTGGCGCCGTCGAAATCGGTGCGGAACTCCCACCCGTCTTCCAGCATGTCGGGATGCACGGCCGAAACGCCGATATGCGGCGCAAGGCCCTTGAGCGCGCGGAAGATCAGCGTGCGGTGCGCCCAGGGACAGGCATGGGAGACATACAGGTGATAGCGCCCGCTTTCGGCGGCAAAGCCGCCTTCGCCGCTGGGGCCGGGCGCGCCATCGGCGGTCACCCAGTTGCGGAACTTCGCGGTGTCGCGCTTGAATGCCCCGCCGGTCGCGCCTGTGTCGTACCAGACCGGTTTCCAGATGCCGTCAACAAGCTTTCCCATGAACATCTCCCTTCCAGTAGCTGTAACATGGGGCTTGAAGCGCAACTTGCCCAGCCGCACATTGGCGCACCCTCCCTGCGCGACTGCACAGGCTTCGGCTACTGAAGATCGGCGAAGGCGTCCTGCAGGCGGCCGATGGCCTGGTCCAGAAGGCTGCGGGGCGTGGCGAGGTTGAAGCGCAGGTAATCCGCGCCCCCTGCGCCGAAGGTGGGGCCGTGGTTGACCGCAATGCGCGCGTCGCGTTGCACCCGCGCCGTGAATTCGTCCCGATCCATTCCCGTGCCCGAGAAATCGACCCAGGCGAGGTAGGTCGCCTCCAGTCGGGTGGAGCGCAGTCCGGGGATCGCCGTGATCGCGGCATCGAAGGCGCGGCGGTTGGCATCGAGATACGCGACCAGCGCGTCGACCCACGCGGCGCCGGCGGGCGAATAGGCGGCGGTCACCATATGCAGCCCGAAGGCGTTGGGCGAGATACCCAGCCCCGCCATCCGCGCGGCGAAGGTCGCGCGCAGCCCCTGGTCGGGGATGATCACGTTGCCCAGGTGCGCCCCGGCGATGTTGAAGGTCTTGGAGGCGGCGGTCAGCATCACCAGCCGGTCGGCGATCTCGGGCGCGGCGTTGGCCATCACCGTGTGACGGACGCCGGGAAAGACGAGGTCGTGATGGATCTCGTCCGAGACCAGGATCAGGTCGTGGCGGCGGGCGAAATCGGCGACGCCGCGCAACTCTTCCACCGTCCAGACCCGGCCGCCGGGGTTGTGCGGCGAGCACAGGATCACCATCCGCTCGCTCCCCGTCATGCGCGCGTCGGCGGCGGCGAAATCCATGGTCTGCCGTCCCTCGGCGTCGACGGCCAGCGGCACCTCGACCACCTTCCGGCCCGCCGCCGCGATGACGCGGGCAAAGGCGTGATAGACCGGCGTGAACAGCACCACACCGTCGCCGGGCCGGGTGAAGGCGTCGACGCTCAGCGCCGTGCCGTTGACGAGACCGTGGGTCGAGAAAACCCATTCGGGCGAGATGTCCCAGCCGTGGCGGGTTTCCATCCACCAGCCGATCGCGTCGAGATAGGCGCGATCGTCGCCGAAATAGCCGTAGACGCCGTGATCCACCATCGCCCGCAGGGCGTCCTGCACACAGTCGGGGGCGGCGAAATCCATGTCGGCCACCCACATCGGGATGCCGTCGTCGGCGGGCACGCCATAGCGGGCCTGCATCATGTCCCACTTCATGCAGTGGGTGCCGCGGCGGTCGATGATCCGGTCGAAATCCATGGGTGCTCCTGCCTGTGCCGCGCGCAAGCTAACCGGCATGCGGCGGGTCGCAAGGCCAAACCGGTTGCGCGGCGGCAGGCCATCGCCTACATCGCCCGGCATGAGCGTCCGCCCCATCCTGTTGCATCCCGATCCGCGGCTGAAGAAGCCCGCCGCCCCGGTCGGTCCGGTCACGCCCGAGATGGTGGCGCTGGCCCGCGACATGCTCGACACGATGTACGACGCGCCGGGCATCGGGCTGGCGGCGCCGCAGATCGGCGTGCTGCGGCGCGTGGTGGTGATGGACTGCGTGAAGGATCCCGAGGCGCCGCGCCAGCCGATGATCCTGTTCGACCCGGAGATCGTCTGGTCGTCGGAGGCCCGCAGCACCTACGAGGAAGGCTGCCTGTCGATCCCCGAGCACTACGCCGAGGTCGAGCGCCCCGCCGAGGTGGAGGTGCGCTGGACCGACGAGACCGGCGCGCCCCGGCAGGAGCGGTTCGCGGGGCTGTGGGCGACCTGCGTGCAGCACGAGATCGACCATCTGAACGGCCGGCTGTTCATCGACTATCTCGGCCCGCTCAAGCGGCAGCTGATCACCCGCAAGATGGTCAAGCGCAAGCGCGAACTGGCGCGCGCCTGAGCCGCCGGGCATGGCCGTCCGCCCCATCCTGCGATGGCCCGATCCGCGCCTCTCCGCGGCGGCCGCACGCGTGGCCGAGGTGGACTCGGCGGCGCGCGCGATCTGGGCCGACATGATCGACACGATGGAGGCAATGCCTGGCGTCGGCCTTGCCGCGCCGCAGATCGGGGTGATGTCGCGGCTGGCGGTGGTCGATGCCTCGGACAGGCGCGGGCAGGCCATCCGCATGGCCAATCCCGTGATCGTCCACGCCGCGACCGAGTTGCGGCGGCATGAGGAAGCCAGCCCCTGCCTGCCCGGCGTCTCGGCCCCGGTGGAGCGTCCGCGCGCGGTGACGGTGCGCTATCTGGACGCCGACGGCGCCCCGGCCGAGCGGGTGTTCACCGGCCTCTGGGCGACCAGCGTTCAGCACCAGATCGACCACCTCGACGGGCGGATGTATTTCGACCGGCTGTCGCGGCTGAAGCGCGACATGTTGCTGCGCAAGGCGCGCAAGAATGCGGGATGACGCCCCGGCGGCTCAGCGCATGTCCAGTCCCTGGAACGCAAGGGTCACCAGCACGGACAGCCCCAGCATGACCGGGACGGCGATGGCCAGCAGGCGCTGCCAGCGCGGCTCGGGCAGGGGCCAGACCAGAACCGCGCTCGCGACCGTGGCCAGCAACTGGATCTCCAGTCGGAACCACTCCAGCGAGCGGATCATCGACCGGATCGGGCCGAACGGGGCGTAGGGGTCGTAGGGGTCGTAGGGCGGGATACCGAGCAGGTAGAGGAACTCCCGCGAATCGACCAGCCACAGCAGCACCAGCGCCACCAGCGCGACCCCCGCCCGTGACCGCCGAGCGCGCAGCTGCCAGATCAGGATCGCCATGAGGATCGGCACGGTCATCATCAGGACCACGCCCGCGAGGGCCGACACCACGAACATGAGCTTCCTCCACCGAAAACGCGCAACTGTCGGTGCAGCGCCCCGCCGCTGGCAAGCGGCAAATCACCGATCTGCGGTCGGGGTTGACATCGCCGCGGCCTTGCGGCCCTTCGGACACATCATGCCCTGGCGAACGGACCGGCGATGCGCGTGATCTTCATGGGAACGCCCGAGTTCTCGGTGCCGGCGCTGGAGGCGGTCGCGGGCGCGCACGAGGTCGTGGCAGTCTATTGCCAGCCCCCCCGCCCCGCAGGGCGCGGGCAGCAGCCGCGCCCGGGCCCCGTCCATGCGCGCGCCCGGGCGCTGGGCCTGACCGTTCGCCACCCCGCGCGCCTGCGCGACCCGGCCGAGCAGGCGGCACTTGCGGCGCTGGCGGCGGACGTGGCGGTCGTGGTCGCCTATGGCCTGATCCTGCCGCAGCCGGTGCTCGATGCGCCGCGGCATGGCTGCCTGAACATCCACGCCTCGCTGTTGCCGCGCTGGCGCGGGGCGGCGCCGATCCACCGCGCGGTGATGGCCGGTGATCCCGAGACCGGCGTCTGCATCATGCGGATGGAGGCGGGCCTCGATACCGGGCCGGTGCTGCTGCGCGCGGCAACCCCGATCGGCGCCGAGGACACCACGGGCGATCTGCACGACAGGCTTTCGGCGATGGGGGCGGCGCTGATCCTGCGGGCGCTGTCCGGCCTCGGGTCGCTGGTGCCCGAACCCCAGCCCGAGGCGGGCGTTACCTATGCCGCCAAGATCGACAAGGCCGAGGCGCGTATCGACTGGACCGCTCCGGCTGCCGACGTCGATCGGCTGATCCGCGGCCTGTCGCCCTTTCCGGGTGCCTGGTGCACCGGGCCGGAGGGCGAGCGGCTGAAGCTTCTGCGCGCGCGCGTCGTGGCCGGGCAGGGTGCGCCGGGCACGGTGCTGGCGGGCGATCCCGAGGCCCTGACGGTGGCCTGCGGGATCGGTGCCGTCGCCGTGACGCAGATGCAGCGCGCGGGCAAGCGCGCCGCCCCGACCGCCGAGGTGCTGCGCGGCCTGCCGCTCGGCCCCGGCGCGCGGCTTGAATAGGGCGGGATCGCTTCGGAAGGAAGCGAAGCCCGGAACGGCCGCACGGCCGGGGTTACAGCGGCTCGACCGTGGTCGGCACGATGACCTGCCCCTCGCCCCAGCGCTCCGAGGCGGTGGCTTCGCCGGCCGAGACCCGGACCAGCGCGCGCGCGATGCGGTCGGCGCCGTCGCCCGCATCGGCCGCGCCGGTGACCAGATCGCACAGGTCCACGTCCAGCGACCCGCCCCAGCGTGCCAGCGTGCCGGGGTTGCCGCAGACCTTGAGCGTCGGCGCCATCGGCGAGGCCGAGGGGTTGAACTGGCCCAGCGCGAACAGCACCGCGTTGCACCCCGCCGCGACCATCCCGGTCAGCGACGCCGGCGTGAAAAAGGGCGTGTCCATGAAATACAACCCCGGCCGCGGCGGTGCCTCGGCAAAGTCGAGCGCGCCGGCAAAGGGGCCTTGCCCGGTCTTGACGACGGCGCCGAGGCTTTTCTCGACCAGCGTCGTCAGGCCGCCGGCGATGTTCTCGGGCGTGGGGTTGGTGCCGCGATAATCCACACCGTCGTCGCGGTGCCAGCCCTCGCGCCGGGCGATGGCCGCCAGCATCCTGTCGCGCTGCACCGGGTCGGGGCAGCGCGGCGCGACCACGCCCTCGGCGCCGATGAACTCGACCGTCTCGGACGCGATGGCGGTGCCGCCCGCCGCGACCACCCGGTCCACCAGAACCCCGATCGCCGGGTTGGCGGCCAATGCGCTGGTCGGGTCCGAGCCGCCGCATTCGAGCGCGAGCGCCAGCGCCCCCGGCCCGACCGGCTGCGGTTGGGCAATCCTGCGGCGGGCGTCGAGGTCGCGGGCGACGGCGCAGGCGGCCTGCACCGCGCCTTCCATGCCGTCCTGTTCGAGAAGGGCAAGGCAGGCTGCGGGGCTGTCGCCACCGGCCAGCCGCGCCGCCAGCGCCCGTGCGGCGGGGGCGTCCATGGTCAGCACCAGCGCGGCGCCGGTGTTGGGGTGGGTGGCCAGCGCGGCGATGACCGCCTCCGCCCGAGCGGCGTCATTGCCGCGCAGCCCGCGCTGAAAGGCGCAGGTCACCAGCAGCGCGCCGGGAAACGCCGCCGCGACCAGGGCCGCCCAACGGTCGGTCAGCGCCACCGCCGACAGGATCAGCAGGTGGTTGCGCAGCCCGACCCGGCCGTCGGCGCGCACATGGCCCTGCAGCCCCGCAAAGGGGTCGGCGGCCGCCTCAGTCGCAGTTGTGGACATGCACGTGCCCCCCTTGCGGAATGTCGGCCGTGGCATGGCCGATGACATGGCCGTACTTGATCACCGCCGCGCCGGCCGCGATCGGGGCCACCGCGACCTTGTGGCCGAAGGGAATGCCCGGCGCGACCGGCCCGCCCGAGGCGAGCCGGTCAAGGCCGGTGCGGTCGTCCATCAGCGTGGCGACGTTGTCGCCCGCATCGGCCAGGATCGCGAAACGGCCGGCCAACGGCTGGTTCACAGGTTGGTCTCCGTCACCAGGCGGGTGCGCAGGAAGGCCGCAAGCCCCTCGACCCCGCCTTCGGATCCGTAGCCGGAATCGTTGATGCCCCCGAACGGCGTCTCGGGCGCAGAGACCTGCAGCGAGTTGATCGCCAGCATGCCCGCCTCGACCCCCTCGGCCAGCGCCGCGGCGGTGCGCCGGCTTTCGGTGAAGGCATAGGATGCCAGCCCGAAGGGCAGGCGGTTCGCCTCGGCCAGCATGTCGTCCAGCCCGCCCATCCGCACCATCGGCGCGACCGGGCCGAAGGGCTCGTCGTTCATGATCCGCGCGTCGCGCGACACGTCGGCCAGCACGGTCGGCGCAAAGAAGCTGCCGCTGTTGCCGATCCGCGCCCCGCCCAGCCGCAGTTCCGCGCCGTGGCCGACCGCATCGGCGACCAGTTCATCCATCACCGACAGCCGGCGCGGCGCGATCAGCGCGCCCATGCCGACGCCGTCGTCGAGCCCGTTGCCCACGCGGATGGCGGATGCGGCCTCGACGAAGGTCGACACAAAGCGGTCATAGGCGGCATCCTCGATCAGGAACCGGGTGGGCGCGATGCAGACCTGCCCGGCGTTGCGGAACTTGCCGGCCACGGCCATGCGCGCGGCCTTGTCCACGTCGGCGTCGGCAAAGACCATCACCGGGCTGTGCCCGCCCAGTTCCATCGTGCAGCGTTTGAGCGTGTCGGCGGCAAGGCGCTGCAGGTGCCGGCCCACGGGAACCGAGCCGGTGAAGGACAGCTTTTTCGGGATCGGCGAGGCCAGCAGATGGGTCGACACCTCGGCCGGCACCCCGAAGACGATGTTCAGCACCCCCGCCGGCAACCCGGCATCGGTCAGCGCGCGGCCGATGGCGATGGCGGTCGCCGGCGTCTCCTCGCTCGGCTTGAGGATCAGCGAACAGCCCGCGCCCAGCGCCCCGCCGATCTTGCGCATCACGTTCACGGCCGGAAAGTTCCAGGCGACGAAGGCCAGCGCCGGGCCGACCGGCTCGCTGATGACCGTCTGGCGCATGCCCGGAACCCGCGATGGGACGACCCGGCCATAGGCGCGCTTGCCTTCCTCGGCATACCAGCGCAGCACGCCGATGGCGAAATCCAGCTCGGCGCGCGCCTCGGCCAGCGGCTTGCCGTTTTCGAGCGTGAGCGCGCGCGCGATGCCTTCGCGGCGTTCCTCCAGCAGGCGCGCAGCGGTTTCCATCACCCGCTGCCGCTCAAGCGGCGGGGTCGCGCGCCAGACGGCAAAGCCGCGCGCGCTGGCCTCCAGCGCCTCGTCGAGGTCGGCGGGCGCGGCATGCGGGACATGCGCCAGAACCTCGTCGGTGGCGGGGTTGATGACCGGTTCGGTCACGCCGGTCGCGCCGGCACGCCAGGTGCCGTCGATCAGCAGGGCAAGATCCGAGGGATAGCTCATGTGGGCTCCGTTCACTGTGCCGGCGGTCATGCGGGGACCGACGCGCCGGCGTCTTCGAGGATCATTGCGGCGGCGCGTTCGGCCACCATCAGGGTCGGGGCGTTGATGTTGCCGGAGGGCACGATGGGCATGACCGAGGCATCGACAACGCGCAACCCCTCGACCCCGCGCACGCGCAGGCGCGGGTCGGTCGGGGCATCGGCATCGGCGCCCATGCGGCAGGTGCCGCAGGGGTGAAAGACGGTGCCCGCGTTGGCCCTGATCGACGCCAGAAGATCCGCGTCGCTGACCACCTCGGGGCCGGGCAGCCGTTCGGCGGTGATCAGCCCGGCAAAGGGCGGGCGGGCGTGAATCTCGCGCAGCATGCGCACCCCTTCGATCAGGGTCAGGCGGTCGATCTCTTCGGACAGGTAATTGGGGCGGATCACCGGCGGCGCGGCGGGATCGGCGCTGCGGATGTCGATGCGCCCGCGCGAGGCCGGGTGGCACTGCCACACGACCGAGGTAAAGCCGCCGTGCCGGTGCAGCGGCAGGCCGGGCCGGTCCAGCGACAGCGGCATCACCAGAAGCTGCACGTCAGGGCCGGCGCCGGGGGCGTGCCGGGTGCGCGCCGCCCCGCCGGCCTGCCCCGCCCCGATGGTCAGCGGCCCGGTGCCGGACAGCGCCCAGTCGAGCCCGGCGCGGGCAAGCCACATCGGATCGCGCACCTGATGGTTCAGCGACGACCGCCCGGCCACATCAAGCAGCATCCGCATCTGATAGTGATCCTGCAGGTTGCCGCCGACCTCGGGACGGTCTGCCAGCACCTGCACGCCGGCAGCGCGCAAGACCGCCTCGGGGCCGATGCCCGACAGCTGCAACAGTTGCGGCGACTGCACCGCACCGGCCGCGACAATCACCTCGGCGGTGGCCTCGGCGCGTCCGGGGCGATTGTCGTCGATCCATTCGACGGCGCGGGCGCGGCCCCGTTCGATCACCACCCGACGGACCAGGACGCCGGTGCGCAGGGTCAGGTTCGGCCGCGCGAGCGCCGGATAGAGGAAGGCGCGCGCCGCGCTTGCGCGGAACCGCCGGCCGATGCTGAGCTGGTAGGTGCCCACCCCCATGGACGTCGGGCCATTGAAATCCGGGTTGGACGGATGGCCGGCCGCCTGCGCGGCCTCCAGCCATGCCGCACACAGCGGATGCAGGGCGCGCAGATCACTGACGCTGAGTTCGCCATGTGCGCCGTGCCACTGGTCGGGCTGGCCCGCATACGTCTCGATCCGGCGAAAGGCGGGCAGGACGCTGGCGGCGTTCCAGCCCGTGGCGCCGGCTGCCTCCCAGTCGTCGAAGGCCGACAACTCGCCCCGGATATAGATCAACCCGTTGATGCTGCTCGACCCGCCGATGATGCGCCCGCGCGGCCAGACGATCGGCCGACCGCCGGTGCCTTCCTCGGGTTCGGTCTGGAACAGGCGCGAAAACCGGCTGTCCAGCATCGAGCGGAAATACCCGACCGGCAACCGCAGCCAGGGGTGGCGATCCGGACCGCCGGCCTCGAGCAGCAGCACGCGAATGCGCGGATCGGCCGTCAGGCGGTTGGCCAGAACGCAGCCCGCCGATCCCGCCCCGATGATGATGTAGTCGTAGCCTTCGGTTTTCATGGCGCTTCGCCCGGCTCCTTTCGCGTCAGGTGCTTTCCCGCAGGATCAGGTCGACGGGCAGTTCCTCGACCGCCGGTTCGTCGTCGCGCCCGCCGATGCGCTCGACCAGGACGGTGGCGGCGCGGGCGCCGATCCGGTCGGCATCGATCCGCACCGTCGTCAGCGTCGGGATCATCGAGCGCGCGATCTCGGCATCGTCAAAACCCGCGACGGCCAGGTCCTGCGGCACCCGGATGCCGCGGCGCGTCGCGGCAAAGACGACGCCGGCCGCCAGCACGTCGCTGGCGGCATAGACCGCGTCAAGGTCGGGGCAGCGCGCGATCAGCCGCTCGAAACAGCGCGCGCCCTCCTCGATCAGGAACACGCGGGCCTCCTCGATGTGGTCGGGCGGCACCGGCGCGCCGACCTCGGCCATGTAGTCGAGAAACCCTCGCAGTCGGGCGCTGGTGCGATCGTTTCCGGCCGTCGGGCCGCCGACATAGCCGATCCGCCGCCGCCCCGTCTGCCAAAGGTAGCGCGCCATCATCTGCGAGCCCTTCCAGTGCGAAAAGCCCACCACGTCGGCAAGCGGTTCGTCCGGAATGGTCCACATCTGCACCACGGGCGCGGTGGTCTGCGCCAGAAGGGTGCGCGTGGCCTCGGTGTGGCTGGCCCCGACCAGCGCGATTCCGTCCACCCGGCGGGCAAGGAAGGCGCGCACGAGGTCTTCCTCGGTCTGGGCGTTGTAGTTCGAGATGCCGAGGATCAGGTCCAGCCCCTCGGCCGATAGCACGCGGGTCATCCCCTCGATCGTCGGCGCGAAAACCTGGTTCAGCACCGGGATGATCGCCGCCACCGCCGAGGTGCGCTGCGTGGCCAGGCTTCGCGCCAGACGGTTGGGCACATAGCCCAGTTCCTCGATCGCGCGCAGAACCTTCGCGCGCGTCTTGCCCGCCAGCGTCTCGGGCCGGTTGAGCGCGCGCGACACGGTCATCGACGACACCCCGGCGCGCCGGGCGATGTCCGCCAGCGTCGTTTCCCGCGCCCGCGCGCCGCGCGTCCGGTCCCCGTGGCCCGGTGTCCGCAGGCTCATGTCCCGACCCTTCGTGGCGGCCTTGCGGTGGCATTGACGACGAACCGCGCGCGTGTCCTGTTCACGCGCGACAAGGCCAATTCAACCGACGGAGGACGGCTCATGCCCGGTTCGGCACTGGTTACGGGGGCCTCGCGCGGGATCGGCGCGGGCATTGCGCGGGTTCTGCTGCGGCGCGGCTGGCGGGTGGCGGTCTGCGCCACGCAGGCCGACCGGGCGCAAGAGGTCGCGGAGCGGCTGTGCGCCGAGACCGGCTGTGCGCCGGGAACCGCCATCGGCGTGGCCCTGCGCGTGGAAGACCCCGACGCCTGGGACCCGGCTATGGACCGGGCCGAGGCCGCCCTCGGTCCGCTGGAGGGGCTGGTCTGCAACGCCGGCATCTCGCCCAAGCGGGACGGCCGAAAGATCGTCTTCGGCGAGCCGGACTGCGCCGAGGTGTGGCGCCGGACCTTTGCCGTCAATGTCGACGGCACCGTCACCGGCGTGCGCCGTTTCGTGCAGCGGAGGCGCGAACGCGGAGTGCGGGGCGGTTCGGTGGTGGTCATTTCGTCCATCGGCGCTGTGGTCGGGCTTCCGTTCGTTTCGGGGCATTACTGCGCGAGCAAGGCTGCGCTTCTGGGGTTTGTCCGCACGTCGGCGCACGACCTGGGACGGGAGGGGATGCGGCTGAACGCGGTCGCGCCGGGGCGCATCGACACCGACATGGTCCGGGAATCAGGGGCCGAGATCAACCGCACGATCGCGGCGCAGACGGCGCTGGGCCGGCTGGGCACGCCCGAGGAACTGGGCGAGGCGGTCGAGTTCCTGCTGTCGGACCGCGCGTCGTTCATCACCGGCACCTGCCTCAACGTCACCGGCGGCTGGTGCGAGGCGTGACGCGCGCCACGACGGACCGGGGGGCATCGCCCGGATTCTGTTAAGGTAAACATTCCATCCCCGGGACCCCCCCGTCGTGGCGTGCCGCATTGTGCCCGCAGGGGGCCATGCCATGGCAGTTGATCCAATATTTCAGAGGTTCTCGCTCCCCACAAGCCTGAATCCCCGGTTTCGCGAATTGACGCTTGACAGGTGGGTCTCACCTTCAGCAATGTTAGCCTGAACATTTCACCGCATGTCCGGACCGGGTCCGGTCGCGCGGCGCCGGGGAGGGCGGGGAGTGTTCCAGAGGGAGGAACAGCAGATGAAGTCAATGCGCGCATTGGCCGGCGGCGTCATCATGGCCGGCATCCTGAGCGGCTCGGGCGCCGCTGCGCTCGAAACGGTGCGGACCTACAGCATCCCGTTCTACACCGGCTTCTCGATCTTCGTGGCCGACCAGCTGGGGCTGTTCGAGAAGCATGGCATCCGCACCGAGCCGCAGTGGTTCCCGTCCGGGGCGCCGATCATCCAGGCGGCGGCGGCGAACCAGTGGGACATGACCTTTCTGGGTGCGCCGCCTGCCGTGCTGGGTGGCCCGACGCTGGGCCTCGTGACCGTCGGCATGGTGGTCGAGGAGGCGCCGATCCACCAGCTGGTGGCCCGCCCCGCCCTCGCCGCCGAGGTTCGGGCCAACCCCGAGGCGCTGCGCGGCAAGAGCGTGTTCGTGACCACGCTGTCCACCGGCCATTTCATGACCGAGGGCTGCCTGAACATGATGGGGTTGTCCCAGGACGACGTACGCATCATCCCCAGCGAGCAGGCGGCGACCGTGTCGGCCTTTGCCGCAGGCGAGGGCGATCTGGCGCAAGTCTGGCCACCGCAGAGCACCGCGTTGCGCGACCGCGGGGCCGAGGTGATCTGCGACGCCACCACGGCGGGTCTTTCGATTCCCGCGGTCTGGGTGGCCCATCCCCGTTTTGCCGCCGAGCGTCCCGACCTTGTCGCGGCCTGGGTTGCGGCCAACCTCGAGGCGGTCGAGTGGATGAAGCAGGATCCCGCGCAGACGCTCGAGATGTATCGCGCCTATGACCGGTTCCGCGGCTTCGAGACCTCCGAGGCCGGGCTGCGCGAGGAGGCGGAGCTGGCCTCCGGGGCGCTGGTGGGTGCCGACCAGCTGGCCTTGCTGACGCCCGGTGACGACGGCAAGGCAAGCCTGGTGGAGTCCTACGAGGCGATCGCCGAGTTCTTCATCCGCGTCGGGCGACTGCAGGCGATGCCCGACTTCGCGCCGCTGGTGAACCCGAGCTTTCTCGAGCAGGCGGTTCACGGGGCGAACTGATCCCGGGCCGGGGCCGGGCGCGCGGACCGCGCGTCGCGGCCCCGGACCACTCGGGCGATCCTTTCGCAGGGACAGCGCAGCATGCACATCACCGCAGACGGACGTCCGGTCGTCGTGACCGGCGGTGCGGCCGGGATCGGCCTTGCCGTGGCCGAGGCCCTTGCCGCCGACGGCCATCCCTTGGGCATCGTCGATCTCGATGCCGGCGCCGCACAGACGGCAGCGCGGGCACTGGCCGACCGCCACGGCATCCGCGCCGCCGGCGCCGGTGCCGATGTCGCCGACGAGGCGGCCAGCGCCGCGGCCCACGCCGACCTTGTCGCGGCGCTGGGCGGTCCCGTGCTGGTGCTGGTCAACAACGCCGGCATCATGCCCCCCCGCCGCGACCGGGCCGAGGCCCTGCCGGTCTCGGATTTCGACCGGATGCTTGCGGTGCATCTGCGCGGCAGCCTGATCTGGTCGCGGCTGGTTCTGCCTGGCATGCGCGCGGCGGGCTTCGGGCGGATCGTCAACCTTGGTTCGGTGCTGGGGCTGGTCGCAGCGGCGCATCGTATCGGATACGTCACCGCCAAAAGCGCCATGACCGGCATCACCCGCGCGCTGGCGCTGGAAGGTGCGCGTGCCGGCATCACCGTCAATGCCGTCGCGCCCGGCTTCGTGCTGACCGGCAACCTGATCGAGCGGGCGCAGACCGGCGTTCTGGATCACGACGCCATCGCCGACCACACGCCCGTCGGCCGCTGGGCCCGCCCCGACGAGATCGCCCACGCGATCCGGTTCCTGGCCGATCCGGCCAGCGGCTACATCACCGGCACGGTGCTGCCCGTCGACGGCGGCTATGCCATCCGGGGCCATCCGGGCGAGGACATCGGCCCGCGCCCGCCCGCCCCCAACTTCCTTTCCCCCGCAGCAGGAGCCCCCGCGTGAGCCCGACCCCGACCAACCTGTCCACCGACGAGATGCTGGCGCTGCACCGCCGGATGCTTCTGATCCGGCGGGTCGAAGAGCAGCTCGGCGACGACTTCAAGGCCGGCAAGCTGCCGGGCCCCGTGCACCTCTACATCGGCCAGGAGGCCGTCGCGACCGGGTTGTGCGCACATCTCAGCGATGCCGACTGGATCGCCAGCACCCATCGCGGGCACGGGCATTTCATCGCCAAGGGCGGCAGTGCCAAGCACCTCATGGCCGAGGTCTATGGCCGCGACGGCGGTATCTGCCGGGGGCTTGGCGGATCGATGCATGTTGCCGATTTCTCCAAGGGGATCATCGGCGCCAACGGCATCGTCGGGGCCGGCATCTCGATCACCGCCGGGGCCGCGCTGGCCGCGCAGCTTGACGGCAAGGGCGCCGTGGGTGTGGCCTTTTTCGGCGACGGTGCGGCCAACCAGGGGGTGCTGGCCGAGGCGCTGAACATCGGCGTGCTGTGGAAGCTGCCGCTGATCCTGGTGTGCGAGAACAACGGGTTTTCCGAATTCTCGCCCTCGGCCACGGTCACCGCCGGCGCCATCGTCGATCGCGGGCGGCCCTTTGGCGCCGCTTGCGAGGCGGTGGACGGCAACGACCTGATCGCCGTCTGGCAGGTCGCCGCCCGGGCCGTCGCCCGCGCCCGCGCCGGCGAGGGGCCGACGCTGATCGAGGCGCGCACCTATCGCCAGCGCGGCCATGTCGAGGCCGAAGTGACCTTCCTGACCGAAGCCTACCGGACCGAGGACGAGGTCGCGGCCTGGAAGGCGCGCGACCCCATCGACGCCTTCGCCGCCCTGCTGGTCGAGGGCGGCCATGCCACCGGCGCCGATATCGACCGCCTGGTGCGGGAGGTCGCCGACGAGGTCGCCGAGGCTGTCGCCTTTGCCGAGGCCTCGCCCTGGCCCGACATGGCCGAAACCTCGCGTTTCATGTTCGCCTGAAGGAGATCGCGCATGGCCCGCAAACGCATGATCCACGCGATCAACGAAGCCCTCTTCGAAGAGATGCAGCGCGACCCGCGCACGTTCCTGTTCGGCGAGGATGTCTGCATGAGCCTGTTCGGCGATACCAAGGGCCTGCGCGAGGCCTTCGGGCCCGACCGGGTGCGCGACACGCCGATCTCCGAAACCGTGATGACCGGCATGGCCGTCGGTGCGGCTGCCGCCGGTCGGCGCATCATCTGCCACATGATGTACGGCAACTTCATGTACACGGGCTTCGATTCCATTGCCAACCAGGCCGCCAAGCTGCGCTACATGACCGCCGGGCAGATCTCGCTGCCGATCGTGTTCATGGCCGTCTACGGCGGCGGGCGGTCATCGGCGGCGCAGCATTCGGATTCGATGCACCCGGTGTTCATGAACCTCGGCGGGATCAAGGTGGTCACGCCGGCCTCGCCGGCCGATGCCAAGGGGCTGCTCAAGGCATCGATCCGCGACGACAACCCGGTCGTGTTCCTGCAAGCTGCCGGTCGCGGCGGCGAAAGCGGCGAGGTGCCGGACGGCGAATACCTGATCGAGCTTGGTCGCGCCCGCACGCTGCGCGGGGGCTCGGACCTGACGCTTGTCGCCATCGGCGCCATGGTCCGGCCGGCCCAGCGCGCCGCCGAGGCCCTGGCCGCCGAGGGCATCGACGTCGAGGTGATCGATCCGCGCACCATGGTCCCGCTCGACCGCGACGCGATCCTCGCCTCGGTCCGCAAGACCGGGCGGATGGTCGTGGTGGACGAGGCCCGCGATACCTGCTCGGCCGCAAGCTATATCGCGGCGATTTGCGTCGATCAGGCCTTCGACGCGCTGCGCGCCCCGATCCGCCGCGTCACCGTGCCGGATGTGGCGATCCCCTATTCGCCCCCACTCGAAAAGGCGGTGATCCCGAACGAGGGCAGCATCGCCGCCGCGGTGCGCGCGGTGCTGGGCCGCAAGCCGGTGGAGGCCGCGGAATGAAGGTCACGCTCAAGATGCCGCGGGTGTCGATGAACATGGAGGAAGGCACCGTCACCCTCTGGCGCAAGCAGCCCGGCGAACACTTCGCATCTGGCGAGATCCTCTACGAGATCGAGACCGAGAAGGCGACCAGCGAGGTCGAGGCGCCCTGCGACGGCGTGATGCTCGACCATCTGGCCGCGGAGGGCGACGAGGTTGCGGTCGGCGATCCGGTCTGCCGGATCGACACCACGACCTGACGGGGGACAGGCACGATGAGCAGCATCGCCAACGGCACCAACGCGCTGTCCTTCCGCAATGTCAGCATGGTGTTCGAGACCCGCAACGACCGGGTGCAGGCGCTGGACGCCTTCGACTTCGAGATCGCCGGAAACGAGTTCATCGTGATCGTCGGCCCCTCGGGCTGCGGCAAGAGCACGCTTCTGCAGGTGACCTCGGGCCTGCAGGCGCCGACGACGGGCGAGGTCCGGCTGGGCGGAGCGCCGATCACCGCTCCCGGCCCCGACAAGGCGATGGTGTTCCAGAACTTCTCGTTGTTTCCGTGGAAGACGGTCTGGCAGAACATCGAATTCGGCCTGCGCGTGGCCGGGATGGACCGCGAGAAGCGGGCAGAGCTGATCCGCTACTACCTCAAGGTCACCGGTCTGGCAGGGTTCGAAAACCACTATCCGCGCCAGCTTTCCGGCGGCATGCAGCAAAGGGTGGCGATCGCCCGCGCGCTGGTGCTGCGGCCGCGGGTGCTGCTGATGGACGAGCCCTTTGCCGCGCTCGACGCGATGAACCGGACGATCATGCAGGAGGAACTGGTCCGCATCTGGTCCGAGCATCGCCCGACCGTGCTGTTCATCACCCACAGTGTCGAGGAAGCGGTCTACATGGCCGACCGCATCATCGTGATGACCCGCCGGCCGGGCCGGGTGAAGAGGGTCGTGGACGTGGCCGGCCAGCTTGGCGCCGATCACTGGCGCACGCATCCCATCGACG
>Ga0213835_101057_pt1 | contig 19350 bp, 13 predicted proteins | sample SWPATP01_FD_160576 | JGI IMG/M metagenome (GOLD analysis project Ga0213835, IMG submission 160576) | Coastal seawater microbial communities from Marineland, Florida, United States - SWPA TP0 #1 | ecosystem: Environmental > Aquatic > Marine > Coastal | place: USA: Florida | collected 2016-08-05 | reverse complement strand
AATATTGTTAACAATCGTGGCGCAACCTAATATATATAGATTGTCGGGCCACACCAAGGAGAATCAAAAAACGCATGGGTAGAGTAGTCGGCATCGATCTAGGAACCACAAATTCCGTCGTTGCAGTGATGGAAGGCGGCAAACCCCTTGTCATTGCAAATTCCGAAGGAGCCAGAACCACCCCCTCCGTCGTTGGCTTTAACAAAGATGGCGAACTCCTCGTCGGCCAAATGGCGCGCCGTCAAGCCGTACTCAACCCCCAAAACACTTACTACGGCGTCAAACGTTTCATGGGTCGCCGCTACAGCGAACTCACCCCCGAATCCAAACAAGTCCCCTATACCATCCGCCGCACCGAAACCGATACCGTCAAAATTCGTTGTCCCCGTCTCCGTCAAGAATTCGCCCCCGAAGAAATTTCTGCCAAAATTATTCGCCGCCTTGCCGACGAAGCCGAACGTTACCTCGGTGAACCCGTCACAGGCGCCGTGATCACCGTACCTGCCTACTTCAACGATGCCCAACGCCAGGCAACCCGTGATGCCGGACGTATTGCCGGTCTTGAAGTCCTGCGGATTATCAACGAACCCACCGCCGCCGCCCTTGCCTATGGCTTGGAACAACAAGGCAGTTCCTCCATCCTCGTCTTTGACCTGGGGGGCGGGACATTCGATGTCTCCGTCCTAGAAGTGGGGGATGGCGTTTTTGAAGTGAAAGCCACCAGTGGCGATACCCAGCTTGGTGGGAACGATTTCGATAAAAAAATTGTTGATTGGCTCGCTGAAAAATTCCTCGAAGCGGAAAATATTGATCTGCGCAAAGACCGCCAATCCCTCCAACGACTCACGGAAGCTGCCGAAAAAGCCAAAATTGAACTGTCTGGGGTCACCGTCACTGAGATCAATCTTCCCTTTATTACCGCCACCGAGGAGGGCCCGAAGCACCTCGAAACCCAACTCGACCGTGCCACCTTTGAGAGCCTTTGCGGAGAATTGATCAGTCGTTTGCGTCGCCCCATTAAACGTGCCCTCCAGGATGCAGGCATTAGTCCTGTGCAAATTCGAGAAGTAGTTCTTGTGGGGGGTTCTACCCGTATTCCCCTCGTGCAGGGTCTCGTACGGAGTTTCATTGACCGCGAACCCAATCAAAACGTCAACCCCGATGAAGTAGTGGCAGTGGGAGCGGCGATCCAAGCGGGGATCCTCGGCGGAGAAGTCAAAGATATTTTGCTGCTTGATGTGACGCCTTTGTCCCTTGGGTTAGAAACCATCGGTGGGGTGACGAAAAAGCTGATTCCCCGGAATACGACGATTCCGGTGCGGCGTTCGGATATTTTTTCGACGGGAGAAAATAACCAAACCGTCGTCGAGATTCATGTGGTTCAGGGGGAACGGGAAATGGCCCAGGGAAATAAATCCCTCGGTCGCTTTAAGTTAACGGGAATTCCGCCAGCGCCCCGTGGGATTCCCCAGGTACAGGTATCCTTTGATATTGATGCCAATGGTATTTTGCAGGTGTCGGCCCGGGATAAAACCACCGGCCGGGAACAAAGCATTACAATCCAGGGTTCCTCCACCTTGACAGATAGTGAAGTGAACCGGATGATGCGGGATGCAGAGCAATTTGCCCAAGAGGATCGAGAGCGACGGGAGAAGGTTGAAAAGCGCAACCGGGCCAAAGCTTTAACGGATCAAGCCCAACGCAGATTGAAGGAAGTCACCCTTGATTTTGGTAGTCAGTTTGCGAGCTACTATCGTCGCCGCATTGAGAGTTTGTCCCAGGAAATTTTAGAGAGCCTCAAACAAAATGATGATCGCCGTTTGGATCGCGCCCAGGCGGATTTACAGGATGCGTTGTATGAGCTTAACCGCGAGGTACGCCTCCAGTATGACCAAGGGGAAGATGATTCTTTCTTTGACACGATTAAGAAAACCTTGATCGGTGATGATGAGGATGATTTGTACTATGATTCCCGTTCTAACTACCGACCAGGGGCTGGTTACCCACCCCAGCGGGGCTATGATGCGCCACCACCCCAACGCAACTATGACTATGCCCCCCGGCCACCCCAAAGACCGCAACCGACCCGCAATTATGACTATGGGGCTGCCCAACCGCGCCAAAATTATGGGGGCGATCGCCCACTAGATGACCGCTATGGGAATGGTACTGCCCCCCGTCGTCCCGTGGAACCGCCCGCTTCTCGACCACCGCGACCCACCAGTCGCGATCCCTACGAACAACGGAACGTCTCCCGCAAGTATTACAGCCAAGGCCAAGGGCGCAATATCCCCTACGAAAATGATTGGGACGAGGACGATGAATGGTTCTAGACAGTTGTTTTACTTCGTAATTCCGGCATAATAAACATCACATCTGGGAACAGTGCGCCATTATCTAAGGAGAGAATTCCTCACTCTGTCGCCTAAATATGAACAATTTGCGTAACTATTATGAAATTTTAGGCGTTCCTCGTAATGCCTCTAGTGATGAGATTAAGCGCTCCTTTCGACGGTTAGCGCGGCGCTATCATCCGGATGTCAACCCAGGGGATAAGGTAGCAGAAGAAAAGTTTAAGGATCTCAACGAGGCCTACGAAGTGCTGTCCGATGATGGGCGGCGATCGCAGTATGACCAGTTCACCCGGGCCATGGGGGGAAAATACAGTCGCCCTGGTTTTAATCGCACCAATCGACCCCAGCGCAACGATTTTAGTCAGTTCGCCAATATTGGCAGTGTCAATCCCTTTGGGCCGAAAGACCGACAGCAGACCACCGCCCGGGTTCGGAGCAATAGCTACGAAGATTTTCGCCCCGGCACCACAAAAACAACCAAAGTGGCTACCCCAAAATCCCCTGCCAAACGGGATGTGGAAGCACGTCTCACCCTGCCCCTGGAAAAAGCCTATCGCGGTGGGCGAGAACGGATTCGTCTCGAAGATGGGCGATCGCTTGAAGTCGATATGCCGCCCCACATGGTCGATGGCCAGCGCATTCGGTTGCGCAATCAGGGTATCAATGGCGGTAACTTATATCTCAAAATTACTGTGGCTCCCCATCCTTTCTTTGAAGTGCAGGGTGCTGATATTTACTGCCAAGTGCCCCTCAGTCCTAGCGAAGCTATTTTGGGTGGTTCCATCGAAATTCCGACCATTGACGGCCTAGTAAAAATGACTGTGCCCAAGGGGGTTAAACCAGGTCAGCGATTACGGTTGGCGAATAAAGGGTATCCCCGTAGCTCCGGCTCTCGTGGCGATCAACTGGTAGAAGTCCAGCTTGTTTTACCACCAGAAATTACCGAAGAAGAGCGGGCTTTGTACGAAAAATTACAGGAAGTCGAAAGTTTTAATCCCCGCAAAAATATTTATCAGTATTCGTAAATTCGTAAAATGCTCAATCAAGGCTGGGTCTACCGGGATCGCGTGAAACCCTCCCAAGCGGGCCTAGCGGTCTTGGATTTTTATGCAGAATTTTATCGCCATTCAACGCGACAAGAATGGGCTAAACGGCTTGAAAATCAGCAAATTTTTGTAGACGGCAAACCGGCCACTGCCACACAACGTTTAGCAAAGAATCAACGGCTAGAGTATCATCGCCCCCCTTGGGAAGAGCCAGATGTGCCGTTAAATTTCCAAATTTTGCACCAAGACCCCCATTTTTGGATCATCGATAAACCCGCGGGTTTACCGGTGCTGCCAGCGGGAAATTTTTTAGAAAATACGTTGTTAGCGCAACTCAAAAGGCAATTTCCTGACGAAACACCAGTGCCGATTCATCGCTTGGGACGGGGGACTTCTGGGTTGATGATCCTGGGGCGATCGCCTTTGGGGCGACAGTCACTAACACGCCAATTACGAGAACATCAAATCACAAAAATTTATCGGGCCGTCATTCCAGCGGGCGATTATCCTGATCAAATCACCATCACCACACCCATCGGCAAAATCTTTCATCCTAGCCTGGGGACAATCTTTGCCGCCACAGCAGATGGTTTATCTGCCCATAGTGAAATGCGAGTTCTAGAACGTCTAGCAAAAGTTTCACGGGTTGAGGTGCAAATTTTCACTGGACGCCCCCATCAAATTCGGATTCATATGGCAGCAATGGGCTTTCCCCTGGTCGGCGATCGCCTTTATCTTCCAGGGGGTTTACCGGCTATTTACGAAGATGCCAATCACAGTCCTTTGCCAGGGGATTGTGGTTATTCTCTTAATGCTTATTACCTAAAGTTTCAACATCCCCACCAGGACAAACCAATCGATTTTTTCTCGCAGCTTCAGGCGTCTTGTCTAGATTTCTGATTGCAATTGCACAGCCAAGGGAGTGAGCTGAATTGTTTCAAAGGGCATATCAATCCCTGCTGCGGTTAAAGCGGTAAAAACTTTTTCTCGGAGGGCAAAGCGTTCGGGAATATGGGTGCGCTCATTGCGTAACCAAACCTGAAGTTGGAGTGCCACGTTATAGTCATTGAGAGCCGTCACCACCACTTTAGCGGGCGGTGTGTCGGTAAATATGCTGCGATCATCGACCAAAGACAAGAGGATCTGTCGTACCCGCTCTAGATTTTCATGGACAGCGACGGTGACATCAATATCGAGGCGTAACTGTGGAAAATTAGTGTAAGAGATCACCGTTGAATTGATCACGACAGAATTAGGCACCGCTAACATCCGGCCATCAACGGTCACAATGCGCGTGCTCCTTAGGGTGATTGTTTCGACGCGGCCATAGAGACCATTAATTTCCACGAGGTCATCAATCACAAAGGGCCGATCCCAAAAAATGAGCAGCCCAGAAATCAAGTTAGAAAGGGCATCCCGGGCAGCAAAACCGACCGTTAATCCCACAAGTCCCAAACTGGTGACGATTGCGGCCATGTTAATCCCAACTGCGTTGAGGGCTTGGATCGCGCCAAAGGTCAAAATGGCGTAGCGAACGAGGGTTCTTAAGAAGCTGGCGGAGGTTTTATCGAGTTTTGATTTTTTGAAGGATGCATAGAGGGGCACATCAACAATCTTCCAAAGGCAGTAGAACACCGCGAAGGTAATGAGGGCAACGACGAGGTTGATTAGGCCCTGGGCAATTTGGTCACCGATAACCTCTAGGTTAAAAACGTTTTGGAGGCGATTGGCAATGCTGGTGAACAGGGTTGACATGGTGCTGCGTGGTGGTAATGACTTTAGTGTAATGGGGCGATCGCCTCTCAAGAAACGGACAGAAAAGATTATTTGCAGCTTTAGTTTCCGCAAGCCTTGTCTTTTTTAGAAACGGTGCTATATAATCAAAAAGTGATTAAGCAATAAATCGATTGAGCGATTGCTTAGTCCCCAGTACTTTAAACTGGTACATGCAATTATGACTACACTTCTACAACAGCAAGGCTCTGCCAATCTCTGGGAGCGCTTTTGCCAATGGGTTACAAGCACAGAAAATCGTTTCTATGTAGGCTGGTTTGGGGTTTTAATGATTCCCACACTGTTGACCGCAACGATTTGTTTTATCCTGGCATTTGTTGCTGCGCCCCCGGTTGATATTGATGGGATTCGCGAACCTGTTGCTGGCTCTTTGCTGTATGGCAACAATATTATTACCGCTGCTGTGGTGCCGAGTTCTAATGCGATCGGTCTGCACTTTTATCCCATTTGGGATGCCGCAAATTTAGATGAATGGCTCTACAACGGTGGCCCCTACCAACTGATTGTGTTCCACTTCCTGCTTGGCATCTTTTCCTATATGGGGCGGGAATGGGAACTGTCCTACCGTTTAGGAATGCGTCCGTGGATTGCGGTTGCCTATTCCGCACCGGTAGCGGCGGCGACTGCTGTGCTCTTGGTTTATTCAATTGGCCAAGGATCTTTTTCCGATGGTTTACCGTTGGGCATCTCTGGCACCTTTAACTTCATGTTCGTGTTGCAAGCTGAACATAATGTGTTGATGCATCCTTTCCATATGCTGGGGGTTGCAGGTGTCTTTGGTGGTGCGTTGTTTTCTGCGATGCACGGTTCCCTCGTGACCTCTTCTTTGATTCGGGAGACCACAGAAACGGAGTCCCAAAATAGTGGCTATCGTTTTGGTCAAGAGGAAGAAACTTACAATATTGTGGCGGCCCATGGTTATTTTGGACGCTTGATCTTCCAATATGCTTCTTTTAATAATAGTCGCGCCCTCCACTTTTTCCTTGCTGCTTGGCCAGTGATTGGTATCTGGTTTGCCTCTTTAGCAGTGGCTTGTTTTGCCTTTAACTTGAACGGGTTTAATTTCAACCAATCTCTGTTAGATTCCCAAGGACGGGTGATCAATACTTGGGCGGATATTCTCAATCGGGCAAATCTGGGGATTGAGGCCATGCACGAACGCAATGTTCATAATTTCCCCCTCGATTTAGCAGCCGGAGATCAAGCGCCTGTCGCCCTCCAAGCCCCGGCAATTAATGGCTAACTGGAAGTTTGAATTTGGGATTGCAGTGGCATGATGATTGCTTTGAATAATCTTGGTTTGCTCTGAATCCTGAACGAAAAATATACTCTAAATGCTCTTAGCCTCTGCCATTCAAGTAGAGGCTTTTCTTGAATTTTAAGAAGATTTAATTATCAATTCTAAAAAGCGAATTTTTCCTGAGAAATTGACTAAACTATTGAATAAAAAATGGGAAAAATACAATGAAGATTTTGCGTTTTATTCTTAAAAACAAACCATTCAATGTGCAAATGAGCAGTGGTCGAAAGTTTTCACATTTTCTGACCGGCATTCTCATTAGTGCCTTGGTGATCGCCACCTTGGTTTGGCCCATTGTCCCTGTGCAAGCAGCCCCCAATCCCCCCGATTTTGCTCGGGCCGTGCAGGCCATCGAAGATCTCGACCAAATGCGCTCTGAGCTAGCCAAAACGATTGATCCGACGGCAGAAATTACACCGCAAACTATGCAGGAAGTTTGTAAACCAGTGGGGATGAAAGCGAGGCAACTGAGTCAAGATAACGGTTGGCAAGTCAAACAGGTGGCTAAAAAATATCGCAATCCAGACCATGCCCCGCAAAATCTCCAGGAAACCATGGCGATCGCCAAATTTACGCAACACCCCGAACTCCTGAGCTATAGTCAAATCCAAGGCGATCGCCTCCACTACTACCGCCGCATTAATATCGAAAGCAGTTGTCTCGCCTGCCACGGCCCGAAGGACAATCGCCCCAATTTCATCAAAGCTAAATATTTAGATGATCTCGCCTACGACTTCAAAGCTGGCGACCTACGGGGACTGTATTCTGTCATTATTCCTAGCCTCGAAACGGCCCAGACTAACCCTGAGTAAACCCCTCACCCCAGATTCAGCCAATGTTTTTTCTTAAAAAAGGATTGATTCTTCTCAGCCTAAGCCTGATTCTCTTGGTGAGTAGCGGCGTTTGGGCAAGACCCAGTTTCGCCAGTATCCGCCAACAGGAAGAAGCCCCTGGACAAATCCTGTATCAGTCTCGCCAATCTATCCAAGACAATCACGGTCAAACTTGGCAGGTGGTGCTGTTTAAACGGGTTAAAGATGGTCGTGCCGAAACCGTTGACCTACGCCTTGTGGCCTATCCCGGCCAGGCGACTTTTATCCATCCGGGTTCTTTGAGTTTATCTGCTCCCAATCAAGCGATCCTCACAGCACCAGATCAATTTGCCACCGAAGCCCCTGCGCCCAATGTGGGTCAATTTGATTTAAAAGAGATTTTGCCCCAGTTGCCCACCGATCAAAAAGTTCAACTTAGCTTGCCCCTCAAGGAACAGACGACCATCGAGATTCCCCCGGCAGTTCTCTTGGAGTGGCGACTTATGGCCTAGGCTGAAATTTTCTTACAGGTAAACAACTCCGGACAAAGGGGAGGTCTGGGGAGACTTCGTAGCGACGATTACTTTTTTATCTTGGTTTTGCCTTTTATATTGTCTTTATGAACTTTATGAATTCTTAGAATTCACAGCATCTTAAACATTTGATGAAGTTGTCTTGGCTTGATCGTGATAGATTTCAGCTTGGGCGTAAAGCTCGATACCAGCGAACCTCTCCTTGCTGGACGACATATATGGTTGTCCTACGCTTGATTCAAAAAGGTGTGACGGATAAAAACTGACTATGGCAACTGTATTCCCCCAAGAACGACGTTTTTTAGAATTAGCCCTTGCCCAGGCGATCGCCCGCCATCAGTTGACCGTCGTTTACCAGCCCCAAGTCAATCCTCAAACGACGATGGTGACGGGATTTGAAGCTCTACTCCGGTGGGATCACCCCCAGTTCGGTTCGATTTCTCCCACGGTATTTATCCCCATTGCCGAAGAAGCGGGTCTGATCCACGAGCTTGGGGACTGGGTCTTGCAGCGGGCCATAAAACAGTTAAAAAAATGGCATCAACAGTCCCAGCAAACCTTTCGGATGGCCGTTAATATTTCGGTACATCAGGTCACGGCTCCTCACTTCTTTGAGCGGCTCCAGGATCTCCTGGTTTCCCATCAAGTTGCGCCCCAACATCTAGAGCTAGAGATCACGGAGTCAGTTTTGATTGAGGATTTTCAAAATATCTGCGCCGTTTTAGCATCACTGCAAAAATTAGGCGTCAAGATTGCCATTGATGACTTCGGTACAGGCTATGCTTCTTTTAATTACACCAGGTTGTTTGGCTGGGATACCCTGAAGTTAGACCGCTGCTTCATTAAAAATTTACATTGTAATAAAGTGAATTCGGCGATCACCAAAAATCTCATTAATATGTCCCATGATCTGGGGTTCAAGGTGGTTGCTGAGGGCATCGAACATCCAGAAGAATTGGCAATGCTCAAGCAGTTTTGTTGTGATGAAGTCCAGGGATATTACTTTAGTCGCCCCCTCATGCCAGCTCTACTCGAAATTCAGCAGATTACGGGTGGTCATTTGATGCCTGGGGCGATCGCCTATTTAGCTGCCTGAGTTAAACATAGTCCGTTGCAGTAAAGCCTCGTGACAGATCACCTGTTCGATTAAGTGTGACGGTGATTGCTCAAAATTGATCAGCAAAATTTTTCAGAGAACATAGATTCAGCGGTGACATCACGGCAATGTGCATCGGTAAATGGTAACGCCCACTATGATTTGATTAGGCTGAAATCGTGCTGGGCGATGATTTCATGCTTTTTCCCAGGAAGAGATCTACGTTGATGTCTAGGAGCGTCGGGAATAGGAAATGTTTAAGCTTGGGACAATTAGCCAATTTTTTTCGCTGTTGTATTTGGGATTAATGCCTGGGGCGATCGCCGCGCCGCCGGATGCGAGTCAAATTGTCTCCCTCACGGGCGATCGCCTAATGATGCAGCAGGGTAGTCACCGTCAACAAGCAGCCCAGGTGGGCGATCGCCTCGAAAACCATAGCCAAAGCCTGATTGTGCCGGGTAATAACCACTCCTTTGCGCGTCTTGTCCTGGTGGGCGATCGCCAAACCTATGACGGACTGCTTTTACAAACTGGCCCCGCCCCCCAACAGACTCAATATCGGTTTCCCTGTGTGGTTGAAGGGGGCACCATCACCCTGAGTTGGCAAAAAGGTCAGCAACGGGGCTGTGCTGAAGGTCTCCGCATTCGCCCAAACCCTGAGGGGCGATCGCCGACCCAACGCCTCAAAATCTTTGCCTATCAAATGGTGCTTTCGCCCGCCGCTGCCAGTGCTATCCCCACCGATTCAGAACTCGTCATTCAGCCCAGTGGAGAGACACCGATCTGTGTTCGCGTCACAACCCAAGACAAGCGCCAAATCGTTGAAGTGTTGTGGGGCGAAATTATCCTCAGCAGCCCCAATCACCCCCAGGGTCTAAAAATCCGTAAGGGGACGCAATACGACCAAGGCGAACTTCAGTTTTTTGATCCGGATATTCGTCTCGCAAGCTCCGCAATGCAAGCATTCTTTTCGGCTGCAGCTTGGTCAAATGCAGCAACTTCTACACCTTTGTCCGGCGAGATTCAAAATCACATTGACGTGATCCGCACGGCTTTTGCCACAGCACAGTAAAAGATTGCGATGCTGCCCTAATTGCTTTTTGACACCAAAAAAATACAAGAAATTCATCAAATCTTCTTTTTTTTGCTGAGTATGTTCAATTGACAAAGAAAAATAATTGAATATGCTGAATGTTTCTAAAAAAAACCAATTGTTTAAATTTTTCATAGTAAAAATGTCTGACAAACCTAAAGGAATTTACGCAAAAGAGGTTGGAATTGCATTATTCGACATCTTCAGTCAAGCCCTCGAAGAAAAATATTTACACTTTATCTTTTCCGCAAACGGTATTAATATTCCCTTCACAAAGTTGAGAGAAAGCTTGTTTAAATCTTTAAAAAGAGCAGCTGTGCTCGACCTAACTGACGGGTAATCTGAGGAAGCAAGCTGACAGGCAATATGAAATCGTTGCTTATTTACACAAAACCAACAAGTTAATTTTCATACTATGGCGCTCGCAAGAGAGTAGGGCTTCTTGTCCGCTCTTGACTGTTAGCGAATTTTTATTTGAGGAATTTTTAAGTGAACAATCAAGTTTGGCGATCGCCAAAGTGCAAAACCCCCAGAAAAAATACGATCCGTAAGCTCGCTAGTCCCTTGGTGATTGCGGGCCTCATGGCCGCCGGTCAATTCCAGCTCATCCCCCAGGCGATCGCAATTGGCACAGCAGCAGATACAGACATCATTAACAAAGCCACCGCGACTTACAATGATCCTGCAAATCCAGGGGTTCCTCTAAACGCAGAATCTAATACTGTCACTGTTACCGTTGCAGAGGTCGCAGGTTTAACTAACGTTCCCGCAGGGATTGTTGATGAAAATGGCGGTAGTATCAACTCCAATGACATTGTCAATTACGACTTTTTATTGACAAATACAGGAAACGCGACAAATAATATCGAGATTCCATTCGCTGCCATCACAAACCCCGATGGAAATCTAAGCGTTACTGGTTTTCTCGTTGACCTCAACAATGATGGGGATTTCGATGATACTGGTGAAAGTAATTCAGGAAATCCGTTTACAACTGACGTCACAGCTACAGGTATTGCAGCTGATGCTTCTGTTAAGGTTCGTGTTGTCACCACTGTAAATTCCGGCCTGGGAGCAAGTGAGCCTGTCGCGATCCAGCTTGGTAATACCCCGCCTAATGATAATAGTGCTGGGACTCAAAACCAGTCTTATGATGCTGATGGTACAGTTGATGATGTTTTCACAACCGCAACTACACCAGTTAATGGACAAAGAGAAGCTGCAGCCCTCCAAAGTAGCGCAACCTCTCAGTCTGTTACACCATTAGCATTAGCGACAGTTCTCAAAACCCGTGCTGCCTATAATCCAGCAACTCCAGCGACAACCGATGACACAATTACCTATCGTTTAGATTTTCGGGTTGAAAGTAGTTCTCCCAATTCTTCCTTTACCCCCACCAACCTAGAAGGTACAACCATTCAGCTTTCTACTGCGGCTAATGGTTCTAACCCTGTCGATGTACAGCGCATTCTCGTCTCTGATGCGATTCCTGAAAATACAGAACTGACAAATACCCCACCAACTGCTCCGGTAGGCTGGAAAGTTGTTTATAGTACGAGTGCGACCACAACTCGAACAGTTGGTGGGAGTACAGCTACTGCCCCCGCAGCTGCAGTCTGGCAAACAGTGGCTCCAGCTAGTTTGGCATCAGTCGAACGGATTGGTTGGATTTATGTTGGTCCGAGTAATGTTGCTGACAGTACAGTTTCTGGCCCAACTCTTGCAGCTGGTAGTGCCACCACTGGCGATGCGAATGGTTTCCGTTTCCAAGTTGTTACCAGTGGTCTAACAGCAGGTGGAACGATCGCCAACATTGCCCAAGCCTTCGGTGAAACGGTTGGTGATCCGAACAACGAAGTTGTTTACGATGAATCTGGTGACCAAAACCCGAACAACTTTAACGACGATGACACACCTCCAGATCCCACCGGGACGAACTATGATCCTGTAAATGATACTGGTGTCGCAGATCCCGCTAACCAAGACACAGATAACAACAACAACAACACAGGTACTGGCCCAGAAGGTGAAGCAAATGTCTTAGCGATTACACCTCCAGGGGCAATCCTAAACGGCCCGCTAAATCAACCTGGCGCTGTTGGCCCGACAAACAACAACGATGACTTTGTCAATAAGTCTAGTCTTGCTCTTGAAGGCGGCGGCACCCAAACAGCAACTCCAGGACAAACCTTCAATCCGGCACCAGTTGTTTTTAACAATACCTTCCAGAACCCATCAAGCAACGCTGGAGAACTAGACACAGTTCGTCTACTTCCCCTTGCCCCGAATAATACTGCCGTTCCAGCCACAACTCCCGTGCAAGAAGCGACAGATATTCCTGATGGCACTCGTGTAACGATTACAGTGGGTTCCAGTAGTGCTGCTTATGATTATGACAATGCCACTGGTTACACATATGTCGCCAGCTCTGGGACTGGGCCAAACTTTGATGGGACAGCAAACACCCTAAAATTTGACAATATCAGTCCTGGAGTTTCCATCAACTACACAGTCACCATTGATCTACCGGCAGGTTCCCAATTATCTGCGGATCGCTTTAGTGCAAACGGTGTAAGTCGTGCCGGTTATTCTGTCCCAGTTGTTGCTTTTGTTGATAACAATAATTCTGGCGCATTTGAGTTCTCAACAACGCCTTCGTCAAATAATGACAACGTTTTCAACATCAAGATCGACCGCTTGTACCTTGGTCACCTCGCTCTCTTAAAAGAGCAACGGGTATTAAATCCGAATGAAACGGTTGATACTGATTGGACAACTAACCCAATTGCTGATGTTGAACCCGGGCAGTTCATCGAGTACCGCATTTCCTATGTGAACTTCTCAACACCCTCTACTACAGGTTCGTCTGGGAACGTCACCCTCGGCATCAGTAATTTAGTGATTACTGAGGATGGCACAACTGGAACCTTCGTTCCTGGTGGTACTGCTATAGCGCCGCCTGGTAATGGAACGGCGAATAACTGGGCCTTACCACTATCGACTCCCTCAACGACTCACCAACAGAATACTTCTGCAACTCTAGGAACACTACAGTATTTCAATGGTGTGACTAATCTGGGCAATTTAGACCCAGCAGATGGAGCGACGGTAACACGCTACGTCAATAGTGTTGGCACTTTGACACCTGACACAGCAGTGACACCGGGTACTGCTTCGACTTACCAAGGCAGCTTCATTTTCCGTCGTGTTTTGAACTAACTCTTTATGCCCTCAAGTTTCCATGCTTCGATTACTACCGTCGAGGCATGGACAGGGGGCTGCTGTAAAAATTTCATGTTGCTAGTAGACAAAGGTCTTTTGACGATGAAACGTTCCTCCCTACCTTTCTTTGGAGTTGGTCTCGCTCTTACTCTGAGTTTTGCTCCCCTTCATATTTCTCCTCTGACTCCCCAGTCTGTCCTCGCCCAAACCCAGCAGAACCTTGATGTTGAGCTAGCTGGCCATCTGCGGGTAATCGAAAAAAATTGGCGTGGTGAACAAAAAGTTGCCTGGCGTAGCCTAGAGGGTGGTTTTATGCGGCCCGCCCCCAGGGTCAAACCCGGTGACACCATTCGCTACACCGTCAGCGGCAATAACCGCACCGAACAACCCATTTCCGGTCTCGTCCTTACCGATGATCTGCCCGCCAATACTGTCTATGTGATGGGGTCAGCGGCCTCTGTGGGTGGCGCAACAATCACTTACAGCATCGATGGCGGCAAAACCTACAGTGCCAACCCGACGATTCGCGTCACCTTGCCCGATGGTCGTGTGGAAACCCGCCCGGCCCCAGCGGAACGCTATACCCATGTGCGTTGGACTTTCCAAAATGCTGTCCCTGCAAGGGCTAGCGTGAATGGCCAGTACCAAGTCCGCGTTCAATAAACGTCAAACATTCACTGGTCTTTACTTTTTTGGAGGCCTTTGTCGGCCAGAGTCTTTTTAATGCCTAATTTTCTTGACCATTCACGACTAATCCTCAAGCGATCGCCACTGGCGATCGCCCTAGTTAGCGTTGGCTTGAATTTAGGTATGCCTTTGGTTTTGGCCCAGTCCCTGGAGACAGTAGAGAATATCACCCTCTTCAACCGGGCCGAAGCCAGTTACCAAATTGAGGAGAATGGCCCAGCCGCAAATATCACCAGTAACCAAGTGATCCTTGGCTCTGGTAATCCGCCACCGCCACCACCACCTATTGATCCCTTTGGCCGTATCCTCGGCTGTGCCGGAGAGCCCTTGGACAATTACAGCGGTTTTTTGGTGGGACTCTATGAAGCTGATGGCCCCTTACAAACTGAAATTGGCGCGTTGCTTACCCTCGATCCGCTCACTGGGTCAGTGCCGCTTCCTCCTGGGGTGGTCAATGTCAACGAAGAGAACGCTAATCCCTTTGACCTTGGCATCACCGAGACCCTAGGCGACCCGGATTTTCGGGGTCAATTTAATTTTTTCCTACAACCTGGCCAAATTAATGTAGGGACTGTTTATATCTTGGTGATTCGGCCACCGCTTGGCTCGTTCCTGGATGAGCGCCGGATCCAAATTCGGATTACAGCAGTTGCGCCAAATTCTTTTACCTATGTAGCCAACGCCCTCGATGGTCTTCCCCTGAGTCTCGATAATCCGACTCTAATGAGCCAGGAGATCACTGTTCCTAGAGCGGAAACGAGTGCACTGGTTATCTTTACCACAGCGGTGATCTCAGTTTGCCAAAACGAAGCGATCGCCATCCAAAAAACCGCTGACCGGGCCACTGTTGAACCAGGGGGCATTGCTGTTTATCGCCTGGGTATCCGCAATCACAGTACCACGACCCTAGAAAATGTCGAAGTGCGCGATCGCCTTCCCCTCGGCTTCCGACTTATCGAAGATTCCGTGCAAGGGATCATTGGCGAAAATCCGGCGATTCTGGAAACCCAGGTAAATGGTCGAGATATTACCTTTACATTTCAAGAGCCCTTACCCGGTGGAACCCCTCCCGAAAATAACCCCCTGGCCCGCATTGTCTATGCCGTAGAAATTACCCCCGATGCCCTGCGGGGTGATGGGCGCAATATTGCCTTTGTCGAAGGCGATCGCCAAGACAACAATTTCACTGTTCGGGATGGCCCCGCTGTTTACAACGTGGGGATTCGCAACGGCTTAATTTCCGACCTCGGCACAATCATTGGGCGAGTCTTTGAAGACAAAAATTTCGATGGGGAACAACAGTATGGTGAACCCGGCATTCCCAACGCCGTGGTCTTTATGGAAAATGGCAACCGCATTGTCACCGATGAAAATGGCCTGTTTTCCGTCGCCAATGTTCTCCCCGGTTGGCATACGGGCGTTCTGGATCTGACCAGCGTCCCTGGCTACGCCCCCGCCCCCAACAAAAAATTCATTGCCGAAGACCGCACCTATAGCCGCACAGTGCGCCTCGAACCCGGTGGCATGGCCCGGATGAACTTTGCCGTAACGCCTTTAATCCCTGGAGAAGACGAATGAAAAAACGCTTCTCCGTTCCCCTAACAACATTAATTTTGGCCCTCAGCGGTTGGTTTACCGAAGTAACGGCCCAAACGCCAACGGTGACAACGGCTGAAATCAGTGGGGTTGTAACGACTCTGACGGAAACAGGCCCCCAGGAAACTGAGTTTCAAGCGATCCTCAATAAACCGTCTGCGGCGAGCGAGATCCAGGGAGAAATCCTACTGGCCCAATCATCCCCGACTGTACCCGTGGCGACTGAAGCGCTAGACAGTCGGGAGACTCTGACGCCGGTCATTGAATCTACTCCAATACCAACGGCGATCGCCCAACCCACGGTGCAATTTATTAGCCCTGGGTCGGGGACAATTTTAGAGAAAAATGCCAGTGCCGTCGTGATCGAAGTCCCCACGGGCAGCACTACCACCCTCAGCGTTAATGGTGTCGAAATTGACTCGAATCAAATTGGCCAACTGGAAACCAACGGTAGCACAGGGATGGTGCGTCAAACCTGGTATGGGGTGATTTTTAGCCCTGGGGAGAATACCCTCAAGGCGACGACCACCCTCAATGGCACCACGGTCAGCAACGCAATTCAGGTGCAAGCCCCTGGGGATGTGGCAAATTTACAGCTTTCGACCGTTGAAACGCGAGTCCCCGCCGATGGGCGATCGCCTGTGACAATCCAGGGGATATTGCTCGATAAAAATGGGAATCGGGCCAGTGGGGGCGGTCGGATTACCCTCGAAGCCACCGCCGGCGAATTTCTTGGGGAAGATGCCGGGCCTGAAGCACCGGGTTTCCAAATAGATGCCAAGGATGGGGAATTTACTGCCACCCTCCAATCCTCCCTTGACAGTGGCCCTGTCCAGATTCGCGCCCGCCTCTTTGAACTAGAAGCCTATACCCAAGTCCAATTTGAAACCGCCCTCCGTCCTAGCCTGTTGACGGGGGTAATCAACCTCCGGGTTGGGGCAGACAATACAGACTATTTCAGTAGTTATCGCGATTTCCTCAACCCTGATGCTGACGGCGATACCGTCATTGATGTGGATGGCGCAGCCTTTGCCACAGGTACGATTGGGGATTGGCTCTTCACCGCGGCTTTCAATGGCGATCGCCCCCTAAATGAAGCCTGTGAAACCTGTACCAATCGCCTCTTTCGCGCCGATCAAGTTTCCGAACAACCCTATCTCACTTACGGCGATAATTCCACCGTCCGCAACCTGACCCCCTCCCAAGACAGTCTCTACCTCCGCCTCGAACGCACTCCGGATATTGAAGGCGCAACTGACCCCGACTACATCATGTGGGGGGACTACGGCACAAGTGCGGAATTTGCCACCGCTTCCCAGGAGTTCACTGCCCTCAGTCGCCAACTCAACGGCGCGAAACTCAACTACAATTTCGGCGATCTGCAAATTTCTGCCCTTTATAGCCAGGGCGGACAAGCCTTCCAGCGGGATACCCTCCTCCCCGATGGCACGAGCGGTTTTTATTTCCTCACCCAACGTCTGGTTGTCCCCGGCAGTGAAGAAGTGTACTTTGAGCTAGAGGAACTTGAACGACCCGGTACGATTATTTGGCGCGATCGCCTATTCCGGGGCCAAGATTACGAAATTGACTACGACCGAGGCAGCATTGTCTTTAACGATCCTGTACTACGCACAGAAATAGGCGACAACGGCGAAATTCTTGTGCGGCGGATTGTTGTCACCTACCAAAATGAAAGCGGTGAAGACAATAAAGTATATGCCGGACGACTACGCTACCATTTCAACCGCGACCCAGGGCAAGCCAGTTGGATCGGGGCGACCTACTTCCGTGAAGACCAAGGAGAGCGAGATCTCGAAATTTATGGGGTTGATGCTCAAATTCACCTCGGTGAAAACTACAAATTTATTGGTGAATACGCCCAGAGCCAAAATAGTTCCGCCGAATTAGGGAATGTTTCCGGTTCCGCTTACCGCTTTGAATTGGATGCTAAATTTGCCGATGGTTTTACCGGGCGGGCCTACTATCGCCATGCCGACACCGGTTTTGCTAACCGTTCCACCATTAGTTTTGTCCCCGGCCAGACTCGCTATGGCGTTGACCTGAATGCCCAGCTCTCCCCCAGCACCCAACTGCGTTTTAACTACGACCACGAAAAAAATCAGGGGGTGAATATTCGCCCCATCGTTACCCTCGGTGATCTGATCAACGCCGGCCAAGAGGGGATTCCCACTGGACTGGTGGACAACGAACTCACCACCATCACCGCCGGCCTCGCCCAGCGTTTCGGCAAAGCGAATCTGAATGTGGATTTGTTATTCCGCGATCGCCTTGATTATCTCAACCCTGAAAACGATGGTAGCTCTACCCAACTGCGTACCAATTTCACAACGCCCCTCAGCGATCGCCTTAAACTGCGCCTCCTCAACCAAACCACCCTCTCGGCGGAATCTGATGCCGTATTTAGCGATCGCAGTCAAATTGGCCTGGACTGGAAGATCGCCCAGGGCGTCAACCTAAACCTGAACCAAAACTGGTACCACAGCGGTACCCTCGCTGGCCAAAGCACCACCAGCATCGGCTTTACTGGCGAATACAAACCCTGGCACAACACCATCCTCAGCGCCCGTTATGACATGGAACGCTTTAGTACAGGGATGCAGGATGCAGCGACCTTTGGCATTAAACATAACTGGGCCGTCTTCAAAAATTTTGACCTCGATTTTGCCTACGAGAAAGTTGTGGGTAATCTTTTTGTGGGTAGTGATGGCGCAGTGGGTCAAGGGGCATCCCGTTCGACCGGCCTACGTGGGGGCGATAGTCTGAGTATCCGGGGCCGCTATCGAGGTGGGGGCGATGGGGAAAATTTCCAAGCCGAAGCGGGCTACGAATTCCGCAATACCAACGGCAGCAGCACCAGTAACATCACAGCTTCTGTCCGGGGCAAACTATCGCCATCTCTGACAGCCCTCGCTAATTTTGACCGACGTTTCGCCGCAGGCCAAGCCACCCGTGGTTTACCTCCCACCACAGAACTGCGTGTTGGTCTCGCCTACCGCAATCCCTACGAGGATAAATTTAACGCCCTCCTCCGCTATGAATATCGCAAAAATCCGAACACCATCCCCGAAACCCTCCTCACGGGCAGGGGGAACGACGTTACGGAACATTTATTTGCCGCCGAGGCGATCTATGCGCCTAACTACCGCTGGGAATTTTACGGCAAGCTCGGTTATCGTCATTCCTCCCTCAAGCTCGCCGAGGATTTTGAAACAACGACTTCTGCGACCCTCGCCCAACTCCGGGCTACTTATCTGCTTAACCGTAATTTCGACTTAACTGGGGGAATTCGTTGGATTAATCAACATTCAGCAGGCTATAGCGAAATGGGTTGGCTCGCGGAGGTGGGCTATTATGCGACGCCAAATCTCCGCTTTGCGGTGGGCTACAGTTCTGGTCAGGTGAACAATGATCGGGATTTCTCTGGCAGTCGCTCGGATGGGGGTTTGTATGCGGGGGTTACTCTCAAGCTGGACAGTTTGTTTGATTTTGGTCGCCAGCAACCCGTTGCTGCTGTGCCAGAAACCCGCAAATTAATGGTCGAAGCCCCCAAACCGGACGCAAATCTACAGGCAGCCTTGGCAGCACCCCTGCGTTTAGATGTGTCCCAGGCCATTGATTTTGAGCGAGGGAAAACCAGTGTTTCCCTAGAAGGACAAATGGTGCTCGATAGTTTGGTCACTGTTTTGGGTCAATATTCAGACCTAAAATTGGATATCCAAGGCATTCTGCCGCCCCTGGCTGAACTTACCCCCGATAATCTCGAAGCCCGTCGTCTGCAAACCGCCCGCCAATATCT
>Ga0213835_101056_pt1 | contig 19363 bp, 14 predicted proteins | sample SWPATP01_FD_160576 | JGI IMG/M metagenome (GOLD analysis project Ga0213835, IMG submission 160576) | Coastal seawater microbial communities from Marineland, Florida, United States - SWPA TP0 #1 | ecosystem: Environmental > Aquatic > Marine > Coastal | place: USA: Florida | collected 2016-08-05 | reverse complement strand
AAGACCTCGGCCTGGCCGGACCCGACCAGCCGGAACAGCCCCTGAATTTGCGCCAGATCCGCGACGAAGCGGAATACACGGCCATCGTCAAGGCGCTGGCGCGTTCGGACGGGAATATCGTCAAGGCGTCCGAGCTGCTGGGGATCAGCCGGCCGACGATGTACGACCTGATGAGCCGCCACGCGATCAAGCCGCCCAATTCGTGAGCACGCGCCGGACTTCGCGCACGCTCAAGCGCGGCGCCGCCTTGCTGGTGACACTCGCTGTGACGGTGGCGGGCGGCGCCTTGCTGTTGCAAAGTACGGGCCTGGCGCCGCGCGCGCTGGCGCCCTATCTGGAACGGCGCACGTCCGGACATAACCCGGTCATTACCGGCGCCGGCGCCTGGCTGGCGCATACCCTGACGGCACTCGACCGTGGCCCGGTGCAACCCTTTATTGCCGGGCCGCTGACGATCGGTGCGCAGCTGGCCGCTGCGGCGGAGGCCGGGGCGGGCAGGAGCGTGCTGGCCACCAGCGCCGCGCAGGTGCGCGCCGCGATCGCCGGCGCCGAACCTGGCGACCAGATCGTCCTGTTGCCGGGTACTTACCGCTTCGACGGCAAGCTCGCCGTCGAGCGCCCGGGTGCGCCGTCGCAGCGCATCACCCTGCGCGCGCTCCAGCCCGGGACGGTGCTGATCGAGTTCGATACGGCCGAGGGCTTCGTGGTCAAGGCGCCGTGGTGGCGTTTCGAGAACCTGACCATTCGCGGCGTCTGCAAGCGCCATGACGATTGCGAACATGCTTTTCACATCGTCGGCGCGGCCTCCGATTTCATTGCGCGCAACAACGTCATCAGCGACTTCAACGCCCACTTCAAGATCAACGGCAGCGAAGGGCGCTTTCCCGACCGTGGCCTCATCGAGGGCAATACCCTGAGCAATGCAGCGGTGCGCGATACCGGCAACCCGGTGGCGCCGATCGACCTGGTGGCGGCCAGCGGCTGGACCATACGGCGCAACCTGATCAGCGATTTCATCAAGGGCGGCGGCAACCAGGTCAGTTATGGCGGCTTTGCCAAGGGCGGGGGCGCGGGCAACATCTTCGAACAAAATATCGTGTGGTGCGAACGGCGCCTGCGCGGGGCGCCCGGACAACGGGTGGGCCTGTCGCTGGGCGGCGGCGCCACCGGTGCGCCGTTTTGCCGCGACGGCCGCTGTATCGTCGAGCAGGAGGGCGGTGTCATCCGCGCGAACCTGATTGCTGCGTGCTCGGACGACGGGATTTATCTCAACAGCGCGGCGCGCAGCAGCGTCGTCCACAACAGCCTGCTCGATACGAGCGGCATCAGCGTGCGTTTCGCGGGAAGCAGCGCCGATGTCGAGGGCAACCTGGTCGACGGCGCGATTCGCAGCAGGAACGACGGTGTGTTGCGTGCGCGGGATAATCGCGAGACGCCAATTGCGCTGTTATACCTGGGCTACCACCCGGTACGCCGCCTGTTCAGCAACCTGGCCACGTTCGGCTTCGATACGGGGTCGGCGCGCCGCACCGGCGCGCCTGGCGCAAGCCTGGATTTATGCGCGGCGCCGCGTCCAACTAATCCGCGCTACGGCGCCTTCGAGGATTTCTCGGCCTGCCTGGCGCACTAACCCGGCAGGGAATTGACCCATTCTTCGGTCCAGGCAGCGACCTGGTCGCGCCAGTCGCGCCGCGAGAACGTGTGGTCGGCATGGTCCAGCAGGCGGCGGCTGACGCGCGGGGCGTCGAGCAGGCGTTTCCACTCGGGTGTGGCGTCGGTCAGGTCGCAGAATTCGCGGCCGGTGAGGTCGGCGCCGCTGACGATGAGCAGTACCTGGCCGCCGAACTGGCGCATGCCCGCATGCATCCGCTCCGGCAGGGAGGCCGTGCCGGCGCCGCTTGCGCCCGTTGTGCTCGACCCTGCACTGCCGAAGGCGGCGCGTACCAGGCCGAACACCGATGCCAGCGAGCGCCCCAGTGCGAACTTGCCTCGCACGACCTGGCGCCAGAAGTCCGCATCCAGCAGGCGGCCGCGATAATAATGTTTCAGGGTGGTCCGGGCCAGGCCGTCCGGCGTGCGGATCCAGGGATTGAGCAGGACCAGTCCGGACACCCGCTTGTCGCTCGGGGCATACATCAATGCCGCCGAGGCCGCGTCGCACAAGCCCCACAGCACGACCTGGCGCAGGCCGGGCACGGCCGCTAGAAAATAGTCGAGCGCGGCGCGCAGGTCCTCATCGACCGTATCGAAGCTGCGCGTTTCTCCCTCGCTGTCGCCCATGCCGCGGTAATCAAAGCGCAGCGCCGCAATCCCTTGCGCGGCCAGGCTGCGCGCCAGCAAGGTGAACTGCCGATGGCTGCCGGCACGGTATTGCGGGCCGCCGACGACGATCACCACGCCGCGCATGCAGGCGCCGTGCGGCAGGCTCAGGACGCCGTACAGGGCGTCGCCCTGGCACGCAAAACCGACCGCGCGTTCTTCAAATCCCATGCTTGTTTTCCATGAAAATGGACGAGGTGGCGGCGAGCCAGTCGGGCGAGAGCGCGATCTCCGGCGTGCTCCAGAATGCCGGGCCGGGCACCAGGTGCACGTCCAGCGCGACGCCCTGCATGCGCCATGCCTTGGCCACGCGCGTGCGTGCCGGGGACAGCGGGCTGTCGGCGGAAGCGACCGCTTCCACCCAGTGGACCGGCGCCATGGGGGGCATGGCTTCGACCGATTCGAGGGCGTCGATGGCGGCGGCCAAGGCCGGGGCCAGGGCGTAACCGGCGATTTCGAGCACGTCGCCCGCCTCGAGGCTTGCGCGCAAGGCGCTGGTGCCGCCGCGTTCGGAGGTATTGTTGAGCATTGCGCTGGCAACCCGCAGGCGCAGGAACTGGGTCAGGAAGGCCGGCCCGCTCAATACCGGCTGCCACAGCAGCATGGCGGCGATCGGATGGGTGGCGCTGCGCGCATAGTCGAGGGCGAGCAGCGCGCCCAGGCGCAGTCCCCACAGCGTCACCGGCTGTTCCAGGCGCTGCCCGAGCCAGACGGCGGCGCTGGCCAGATCCTGCTTCCACAAGTCCCAGCGGGCGTCGCCGAAGTCGCCGCTGCTGTCGCCGCAGCCGAGCAAATCGATTTGCAGCACGCCATAACCGAGCGCCGCCAGTGCGCGCGCTTGCAGGGCGGCCATGCGGCGCGCGCGGTTCATCTCTTCGGCGAATGGGTGGACGTACAGCACTGCGCCACGGCACGCGCCCGCGGGTGGGTAGTACAGGCAAAATCGCTGGCCGTTCTCCGCTTGCAGGAAGAACGGTTCAACGCGGGGCTTGCCCGGCAACCCGCTCATTCGACTTGTTTTTGCGCAACAAAGGCGCTCAAGCTGCCTAGCGTCTCAAAGGTGCTGGCGCTGATATCGTCATCGCTTACCTCGATTCCGAAATGTTCTTCCAGCGCGCCGATTAGGCTGACAACGGCCATCGAGTCAAGTTCCGGAAGTGCGCCTAGTAAAGCCGAGTCCGCATCCAGGCGCTGGCCGGCCTCACCCAGGCTCAGCACATCAATCACAATGGTCTTTACTTTATTAAGATACATGTTTTGCATTTTAATCTACGGATGGCGCGAGCTGAGCAGCGATTCAGTTTTAAGTTGGCGTAATGATTATGCACGCCATAAGGAGAGTCGCAATTTTAGCGGTGCCATCAAGCGATGCACCTCGCCAACTAACTCGTGGTGTGTAATACGCAACATGATATACCAGACGGCGGCGAGCACCGGCGCCATGAGCACCAAGCGTACCAGCGGTGCCAATGAAGCAGGCAACAGCAGAGTAAGAAGCGCACCGGCCGCTGCGCTACCCAGGGCAACAAGTGCACTGGGCGCCAGCGCACGCAGCATCACAGCGGCGGTGACGCCGAAATGGCGGTGCTGTTGCATGGCAATGACCGGCGCCGTGCTGATAGTCGCCAGGCACAGAGCCCAGGCAAATTGTTCCAGGCTACCGTCAAACAGCAGCACGCCAAAACCGATGCGGGTCGCGAGTGTCACAAGAATAGGTATCGCGGCAAGGTAGGGGCGTCCGACGGCAGTGACCGCCATTGGAATATAGTTGAACATCATGGCGACGGCAGCCGAGAGCGACAAAGGAAGAATTGCCGGTATGGCGCCCATCCATTTGGGGCCGTAGAGCGCCATGACGATTTCGTGTCCAAGCATCGCGGTCAGGGCGAAGGCCGACCAACCGACTCCGGTAAGCAATGCGGTCGCCCGCATGAGCGTCGGTGCAAGGGATTCCTTGCGGTGGTGCGCCTGCGCCAAATAGGAAATTGCGCCGTAATTGACGGTTGAACCGGCGACATGGGTGAAGATCGCCACGGTCGAGTTTGCACGGCTCAACAAGCCTACGTGCCGTGCCGTGCCCAGCTTGCCCAGCAGGATGTCAGGGATCGCATTGTTGATCGCGCTGACGCAATTCGACAAGAGCGCGCCCATGCCGAAATGCGCAACACTGCGCCAGTGCTGGAATGAAGGCATCCAGGGCAAGCCTTTCGGGCGCATAGGAACATAAATGAGCGCACAGGCAGTGATATTGACCAGGTTGGCGTATGCAAGGCTCATGCTTCCGTAGCCTAGGTAGGCGAACACCAGACAACTGGTGCAAAAGCTCAGTGTACCCACCGCATTCACGATCACTTGTTTCTCGGCAGCAAACTCACGGGCAAGCAATGCGCTCGTGATGGCGCCGAACGGAATAACCAGGAAGCCAAGCGAAAGCACGCGCATGACCGGGATGATTTCGGGTTCATTGAACCAGCGCCCGATCGCCCCGCTAAACAGGAATAGGAGTACGGCGATCAGCCAGGATGACGTGAATACCACGCCGATGGCCGAGCGAATTTTTTCCGGAGTAAGGTTGGCCTCGCGCTGTATATAGGCGGTCACGCCAAAATCGCGGAACACATGAGCAAAGTTTACGAAAACAACCGTCATCGAATAGACGCCAATCTCGCTCGGACTCAGAATCCGCGCCAGAAGGACACTCACGATGAATTGCAGGAGGGCCGCACCGGAAGATGAAAAAAAATTAATTACCAGCGAGCGCCGCAAATCTGCCATGAATCAAATTTTAATAAATGTGAGTAAAAACCACTGCGTAAGGTCTAGGCAGCCGCATTGCCGATCAAGCGAATGGCTCGGCGCGACATCGCTTCATACTTGTTGTTAATGAACCGCATCGAACCGATAAAATGAAAAAATGCCGTGTCGGCAGTCGCAGAATCCGGCGTGCCATACTTCGGAAAGGGCAGCACAACTGTGTTCCATGCATTCGCCACGAGATAATTCGATGTAACCTGCTCAGTGCCCCAGCGCTTCCAGTCCGCGCCAAGCCTGTCGGCCATACGCCCGGAGAAATCGACCAGCGTTTGCCGCATCTTGTCGGAACGCGGGAAGCCAGTAAATCCGGAGCAGCCGCGAACGTAACAGGCATCTTCCGGCAAACCGAGGTCCGCCATCGCAGCTTCCGACCTGTCCTGAACATGGGAGCCCACTCCAAGGAACGGCAGAGCATTGCGGCTAGTCTCGGTCAGCGCTAGCAAGCACGTGTCCGATTTTTCACCCAACACAAATCCGCATCCATTGCCGATCGCGTGGAGTACTTCCGGAACAGGTTGCACCGTCAGGGTATCCGCATCAAGCTGCACGACATAGTGATCGCTGACGAATTCCGAAATCGCAAACAGCCGTTCCCATGTGCCGCCGCGCGGCAAGGCCGGGTGAGTAAATTCTTCCGCTCTGCGCAATTCCACATGCGGCACGTGCTGTCGAAAAACAGAACGGTCGCGCTCGTTGATCGAGGGGTCGCAGATGATCACGATCCGTTCGGGGTTGGCAAAGCGGGCGAAAGATTTGACGGCGAGGATATAGGACTGGACATCGCGCTGCTGGACCATGGACAGTAGCATAAAGGGCACGTTGCCGCGCTCTAGCGGGCGGGTGGCGCCGACCATGCGCATGACGTGTTCGTACTTCCGACGGAAGTAGTCTCGCTTCACCCGCGCGGTTAGCCTGCTCACTAAGCCTATCGACATCACTCCCTTTCAACATCCGAGGAACCGCCTGACGCGCTGCGAAATCCTTTTCTTGACGAGCCAGCATTATATGCTGTAACTACAGCACACGCGCGTTCTCGACAGGCAATACTGATTCCAGGGTGCATGTGTTGCGGGTGTTGTACAGCGTGGTGCGGTTTGCTCATCCCCGCCGGCAAAAACCGAGCACGGCCAGTTAGGGCTCAGGAGTCGCTCTTGCAAAATTCGTAGTTCCGTAAGGCTACGGTTGCGTCGAAGCATTATACTTCTGCTGCGTATCCTGGCTTTTCTCCCGTTCTTCAACCGTGAACTAATAATAGTTTGTAACTATAAACATAATATGCCTACCGTATCAATTGTCATTGCAACCCGAAATCGGCCACAAAAACTTGAACGTCTCCTGAAATGCATTCAACAACAGGATTTCACCGACTATGAATGCATCGTGGTCGATGATGCCTCACCGGATAATGTGCAGAAAGAGTATGCCTCAGTGTGGAATGGGCTCGACGCGCGGTTTGTTCTGCATCGACGTGAATATCCCGGCGGACCGGCGCAGGGGCGTAACACAGGAATCAGGGCGGCAGTCGGCAAATATGTTGCGTTTTGTGATGACGATGACTACTGGACAAGGAAGGACCACCTCGCGGTGGCAGTGGGGGCATTGGAAAGCGGGCAAGCGGATTTCTTTTTCGCCAACATGCAAACGTCCATTGATGGGGTCATAGCAAAGGCCAACTGGTTTGAGGCTTTGACAAAAATAATTGATAAGCCGATGGTCGCTGGGGGCGATATTTACGCGATTACAAGTGACCAATTGGCTGTTTTTCTAAAGCACCGTATTCACCATGCGAATACGATGGTCGTTGCCAAAATTTTACTAAATCGTATCGATTCATATTGGGAAAAGGTGAGCTTTGCCGAAGATCACGATCTCTCCTTCCGACTGAGCGATGCGGCCGAGCGGGTGCTGTTCCGGCGGACCGTAACGGCGGACCTGGACGTGAGTACACATCCTAGTGTGGCGCGGACGTTTTCCGAACAGGATCGCATATTGTTTGGCATGCTTGCTGCCCTCCATGCCGAGACCAATATCTCGAGTGCGCTGCTTCGAAAAATTGCAAGGGGTAACCGCTCTTGGCGTCTGATGGAGTTAGCCGCACATTCCGAAAAAAACGGGCAAATGGAAGCAGCGTGCGAATTTGTTTGGCAATCCTTGTTGCTTGCACCATCGTCAACGGCCCTTCGTATGTTGTTCAGAACCTTTTGGCGACGCATTACATCGGGATCGGCAAATCATCAGAAACTACAAAGTTGATTCTGCAAAAAAATCAAGAATGCAGAATAAAAAAACTGGCTTCTAGAAGTTATCAGGAAGCCAGTTTCTGTATTACGCCGCAGTCAGGTGGTTTAGCGTGGGATGATTGCCCACTGCGGTCCTTTGCTGTAGTCGGGCTTACTCGAACGTCCCTGGAAGACCGACCAGGCAAGCGCAGCATTTGGAATACCAGATGTTGCTGCCACTGCCAGTGCTGGCTGCATGTTTGCCGGGTAACCCATCACTGAGTCTGCGTAGCCGGTCATGCGTCCCTTTTGCCACAGGCCGCCGTAGGCAGCGGTCCGCCAGTCTGCTTGTGCCTGGCTTCCGCAAGCTTGATCACGGAAATTCAGGCCAAGGGGGTGGGTTACCAGACGCCCATCATCGTTTGTGATGTTGTCGTTTTTATAGTTTGCGTTATATAGCTCTGCAAAAGTGCTATAAACCGGCGTGCTCATGCTGTCACGGGTCTTGAGGCTATACGCCGCGCCTTCAGTCCAGCAGTAACCGGGTGCCATCATACGGCCCACAGGGTACTGGGCTTTCCACTGCAGAATTGGCTGCGCCTTGGAATAGCCCAACTCGGCGAGGTAGCCAAAGCTCCACGTGAAGAAATCATCCTGCCACGGCGCGGAACCTGTGACCTCGAACGCGCCTACGCCAGACCCATCATATACGCCGAGCTGATTGGGCTTACCTACGACATATGTGGCGTGATAATAGTCCAAGTTATTGTCGAGTTGCTTGGCGAAATAGGCCTTCAAGGGATGCGTATCCGGCGTGATATAAGCCGCATGGCCGAGCGTGCGAAGCGACCACGCTTGACCGCGCAGTTGCTGCCACCTGACGAGACCCTGTCCCATGCCGGAATATCCAGGATCCGTTTCAAGCGGATTTGCCGCTGCCCAGAACTGCAGTTCTTCCAGATAATAGTAGTCACCTGTTACCAGATACGGCAAGAAAGCAACCGAAGGCTGGTGCGCAGCATCGTGCGAATAAGGCGTTACACAAAGGGTGTTGCTGTTATTCACACAACGAGGTACTGGAAGGGGACCCTTCTGCGCGAAATTCCCGTGGGTCGAGATCAGCTTGTTCGCTTCATTGTCCGTACGAACCGGATAATCAGTTTTTTCGTCGCGATAGTGCGTCGACCAAGTGCCCGAGCCGTCCGCAGCTGCCATCATGATATCTTTGGCACGTTTATCCATTGATAGCAAGTACATAACTGACCAGACCGGGAGCGGGCCGATGTCGCCACGTCCGCCCGTCGTGGGCATATAGGCGAGCATTGGGCCAATTTTCATGGGTCCGGTTGTTGCAGCCGTAAGCTGAGCGGGGAATGCGGCAAGTTCACTTTCTTTCGGGACGATACTCTGGTCGTAATTCGATACCGCTTTCGACGCAATCAGGTAAGGAGCGTTGTGCTTCAGGTGGATGGCCGGCACGCGAGTGCTATCCCACCAGGTCGTCGTATGCCAACGCGAATGGTGATAGTGAGTCAGGTTGTCCTGCGCGTAGATCGATTTTCCATCGAGCACGACATTCACGTTATAGGTGAAGTTCTGCGCCCCGGCGGCGAACGTTTTGTTGTTTTCTACAACAAACTCGACACGGGCTTGCTTGGTCAGGCCGGAATACCAGCGCACATCGAAGCGTGCTGTCAGGTGCGGGTGCACGGCGCCGGCAGCCGTCGTCAGCGGTGCGCTGACGATCCATTCATTGGCGACACTACCCGACAGCCACTTGATCGGAGTCGCGCTTATCAGGGCGCTGGCGAGCGACGCGCTGTACTGGACATTGTCCACTTTGATGTTGACGCTGCCGGTTAGCCCAGCCTCTGCCAGGCTTTGCGGTGTCAGCATGCTGGTCTCGGGACCGCCGGACTTGGCGAGTTGTAGCGTTTGCGTTTCGCCCGTCGCCAACGCAGGCAAGACGCCGGAGATAATGGCATGACGCACGGAGCCATCGGCATGGGTTGCCTTGACATCGGTCTGCAAATGCAGGACGGTTCCGTTTGGAAGCTTAGCAACCAGGCCTTCTGTAGGACGGAGGTCGCCGACTGCAAACACTTGGCCGAACGTGAATGGCACGGAGTTCTGCGCCGCGCCGGTATTTTGAATCTTAATATCGGTCACGACGCCGCCGACCGCCGGGGCGTTCGGGGTGCCAGGCGTAAAGAGAGTCACTGGAACGGTAGTCGTTGGCGTAAAGCTCTTCGCAGCCGCAGTGACGGTCCCATCAGTACCGACCGCCGCAGGGTCGGTCGCTACTGCGGTCGTACCTCCGGAGTTGGTGGTAGTACCCGTCGCTGCGACGGTACCTGCCGGGGCGGCAGTGCCTACGGGTGCAACAGAAGCGCCGGCGCTTCCAGTGCCGCCGCCGCCACAGGCGGTCAGGACGAACGCAGCCGCAACGGCCCCGGTGGAAACTCGAAGAAAGGTGCCGGGGGACCGGACAGCGCTGTTCACGCTATCGATACTCATCCGGGCAGGAGTGGTTTTCAGTTTTGGAAAGTTAGTCATAGTTAGTCCGCAGCGAAGTATTCGGTAGAGAAATTTCCTTCAAGAATTAAACTCTACCTTGTTCGCTACCGATAGTCTCTGATTATTGTCTATGGGAATCTAAAATTCCACATAGAAACAACATGTGTGGACTATATAGCCATTAAAAATTGCAGAAGGTCAATATCTTTGCATAAATCATGGATCAGCGGCTAGTATTTTTGTTCACTTGATTTTCTTAAATGTATAGATGACTAACGCAACAATTTGACATGTAAATACAAAAAAGTCGCATGCTCCCCTGTGGAAATAGCTAATTAATATTCGATTCATAAATAAGTAATTGAATTTAAAGGATTTATTCAATAAACACAAATAGCTATATTTTTTGTAAAGTATAAATTATTGATCGAAAAATTAACAAATTGTCTTCACTTATTGATTCCTTGTTATGTTATTTTTTGTTATCAGTTTTTAGCGAAACCTAGGACAATATTACTTTCTAGGGAATATTAACGGACTGCTTAGGGATAGTTCAAAAAAGAAATGTTGTTGATTTTTGGTTAAATAAGTGCAAGCCGAGACTGTCAGTGACGGCATCAGGTAATACGCGAATGCGCTTGCCGGTTATCTGATTTCAGACCCGGCTTACTGGGGTAAGCTTGGCGTGTGCGGCACGCAAAGCGTATGCACTGTGTTAGGATGGCAACATCTTGGACTGTCTGGCAGCAGTCCTTCCAACCGTGTCAGAGGCAACAAATTGTCAGTCCAGAGCGCCACCCCCATCCCCACAAGTGAATCCGGGCAAGGCGGGCAGAGGCAAGATGCACCCTTCCGTATTTCCGTCATCGTCCCGACACGCGATCGGTTCGAATTGCTCGCACGTATGCTTGCAGGCATGCAGTCGCAGACCTATGTATCCTACGAAGTGATCGTGGTCGACGATGGATCCACTTTGGAAACACGAGGACGTTATGCCGGCCTGTGGGAAACGCTCGACAGCCGCTTCGTTCTGCTGTCGCTGGGGCAGCCTGGCGCCGCCGGGGCCGGGCCATCGGTAGCCCGCAACGCCGGCATGGCCGCGGCGACGGGGAACGTAGTCGCCTTCTGCGACGATGACGATTTCTGGACCAGCAATGACCACCTCGCCGCGATGGCCCAGGCCTTTGCCGCCAATGCGACGGTCGACATGTACATCGCCAACCAGCGCGCCGTGTCCGTCAGCGGCAAGGTCGAAAAGACCGACTGGTTGCCCGGGCTCATGGATGCCGTGCGTGGCCGCACCACGAGCACGCCCGAGGGCTACCTGGTCAGTACCGAAGACCTCGTGCGTTGCGGCGGCTTTGCCCAGCTCAATATCCTGGCCCTGCGCAAGGACCTGGCGCTTGCCATCGGCGGCTTCTGGACCCGCACGTCGTATGAAGAAGACCGCGATTTCTTTTGGCGCGCGGTCGATCGTGCCCGTGCGATCTTTTTCAATCCCGACGTCATCGGCCAGCACAATGTTCCTGATCCGGCGCGCACGAACAATCTCTCGCGCAGCTTTACGCAGGCCGAGCGCTGGCTGATCTCGGCCCTGGTGTCGCAGCACATCGGGCTGAACGTTTCCAACAGCGCGATCCGCTCCTTGTGCCTCTCCTACGAAGGCGACATCCTGCGTCACCTGTCGCTGTCGCTCTCAAAAGAAGGTCAGCACGGACTCGGCTTGCAGTACGCGCGCCGCGCACTGGCCGCGCGCAGTTCGCTCAAATGGGCCTTGTATACAATGACACTCATGTGCCGCCAGCTGTTGCGGAGGCAGCCAGCATGAGCCGCCGCGAAAAAGTACTGGTTATCGGCGACGACACCCGCAGCTTCCTCTCTACCGTGCGCTCGCTGGGCCGCCGGGGCTTGGAAGTGCATGTCGCACCTTTTGATTTCACATCCCCGGCGCTGGCGTCGCGCTATATTCACGCAACCCACTTCCTGCCGTATTACCTCGACGGTGGGCGCGAGTGGCTCGATGCGATCGAAGCACTGTTGCGCGAACACGGTTTCGCGCTCGTGATTCCCTGCGACGAGCGCGGCCTGTTACCGCTGTGTCTTCACCGCGACACCCTGGCGCCCTTGAGTGCCTTGGCGATCCCGTCGCCGACAGCGCTCGATATCTACTTCGACAAGGTCAAAACGCGCGAGCTGGCCACATCGGTGGCTGTGCCAGTGGCGCCGGGCCGCCTGCTCACGGCGCACGATACGGTCGATAGCATCGTGGCCGACATCGGCCTGCCGGTCGTGATCAAGCAGCCAATGTCGTATGCCATGCCCGAACTGTACGTGCGCACCAGCACCAGAATCATCGCGGAGCGCGCTGCCCTGGCCGAGTGGCTCGCGCGCCACGATCACGTCGCTGGGCCGATCCTGCTCGAGCAGATGTTCCCCGGCTTCGGCCTGGGTGTTTCAGTGTTGTGCGACCAGGGCGAGATCCTGCAGGCGTTCGAGCACCACCGCGCGCACGAGCTCGATGGCAGCAGCTACTACCGCAAGAGCGCGTCGCTCGATCCGGACCGCCTGACGGCGGTCAGCCGGATGGTCAAGGCCAGCAACTACACGGGTCTGGCGATGTTCGAATTCAAGGTCGATCCGGCCAATAGTAAATGGATCCTAATCGAGGTCAACGCGCGCCCCTGGGGCTCCTTGCCCTTGCCGATCTCGATCGGCGTCGATTTCCCCTACCGCCTGTATCGCCTGCTGGCGCGTGGCGAAAGGACGTCGCCCATGTCGTATCCGGCCGGACGCTATTGCCGGAACTTCTTGCTCGACATGTACCAAGCCAAGTCGGGCGCCGGTCCGCTGCTGCGCGAGCCTGGCCGACTAGTCGCCCATTGCGCGGCCTGGGCCTGGAGTTTTCACCGTATCCTGATCGGGCGCGAGCACCACGACACGCTGGTCATGGACGACGCCAAACCGGGCCTGTCCGAATTGGGCGAGCTGATGGGCGCGCGCCTGTCACGGAGACGGGCGAAAGACCAGTCCGCTACGGGGCTGGCAAGCAGGCTCTCACAGTTAATCTCGACCGGGAAAACGGTCGAGGTACTCTTCGTTTGCCAAGGCAATATCAACCGCAGCAGCTATGCCGAACTGAAGTCGAAACAGCTGATGGGGACGGACCACCTGCGCTTCGCCTCGGCCGGCATGTTACCGCGTAACCGGCGTGCATCGCCCGAGGTGGCGATTGGCGCGGCCGCGCGCCATGGGGTCGACATGTCCGCGCACCGCTCGCGCCACGCCGGCGCCGGTGTGCTCGAGGCAGCTGACCTCGTCATCGTCTTCGACGAGATCAATCTGCGTAGTATCAAGAAGCGCTATCCGAGGCTGCACAACCGGGTGTTCCTGCTGGGTGAGCTGGACGCCGGCGCTGGCCAGGTCGAGATCCACGATCCCGAGGGCAAGACCGAAGCAACTTTCCTGGCCACCTACCGGCGCATCGACACCTGCCTCACGGCATTGGCGCAGACCCTTACCCCACGCAACCCTTAAATCGAAGGAACTGGACGATGCTGTCCCATGCAACCCATGCGCCCGCCCGCCTGGCCCCGGGACAACGCCCGGTATTGATCGTGATTGTCGATACCGAGGAGGAGTTCGCCTGGGACCAGCCCTTCAACCGTGCCAGCGTCGGCACCAGCGCGATCGCCGGCCAGCCGCTGATGCACGAACGCGTCTTCGACGGTTTCGGTATCGTGCCCACCTATGTCATCGACTACCCGGTAGCGACCGGCACGGCGTCGAAGGCGACGCTGCGCGGCCTGATGGAAGCAGGGCGCTGCGAAATCGGTACCCACTTGCACCCCTGGGTTTCGCCGCCACACGACGAAGAAGTTTCGCGTTTCAATTCGTTCACCGGCAACCTGCCGCGCCAGCTGGAATTCGACAAGCTGCGCGCCCTGACCGATGCCATAGCCGAAGGCTTCGGGCGCCGCCCGACGACCTTCAAGGCGGGCCGCTATGGCCTGGGACCGCATACGGCGGAAACACTGGCCACGCTCGGGTATGAAATAGATGCCAGCGTGGTTCCCTATACGTCGTTCGCAGGCGAGGACGGACCGGACTTCAGCGCCTTCGACGAGCATCCCTACTGGTTCGAGGCCGGGCAGCGCACCCTGCTCGAGCTGCCGGTCACGACCGGCTACGCCGGCTGGCTGCGCGCCAGTGGGCCGCAACTGTACGAACTGGCGCAGCGGCCCTGGGCCAAGGCGGCGCGGCTGGGCGGCGTGCTCGCGCGTTCGCGCGGCCTTGAACGCATCCGGCTCAGTCCGGAAATGGCGACACTCGCCGAGATGCAGCGACTGACGAAGGATTTGATGCGCGGCGGTTGTCAGGTGTATTCGATGACCTACCACAGCCCGTCGATGGTGCCGGGACACACGCCGTATGTGCGCACCAGTGCCGACCTGGAGCGCTTCATCGCCACCGTGCGCGATTACTGCGCCTGGTTCCGCGACGAAATGGGTGGCCAGTTCATGAGCGTCTCAACCGTCCACGCGATGATGCTGTCGCAACGCGACGAACGTCTAGCATCTTAGACTCGCGCACAACCCGTCGGCACCACCGGGTCCTGGCCACGAACAAACGGTGCACGACCTGGGTAAAGAGGCGGGCGCGAGCGTACGCCAACACCACGGCAGGGATACATTGCGGCTCACGGGCGCTAAAAATGCCTGTACGGATTTGCGGATGGCCATCCATGCAACAAGGTGTGGAAGCCAGGCGTCAATGGCCCGAACGGGGTCGCGAAAATCATGATACCGGCAGTCTCCAGACATGGTTTCACCGGTACTTTCTATTACTGCTGTGCCTCCGCATGCTGACGACAGTGCGCGCTTGTTGGACGTGCGCAGGTCTTCAGCCCGCACCAAGGGTTACAGACGATAGGTGTTGCACTCCGGACAAGACGAATTCAAGTCGGCTATCCGCATTGGATGCCAATCGGTGTGCTCAACTGCTGATGCCAAAATACCCTGCCAAGCCGAAACGCAACACACAGCGCAAGCCATCTTCTTCGAGCAAATTTCGATGCTATAGTTAAAGAAAATTTGAGTAAAAACCAATGACAAAAGCTATTTCCCCGGGATTTTCCTTATATTTAGACGTTGTGCGACTCACTGCCGCCTTTGTCGTTTTGTTAAGCCATATCTGGCCCTTGCTGTTTCCGGGATTGCCACTTCCATGGCCAGGACACGCAGCAGTAGTGGTATTTTTCGTTCTGTCAGGATACGTAATTGCGCTTGCAACTGATCGTGCAGATCAAAACGCATCCACCTACGTTTTGCATCGAGTAGTTCGAATCATGTCGGTTACTATTCCAGCACTGTTGTTAGCGGTAGTTATTGCACCATACGTTGCTGGAAAAGATCCGATACCGGGTGTGGCTGCAATGACTATTTCGGCGTCCGATTTTTGGTACTCTACATGGATGAATCTGGTTTTCCTAGGGGAGTCCTGGTTTGATAGCATTACTCCACCATTCAACATTCCCTTTTGGTCAATCTCGTATGAGGTTTGGTACTATATAATATTTGGCGTCTGGGTTTATTCCCGTCCTGCATGGCGCAGTTGGTTCACCGTAGTCGCCGTGTGCCTTGCCGGTCTAAATATTGCGCTTTTATTGCCGGTGTGGCTACTTGGCGTGGCACTTTATCGGAAAGGTATTTGTTTGCCAAAATCCATTGCACCAGCAGTATTCTTCGGCAGTCTTGTCGCTGGATTAGCTTTCTTCTGGTTCGACTGTTCGATTGAAATAAGAAATTATCTGATAACGGTGGCGCCGACTGTGATGAATAGTCTCCATGGGTCGAATCAATTTGTTGGAGATTATTTGCTTGGTCTGATCGTTGCGATTCACTTCGCCGCCGCGGCATTGGTGAGAGAAGGTTTTGGCTTCCTGAAAACTTTCACGCCATCTATCCGATATTTGGCTTCATTCACTCTTTCGATTTACTTATTTCATATGCCGCTTACGGTATTTATCTGGAATGGTCTTCAAATTCGCTCGCTGGCGGGATTTTCATTTTTACTCATCAGTGGGATTTTTATAATGGGTTCACTGACTGAGCGCAAAAATAAATTGCTGCGTAATTGGGCTACCCGAATGCTCGGAGGAATCGGAACGATTTACTATAAATCGCGAGAGCGATATGTCAAGCGGCTTTCTAATCGCTAAGGCCTTATTTGTTCGGGAGCGAAAGTTAAGTCCGCCGACCAAGCGTGAGGCGCCGCGCGTCGCCAAGCAATCGGCGCAGCGCCTTGGTCGGTACATTCGAGCTTAAAAATAGTGCATGCTTTCACCGCACTTCAATCAGGGGCGTATTATCCGCCGCGCGCATGCAGTCGCGCCAGCCACGGCCAGCGGTAGCAATTCAGGTGGTACATGGTGCGCGCCTCTTCCGTCCAGCGCGTATGCCACTCCATGATGCGGCCATAGAATTCAATTCGTTCGAAGCGCCCTTCGTCGAACAGGAAGCGGCACGCCTCTTCGCGCATCAGGAGGGCCGGCGACAGCTGCTTGTCGATGCCTTCGTCATACGCCGTCTTGAGCACCACCAGGCAGCCGCCGCCTTCGACGCATAAATCCATCGCGGCCAGCCTGTCTCCGATCCAGTAGCGGTAGACGCTGCCGGCACCGCGCCGGCAAAAGGCTTCGAGCATGCTGCGATAGAAGCGGCCCTGCGCATTGTCGGCCGCGACGGCCGTACCGCCCGCCGCCTTCCAGCCGCTGGCTTCCAACCGCCCATAGTCGGCCACGGCCGCGGCCATCTCGTGCGGCGCGCGCAGGATCTCCAGGCGCGTCTCGACCCCCTCGGCACGCAGGCGGTTGCGCTGCTTTTTCAGGTTGTGGCGCAGGTTCTTGCCGCGCCCGTTCCAGTAGGTGTCGAAATCGCTCGCCAGGGTGATGCGCGCCGTCTCGATGTAGTCCAGCGTGCGCAGCGCGCCGCCGTCGGCGGGACGCGCCAGCAGCATCGGGTCGCATTGGGTGATGCCGACCGCCAGCGCGATGCCGGGCAGGGCGCGCGCCAGGCTGCCCAAGTGGACCGGCGCCGCCGCATCGCGCTGCAGCCACAGGCCGACCGGCGCCTGCGCGGGCTGGAAGGTCGCCCACATGCCCAGGCGCGTGGGTGTCAGCACCGTCATGACGTGGGTTGTGCCGTCCCGTTCATACCAGGCCAGCCGTTCGGCGCCGCTGCCGAAGGCGTCCAGCAGGGTTCCCACGAACTCGCGCGCCAGCAGGGGCGAAGCGGCGCTGGCTGCATGCAAGGCTTGCCAGCGCGCGGCGTGGCGTTCGAATTCCTGCGCGGGAACGACAGTCCAGCTCATGCCGCCGCCTTCGCGCCGGCGTCCAGGGCATCCCTGACGGCAGCGATCATCCAGTTGCTTTCGGCCTCGCGCAAGGCCTGGTGGCAGGGAAAGGCGATCAGCTGGCGCCCGAGTGCCACGCTGTTGGCGCAGACGCTGGCGTCGACGCCGGGCCACAAGGCCGCGCCGAAGCGCACCATCGGCACACCGGCCGCATGCAGGCGGGCGAAGACGGCCTCGGGCTGGTCGACCAGCAGCGGAAACACCCAGGGGCAGGCGCCCTCGGGCAGGTCCGCAAACAGCGGGCGGCAGCCGGGCAGCTTGCTCAATGCCGCCTGCAAGGCCAGGTAATGGCGGCGGCGCAGGGAAATAATGCGCTTGTGCGATACCGCGCGCAGCGTCAGGCGCGAAAACAGGGAGGAGCGCTTGTCGGCCCAGCGTGGGTCGAAATTAAAACTGCTGTTCGAGGAGTCCGGCGCCAGGGCGCTGCCGGCCTCGCCTGCCACTCCCCCCGCGCCGGCCGCGCGGCGTGCCTTGAGCGCGCCCCACAGCGCGCTTTTCAGGCGCAGCGGCAGCGACAGCAAGGCACGCAGGGCCGGCAGGCGGGCATAAGCGAAGCTGGCCTCGAGCGCGGCCAGCACCGCCTTGGCTTCGAAGCCGGCCCCGGCCGAGCGCAAGCGCACCGACTTGATCGCGTGGCGTGCCGACACCAGGCAGCCGCCTTCATAGATCGGGAAGAACTTCATGCTGCTGCCGATTGCATAGTCTCCGGTGGCGCCGACCGGCGTCTCCCCGAAGCGGCCGAAGAAGCAATGGGCACAGTCTTCCAGCAATGCCAGGCCGTGACCGTCACACAGCGCGCGCAGCAGCCGTAAGTCCTGCGGGATGCCGAAGAAATGGGTGAGCATGACGGCCTTGACCGAGGGGCCGAGTTTGGCCGCGATGTCGGTCAAGTCCGCCGTGGTGTCGGGGTTGATCCGGTAAAACACGACGTGCGCGCCCAGCCAGAGCACCGGCGGGATCATCGAGGGACTGTGATAGGCCGGCACCAGCACGGTATCGCCGGCGCCGACGCCCATCTCGCGCAGCGCCAGGCCAATGGCGATGCGCCCGCTGGTGACCATGTACGGCGCGCCGACATCGAGCAGGGAGGGCAGGGCGGGAGACACTCCTGCGGCGCTGCGGCTGAACGAGGCGAGGGACAGGACCGGAACCGGCGGGATCGCGCGGCGCGTGTGCGGCTGGGTGGGTTGGCTATCGTTTGTTGTCGGCATGAACTAGTATAACCCGCAAGTTCCCCCCGCCGCGGCGCGCGAACGGCCTTCTTGTCTCGTGGTACGAACTGGTAAGATGGCGGTTTGCTCTTCCCATGTGCGGGAGCACGACGCGTTGAGACACAAGGCATTGATGAGCGACCTGATTCACGACTTCATTTTCGATTCCGCCCGCCGCACCCCTGGCGGCGAAGCGCTGGTCTACGGCGCCGAGCGCTGCAGCTACGCGGAACTGGCGGCGCTGGTGCGCCAGGTGGCCGCCGTGTTGCTGGAGCAGGGCTTGGGAAGCGGCGACCGGGTTGCCGTGTACATGGAAAAGCGGATCGAGAACGTGGCGGCGATGTTCGGCGCCGCCGCCGCCGGCTGCGTATTCGTGCCGGTCAATCCGCTGCTCAAGGCCGAGCAGGTCGCCTACATCCTGGCTGACTGCAATGTGAAATGGTTGGCGACGACCGGCGAGCGCCTGGCGCTGCTGGCGCCGGCCCTGGGCGCCTGCCCCGACCTGCAGGGCGTCTTGCTGGCGGCCCAGGCGCGGCAAACCGCCGTGGCGGCGCCGCTGCGGCGCGTCGACTGGGAGCGGGTGCGCGCCCACAGCGGCAGCGCGTCTGCCCCCGCGCACCGCCGTATCGACATCGACATGGCCGCCATCCTGTACACCTCGGGCAGTACCGGGGCGCCGAAAGGCGTCGTGCTGTCGCACCGTAACCTGGTGGCGGGCGCGCACAGCGTCGCGCAGTATCTCGATATCGGCCCGGCCGACCGCCTGCTGGCCGTGCTGCCGCTGAGCTTCGATTACGGCCTGAGCCAGCTCACTATCGCCTTCCTGCGCGGCGCCAGCGCGGTCCTGATGAATTACCTGTTTCCGAAGGACAT
>Ga0213835_101055_pt1 | contig 19402 bp, 19 predicted proteins | sample SWPATP01_FD_160576 | JGI IMG/M metagenome (GOLD analysis project Ga0213835, IMG submission 160576) | Coastal seawater microbial communities from Marineland, Florida, United States - SWPA TP0 #1 | ecosystem: Environmental > Aquatic > Marine > Coastal | place: USA: Florida | collected 2016-08-05 | reverse complement strand
CAGGCCGGCCGCGAACTCGGCATCCTCAAGACCAATTAATCAGTACCGCTTTTAGGAATCTACATGGAACGCATCATCATCATCGGCGCCAACGGCCAGATCGGCAGCGAGCTGGTCTCGGCACTGGCCGAACAACACGGCGCCGCCAACGTCCTCGCCACCGACATCGGCGCCAACAACGTCTACGGCGCCGCGCGCTACGCCCAGCTCGACGTGCTGGACAAGGAGCGCCTGATGTCGCTGGTCGCGGAAGAGGGTGTGACCCAGGTCTACCAGCTGGCGGCCCTGCTGTCGGCCACCGGCGAACAGGCGCCCTTGAAGGCCTGGACCCTGAACATGGACGGCTTGCTCAACATCCTGGAAGTGGCGCGCGAACGCCTGCAAGCCGGGAAGCCGCTGAAAGTCTTCTGGCCTTCTTCGATCGCCGCCTTCGGCCCGAACACGCCGAGCGAGAACACGCCGCAGTACACGGTGATGGACCCGACCACGATCTACGGCATCAGCAAACTCGCCGGCGAGCGCCTGTGCGAGTACTACCACACCAAGTACGGCGTCGACGTGCGCTCGATCCGCTATCCCGGCATCATCAGCTTCAAGTCGCCTCCGGGCGGCGGCACCACCGACTACGCGATCGCGATCTTCCATGCGGCGCTGAAGAACGAGACCTACGAATGCTTCCTCGGCCCCGAGACGACGCTGCCGATGATCTACATGCCGGACGCGATCCGCGCCACCATCGAACTGATGAACGCCCCGAGCGGACAGGTCGCGATCCGTTCCTCGTACAACGTGGCCGGCGTCTCGTTCAACCCGCGCGAACTGGCGCTCGCCATCCGCAAGGCCGTCCCAGGCTTCGAGATCGCCTACAAACCGGACAGCCGCCAGGCGATCGCCGATACCTGGCCGAAGAGCCTGGACGACAGCCGCGCCACGAGCGACTGGGGCTGGAAGGCGCGCGTCGGCATCGAAGAGATGGTGGCCAGCATGCTGGACAACATCGACGTCGGCGCCACAGCGTAAGAGCATCTCATAAAAATATAATTTAAAGAGACAAGCCTCCATGGACATGAGTGTTTTCGATCTATTCAAGATCGGTATCGGCCCTTCGAGTTCGCACACGGTCGGCCCGATGGTCGCGGCGCGCCGCTTCCTGGTCGAGTGCGGGCCGCTCGACAACGCGGTCGGCGTCGAAGCCCACCTGTATGGCTCGCTGGCGCTGACCGGCGTCGGCCACGCGACCGACAAGGCGGTGATCCTCGGCCTGATGGGCGAGACGCCGCAGGGCATCGATCCGGAGTCGGTCGAAGACAGGCTGGCCGAGGCGGAGCTCGACGGGGTGCTGCGATTGCTCGGCACGAAAGAAGTGCCGTTCTCGATGCGCACTAACCTGGTATGGCACAAGCAGTCGACCCTGCCCGAACATCCGAACGGCATGCGCTTCGTGCTGCAGCTGGCCGACGGCAGCATGATCGAACGGATCTTCTACTCGGTCGGCGGCGGCTTCATCACCGCCGCCGGCGAAGCGCAACGGCCTGCGGAAGCGGGCGCGGTTCAGGTGCCGTTCCCGTTCGCGACGATGGTCGAACTGCTGGCCCATGGCCGCGAACACGGCCTGTCCATCCCGCACATGCTGCGCGCGAATGAACTGGCGCGCATGAGCGAGGCCGAACTCGACGCGGGCCTGGACCGGATCTGGAGCGTGATGGCCGACTGCATCGCGCACGGCCTGGTCACCTCCGGCCAGCTGCCGGGCGGCCTGAACGTCAAGCGGCGCGCCGCCACCCTGTGGAAGCAGGCGCACTGCGTCGAAGGCAAGCGCGTCAACGAACTGCCGCACGATGCGACCCACCAGGTGACCCTGTACGCGATGGCGGTCAACGAAGAGAACGCGGCCGGCGGGCGCGTCGTCACCGCGCCGACGAATGGCGCGGCCGGCATCATCCCCGCCGTGATCCGCTACTACGCCGAAGACTGCCGCCCGACGGACGCCGTGAAAGGCATCCGCGACTTCCTGCTCACGTCGGCCGCGATCGGCATGCTGTGCAAGAAGAACGCCTCGATCTCGGGCGCCGAAGTCGGCTGCCAGGGCGAAGTCGGCGTCGCTTGCGCGATGGCCGCGGCGGGCCTGGTGGCGGCGCTCGGCGGCTCGAACGAACGGATCGAGAACGCCGCCGAAATCGGCATCGAACACCACCTGGGCATGACCTGCGACCCGATCGGCGGCCTGGTGCAGATCCCCTGCATCGAGCGCAACGGCATGGGCGCGATCAAGGCGATCACCGCCGCTTCGCTGGCGCTCAAGGGCGACGGCACCCACTTCGTCAGCCTCGACAACGTCATCGAGACGATGCGCCAGACGGGGGCGGACATGCAGGTGAAGTACAAGGAAACCTCGCTGGGTGGCCTGGCGATCCACGTCGTCACCGTCAACCACGCTGCCTGTTGAACCGGGGTGGGCGCGGGGCGCCCACCTGACAAACCCGGCCGCAGACAGGATTTCCGGGCTCGCACTATAATAAAAGCATCATCGCGAGCCAACCCGGATCATCCAAACATGCAATACGTGTCTACCCGCGCAACGAGCGCATCCGCTTCCCGCAATCCGGAAACCTTCTCCAGCATCCTGCTCGGCGGCCTCGCCCCCGATGGCGGCCTGTTCATGCCGGCCGAGTATCCGCGCGTCTCCGGCGAGGAACTCGATGCCTGGCGCACGCTGTCGTATGCCGAACTGGCCTATGAAATCCTGCGCAAGTTTGCCACCGACATTCCCGACGCCGACCTGAAGGCGCTCACCGCGAAGACCTACACGCCCGACGTTTACCGCAACGCCCGCGCCGGGGAAAAGGCGAGCGAGATCACGCCGCTGCGCACCCTGGAAGACGAGGGCGGGCGCACATTGATCCTGCAGGCGCTGTCGAACGGCCCGACGCTCGCCTTCAAGGACATGGCGATGCAGTTGCTCGGCAACCTGTTCGAATACGCGCTGGCCAAGGACGGGGACGAGCTGAACATTTTCGGCGCCACCTCGGGCGACACCGGCAGCGCGGCCGAATACGCGATGCGCGGCAAGCGCGGGGTGCGCGTCTTCATGCTGTCCCCGAGCGGGAAGATGAGCCCCTTCCAGAGCGCCCAGATGTTCAGCCTGCAGGACCCGAACATCTTCAATATCGCCGTCGACGGCGTCTTCGACGATTGCCAGGATCTGGTCAAGGCCGTGTCGAACGACCTGTCCTTCAAGGCGCGCCAGAAGATCGGCACCGTCAATTCGATCAACTGGGCGCGCGTCGTCGCGCAAGTCGTGTACTACTTCCGCGGCTACCTGGCTGCCACCACGAGCAAAGCGCAAACGGTCTCCTTCACGGTCCCGTCCGGGAACTTCGGCAACATCTGCGCCGGCCACATCGCGCGCATGATGGGTCTGCCGATCGACAAGCTGGTGGTCGCGACCAACGAAAACGACGTGCTCGACGAATTCTTCCGCACGGGCGTGTACCGCGTGCGCAAGGCCAGCGAGACCCACCACACCAGCAGCCCGTCGATGGACATCTCGAAGGCCTCGAACTTCGAGCGCTTCGTCTACGACCTGGTGGGACGCGACAGCGAGCGCACGCACGCGCTGTTCCGCAAGGTAGACACCCACGGCGGCTTCGACCTCTCGGGCGGCCCAGGGGCCGACGGCGACGAATTCAAGCGCGTCGCGGCCTACGGCTTCGTCTCCGGCAAATCGACGCACGCGGACCGCGTCGATACCATCCGCATGGTGGCCGACGATTACGGCATCGTGATCGACACCCATACCGCCGACGGCATCAAGGTCGCGTGCGAGCACATGGCGCCTGGCGTGCCGATGATCGTGCTGGAAACCGCGCTGGCCGCGAAGTTCAACGAGACCATTCTGGAGGCACTCGGCATGGATGCCGAGCGTCCGGCCGGCTTCGAGGACATCGAAGCGCTGCCGCAGAAATTCGTCCTCATGCAGCCGAACGTCGACGAGATGAAGGCGTTCATCGCGGCGCACACGGGGTTGTGACATGAGCCAGGCTAACGAAAAACAGGCGCCGCGTCCGATGCTGTCGGTGCGCGAAGCGCTCGACACGCTGCTGGCCGCGGCCCGTCCGGTGCAGGAAATCGAAGTGGTCTCCACGCTGGACGCCAACGGCCGCGTGCTGGCGCTCGACCAGGCCTCGACCATCGCCGTACCCTCGGCCGACAATACCTCGATGGACGGCTACGCCGTGCGCGCGCTCGACTGCGTGAACGGCGGCGCCACCCTGCGCGTGGCCCAGCGCATCGCGGCCGGCCAGGTGGGCGAGGCGCTGGAGGCCGGCACCGCCGCGCGCATCTTCACCGGCGCCATGATTCCCGCCGGCGCGGACGCGGTCGTGATGCAGGAGCAGTGCGAAGTGAATGGCGACATGGTCACGATCCGCCATACGCCGGCGAGCGGCGAGTGGATCCGCCGCACGGGCGAAGACATCCAGGCCGGCGCCGCCATCCTCGCCGCCGGCACCCGCCTGCGCAGCCAGGAGCTGGGGCTGGCCGCGTCGGTGGGACTGGCCAGCCTGCCGGTGCGGCGGCGCCTGCGCGTGGCCGTGTTCTTCACCGGCGACGAGCTGACCATGCCGGGCGAAGCGCCGGGCGGCGTGCTGGCGCCGGGCGCCATCTACAACTCGAACCGCTTCACCTTGCGCGCGCTGCTGGAAAATCTGGGCTGCGTCGTCAGCGATTTCGGCATCGTGCCCGATACCCTGGACGCCACCCGCGCCACGCTGAGGGAAGCCGCGCGCGAGAACGATTTGATCATCACCTCGGGCGGCGTCTCGGTCGGCGAGGAAGACCATATCAAGCCGGCAGTGGAATCCGAGGGCCAGCTGAACATGTGGCAGATCGCGGTCAAGCCGGGCAAGCCCCTGGCCTTCGGCGAAGTGCGCAAGGACGGCGGCACCGCGTTCTTTTTGGGCTTGCCGGGCAATCCGGTGTCGAGCTTCGTTACCTTCCTGCTCTTCGTGCGGCCTTTCCTGCTGCGCCTGCAGGGCGTGAGCGGCCCGGTCGAGCCGCGTGCCTGGCAGTTGCGCGCCGACTTCAGCCTGCCGAAGGCCGACCGCCGCAACGAATTCCTGCGCGCGCGCGTGAATGCCGGCGGCGGCCTCGACCTGTTCCCGAACCAGGGCTCGGGCGTGCTCACCTCCACCGTCTGGGGCGACGGCCTGATCGACAACCCGCCGGGCCGCGTCATCCACGAAGGCGACATCGTGCGCTTCATCCCCTTCGCCGAACTTCAGCACTGAGTCAACATGCATATCGAACTGAAATTTTTCGCCTCCGTGCGCGAGGCCGTGGGCCTGGCCGGCGAACGCATCGAACTGCCCGCGGGCGTCGCCACGGTGGGCGCGGTGCGCGAACACCTGATCGCGCGCGGCGGCGCCTGGGCGCAAGCCCTCGGCCACGGGCGCGCCTTGCGCATGGCGTTCAACCACGTGATGTGCGCACCGGAGGCGCTGCTGGAAGAGGGCGGGGAAGTGGCGTTCTTCCCGCCGGTGACCGGCGGCTAGGGCGGCAAGGTGGGTGTTCGCCCACCCTGGCTCACATTGCGACGATCGACTTTTCGGCCAGCGCCAGCAGCCTGGCGCAGTTTTCGTTGCGCCCGCCGAAGTCGGCCCAGGCCGTGGTGCGCGCCATCTCCTGCCACTTCCTAAGGGCTTCGCCGTCCATGTCGAGCACGCGCGCGCCGGCATGCGCGTACACGTTCGCCACCGCCGCATCGTCGTTCTGGGCCATGCGCAGCGCGAACTTCTCGAGGTCGGCGCCGACCGCCATGATGGCCGCTTGCTGGTCCCTGGTCAGGCGGTCGAACACGGTCTTCGACATCATGAGGGGTTCGAGCATGAACCAGTAGCCGCCGCGGCGCGCGGTCGTCAGCGAACGCGAGACGTCGTGCAGGCGGAAGGACATCAGCGAGGTCGACGAGGTGAAGGCGGCGTCCAGCGCGCCGCTCTTCATGGCGCCGTGGATGTCGTTCGAGGGCACGTTGACGATGGTTGCGCCGGCCTCCTGCAAGATCAGGTCCATTTCGCGCGAACCGCCGCGCACTTTCATGCCGCGCACGTCTTCGGGCGAGACGATCGGGGCGCCGCGCGAGGCGACGCCGCCGGCTTGCCAGATCCAGCTGACCACGACCAGGCCCTGGTCGGCCAGGATGCGGTTCAGTTCCTTGCCGACCTCGGCATTCTTCCAGCCATAGCCCTGGGTGTAGGACGTCACCAGGCCCGGCATCAGGCCGATATTCGCTTCCGGCGCTTCGGCGGCGGCATACGAGAGCGGCACCAGGGCGAGGTCGAGCCCGCCCTTCCTGAGTGCGCCGAACTGGGCGTTCGGGGCCATCAGCGAGGCATTCGGGTAGATCGAGAACTTCAGGCTGCCGCGGGTGCGCTTTTCGACATCGGCGGCGAACATGCGGCACAGGCGGTCGCGGAAGTCGCCTTCCATGACACTGCCGCCGGGGAACTGGTGCGAGATTTTCATCGACTGCGATGCGGCCCATGCAGAACCGAGCCACAGCGGGCTGGACGCGATTGCGCCCAGCAGGGTTCTACGGGCCGACATCGGCCCTGTCTTCAACGACATATTCATCCTCCAAGATGAGTAAAACGACACTACCGGGCGAATCGTGCATGCCTGAGGCATGCATCGTTCACGTGCCCATAAGAATATTCCTTAGATAAAGCTTGTCAAGCAGTATCTTGTTTTCTTAACAAATGCGCCGTGAATAACTGCCCAGTATCGCCGCCGGAGTAAATACGGCGTCCAGGCTCGTCAAGGAGGATGGCGGAACTTATTTGCGGTCGAGGGCGCCCGCGCCGGCGCGCTTCATGTTGCGGTAGCGGGTGCCGATGAACAGGGCCGAGGCGACGCCGGCCCAGGCCAGGGACGCGGGCCAGGCCCGCTCCAGGCGCTCGCCGCGCAGCAGGTCGACCACCAGCAGCAGGGCGAACATCGAGGCGACGGCGAACAGGTATTGGCCGATCCAGTGGCTGAGGCGGGGCATGCTGGTCTCCTTACAGGGTTTTCAGGAACTGGCGCAAGGCGTCGTTCACCGCGCGCGGCTGATCCAGCATCGCGAAGTGGCGCGCATTGTCGACGAGTTGGACGTCCAGCTTCGGGGTGCCGGTCATCAGTTCCCGATAATACGCCAGCTTCTCGTTCGCCGTCCCGCCCAGCGCCGCATTATCCGGGCCATAGGACGGCACCAGCAGCAGCAGCGGCGCCCGGATCTGCGGCAGGCCCGGGCGCAGGTCGAGGGCCAGCACGGCGCCGGCGAACGCGGCGGCGGCAAGCGGGTCGCTGCGGGACGTGAGGCGGGCCAGGTCGTCGGCCTTGCCCATGTCGACCACGCCCATGCTGCGCATATATTGCTGCTGCTGGGCCGCGAAGGCTTCCGGCGTCGCCGCGGCCATCCGCTGGCGGAAGGATTCGGCCATCGCGGCGCGCTGCTCGGGCGGCGTGTTCTCGGTGCGCGGGAAGACCGCCAGGCCATCGATGGCGGCAACCCCGCCGATGCGCTCGCCCAGCTCCTCGGCCAGGGCGATCGAGAGCGTCGCGCCGATGCTGTGCCCGACCAGCACCGGCCTGGCCAGGCGGCGCGCAGCGATCAGTTCCGCCAGCGCGGCCTTCGCTCCGTCGAAGGGATTGCCGGCGCGCGGCGGGCGGCCGTCGAAGCCGGGCAGGGTCACCACGTACAGCGTGTGGTCGGCGGCGAATTCGCGCACCGTTTCCTGCCACACCCAGCCGCCGCTGGCCAGGCCGGGGATCAGGATCATGGGACGCCCGCCATTGCCGTGGCGCTCGACCAGCATGCCCTGGATTTCGAAGCGCTCGGCCGGTGCGATGGCGGCAGCGAAGCGGTTCGGTGCGGCGGGCGGGGTCTGGGCGAAGGCCGGGATGGCGCTTGCCAACAGCAGTGCGAACAACACGGACGGTTTCATGCTGGCTCCTGGTCGGGGTTGAAGATCGATTCGATCGGTTGCTTGAATAGCCGTGAAATCGCGAAGGCAAGCGGCAGGCTCGGGTCGTAGCGGCCGTTTTCGATGGCGATCACGGTCTGGCGCGACACGTCCAGCAGCTCGGCCAGGTGGGCCTGGCTCCAGCCATGTCCGGCGCGCAGTTCGCGCACATGGTTGTTCATCGGTCGAGCACCTTGCGAATGAGCTGCACCACCACGACCGACCCGCACAGCACGCACCAGACGGTGAACATCGACAGCTTCGGGTAGCCGGCCGTCTCGAGGAAGCCGTAGCTGAAGGTCAGGGCGGCCGTGATCGCCGCGGCCAGCGCGATGTTTTCCAGCAGGCGCTTGCGGATGTATTCGTCTTCGCGCTGCACCTGGCGCACGATCGCCCAGATGGCGGCGCCGAAGCCGATCATCGGGCTGAGCAGGACGGCGGTGCGCAGGACGCCGGGCGCCATCGGCCGCCCGAAGGTGATCGCGGCCACGAGCAGCAGGGTGTACAGCGCCAGGGCGCCCATCAGTTCGCGGAAGTACATTTTGGCGACGCGTTTTTCGTGGCGGTTTGCGAACATGCCCGGCTCCTTGATGTAAAGTATGCTTTACATCGTAGGGCAGCGAAAATCCGATGTCAAGCTCCCTTTACATTTTTCTTTTGCTGTGCATTTTCGACTAAAATGCGCCTCCAGCACTTCACCGGTTCCCGCATGTCCCTCACCCCGCAAGCTCCTCCCCGTGTCGCCGTCGTCGGCGGCGGCCCCGCCGGCCTGATGGCGGCCGAAGTGCTGGCCGCCGGCGGCGCCCAGGTCGACGTCTACGACGCCATGCCCTCGGTCGCACGCAAATTCCTGCTGGCCGGGAAGGGCGGCATGAACATCACCCATTCCGAGCCGTATGCCGATTTCCTGGCCCGCTATGGCGCGCGCAGCGAACAGGTCGCGGCCTGGCTGGGCGCCTTCACGCCGGACGACGTGCGCGCCTGGATCCACGGCCTCGGCATCGACACCTTCGTCGGCACCTCGGGCCGCGTCTTCCCGGCCGACATGAAGGCCGCGCCCCTGCTGCGCGCCTGGCTGCACCGGCTGCGCGAAAGCGGCGTGCGCTTCCACATGCGCCACCGCTGGCTGGGTTGGGAAGGCGAGGCGCTGCGCTTTGCAACGCTTGAAGGCGAGCAGCGCGTCCAGTGCGATGCCGTCATTCTCGCCCTCGGCGGCGCCAGCTGGGCGCGCCTCGGCTCGGACGGCGCCTGGGTGCCGCTGCTGGAAGCGCGGCGGGTCGCCGTCGCGCCCCTGGCGCCCGCCAACTGCGGCTTCGACGTCGACTGGTCGGCGCATTTCAGCGGCAAGCATGCGGGTGCGCCCCTGACCACGGTCGCCATCGAATACGAAGGCCGGGATGGCGTGCGCGCACGGCGCCAGGGCCAGTTCGTGGTCACCGCGACCGGCATCGAGGGCAGCCTGGTGTATGCCCTGTCGAGCGTGCTGCGCGACCAGATCGCCGCACGCGGCACGGCCACCATCTGGCTCGACCTGGCGCCCGACCACGACGCCGCGCGCGTGCTCGCCGAGGTCGCGCGGCCGCGCGGCGCGCGCTCGATGTCGAGCCATTTGCAAAGCCGGCTCGGGATCAAGGGCGTCAAGGCGGGCCTGCTGCGCGAATGCCTGGCGCAGGCCGATTACATGGACGAAGCCCTGCTTGCCGGCGCGATCAAGGCGCTGCCGCTGGTGTTGCGGCGCCCGCGCCCGATCGACGAGGCGATCAGCAGCGCCGGCGGCGTGCGCTTCGAGGCGATGGATGACAACGGCATGCTGCGCGCGCTGCCGGGCGTGTCCGTGGCCGGCGAGATGGTCGACTGGGAAGCGCCGACCGGGGGCTATCTGCTCACTGCCTGCTTTGCCAGCGGACGGGCTGCGGCGCAGGGGGTGTTGCGCAGCCTGGCGGGCTAGTGATCGAAGTGGACTTCGCCGGCCCCGGTGCGGCTGACGCTGCGCTGGGACGGGCTGCCATACACGTCCACGTCGCCGCTGCCGCTGACGGCCGCCGCGACGCTGGCGTGGGCGGTGACGCTGGCGTTGCCCGAGCCGGTCTGGCGCACGTTGACCGTCTCGGCGCGCAGGCGCTGGGCGTCGAGGGTGCCCGAGCCGTTCGACCTGGCCTGGAAGCTGCGCGCGGCGCCGGCCAGGGTGATGGTGCCGGAACCGGACAGGTCGGCCTCGATGCTGTCGCTGTTGCCGGCGTCGAGCGTCACCTGGCCGGTGCCGTGCAGGATGGCCTTGGCCTGGCGGTAGCGGCCATTGAAATCGATGTTGCCCGAGCCGCTCAGTTCGACCTCGACCAGTTCGCCCGAAAAGCCGTTGATGCGGGTGTCGCCGCTGCCGTCGACGCCGATGCGGTCGAGTCCCGGCAGCGTCAGTTCGACTTCCAGCGGCTGGCGGTGGCGCAGCACGATGCCGCGCGTGCCGATGTGCAGCACCCGCCCGTCCTGGCGGGTCTCGACGTTGGCCAGCAGGCGCTGTTCGCCGCGCACCACCAGCCTGGGCTGGGCGCCGTAGCGCAGGATGAGGTCGATCGGGCCGGAGAGTTCGACCGCGCGCACCTCGCGCGTGATGGCGCGCGTTTCGTCGCCGGCGAGACGGGCTTCGAAGCGGCTGCCGCCGCCCTGGGCGCGCAGCACGCCATACGACAGGCCGATCAGCACGAAGGCAAGCAGCAACAGGCCCAGGCCCACTCGTAACAAGGCGCGCATCGCGACTCCTTCAGCTGCCGCGCAGCAGCGACATGTTCATTTGCAGGTAGCGCTTCACGCCCAGCGCCGCATAGCGGGTGACGACGATCGACACCAGGAACAGCACGATCCCGCCGAGTACCGCGGAGAGGCCGAGCGCCGTCTGGGTGGCGCGCGCGTCGTCGTCCATGTCGGTCGAGATGTGCAGGCCGCGGCCCACGACCCGCTCGGCGCGGCGCACGGCGCGCGCGCCGGACGAGACGCCGTCGTCGAGCTCGGGCGCGGCGCCGGGAGTTTTTTCTTCGGTGACTTCGATGCCGGTCTCGTCGATCGAGACCCGGGTGCGGGCGCCGCCGGCGGCGACGCCGTCGACGACGTGGCGCAGCGGCCCGTCGAGCACCAGTTCGTTGGCGCCGGCCAGGCCGCTGGCGGTGACGGCGATCCCGCCGAGGTACAGGGCGAAGGCGCCGACATACAGCGAGGCCAGCAGCGCGCCGAAGACGGCGGCCGGGATCACCATGAACAGGTTGAAGATCAGCAGGCCCAGGCCGGCGGCCAGCACGCGCAGCAGGTTGGCCGGGTTCTTTTGCTCGGCAAAGGCCGCCATGTGGGTGTTGGCGCGCAGGGTCAGGGCGACCTTCTTCGGGTCGTCCAGTTCGCGTGCGATGTCGGCCTCCGGACGGCCGGCGGCGATGCCGTCGACGAAACGCTGCTCGTACCAGGCCAGGGTCTTGGCCTGCAGCGCCGGCGGCAGGCCGGGCATGGCGCGTTTCAAGGCGTCGAGGTAATCGAGCTTGTCCATGCTTCAGGCGTGGCCGATGGCCGGCATCGACGCCAGCGCAGGCGCCGCCGCGTTCGCGCGCGCGCCGAAGCATTCCGGCGCGACCAGCATCACCGTGCTGGCGGCGACGATGGCCAGCAGGAGCAGGGTGTGCAATCCGAGGCGGGTAGTCATACGAGGCAGTTCCGAAAAGTCCAATGCTGCTACGGTAAGGATTCGGACGCCGCGGCGCCAGCGGCGTGCGACGGGCTGCGGTTTTTCGCGCTTGAAGCGCCGCCACGCAGGATGACCGTCGCCGCCGCCTGGGCGCTGCGCACGGCCGATTCGAGCGTGGCCGGGTAGTCGCTGGCCGTATAGTCGCCCGCCAGCACCAGGCCGGGCAGCGGCGTGGCGTTCTGCGGACGCGCCAGGCCCGGGGTGCAGGCGAAGGTGGCGCGCTTTTCCGTGATCACGCGGCTCCACAGGGGCGCCTCCAGGCCCAGGCCCGGGAAGGCCGCGTCCAGTTGGGCCGCGATGGCGCGCGCCAGGCTGTCCTGGTCGAGCGCGGCGGCGGGGCCGGCGGCGCTGACGACGACCGCGAGCAGGCCGGATTGAAGGGCGTCGAGCTGGCCGCGGTCGAAGGCGAACTGGCCGAAGCGTCCGGCCGCGGGGTCGTCGAGCAGGGCGCAGAAGGGCAGCGGCAGGCGCACGCTCGTCTCGTATTGCAGGTAGCAGGTGGCGATCGGCTCGTAGGCGAAGGCGTCCAGCCCGGCCGTCAGCGCGGCCGCTTCGGGGAAGGGCGCCAGCAGGGCGCTGGCCTGCGCCGGCGGCGTGGCCAGCACGACGGCATCGAACCTGCCGCGCCAGGCGCCGCCGAGGGCCTGGCCGCTGGCGCCGAGTTCCCAGCCATGCTGTTCCAGGCTGAGGGAATCGACCTTGGCGCCCAGCTGCACGGCGCCGCCCTTGGCCGCGAGATAGCGGCCGGCCGCCTGCGGGAACAGCGCACCCAGGTCGCGGCGCGGGATCAGCATGTCGGAGGCCGCGCGTTTCGCGCCCAGGCTGTCGCGCAGCACGGCGAGGAACACGTTCGCCGATGCTTGCTCGGGCGGCGTATTCAGGGCCGCCAGGCAGAGCGGATGCCACATCAGGCGCACCAGGCGCGGGGTCTGCTCGAAACGCGCCAGCAGGGTGGCGACGCTGACATCAAGATCGAGGCGCCAGCCCATCCACTTGGCGGCGGTCGAAAAGCGCCCGAGGGCGAGCTTGTCTTCGCGCGTCAGGCCCGTCGCGCGCATCAGGGCGACGATGAGGTGCCAGGGCGCCGGCAGGCGCGGGGCCAGGAAATCCATGCCGCCGCTGCCCGCCGGATAGCGCATCTGCAGCGGCAGGCGCAGCAGCGCCGCGGACGGGTCGACGCCGACCCGCTTCATCAGGCCGAGCGTCTGCTTGTAGGCGCCGAGCAGGATGTGCTGGCCGTTGTCGAGCGTGCGGCCATGCACGTCGACCGCGCGGGCGCGTCCGCCCAGGCTGCGCGCGGCCTCGAACAGCGTGACCTTGACGCCGCGCCGCGCCAGTTCGACGGCCGCCGCGCAGCCGGCCCAGCCGCCGCCGACGACGGCGACCGTAGCGACGGCCGCCGCCTTGTCAGGTGCGGACATAGGTCTTCCACGCCAGCCAGAGTTTGCGCAGCGGCGTGAGGGAGATGCGCTGGTTCAGCACGTGGAACTTGTCGTGCTCGATTTCGACCAGCAGGGTGCGGTAGATCGCGGCCATCATCAGTCCCGGGCGCTGGGCGCGCCGGTCTTCCTTCGGCAGCAGCGCGAGCGCCTCGTCGTACATGGCTTGCGCGCGCGCGACCTGGAACTGCATCAGCGCCTCGAATTTGTCGCTGTGGCGCGCGCTGAGCAGGTCTTGCGCGGTCACGCCGAACTGCTGCAGCTCGTTGACCGGCAGGTAGATGCGGCCCTTGCGCGCGTCTTCGCCGACGTCGCGGATGATGTTCGTCAGCTGGAAGGCCAGGCCCAGCTTCTCGGCATAGGCCAGCGTTTGCGGATTCGTGTAGCCGAAGATGCTGGCCGACAGGATGCCCACCACGCCCGCCACATGCCAGCAATACTTGCGCAGGCCCGGATAATCGAGGTAGCGGCTCTGGTCGAGGTCCATCTCCATGCCGTCGATGATGGCCTGCAGGTGTTCTTCCTGCAAGCGATAGACGTCGACATGGGGTTTCAGCGCCTGGGTCACCGGATGGGTCGGCGTGCCCTTGTACATGGTCGATACCTCGGTGCGCCACCAGGCCAGCTTGATCCGGGCCAGAGAGGCGTCTGTCGCCTCGTCGACGGTGTCGTCGACTTCGCGGCAGAACGCGTACAGGGCCGTGATCGCACGGCGGCGCTCGGGTGGGAGGAACAGGAAGCTGTAGTAGAAGCTGGAACCGCTCTGGACAGTCTTTTGCTGGCAGTATTCGTCAGGAGACATGTAAAAAAGGCAAGGTGGGGGAGGCGAAGCCGCTATCTTAGCCGATGCGGGCTACTGCCGGGCCGGAATGGCGGGTTTTTACATGCGGATGGCGCGCCAGGCCATTCTTATATAGTCACGCTTGCCCAGCCTGGGGCGGCGCCGGTAAACATCGTAGCCGGCGTACTCGATGCAGTCGAGGATGCGCAGCCCGCCCTGGATCACCAGCCGCAGCTCCCAGCCGATGCGGCCCGGGAGGCGGGTGGCCAGCGGGGCGCCGGACAGCATAAGGGCGCGCGCGCGTGCGACCTCGAAGGCCATCAGGGCGCGCCATTCGGGGCTGTCCTTGCGGGCGACGATATCGGCCTCGCGCACGCCGAAGCGCGTTAAATCCTCGCGCGGCAGGTAGATGCGGCCCTTCTCGATATCGATACCCACGTCCTGCCAGAAATTGATCAGCTGCAGGGCGCTGCAGATGGCGTCCGCATCGCGCAGGTTGGCTTCGCCATCGACGCCATACAGGGCCAGCATCAGGCGCCCCACCGGATCGGCCGAGCGGCGGCAATAGTCGAGCAGGGCAGCGTAGTCCGGGTAGCGCGTGGTCACCACGTCCTGGCGGAAGGCCGAGAGCAGGTTGCGTAGCGGCTGCAGGTCGAGCGCGAACTGGCGCACGACCGTGGCCAGGCGGGCGAAGACCGGGCCGTCCGGGGTACGGCCGGCGCCGATCTCATCCAGCGCGGCTTCGTAGGCGGCGAGCGCGGCCAGGCGCTCGGCCGGCGACGCATCGCCCTCGTCGGCGACATCGTCGGCGCCGCGCGCGAACGCATAAATGGCTTCGACGGCCGGCACCAGGCGGCGCGGCAGCAGGATCGAGGCGACTGGGAAATTCTCGTAGTGATCGACGGCCATTGACTGAAATGACCGGCAAGTCATTTTCCAAACATGTTTGCGCAATTATAAAGGCCGCCGCTTGAGCGGCGCCGGTTTATGCAGATAATACCGGTATCGGCTGTGCGTCCCTGTCCAGGAATAAAACGGAAAAGACCATGTTCACGTCGCCCCGCCTGTGCCCGATGGTGTGTTGTGCGCTGCTGCTGGGCGCCTGCTCGAAAACGGAGCCAACGGCCGAGCCCGTTCGTCCGGTGCGGGTCGCGGTGCTGACCGAGCGTGCGGCGGGAGGCACGGCCGATTTTTCCGGCGAGGTGCGCCCGCGCATCGAATCGCGCCTGGGCTTCCGGGTAGCGGGCAAGGTCACGGCGCGCCTGGTCGACGTCGGCACGCCCGTGAAGCGGGGCCAGCTGCTGATGCGGCTCGATCCGCAAGACCTGCGACTGGCCGCCAGCCAGGCCCAGGCCGCCCTGCGCGCCGCCGAGACCAACCGCGAGCTCGCCCAGGCCGACCTCATGCGCTACCAGGCGCTGCGCGCGAATAATTTCGTCAGCCAGTCGCTGCTCGATACCAAGCGCGCCGCCCTGCGCGCGGCCCAGGCCGAAGCCGATGCCGCGCGCGCGGCCTTCCGCGGCCAGTCGAACCAGGCGGGCTATGCGGGCCTGGCCGCGGACGTCGATGGCGTGGTGACCGCCATCGACGCCGAAGTCGGACAGGTGGTCGGCGCCGGTACGCCGGTGGTGCGCGTCGCCCGCCTCGACCAGCTCGATGTCGTGATCGGCATTCCCGAAGACCGCGTCGGCGGCCTGCGCCAGGCCGATGCGGTGACGGTGCGGATGTGGGCACAGCCCCAGGCCGCGATCGAGGGGCGCGTGCGCGAGCTGGCGCCGGCGGCCGATCCGGCCACGCGCACCTACACCGCCAAGATCGCGATCCCGCCGCGCCCCGGCGTACGCCTGGGGATGACGGCCTCGGCCCGGCTGGCGTCGACCGACGGCGGCGCCGGGCTGCGCGCACCCCTGAGCGCGCTGCACCACGAGAAGGGCGTCACCGGGGTCTGGCTGGTGGAAAACGGCGTGGTCAGGCGGGTGCCGGTACGGGTCGCCGGCCAGGCGGGCAACGAGGTACTGCTCGGCGAGGGCGTGCAGGCCGGGCAAACCGTCGTCACGGCCGGCGTCCACTTGCTGCGTCCGGGCCAGAAGGTGCGCATCCTGACGGCCGACGTGGCGCGCCGCCAGGATACCGAGGCGGCGATCGCCGCCGGCCCGCCCGCCTCGGGGGTGCGATGAAGGGTTTCAACCTGTCGCGCTGGGCGCTCGAACACGTCCCGCTGACGCGCTACCTGATCGGCGCCTTGCTGATCGGCGGCATCCTCAGTTATGCCGTGCTGGGCCAGGACGAAGATCCGCCGTTTACGTTTCGCGTGATGGTCGTGCGCGCCATCTGGCCGGGCGCGACCGCGGTGCAGATGGCCGAGCAAGTGACCGACAAGCTCGAACGCAAACTGCAGGAAACCCCCTACCTCGACAAGCTGCGCAGTTTCTCGAAGCCCGGCGAGACCACCATCCTGGTCGAACTGCGCGAATCGACGCCGCCGAAAGACGTGCCCGATGCCTGGTACCAGGTGCGCAAGAAGCTGGGCGACATCGCCGGCACCTTGCCGCAGGGCGTGCTCGGCCCCTTTTTCAACGACGAGTTCGGCGACACCTACGGATCCATCTTCGCCCTGTCCGGCGACGGCTTCACCTATGCCGAGATGAAGGATTACGCCGACTTCGTGCGCCAGCAGCTGCTGGGCGTGCCGCTGGTGGCGAAGGTCGAGCTGTTCGGGGTGCAGGCCGAAAAGCTGAACATCGTGTTTTCGACCAGGAAGTTCGCCCAGCTGGGCCTGCCGTTCGAGCAGATCGTGAACCAGCTCGCCACGCAAAACAATGTCGAGGCCGCCGGGGTGCTGGTCACGCCGAACGACAATCTGCAGGTGCGCGTCGGCGGCGCCATCAAGACCGCGCGCCAGCTCGAAGACCTGCGGCTGCGCGCCGGCGGCACGACCTTCCGCCTGGGCGACTTCGCCAGCGTCGAGCGCGGCTACCAGGACCCGCCGCGCGACAAGATGCGCTTCAACGGCAAGGAAGTCATCGGCCTGGGCGTGTCGATGGAGAAGGGCGGCAACATCATCCGCATGGGCGAAGCGCTGGCGGGCACGGTGGCGCGCATCCGCAGCCAGCTGCCGGTCGGCATCGAGCTGGAACAGGTGGCCGACCAGCCGCGCGCCGTCAGCGCCTCGGTCAGCGAATTCATCCACACCCTGATCGAAGCCGTGCTGATCGTGCTGGCCGTCAGTCTCGTGGCCCTGGGCCTGCACACCAAGCCCCGCCTCGCGCTCGACGTGCGCCCCGGCCTGGTAGTGGCGCTGACAATTCCGATGGTGCTGGCGATTACCTTCCTCTTCATGCGCCTGCTCGACATCTCCTTGCACAAGATCTCGCTCGGCGCGCTGATCATCGCGCTCGGCCTCCTGGTGGACGACGCCATCATCGCGGTCGAAATGATGGTGCGCAAGATGGAGGAGGGCCTGTCGCGCCTGGACGCGGCCACCTTCGCCTATACCTCGACGGCGATGCCGATGCTGACCGGCACCCTGATCACGGCCGCCGGCTTCCTGCCGATCGGCCTGGCGAAATCGGCGGCCGGCGAGTACACCTTCACCATGTTTTCCGTGAATGCCATCGCGCTGCTGGTGTCCTGGGTGGTGGCGGTGACGGTGACGCCGTACATCGGTTTCCTGCTGCTGAAGGTCGAGCCGCACGGCGCAGGGCATGCCGGACACGCCGTCTTCGACACGCCCGGCTTCCGGCGCTTTCGCGGCATCGTCAACTGGTGCGTCACGTATCGGAAGACCACCATCGCCCTCAGCCTGGCCGTGTTCGCGCTGGGTGTGTCCGGCTTCACCTTCATCGAAAAGCAGTTCTTCCCGGATTCGAGCCGGCCGGAATTGATGGTCGAGGTCTGGCTGCCCGAGGGAAGCAGCTTTGCCGCGAACGAGGCGTTGGCCAGGAAGTTCGAGGCCTTCGTGCGCAGGCAGGAGGGAGTGGAGAGCATCACCAGTTATATCGGCACCGGCAGCCCGCGCTTCTATTTGCCGCTGGACCAGATATTCCCGCAATCGAATGTGGCGCAATTCACTGTCTTGCCGATCGACGCGGCGCACCGAGACGCCTTGAAGGCGTCCATCGAAGCGGCCTTCAGGGACGATTTTCCGGAGGTGCGTGGCCGCGTCAAGCTGTTGCCGAACGGCCCGCCGGTGCCGTACCCGGTGCAGTTCCAGGTGGCCGGGCCCGACATCGGCGTGGTGCGCAGCCTCGCCGACCAGGTCAAGGAGGTGCTGCGCGCCAACCCAAATGCGGTCGGGGTCAACGATAACTGGAACGAGCCGGTCAAAGTGCTGCGCATGGACCTCGACCAGGACAAGTTGCGCGCGCTCGGGATCACTTCGCAAGGCGTGCGCCGAGCGGCCCAGACGCTGTTGACGGGCACGACGATCGGCCAGTTCCGCGAAACCAACCAGCTGATCGACATCGTGGTGCGCCAGCCGCTGGAAGAGCGTTCCACGATCACGGTGCTGAACGACATGCATCTCGCGACGGCGTCAGGCCGCGCGGTGACCCTGGGCCAGGTGGCGCGGGTGGCCTTCGTGTGGGAGCCGGGCGTGATCTGGCGCGAGGGGCGCGAATGGGCGGTCATGGTGCAGTCCGACGTGGTGGCCGGCATCCAGGGGCCGACCGTCTCGGCCCAGGTGGCCGAGCGGCTGGCGGGACTGCGCGCGCGCCTGCCGGCCGGCTACCGCATCACGCTCGAGGGCGCGGCGGCCGACAGCTCGGAGGCGGAAGCCTCGATCAGCGCCAACATACCGCTGGTGCTGTTCATGGTGTTCACGCTGCTGATGCTGCAGCTGCACAGCTTTTCGCGGGCGCTGCTGGTCTTCCTGACCGGGCCGCTCGGGATCGCGGGGGCGGCGATGGCCTTGCTGTTGCTGGGCCGGCCGTTCGGCTTCGTCGCGAACCTGGGCGTGATCGCGCTGTTCGGCATGATCATCCGCAATGCCGTGATCCTGGTCGACCAGATCGAGCACGATATCCAGGCCGGCAGCGCCCCCTGGGACGCCATCGTCGAAGCGGCGGTACGGCGCTGCCGGCCGATCCTGCTGACGGCCGCCGCCGCCGCGCTGGCCATGATTCCGCTGTCGCGCTCGGTGTTCTGGGGGCCGATGGCGGTGGCCATCATGGGTGGCTTATTGGTGGCGACGGCGCTGACCCTGTTATTCCTTCCCGCTTTGTATGCGGCCTGGTTCCGTGTCAAAAAACCGCCGCGCTGAGTGCGATCCGCTGCAGTGTACGATATATGCATGCCAAGCCATGCCCCGCGCCAATCAAAAATCACTCCTGTAGTGTCAGAAAATCCAGTAAAATACCGGGTTGAAGTTGTAGCCCCTAGACAATGGAGTGCAAGGGCGGCCGGTTTCACTGTCGGGCGCCCTTTGTTTTTGTGGCAATATGCAATCCTGCGCGAGGAT
>Ga0213835_101053_pt1 | contig 19433 bp, 14 predicted proteins | sample SWPATP01_FD_160576 | JGI IMG/M metagenome (GOLD analysis project Ga0213835, IMG submission 160576) | Coastal seawater microbial communities from Marineland, Florida, United States - SWPA TP0 #1 | ecosystem: Environmental > Aquatic > Marine > Coastal | place: USA: Florida | collected 2016-08-05 | reverse complement strand
CAGCGGGTGGTGGAACGGGAACAGCACGATGTCGAGTCGAGGCTGGTTCCCCGCCGTCCGCCACCCACGCGCCTGCTGCTTCGGCTGGTTCCACGCGTTCGAATACCCAAGCTGGTTCGCCGCCCCCAGGCTCTGCACGTTCTTGATCAGCCCGCCCGAGTAGGACACCTGTGCCCCGGCAAACGGGTGCCAGCGGATCGCGTCGATCGAGTCCCGCACACGCGTCTGGTAGACGTACCGTCGATCATCCAGCCCGAAGATTTCCGTCAGGTTGTTCAGCGGGTTCGCGGCACCCGAGTTCTTCATCTGGATGCTGGTCCAAGCCGTCTCGTACCGGTCCGTGGCCCCGATCCGCTGGCGCGTGGGCCAATAGATGGGCTGCTCCAGGTGCCAGAGATATGTGAACTGCAGCGACGGCGCGTTCCGCGGGGTGCCGTCCTCGGTCTCACCTAGAACGGGCGAGACGGCAAGCCCGCACACCCCGGCCAAAAGCGGTGCGATCGTGAGCAAGCGTCGGGTCGGCGTCGGCATGCGTTCTCCCAGCATCATGACCCGCCCAGAATGGGGCGGTTTATCACCATAACACGAATCCGGACAACCGGGAAGCCCGGACATAGTGTCTCCATGCGGGCAAGTGCCCCGAGCAGGGCCTGAGTCCACCGGATTTGTGCAGGAGACCCACAGATGAGTAGTGTCGAGCAGCGGATCGCCCAGTTCACGAAGATGGCGACCGACGACACGGAGAACGACATGGCGCACTACTCGCTGGGCGGGGCGCTGATGGAAGCCGGCCGTCACGCCGAGGCCGCCGGGAGCTACCTCCGCGCCACCCAACTCAACCCGACGTTCAGCAAGGCCTATCAAATGGCCGGGCAGGCGCTGATCGAAGCCGGTCAGCAGTCGCGGGCGGGCGAGGTGCTCACCGAGGGGTACGCCATCGCGGCCGAACGCGGCGACCTCATGCCGAAGAAAGCGATCGCCGCCCTGCTCGAATCGATCGGCGCCCCGATCCCTGAAGTCGCCGGTGCCGCGAGCGAGGCCCCCGTGCCCGAGGGCGCGTTCCGCTGTCAGGTGACCGGCAAACTGGGCACGCCGATGAGCCGCCCGCCGTTCAAGGGTCCGGTGGGCGCGTGGATCGCGGAAAACGTGAGCCGCGAGACCTGGAACGACTGGATCGGGCAGGGCACCAAGGTCATCAACGAGCTGCGCCTGGACCTCTCGCGTGACGAGGACGCCGCGACCTACGACCGGCACATGCGCGAATTCCTCGGTATCGACGACGCCCTTCTCGCCCAGCTTCAGCAAAGCAACTGAGCCGAGCCCCCGGGGCACCCGCGCCCAGTTCAGGCGGGATGAAAACACGCCCTTCTGGCGGATCGCACGGGGAAAAATACCTGGATCCTTGTTGCACCAGGAATCACCGTAAGTGTTGCTTTTCTAAAGGTTTGCGCCCCATTCGCCCTCTGAATCAACCGATCAAAATACAAATATTGACTTGTACCATGGATTCTTCCCCTTGTTTTTCACTTGACACGGGGTATTCGGTCTGGGATGCTTGCCCTTGGAGACAAGACCCCACGGGCGCGAAAGCGCACGTGGGCGAAGCGCACGGCACGCGGCGCGGGCGGGTGAGCCTGGTCGGGTGACGTGGAGGACAGGGATCAACGCCCGGCAGTGCCGGGTATGGAGGAGGCGGAACATGAAGACAGCAGTTCTGGCGGCCGCGGCCGTCGCGATCGCCGCGGGCACGTCCCAAGGCGCGATCGAGCAGTACAGCACGAACTTCAGCTTCGACCCGGCGATCATCGGCCCCGGGTTCGCGGACGTCACCGTCCAGCTGCCCAAGTTCAACACCATGGGCGGCACGCGCACCCTGCAGTTCATCGAACTGCTCCTCGACGCGACCGTCTCGGCCAACGTCACCGCCGAGAACGACAGCGCCAGCGCGGTCACCTCGATCACCCTGAACCTCATCGGTTCGGTCGAGGCCGTCGCCCCCAACGCGCTCACCGCGTTCGCCAGCATGAACCAGAACGTCGCCTCGCCCCCCGGCTCGCTCGCCCCCAGCGACGGCGTCCCCGGCAGCGGGCCCGACTTCTACGACTTCGGGTTCGTCTCCGGCAACGGCAGCGGCAACGGCGTCCTCTTCCTCCCGCCCACCTTCGCGCCCTACCTCTACGCCGGCGGCCCCGTCCAGTTCTTTGATGTCGATATCTTCGCTGATGCCGCGTACCAGCTCGGCGGTGTCGGCAACTCCACCATCAACGTCAGCGACCTGCTCGCTTCCGGCATCGTCACCGTCCGTTACACCTACATCCCCGCTCCGGGCGCCGTCGCCCTGATCGCCCTCGGCGGCCTCGCCGCCGCCCGCCGCCGTCGCTAAACCCGACTCGGCTCACAACAAAGACCCTCACCGCACCGCCGACCAACAGGTCGGCGGTGTTTTTTCCATCCCGCCCCGCGTCACCCCGCCGTAGCGGTAGGCTGCGCCCAGATGAGCCCCGCCCTGCTCCTCCAGATCGCGGTCTGGCTCGCCACCGCCGTATGCCTCGCGCTCGCGGCTTGGGCGGTCTTCTGGTATCGCCCGCGCGGCGGCGCGAGATGCCTGTGCTGCGGGTACAGCAGAAACGGGTTGCGCGATCGAGCCGCCGCGGTTTGCCCGGAGTGCGGGAACGACGCGCGACGGGCCGGGCGTCTGTACAGGCTCCGTCGCCGGTGGTGCATCGCGATCCCGGCGTGCCTGCTCGCGGGCGTGCTGCCGATCTGGCTCCTCCCGGCGATCGAACGCCGAAACGAAGGGCGCATGGCGCTCGTTCCGACGACGGCGCTGATTCTCTCGCTCCGCGGGCGGGCAGAAAAGAACTGGCTCGAGGATCTCACCTGGCGTCGGCTGATGCGGCGCGATGACAAACGCCCGCTTCCCGCGTGGCAGATCCGGTTGCTCGCGGCGTGGGTTGCTCCGATCAACGAGGCGTACGCGGAATCGCTGGTGACCCGCCCGAGAGCGTGGTACCGCGGCGAGCCGATCCCGATCCGCCTGAAGCAGCCGAGCCGCCTTGGCATCGCTGGCTACAACGCCACGGTCAGCCTGGTTGACGAACACGAAACCCTGATCTGGACATCAAGCGCGGGCCCGAACTGGCCCGAAGGGTATCGAGGGAGTTATTTTGTTCCCTTGCGCCTATCCGGTCGGCTTGCGCCGGTGACCGAAGGGCATGCCGCAACGCCAGACCTCGTGCTCCAGGTCAGAGCACGGTGGGACTGGGCCCGCTCATTGCCGCGAAACGATGTCAATCGAGAGCATGACGTTCGTCTTCGTCTGTCGATCCCGCTCGTGGACCGCGGCTCGCCTGGCGCCATCGCCGCGATCAGCACCCCGCGTTCGGGAGAGGCGTACGACCAGATCTTGCTTGATCGGGTGCGTCTCAGCTTCGCCGGCGGAGCGAACTTCTCCGTGAGCAGCCCTCGGTCACCAATCCTGTTCGTCTTCGATCTTGAAGTTCTTGACGCGGATCTGGTCATCTGGCGCCGGACCATACTCCCGAATCTAACGTTCGGGCAGCCGCGATACGCCAGCGTCCACGGCGTCAATATCGACGCGAATCGGGCGCTCTTAAGGCGACTGGTGCATGTGCCCAATGACGACGATGCCGCATTAGAGATCCACCCCGGTAACCTCATGATCCGTATCCGCAGCCGCCCCGACCTGGCGATCTACGACCTCGAGCACGACACGCACTGGGAAGGCGAGATCACACGCCCGTTTCGCGAACTCTTCAAGAACCAGCACCCCAGCTACCGCGTCGTGGGGGAGGACTGACGCCGCGTGCGTCATCGCTCAGCCTGGGTTCACGCGTGCTGAACGCCAGGGGCACGCGTTCGCTGCATCGCGATCACCCGATCAGCCTCCGCCGGCGCAGCCCGCCGAGGATCAGGCGGTCGATCGGCGTGTCGGTCGTGTGCAGCAGGTGCGTCACGCCTCGTGCGGCACAATCGCGCGCGAGCGTGTCGATCTGCTCGCGCATCCGCCGCCGATACGCCCGGATCGCCGCCGGGCTCAGCGTCACCTCCGCCCGGCGTCCCGTCTCGGCGTCAATCAGCGACAGATCACCCAGCAGCCCGCGATCCGCGTCCAACGCCGGGTCCAGCTCGCTCGGCGTCAGCACCTGCACCCAAGCCGCGTCCACCCCCGGCGCCGCCCCGAGCGCGTTCAGCCCGCGACGGAACCCGCCGCCGGCAAGAAAATCGCTCAGCACCACCACCACGCCCCGCGCGTCCCGCGCAGCCGACCGAACACCCGCGTTGATCCCGCTCGGGTCCTCACCGTCCGGCGCCAGGCTCACCCGCGCAGCCGCCCGCGGCTCGCCGCCCAGGCTGCTCAGCAAAAACTCCGCCACCCGGCGCGTGCTCCGACGCCCGCGCAGCGGCGCAAGACGCCACAGGCTCGGCGCCTCCCCCGCCCGCTCCGGCCCGAACAGCGTCACCCCAACCCGGTTCTGGTGCACGAGCCCCAGGTACGCCAGCGCCATCGCGATCCGGTGGGCCACCAGCCCCTTGCTCACCCCGTCCGCCCCGGCCGCGTCCATGCTCGGGCTGCGATCCACCACCAGGTGCAGCGCCAGGTCCTCGTCCTCCCGGAAGAGCTTGACGATGAACCTGTCGAAGCGGGCGAAGACGTTCCAGTCCACGTGGCGCAGGTCGTCGCCGGGCACGTACTCGCGATAGTCGTCGAACTCGACCGACTGCCCGCGCTTCTTGCTCCGACGCTCGCCGGGCATCTTGCCCGACAGGATCTTGCGGCTCAGGAGGTCCACCCGGTCCAGCGAGCCCGCCAGCTCCGCCGGCAGGAGGGCGTCAAGCGAGGGCGGGGCTGGGCGGACCGATCGGACGAGCATCGGGAAGAGTATGGGCCCGCCCGGGGTTGGGTTGGGGTTGCCCAGGCAGAGCTGGATTGGGCAGAGCTGGGCTGGGCGGAGACAGGTCGGGCCCGAGTGGCGGAGCGAGCGGCTGTCCCGTAGACTCCTCCCTGCCGGCGGGTCCGCGGCTTGCGAGCCGGGCGGACGGAGCTGGTGGGGGGCGGACGCGCCTGGAGGCGTGTCCGCCGGACGGGCTGAGACCTCGCGGACGCCATAAAGTGGCGTCGGGTCGCCCGCGTCGGCCAAGCGTGCCGATGATGATGCTGATGGAGGAGCGGTCTTGCTGAAGCAGCAGCATCAGCTGTTCGTCGCGTTGCTGGCGACCGTGGACGCGATGGTGGTGGCGCTCGCGTGCTACCTCTCGTGGCTCCCGCTCCGCCTCCATCTGCGAACGATGACGGGCTTCCAGCTCCCATCGAGCTGGGAATCGTGGATCAAGGAGCCCTTGCTCCTGTTCGCCGTCCCGATCGTGCTCTATGCGCTCTTCGCGACGGGGCTCTACCGCCCGCGCCGGGATCGGAGCCTGTGGGGCGAGGCCGGGGCGCTGATCCGGGCGACGGTCGCCGCGCTCGCGGTCCTGATCGTGGCGCTCTGGGCGACGGGCAGCGCGCTGATCGCGCGGGGCACGCCCTACCCGCCCGTGGAATTCATGGGGCTGACGCTGGACATGGGGCGGGCCCAGCTCGGGCTGCTGGCGTTGCTGCTCCCGGTGCTGCTGGTGATGAGCCGGGTGGTCTTCCGCTTGGTGATCCGTTCGCTGCGCAAGCGGGGCTGGAACCTGCGTCACGTTGCGATCATCGGCACGGGTCGCCTCGGGCAGATCGCCTGCCGAACCCTGAGCCGAAACTCCTGGACGGGCATCCACGTCGCCCTGTTCGTGAGCCACCACGAGACGACGGCCCGCGAGAGCTGCATCGGTCGCCAGGTCGCCGGCGGCTTGCGGGATCTCGAAGCCATCCTCGCCTCGCGCAAGCTCGACGCGGTCTATATCTGCCTGCCCAACTCCAAAGCGTCCAAGCTCCCGCAAGTGATGAAGACCCTGGAGAAGTTCGCTGTCGACGTCCGCGTCGTGCCGGACGTCCAGGCGCGATACCTCCCGCAATCCATGACCGTCGGCGAGATCGACGGCATGCCCGTCCTGAGCTGCCGCGAGTGCCCGACCCTCGGGCTCGGCGGGTTCGGCAAGCGCCTGCTCGACATCCTCGGCGCCTCGGCCGGGCTCATCGCCTTCAGCCCGATCATGCTCGCGTGCGCGATCGCGGTCCGCCTCAGCGGCCCCGGGCCGATCATCTTCAAGCAACGCCGCGTCAGCCTCGGCGGCGAACGCTTCAAGATCTACAAGTTCCGAACCATGTACCACGTCGAAGACGAGTCCGCCCCCGCCGCCGGCGAGGACGGCGAGCCACGTTGGACCGCCCGCAACGACCCGCGCGTCACGCCCATCGGGCGATTCATGCGCAAAACCAGCCTCGACGAGCTCCCCCAGCTCCTCAACGTCCTCAAGGGCGACATGTCCCTCGTCGGCCCGCGACCCGAGCGACCCGAGCTCATCGCACGCTTCCGCGAAGACTGGCGCGGCTACATGCTCCGACAGCACGTCAAAGCCGGCATCACCGGCTGGGCCCAAGTCAACGGGCTCCGCGGCGACACCTGCCTCAAGAAACGACTCCAGCACGACCTCTACTACGTCCGCCACTGGTCCCTGGGCTTCGACCTCAAAATCCTCTGGCTCACCCTCTTCCGAGGCTTCATCCACCGCAACGCCCACTGAGATCGAACGAGCCGCGACCGTGAGGGAGCGGGCCGGGAAATCTCAGCGATCCGCCGGTGCCACGGAAACGCGGAGCCGACCGTCCGCGGTCGGCGCAGCTTTTCCGTGCTCGGATGCGGACGGCTTCACCCGACGGAACGAGCGTCAGAGAAGAAAGAGTCCCGGAAAAGCTCCGCCGCAACGGTTCCGCGTTTCCGGGGGACCGAAGGTTTGCACTTGGCAAGCCACCCCCGTGTGCGCCGATGCGTGGTGGTACCCCTCGGCGAGCATCCCGCCCGCACGGATCGCGGTACCCTCTCCGCATGACGCACCCCACGCCCACCCGTCTCGCTCTCCTGGCGGCCGCCTTCGCCGCCTTCTTCCTCGCCATCCCCGCCTACGGGCAGGCGACGACCGAGGAACGCGCCCGCGCGAGAGACGCCGACCGCCCCGCCCCGGCCGCCGAGCGGTTCGGGCAAGACCACCGCGACCACCTCGACCACTGGTGGCACGACGCCACGTTCTATCACCTCTTCGTCCGAAGCTTCAAAGACTCCACCGGCGACGGCATCGGCGACTTCCGAGGGCTCATCGAAAAGCTCGACTACCTCAACGACGGCGACCCCGAAACCGACACCGATCTCGGCATCGACGCCATTTGGCTCATGCCCATCCACCCCGCGCCCAGCTACCACGGGTACGACGTCGCCGACTACCGCGCCATCAACCCCGAGCACGGCACCACCGAAGATTTCAAAGCCTTCATGCAAGCCTGCAAGGACCGAGGCATCCGCGTCGTCATCGACCTGGTCATCAACCACAGCTCCAGCCAGCACGAGTGGTTCCAGAAGTCCATCGACCCCGACTCGGAATACCGAGACTGGTACATCTGGCGCGACCAGCGCCCCGACTGGCGCGGCCCGTGGGGGCAGAACGTCTGGCACCCCAGCCCCGCCCGCGACGGCACCTACTACTACGGCATCTTCTGGCACGGCATGCCCGACCTCAACTTCGAGCACGAGCCCGTCACACAAGCCATCTTCGACCTCATGAGCTACTGGCTCCACGACATGGACATCGACGGCTTCCGCCTCGACGCCATCCGACACCTCATCGAGGACGGCCCCATCCAGGAAAACACACCCGCGACCCACGCCTGGCTCCGCCGATTCTTTGATGAAACCAAGCGACTCAAGCCCGACGCGTTCAGCGTCGGCGAGGTCTGGAGCGGGACCGAGGACGTGAGCCGCTACGTCGGCGACCAGATGGACACCGCCTTCGAGTTCGGGCTCTCCTACGCCCTGGTCGATGCCCTGCGCGACGCCAAGAGCGAGCGCCTCGTCGGCTCGCTTCGCGAGGTGCAGCGCGTCTACCCGCTGGGCATGTACGCGACGTTCCTCCGCAACCATGATCAGCCGCGAGTCATGCACGAGCTCGGCAACCGCGCGGAGCTCGCGCGGCTCGCCGCCGCGATCCAGTTCACACTCCCCGGCGTGCCGTTTATCTACTACGGCGAAGAGCTGGGCATGTCGGCCGACAAGCCCGACCCGCAGCTCCGCACGCCGATGCCCTGGGAGCCGATCTCCGGCACCGTCGGCTTCACCACCGCCGAGCCCTGGATCGCGCCCAAGCCCGATTACAAAACCGTCAACGTGCGCACGCAGCTCGGCGACCCGGACTCCATGCTCACGCACTACCAGCGCCTGATCCGCCTCCGCCAGCAGGAAGAAGCCCTCCGCCGCGGCGAGCTAACGCTGCTGGAAAGCGCGCACGACTCGGTCTTCGCGTTCGTGCGCGAGTTCGAGGGCGAGCGCGTGCTCTGCGTGTTCAACCTGGGCGCCGAACCCGTGCGCGGGCTCGGCTTGGATCTCGAGCCTCGTCGCGGGCAGTCCCTGCTCGGCGAGCCCGCGGGGGATCGCCTCGGGGCGCACGGGTTCATGATCGTCCGGCTCGCGGACTGACCCCCGCCGCGCGTGCCGAGCTGTGTTCACGCCCCGAGCTGGTCGCGCAGCGCGACGAGCAGCGGGTGGTTCTCGGCTCGCTTCTCGTTCAGGCGATCCAGCACGAGCGTCGGCACCATGGACTCGAGCACCGCGATGTCGTCCGCGGCCGCCGCGATCTGCTTGATCAGCGTGCTGCTCGTGTACGCGAAGCTCTCCCCCGCCACGACGAACGCGGTTTCCAGCCCGGCGACCTGGCGGTTGGTGACGGCCTGCTGCACCTCGTACTGCAAGTCGCTCAGGTTGCGCACACCGCGGAGCAGCGCCGACGCGCCCGCCGCACGGGCGAAGTCCACCGTCAGCCCGCTGAAGGTCTCCACACGCACCGGGGCGCCCTCCGGCTCGCGCCGGACCAGTTCCTCCACGAGCGATCGGCACATCTCGGCCCGCTCCTCGGGGTTGAACAACTGGTGCTTGCCCGGGTTGCGCCCGACGCCCACGACAAGCTCGTCGAACAGGCGTCGCCCGCGGGCGATCACGTCGAGGTGCCCGAACGTGATCGGGTCGAACGAGCCGGGGAAAACGGCAAGGTGCGTCCTGGGCATGCGCCAAGCCTATCGCGGTTCTCGGGCGTGATGCGCACGCCCCGCGCGATCGCCCGCCCGCCGTGTTCGCGAGCCGGACGGGGGCGGGGCTCACCCAGGCGTCACAATCGGCACAGCTTCACCCCGATCCCGGGCGGGTCGCGTGCCGAGAGGGCCAACGCATGGCACAGTGCATCACCGCCGGGCGCCAACCCGTCGGCGTCATCCCGAGCATCCCCTGCAACCCCCGGGTCGGTCCGTTCCGCCGACCCGGGGGACTTTTTTACCCTGAGCGAGCCCCGGGGAATAAGGCTCCCGGCCGGTCAGATCGGCTTGGCTTCCGGGAAATCGATCGGCGTCGCCGCGACGTGGTTGAACACGTTCGTGAAGTGCGCCAGGGCGTAGCTGGCGACGGCTTCAGCGACCTGCGCGTCGGTGTAGCCCGCGCCGCGGAGCGCCTCCACCTCGGCATCGCCGACGTGCCCGCGCTTCTCGTGCAGCGCGCGGGCGAACTTCACCAGCGCGTCGAGCTTCGCGTCCGAGGGCATCGAGCCCCGGCGGGCTTCCAGGGTCTGCGCCTCGGTCAGCCCGGCCCCCATGCCGATCTTCGTGTGCGCGGCGAGGCAGTACCCGCAATCGTTCGCCTGCCCGATCGCGAGTTGGATCGCTTCCTGCTCCTTCGACGAGAGGCTCGCCTTGGCGAGCGAGCCGGCCATCCCGAGATAGACGTTCAGCACGGCCGGGCTGTTGCCCATCGCCTTGAAGATGTTGAGATGCTTGCCCTTGAGCGGGCCTTCGAAAATGGCTTTGGACCCTTCCGGGGCGGTCGCGGGGTCCACGAGCGGGATGCGGGGCATGGTCGTTCCTTCCTGGTCTGGGGTGCTTTCGGGCACGAGCCCTTGGGCTGGGTAAACCGTGCACGCGGGTGCGTTATTGCAGGCGTGGACGGGGGTCGGCGTGGCTGCGGGCGTGTGAGTATTGCGCGAAGACGTGGTGCGGGCGTGGTTTGCGGGCCGATCCGTGGTGGGAGGGGCGGGCGTGGACGTCTAGGATTTGGCGTCCGTCGGGCCCGTGGTCGCGGGTTTCGGCGTTGGGCGAGGGGGCTGCGCGATGCAGACGGTCACCGGAACGGGCGGACGATCGGGGACGCCGACCTCGTCGGGCGAGACCGGCGTCGTGACGCGCCTGGACGCGCACGCGCACACGTGGGCGAGCGACGGGCCGGCGCTGGCAGCGCTGGGCTTCATCGGCGCGCCGGAGTGCTACAGCCCGCCGGAGAAGGTCTACGACCTCGCCAAGGCGCGCGGGATGGACCTGGTCGCGATCACGGACCACGACACGATCAAGGGCGCGATGGAGCTGGTGGACCGCGGCTTCCAGGACTTCATCGTCGGGCAGGAAGTCACGGTCTACTTCCCCGAGGACCGGTGCAAGCTGCACGTGCTGACGTGGATGCTGACGCCGGAGCGCGCGGAGGAGATCGACCGGCTCGAGCTCCGCAAGGACGTCTACGTCTTCGCCGACTGGCTCAAAGAGCACGACATCCCCCACGCGCTGGCGCACCCGCTGTACATCCAGAACGGGCGATTGACGCGCTGGCACATCGAGCGGGCGGCTCTGCTCTTCAAGGGCTTCGAGATGCTCAACGGGGCCCACTCCGCGACGCACCGCGCGACGCTGGAGCGGTTCATGGCCCGCCTGACGCCGGCGGCGATCGACCGACTGAGCGAGGAGCACGGGCTCGAGCCCAAGTGGCCCCGCGCCTGGCAGAAGGCGCGCACCGGCGGGAGCGATGACCACGGCTTGCTCAACATCGGCAGGACGTGGACCGAAGTCCGAGCCGACGGCGGCGCGAAGGTGACCGACCCGGCCGAGTTCTTCCGGTACGTCATGAGCGGGCGGAGCGAAGCCGGCGGCGTCGGTGGGCACAGCTCCACCCTCGCCCACCAGGTCACGACCGTGGGCGCGCACTACTACGCGGACCGCCTGCACGCCCGCGCGACGCCGACGGGGCAGACGATCGCATCCAAGCTCCTGCGTTTTGCGGGCGTGGAGGCGCGAGCGCCGAGCCGGGCGAGGCTCGCGGCCCACACCGTCAAGCGCAAGATGATCAAGCGCAAGCGCCGACGCTCACGCCCGATCATCGACAGCCTGCGCGAGGTCATCGGCCCCCTGCTCGAGCAGTACCCCGACATGCGCGAACGCCTGCGCCCCGAAGCGTGGTCGGCCCAGGGCAGCGCGCTGAGCGACCACGAGCGGATGGCCGAGTTCGCCGACGACATGGCTCGCGCCCTCAACGACGCCCTCGCGACGCGCACCGCCAAGCGCTGGAAGAAGCGCGACCGCCAGGGCGTGCTGGATTGTCTGAGCGGGTATCTGCTGGTGCAGGCGGCGCAGCTGCCGTACGTCTTCAGCCTGTTCCATCAGAACAAGGAGCGGGCGTTCCTGGAGAGCCTGGAGCATCACCTCGCCGAGCCCGGAGACGGGACGAGCGTTCTGGAGCGGCCCATGCGCGTGAGCTTGTTCACGGACACGCTCGGCGACGTCAACGGCGTCAGCCGGTTTATCCAGAACGTCGCGGAGCAGGGGCTCCGCACGGGCCGGGATATCGAGGTCATCACCAGCACGCGTCTGGTAGTGCCCGATGCGCCGAACGTGTACAACTTCAAGCCCGTTTTCGCGTGGCAGATGCCGCGGTACGAGCAGCTCGACGCGGTGCTGCCGCCGCTGGTGCCGATCCTTCGTCACCTGGACAAGCACCAGCCGGATGTGATCCATATCTCCACGCCCGGCGCGGTCGGGCTGATCGGGTTCATCGCGGCGCGGATGCTGCGGATCCCGGTGCTCGGCGTCTACCACACCGACTTCCCGGCATACATCGATCAGCTCTTCGACGACCACGCGTTCACCTACGCGTGCCAGAAGTACATGCGGTTCTTCTATGAGCCCTTTAGCGCCGTCTTCACGCGCAGCGAGGACTACGTGGAAAGCCTGGTGCGCCTGGGGCTGGAGCGTGAGAAGTGCACGCCGCTGCTGCCCGGGTTCGACGCGGAGGTGTTCCACGTGCGCCACCGGGACGACGGCGTGTGGGGGCGCGTGGCGCCGGCGGTGCGCTCGGGCAGCGTGAAGGTGCTGTACGTCGGGCGGGTGAGCGTGGAGAAGAACGTGCCGTTCCTCTGCGCGGCCTGGAAGCTGGCGCAGCGCCGCATCCGCGACCGCGGGCTCGACGCCGAGCTGGTGATCGTCGGCGACGGGCCCTACCGCGCGAAGATGGAGGCGGAGCTCAAGCGTGCCGACGCCCATTTCCTCGGCTTCCGCCACGGGCAGGAACTGAGCGCGCTCTACGCGACGAGCGACCTGTTCGTCTTCCCGAGTGTGACCGACACGCTGGGGCAGGTGGTCATGGAGAGCCAAGGGAGCGGGCTCCCGGTGCTGGTGAGCGACCAGGGCGGGCCGAAGGAAGTGGTGCGCGACGGGGAGACGGGCTTCGTGCTCCCGGTGGACGACCCCGGGCTCTGGGCCGACCACATCGTGCGACTCGTGGAGCAGACGGAGATGCGCCGCACGATGTCAGCGGCGGCCCACGAGAGCATGCAAGCCTACAGCCTCACCCACAGCTTCGAGCACTTCTGGCAGGTCCACGTCGAAGCGTGGCACCGCCACCTGGCGCTCCGAGGCATCCGCCCGAAGGGCGAGGGCGCGCCGATCGGCGCGACGAGCGTCGGCGGCGCGCCGCAACGGGTCTGACCCGATCGCGCCTCTGGGCCCGCGCGAGTTCCGGATCATGATCGAAAAACAGCGCCGCCCCGTGTTTAACGGGGCGGCGCCGGTGTGGTTTGATTGTTCCGCTTCCGGAGCGGATCAGCGCCGGCGACGGGTCGCGGCGAGCCCGAGCCCGAACAGCCCAAGCCCGGCGGCCGAGGGCAGCGGGATGATCGGCGGGCGGTCGCCGCCGCGGGTCACGAACCCGTCGCTCTCGCCGTCGGTGCCGATGCTGCGGACGTGCATGCCGAAGCGGAGGAGCCCGTCGGTCGCGGCATCGACCGCGTCATCGAAGCTCTTGCCGTCGCGGAGCACGAACCGGAGCACGAGCTGGTCGGCGGCGGCGTTGAGCCCGTTGTTCGGGTGCCCGGTCATGTCGGCGATGAAGCCGGGGGTGACCTGGAAGTTCACGCTCGCCTGGTTGCCGCCCGGCAGGTTGGGCGGGGTGCCCGTGCCGAAGGTGAAGTTCGCGCCGATCTGGCTGTGCAGCGAGCCGGAGGCGAAGGTGTTGCCCGTCGCGCCGTCGTCGATGTAGACGGTGGCCACGTTGCTCGCAACGCCCACAGCGTTGCGGAAGATCACGTCGACCTTGCCGCTGCCGGCGTCGACGAGCTCCACGCTGAGCTGGGACTCGACATTGATGCTGGAATTGCTGCTGATGCGCTCGAAGCCGAACGTCGCGCCATGCGCCACGCCCGCAAGAGCCGCCACAGCGGCCACGGTCAGAACCCGGACCATTGCAGTTCTCCCTCGAACAGAGTCTGATGGGTCCGCCCGGCCGGCGACGAGCCGGACCACACGGCCCCGACGCGGCTCTCTCAACCGCGTACACAATTCCTACCCCGGGTTCTTTGTCTTCAAGAGCGATTTTCAGCGTTGAATGCAAATAATTTCAGGGGATCTACTCGGACGCTTCGCCGGGGGGCAAAATTGCCCAGTTTCACCATCTGAATCAACGCCCCATGCTTTTGGGCCTAGTTTTGTTCGTATTTTGACTTTGGAGCGTGCGGAGGAGTTGGAGCTCGAACGCTCCGGCCGCCGGGCTGAGGCTCCGGTCGCGCCTTCGCACGACGGCCAGCGTGCGCCCCAGGGCCCCGTCGTGGCAGGTCAGCCCTGCGCCCTCGGGGAGGACGAGTCGGGAGACGAACCCGACGCCGACCCCGGCCGCCACCATCCGCCGGATCGATTCGATGGACCGCAGCTCCATCACCACCCCGAGCGCGTGCCCGTGCTCGGCGGCGGCTTTGTCGATCTCCCGGCGCACGGCCGACCCGGCCTCGAACGCCACGATCCGCTCCCCAGCCAGGTCCGACCACCGGAACGACGAGCGCCCCGCGAGCGGGTGGCGCTCCGGCGTGATCAGGCGCAGCTCGTCCTCCACCGTCGCGACCGTCATCAGCTCCCCGGCTCCGACGGTCTCCACCGGCAGCGTTACGATCCCCAGGTCCAGCCCGCCTTCCACGACGTCGCGGGCGACCTCGCTCGAGCCCGCTTCGCGGAGCAGCACGCGGACCTGCGGGTGAGCCTGGAGGAACGCCGAGCAGCAGGCCGGGAGCATCGCGGTGGTCGCCGTCGCCCCGCCCCCGACGCGGACGACGCCCTGTTCGAGCCCCAGAAGCCCTCGGACGGCCTCGACGCCGCGGTCGGCTTCGCGCACCGCCGATTCGGCGTGGGCGAGGAACGCGCGACCCGCTTCGGTGAGCGCTACGCCCCGCCCGGTGCGGTCCAGGAGCGTCGCGCCGAGCTCGCCTTCGAGCTTTTTGAGCATCGCGCTGAGGGTGGGCTGCCCGACGCCGAGGCGTTCGGCGGCCCGGGTCATGTGCCCTTCGCGGGCGACCGCGATGAACTGGCGCAGCGTCGTGAGCTCCACGCGGGCAGGGTACGGGGCTTTCGCGGGGGCGGCGGGGGTCGGCAGGCCGTATTGTTGGAGCGATGACGCGAACGATGATCGGTCGTGCGGCGTGGTGCTGGTTGCTCGTGGCGGCGGTCGCGGTCTCGCTGGTCGCGGGCGGCGCGTCCGCGCAGCAGCGCGAGCTCCGCCTGGATGACCCGGGCGAGGACTGGGGCGGCGCGCGCGAGCCCGAGCCGGGCTCGGACGAAGCGGTGATCGCGGAGATCCGCCGCTTGATCGCGACGCGCCAGCCCAACGGGGCCCGGAAGCTGGCGAGGGACTTCATCGAGAGCCGCCGGTTCACCGACAGCCCGTGGCTCGCCGAGGCGCACCTGCTCAAGGGCGACGCGTGGGTGCTCCGCGGGAACGAGTACAAGGCGCTGTTCGAGTACGAGACGGTCATCCGTGAATTCCCGGGTTCGGACGCGTTCGTGCGCGCGCTGGAGCGCGAGCTAGAGATCGCGATCCTGTACATGAATGGGCTGCGGCGCAAGGCGCTGGGGCTGCGGATCGCCGACGCGACGCTGCTGGGCGAGGAGCTGCTGACGCTGGTGCAGGAGCGCCTGCCGGGGTCGCGCCTCGCCGAGCGGGCGGCGCTGGCGCTGGGGGATTACTACTACCGCGTGCGGGACATGCGCTCGGCTGCGGAGATGTACGACATTTTTCTGATCTCCTACCCCGCGTCGGAACACCGCCAGCACGCGATGCGTCGGCGGATCTTCGCGAACATCGCGCGGTTCAAGGGTCCGCGCCACGACGCGAGCGGGCTGCTGGAAGCGCGGTTTCTGATCGAGGAGTACATGGGGCTCTACCCGGCCGATGCCGAGCAGAGCGGGCTGGGCGATGCGCTGCTGGCGCGTCTGGACGAGTCGGCGGCGGCGCAGATGCTGAGCGTGGCGCGGTGGTACCTGCGCACGGGGGACGACGTGAGCGCACGGTTCATGCTGACGCGACTGATGCGTCGCCACCCGCGGACGGTTTCGGCGGCCCGGGCCGAGCAGCTCATCTCGTCGCGCCGGCTCGAATCCCCGGCGTGGCTGACGGCGGCCGAGTCCGCGGACGCGATCGATGCGGAGGTCGCCCGGTGAACAGGCGAACCGACAACACGATGAGCCGAGGCGTGCGCACGATGCTCGCGATCGCCCTCGGCGCGGCGGCGGTCTCGGCGATTGCCACACTCGGCGGGTGCGCGGCCGACCCGGCGGTGGGTTACTCGTTCGCCTCGACGCGGGATTCGTCGATCGACTCGGTCGCCGTGCCGATTTTTGATAACGCGACGTTCTACCCGGGGCTGGAGACACGCCTGACCGGCGCGGTCGTGACCGAGATCCAGCGCACCACCGACTGGGCCGTCGTGCACGAGGACCGGGCGGCGACGGTCCTCCGCGGCGTGGTGCGGCGCGTCGATCAGCGCCCGCTCAGCTTCGGGCGACGGACGGGGCTCGTCGAGGAGATGGGGCTCACGCTGACGGTGGATTTTGAATGGGAAGACCCGGCGACGGGGCGGACGCTGGTCGCGCGTCGGAACTTCTCGTCGAGCACGACGTTCGTCCCCGCGCGCCCGAGTGCCGAGCCGGTCGAACGCGGGCTGATCGACGTGACCGATCGGATGGCGCGGGACATCGTCCGAGAGCTCCGCGGGGCGTGGTAAATCGGCATCGATTTGCCCCCGGTTCCGGGCGTGCGATGGTGTTGGTGATGAACCCGCCTGTTCGTGGGATGCATGGCGGCTGAAGGCGGGGCGTTGTGGGGCGTGCGCGGGCCTATGGTGGTTTGTGCGGCGGTCTGGGTTGGTTGGGGGTTCGCATCCCGGCGTGTGGCGGGGGCGAACCTTGGGACGGGCGGCGTGAACGGCCGATCTTGTGGTGGTGCCGCGAAGCGGGTTTCCCTGGTGGATTCCTGCGGCAGATTCTGCAACAGGGCGTGGGTGGCGCGGGTTGAGTTGTGGGTGGTGGCGGTGGTGGGTGTGCGGCGTGTCGCCGAGCGGGCGAGCACGCGGCGGAGGTGACCGGATCGTGAAGGACCTGGATCGCAGCGCGTTCGCGTCGGAGCCGTCGGGTGGCGAGGGTGGCGGTCGTTCGCGCCCGAACGGGGATGGCAAGGGCGAGCAGAAGCCCGGCGGCGGGCCGGGTGGCCCGGGCAAGGGCGGGAGCCCTGGCGCGCAGCCGAGCCGGGGGCTCTTCGGGCTGCTGACGGTGCTGCTGCTGGTTCTGGTCGCGTTCGCGCTGATCAGCTCCGGCGGGCAGGGTCAGCGGGTGACGCTCGCCGAGTTCGAGGCGCTGTACCGGAACGGGGACATCCGCGACGGCTCGATCGAGATCCGCGAGAACGCGATCGTCGGCGTGCAGCGGGCGCAGGGCGAGGGCGAGCGGGATCGGCTGGTGACGGTCGCGATCAACGCGGCGACGCGGACCGAGTTCGCGACGCGCGTGACCGAGCTGACGGGCGGGAAGGTTTCGAGCCGCCCGACGAGCCCGTGGCTGCCCGTGCTGCTGACGTTTGGCCCGTTTTTGCTCATCATTTTGCTGATCTGGTTCTTCATCAGCCGGAGTTTGCGGTCGGCCGGCGGCGGTGCGGGGATGCTGGGCAGCTTCGGCAAGAGCCGGCACCGCACGCTGAGCAAGGAGATGACCGGCGTCACGTTCAAGGACGTCGCGGGCATCGAGGAAGCGAAGGATGAAGTTTCGGAGATCATCGAGTTCCTCAAGAACCCGAAGAAGTTCACGCGGATCGGTGGGCGGATCCCCCGCGGCGTGCTGCTGACGGGGGACCCGGGGTGTGGGAAGACGTTGCTCGCGAAGGCGATCGCGGGCGAGGCGGATGTGCCGTTCTTCTCGATCTCGGGCTCGGACTTTGTGGAGATGTTCGTGGGCGTGGGCGCGAGCCGCGTGCGCGACCTGTTCAAGCAGGCGAAGGAGTCTTCGCCGTGCATTATTTTCCTGGACGAGATCGACGCAGTGGGTCGTCGTCGCGGCGGCGGGTTCACGACCGGCGGGCACGACGAGCGTGAGCAGACGCTGAACGCGATCCTGGTGGAGATGGACGGGTTCGGGTCGGCCGACGGGGTGATCGTGATCGCGGCGACCAACCGCCCGGACGTGCTGGACCCGGCGTTGATCCGCCCGGGTCGGTTTGATCGGCAGATCGCGGTGCCGCTGCCGGACGTGAAGGGGCGGCTCGAGATCCTGAAGGTGCACGCGAAGAAGGTGCGCCTGGGTCCGAACGTGGACATGGAGCGGACCGCGCGGGGCACGCCGATGTTCAGTGGGGCGGACCTGGCGGCGATCATCAACGAGGCGGCGATCAGCGCGACGCTCGCGAACAAGGAGTTCATCGAGCAGGAGGATCTGGAAGAGGCTCGCGACAAGGTCAAGTTCGGTCGGGCGAAGCGCAGCCGGGTTCGTGAGAAGGACGAGAACAAGCTTGTGGCGTACCACGAGGCTGGGCACGCGGTGCTGCAGGTGCTGCTGCCGGACGCGGACCCGCTGCACAAGGTGACGATCATCCCGCGCGGGGCGGCGGGGGGCGCGACGTTCAGCCTGCCCGAGAAGGACCGGATGGGGTACGGGCTGAAGTGGCTGCGCTCGACGATGCGTGTGCTGTGCGGGGGACGGATCGCGGAAGAGAAGGCGATGGGGGACGTGTCCAGCGGCGCGTCGCAGGACATCGCGCAGGTGACGCAGATCGCGCGGACGATGATCCTCGAGTGGGGGATGAGCGAGAAGCTCGGGTTCGTGCGCTACGCCGGGGCGGACACGAAGGAGATGTACGTTCGTGATCGGGATTACTCGGACGAGACGGCTCGGCTGATCGACGCGGAGGTGCGCACGCTGGTGGACGGCGCGTACGCCGAGGCGCAGACGATGCTGGAGGCGCACTGGACCCAGGTGGAGGCGGTCGCCGAGGCGCTGCTGCGGTACGAGACGCTGTCGGCGGCGGAGGTTGAGCGCCTGATGGCGGGTCAGCAGTTGGATAAGCCGACGGTCGCGGACCTCTTGCGGAGCGAGGCGAGCAAGGTGCAGGGCGAGTCGCGCCCGGGGCGCGGTGCGGACCCGGACCACGGCACACCGCCGGGCGCGGTGCCGAGCCCCGCTTGAAGCGATCGCCCGCGGCGTGAAGCCGATCGGGGTATGGGCTCGGCGGGGCGCGTGCGCCGGGATTCGCGGCACTGACCTGCTGAACAAGACACCCTGATGCCAAAGACACGAGCCCACGCGGTTGGCGTGGGCTCGTGTGGTTTTGATCGTGATGTCGGCGCCTTGTGTGGCGCCGTGGTCGGGGCTTTAGGCGGCCCGACGGAAGCTGTTGCGGTTCGAACGCCCGACGAGGCGGAAACTCGGGGTGCTGTTGCTGTTGATGGTGCGCCGGGCAGCGGGCTTGCGAGCCGTGGTGCGGGTGGTGTTGGCGGTGGTGGTGCGGCGCGCGGCGGGCTTGCGGGCCGGGCTCTTGCGAGCGGCGGTGGTGCGGGTCGCGGTGCGACGGGCCGCCGTGCGGGTGTTGGTGCGCCGGGTGGTGGCGGAGGTGGTGGTGCGACGGCTGGTGGCGGTGCGAGCCGTGCTGGTGCGCCGTGCGGCGGGCTTGCGAGCGGTG
>Ga0213835_101051_pt1 | contig 19435 bp, 20 predicted proteins | sample SWPATP01_FD_160576 | JGI IMG/M metagenome (GOLD analysis project Ga0213835, IMG submission 160576) | Coastal seawater microbial communities from Marineland, Florida, United States - SWPA TP0 #1 | ecosystem: Environmental > Aquatic > Marine > Coastal | place: USA: Florida | collected 2016-08-05 | reverse complement strand
GCCGGCCGGCTGCGCGTGCGGCCCCGGTTCCGCCACCAGGCGTCGAAGAGGTCGGCAAAGCGGGCGACCTCGTCGCCGCTGCCGCAGCAGACCGATTGCAGGGCGAGGCGGGCCTCGCGCGGGTCGATGGCGTTCACATGGGTCAGCGCAGCCAGCGCGGCGGCGGTCTCGGCCGGGCCGACGCGCAGACCGTTCTCGCGCAGATGCGCCATGAAGCCCGCCAACCGCTCGGCCGGGCCCGAGGCGCGCGCCGGAAAGGCCGCCCTCATGCCGCCCGTCCCGCCAGCCGCTGCGCCACCTCCGGCGTGATCTGCTCGCGGTCGGCGCGGGTCTTCAAGAGCGTCGCGAGGGCCGCCTCCAGCGCGGCGGGGTCCTCGGTCAGATCGTTCACCCCCAGCCCCGCCAGCGCGGCGGCAAAGTCGAGCATCTCGGCCGCGCCCGGGGTCTTTTCCAGCCCCTCGCGCCGCAGCGCCTGCACGAAGCCGACGATCTGGCCCATCAGCCGCGTCTCGAGCCCGGGGTGATGCGCGGCGAGGATGGCAAGCTCGGCCGCCCGGTCGGGATACTCCACCCAGGCATAGACGCAGCGGCGGCGCAGCGCGTCCGACAGATCGCGCGTGCCGTTCGAGGTCAGCACGACGATGGGCCGGGTGGTGGCGGCGATGGTGCCCAACTCGGGCACGGTGATCTGGAAATCCGACAGGACCTCCAGCAGATAGGCCTCGAACTCCTCGTCGGCGCGGTCGATCTCGTCGATCAGCAGGACCGGCGGCTCGGTCTGGCGCAGCGCCTCCAGGAGCGGGCGGGCCAGCAGATACTCCTCGGAAAAGAGCTGCGCCTCGACCTCGGCGCCGGTCTCGCCGGCCTCGGCCCGGGCGCGGATGGCGAGGAGCTGGCGCTGATAGTTCCATTCGTAGATGGCGTGCGAGGCGTCCAGCCCCTCGTAGCATTGCAGCCGGATCAGCCGCGCCCCGCGGACCTCGGCCAGCGTCCGGGCGATCTGGGTCTTGCCGACGCCGGCCGCGCCCTCCAGCAGCAGCGGCCGGCCCAGCATCAGCGCGATGTGCAGGGCCATCGCGAGGTCATCCGCGGCGACGTAGCCCGCGGCGGCCAGATCGCCCTGCAGGGCCTGCCAGGTCATCCTGTCCCCCCCGGGCCGGAGGCTCAGCCGTGCAGGCCCAGCCGGTTCGCCGTCTGCCAGATGCGCCAGTGGTCGTGCGGCATGTGCGTCTGGGTCAGGCCGAAGGCGCGAAAGGCGTCGTGCACCGCGTTGGAGAAGGCCGGCACGCCCCCCACATTGGGGCTCTCGCCCACGCCCTTGGCGCCGATGGGGTGGTGCGGGCTGGGCGTCTCGGTCCAGTCCGTCACGTAGTTGGGCGTCTCCCAGGCCGTGGGCAGGAAGAAATCCATCAGCGTGCCGGTCTTGACGTTGCCCATCTCGTCATAGGCGATCTCCTGCCCCATGGCGATGGCGAGCGCCTCGGTGAGGCCACCGTGCACCTGCCCCTCGATGACCATGGGGTTGATCCGGGTGCCGCAGTCGTCCAGCGCGTAGAACTGGCGGATGTCGGCGGTGCCGGTGTCGACGTCGATGTCCATGACGCAGACATAGGCGCCGAAGGGGTAGGTCATGTTGGGCGGGTCATAGTAGCTGACAGCCTCCAGCCCCGGCTCCAGCCCCGGAATCGCCTGGTTGTAGGCGGCAAAGGCGATCTCCTTCATGGTCTTGAAGCGTTCGGGCGCGCCCTTGACCGCGAAGCGGTCGATGTCCCATTCGACGTCGTCGTCGTGCACCTCCAGCAGCCAGGCCGCGATCATCTGCGCCTTGGCCCGGATCTTGCGCCCCGCAAGCGCGGTGGCCGCACCCGCCACCGGGGTCGAGCGCGAGCCATAGGTTCCGAGGCCGTAGGGCGCGGTGTCGGTGTCGCCCTCCTCGACCGTGATGTCGTCGGCGGGGATGCCGATTTCGCTGGCGAGGATCTGGGCGAAGGTGGTGGCATGCCCCTGGCCCTGGCTGATGGTGCCCAGCCGGGCGATGGCGCTGCCGGTCGGGTGGATGCGGATCTCGCAGGAATCGAACATCCCCATCCCGAGGATGTCGCAGTTCTTGACCGGGCCCGCGCCGACGATCTCGGTGAAGAAGGTCAGGCCGATCCCCATCAGTGTGCGGGTTTCGCCGCGCCTGAAGGCCTCCAGCCGTTCGGCCTGTTCGCGCCGCAGCCCCTCATAGTCCACCGCCTTCAGCGCCTTGTCCCAGGCGGTGTGATAGTCGCCCGAGTCGTACTCCCACCCCAGCGCTGAGGTGTAGGGGAACTGCTCCTTGCGGATGAAGTTCTTCGCCCGGAGCTCGGCCGAATCCATGCCCAGCTTCATCGCCAGCACCTCGATCATGCGCTCGATGAAATAGGCGGCCTCGGTCACGCGGAAGGAGCAGCGATAGGCCACCCCGCCCGGCGCCTTGTTGGTATAGACGCCATCGACACCCACCCAGGCCACGGGGATGTCATAGCTGCCGGTGCAGATGTGGAAGAACCCGGCGGGAAACTTCGTCGGGTCGGCGCAGGCATCAAACGCCCCGTGGTCGGCGGTGGTGTGGCACCACAGGCCGGTGATCCGGCCGTCCTTCGTGGCCGCGATCCGCCCCTTCATCCAGTAGTCGCGGGCAAAGGCGGTGGCCATCAGGTTGTCCATCCGGTCCTCGATCCACTTCACCGGCCGGGCCGTGACGATGGAGGCGACGATGGCGCAGACATAGCCCGGATAGACGCCCACCTTGTTGCCGAACCCCCCGCCGATGTCGGGCGAGACGACGCGGATGTTGTGCTCGGCGATCCCCGACAGGAGCGAGGCCACGGTGCGCACCACATGCGGCGCCTGAAAGGTGCCCCAGACGGTCAGCTTGCCGTTGATCTTGTCCATCGAGGCGACGCAGCCGCAGGTTTCCAGCGGGCAGGGGTGGGTGCGGTGGTAATAGACGGTTTCCTCGGCCACGACCTCGGCCTCGGCCAGCACCGCCTCGGTGGCGGCCTCGTCCCCGGCCTCCCAGCGGAAGATGTGGTTGGGGTGGCGGCGGGGCCCGTGGGCGCCCTCCAGCTTGTCGGCAATGTCCTCGCGCAGGACCGTGGCGCCGTCCTCGAGCGCCTTGAAGGGGTCGGTGACGACGGGGAGTTCCTCGTATTCGACCTCGATCAGCTCGATGGCGTCGGCGGCGACATAGCGGTTCTCGGCCACGACAAAGGCGACCTCCTGACCCTGGAACAGGACCTTGCCGTCGGCCAGCACCATCTGCCGGTCGCCCGCGAGCGTGGGCATCCAGTGCAGGCCGAGGGGCTCCAGATCCTTCGCCGTCAGCACGGCGATGACACCGGGCAGCGCCAGCGCGGCCTCGGCGTTGATCGAGATCACCCGGGCGTGGGCATAGGGCGAGCGGACGAAATCGCCGAACAGCATGCCGGGCAGCTTGATGTCGTCGACATAGTTGCCCTTGCCCTGGGTGAAGCGGGCATCCTCGACGCGCTTGCGGGCACAGCCGAGGCCCTTGAGGTTTGCCGTGCGCTCTTCGCGGCTGGGGGTGAGGTCGTTCATTCGGCGGCCTCCTTCTGCGCGGCCATGGCGTCCGAGGCCGCCAGGATCGCCTTGACGATGTTCTGATACCCGGTGCAGCGGCAGAGGTTGCCGGCCATGCCGTGGCGCACCTCCTCCTCGGTCGGGCGGGGCGTCTCCTGCAACAGCCGCCAGGCGCGGGTGATCATGCCCGGCGTGCAATAGCCGCACTGGAGCCCGTGATGCTCGCGGAACATCTGTTGCAGCACATGCATGCCGTCGGGGCCGGCGAGCCCCTCGACGGTGGTGATCTCGGCGCCCTGCGCCTGGGCGGCGAAGACGGTGCAGGCCTTCACCGACTTGCCGTCCATGTCCACCGTGCAGGCGCCGCAATGCGAGGTCTCGCAGCCGATGTGCGGGCCGGTGATGTCCAGCCGCTCGCGCAGGACGTGGATCAGCAGTTCGCGCGGCTCGGCCAGCGTCTCGACCGCCTGACCGTTGACCGTCAGCTTCAGGTGCATCTTGCTCATGCCTGTCCCCCCTCGGCGCGGTCGGCGGCGCGGGCGATGGCCCGGCGCAGGATCACGCCCGCCACATGGCGCTTGAACTCCACCGGTCCGCGGTTGTCGGACGCAGGGTCGATGTCGGCCAGCATGGCGGCGACGGCGGCCGCGACGGCCTCCTCGTCGCAGGCGCTGCCCACCAGCGCGGCGCCGGCGGCCTCGCTCCAGACGGGGACGTCCGACAGGTTGGTCATCGCGACCGAGGCGGCGGTGACGCGCCCGCCCTCCATCGCGATCTGCACCGCGGCCGCGGCGGTGGCATAGTCGCCGATCTTGCGCTTCTGCTTCTCATAGGCGCCGCCGCCGGCGGGGCGGGCAAAGCTGACCGCCGTCAGGATCTCGTCCTCGGCCCGGGCGGTCACATAGGCCGCCTCGTAGAACGCGCGCGCGGCGACGGTCCGTTCGCCGTCGGGGCCGGCGAGGTGATAGGTCGCGTCGAGGCACTGCATCAGCCCCGGCATGTCGTTGCCCGGATCGCCGTTGGCGACATTGCCGCCCAGCGTGCCCATGTAGCGCACCTGCGGGTCCGCGATCTGCCGCGCGGCCTCGGCGAGGATCGGCGCCGCCTCGGCCAGCCCGGCATGGGTCAGGATCTCGTGCTGGGTGGTCATGGCGCCGATGCGGACGGTCGCGCCCACCTCGATGCCCCTGAGCGCGGCGACCCCCTGCAGGTCGATCAGATGCCCGAAGGCCGTCATGCGCAGCTTCATCATCGGGATCAGGCTGTGGCCGCCGGCGATCAGCCGCGCGTCCTCGCCGTGTTCGGACAGGAGCGCCACGGCGGCCGGCAGATCGGCCGGGCGATGATAGTCGAAGGCGGGTGGTATCATGCGGTCTCCTCCCCAGTGGCCGCGCCCGGGGCCGGTGTCTTCTGCGCCATGGCCCCGCAGGCGATCCCTAGCGCCCCATGCGGCGGCCGGTCGCAGCCAACGCACGGCCGACAGGCGCGATTTCACGAAATGCGCCTCTCCTGCACGAAATGCGACCGGGGCGCCGGCGTTTGACAGGCCCCGGCTGCGCCACTAGCTTCTGCCTCCGGGGGGCGGGACCGGCGGGAGGAGCGAGCCGGTCCCGCATCCCCCGGTCCGGAGGGGAGCCGGCCCGCATGATCGTGTTTTCCTACGACCCCTGGCTGGTCGCGGCGTCGGTGGCGCTGTCGATGATGGCGTCCTTTACCGGGCTGTTCCTGACCCGGGGCCTGTCGGAGCTGTCCGAGGGGCAGCGGCACCTGCGCATCTCCATGGCGGCGATCGCGCTGGGGGGCGGCATCTGGGCGATGCATTTCGTGGCCAAGCTGGCGATGAGCTTTCCGGTGCCGGTGTGGTACGACCCGGTGCAGACCGCGGCGTCGGCGGCCATCGCGATCCTGCTGGCGGGGCTCGCGCTGGTGCTCATGCATTTCGGGCGGCGGACGCGGCCGCGGCGGGTGCTGGCGGGGCTCATCCTGGGCGTGGGCATCGTCGCGATGCATTACGTCGGGCTGAACGCGTTGGACGGCTGCCGGCCGGTGCACGACCCCTGGGGCTATCCCGTCGCCGGAACGCTGGCGGCGCTGATGGGCGCGGCGGCGATGATGCTGGCCTATGGGCGGCGCAGCACCGGCACCCTGCTGGCGGCGACGCTGGTCTTTGGTGCCTCGGTGGTGGTGGTGCATTTCAGCGCGATGCAGTTCACCGCCTTCACGGCGGCGATGCGGCCCGCCGCGAATGTGCCGGTGATGCGCAACGCCGAGGTGGCGATGATGGTGCTGATGGCGGGGTTCCTGCTGTCCGGCGGGTTCCTGCTGACCGGGGCGAGCGTGCTGAACCGCCTCGCGGTGGCAGGGCCGATGCCCGGGCCCGTGCCTGCCCCTCCAGCGCCGGTCGCCCCCCGCCCGCGCCGCGTGCCGGTCGAACGGGACGGCGGCACCCGGTTCCTGCCCGCGGCGGGGGTTGCCGCGCTCAAGGCCGAGGGGCATTACACCCTCGTCTATACGGCGGAGGGGTGCTTTCTCTGCCCCTGGTCGATCTCGGACGCCGAGGCCTCGCTGGAGGCGCCGTTCCTGCGCATCCACCGCAGCTGGCTGGTCAACATGGCGCTGGTCAGCGGGTTCGAGCGGCGCAAGGACAACGGCGCCTGCCTGTTCGAGGCCGGCTGCGGGCTGGACCGCGCGCCGGTGGCCCGCGGCCGGCTGCAACAGGTCCGCCGCGCGCTGGAGCTCTGAGGGCAGCGCCCGGGCCGGAGCGCGGAGGGGGGCTGTCTGCCCCCCGTCGCCTTCGGCGCCCCCCCCGAGGATATTTGAGGAAAGATGAAGGGGGCCGCGTCCGGGGCGCCCGCTGCGACGAAACGGACCAGTGCGGAGACGGGTGACGGGCTTGTGAGCGCGGTTTGCGGGAGTATCTCCTCCGGGGGAGGAACACGCGGCGATGGCACTCTCAGCTCTGGACGTCGAGACCTTTGCGCGGACGGCGCTGCGCTGTGCGGCAAAGCGCCGGGAGTTGCCGGCCCGGGAGGTGACGGCCCTGACCGGAGAGATGGTCCGGGGCCTTGCCCGGCTGGCGCCGGAGGGGGCGTCGGGGGCCGGGCAGGCCATCGACCGGACGAGCGTCGCGGCGTTCTGCGAGGCGCTGCTCGAGCCCGAGGCGGAGGCCGCGCTGCGCTTCGTCGAGGCGCTGCAACGCGCCGGGGTGACCTCGGAGGAGCTCTACCTCGGCCATGTCGCCGCCGCGGCGCGCGAGCTCGGCGCGGGCTGGACCGGGAACCGGCTCTCGCTGGTGGAGGTCACGGTCGCCACCGGCCATCTCTATGCCGTCATGCGCGCGCTGCGCAGCGCGGCGGGTCGGCAGCGCCCGGCCGCCGATGCCGGGCGCTCGGCCCTCTTTGCCGCCGTGCCGGGCGAGGACCACAGCATCGGCGTCAGCATTGCCGCCGAGATCTTTCGCGATGCGGGCTGGGACATCGACCTGCAGCTCGGGACGGACCACGACGGGCTGATCGCGCGGGCGGAACGGACGCGGCCGCGGGTCGTGGGCCTGGCGCTCAGCACCCCGAAGCGGTTGGCAGCGCTGGCGCGGCTGGTGCTGGGCATGCGCTTTGCCCTGCCGGAGGCGATCATCGGCGTGGCCCCGGGGGCGGGCATGGACGCGGCCGCGCTGGACGGTCTGCTCGACATCGACCTCGTGTTCCGCGACGTGCAGACCGCGCGCGAGGAGCTGGAACGCCAGCTTCGGCCGCGCGGCTGAGGGCGCCCGGGCCGCAGCGCATCGGGCGATGGCAAAAGGGGGGGCCCGCGCCCCCCCCTTTCCGTTCCGCGCGGCTCGGGCGCCGTCAGGCCTCGCGCTGTTTCGCGGCGGCCTTGGCGCGGGCCTTGACCGGGGCCCAGAGCTGCTTGTTGGTCAGGTACAGCAGCACCGTCAGAACACCCAGCAGGATGACCCCGGTGAAGCCCGCCTGCTTGCGACGGTTCAGGTGCGGCTCGGCGGTCCACATCAGGAAGGCCGCCACGTCCTTGGCCATCTGCTCTTCGGTGGCGGGGGTGCCGTCGGCGAACTCGATCATGCCGTCGAACAGCACCGGCGCCATGCTGACCCAGTCGCCATAGGCCTTGTTGTAGTAGAACAGCGTGCCGGCCTGGAAGTCGTCCTCGCCGGTGAAGCCGAGCAGGAAGGAGGCGATGTATTCCGGCCCGCCGATGCCCTTGCGAAGCTGGTTGAGCCCCAGCCCGTAGGGCCCGTGGAAGCCCGCCCGCGCCTTGGCCATCAGGCTGAGGTCGGGCGCCCCCTCGAAGCCGGGGTCGGGGAAGGCGTCGGTCGATTCCGCGGTGCGCCAGTCGCGCAGCGCGGGGTCCCAGACCTCGTACATCTCGGCAAAGGCGCGCATCTGGTCGGGCGGCAGCTCGGGACCGCCCGGCTGCGCCAGGGTGCGGAAGTCCACATACTGCAGCCCGTGACAGGCCGCGCAGACCTCGTGATAGACCTGCAGCCCGCGCTGAAGCTGGTTGCGGTCATAGGTGCCGAAGGGCCCCTCGAAGGAGAAGTCGAAGTCGGTGACCTGGCCCTTCACCTTCTTGGCCTCGGCCACCCCGCCGGACAGCGCCACCGCCACCGCGGCAACCGTGGCAAGGGCAAGTTGCTTGAGTTTCATGTCGTCGTCCTTTCCCTTGCTGCCGTCACTCGGCCGGAACCCGCTCGGGCTCGGGGCCGCGGCCGCCGGTGCCGCCACCCTGGCCCTGACGCGTGACCATCTCGTTGAAGTCGTCCTCGATGGTGGCGGGCGGGTCCATCGGCTTCTCGCGCAGGCCGAGCCACGGCATGATCACGAGGAAGTAGGCGAACCAGTAGGTCGTCCCGATCAGCGCGATCGTGGTGTAGATCCCCTCGGCCGGCATCGCGCCCGCCCAGGTGAGCACCACGAAGTTCACGATGAACAGCCAGAACCAGATCTTGAACTGCGGCCGGTAGCGGCCGGAGCGCACCGTCGAGGTATCCAGCCAGGGCAGGAAGATCATCACGATGATCGCGCCGAACATCGCGAGCACGCCGAAGAAGGTGGCGTCGATGATGCCGAAGCTCAGGAACTGCACGATCTGCACGATCCAGACGTCCGAGGTGAAGGCGCGCAGGATCGCGTAGAAGGCGAGGAAGTACCACTCCGGCACGATCTCCGGCGGGGTCACCAGCGGGTCGGCCTCGATGTAGTTGTCGGTATGGCCGAGGAAGTTCGGCATGAAGGCCACGACCATCCAGAAGATCAGGATGATGAGCGCGAGCGCATAGAGGTCCTTGATGACGAAGTACGGCCAGAACGGCAGGGTGTCCTTCTCGGCCTCTTCCTTCGACGTGCGGCGCACCTCGACCCCGGTGGGGTTGTTGTTGCCGGTGGTGTGGAAGGCCCAGATGTGCACGATCGTCAGCCCGAGGATGATGAAGGGCAGCAGATAGTGCAGCGAGAAGAAGCGGGTCAGCGCGGCGTTGTCCACCGCCGGTCCGCCCAGCAGCCAGGTCTGCAGCGTGTCGCCCACGAAGGGGATCGCGCCGAAGAGGCCGGTGATGACCGTGGCGCCCCAGAACGACATCTGCCCCCAGGGCAGCACGTAGCCCATGAAGGCCGTGGCCATCATCAGCACGTAGATCAGCATGCCGATGATCCAGGTCACCTCGCGCGGGGCCTTGTAGGAGCCGTAATACATGCCGCGGAAGATGTGCAGGTAGACCGCGAGGAACATCAGCATCGCACCGTTCTGGTGGATGTAGCGCAGCATGTCGCCATGGTTGACGTTGCGCATGATGTGCTCGACGCTGGCGAAGGCGAGGTTCACGTCGGGGGTGTAGTGCATCGCCAGCACGATGCCGGTGACGATCTGCAGCACCAGCGTGAAGGTCAGCACGACGCCCCAGATCCACATCCAGTTCAGGTTCTTCGGCGTGGGGATCATGATCGTGTCATAGATCAGACCCACGATCGGCAGCCGCTTGTGCAGCCACTTCTCGCCGTCGGTCTTCGGCTCGTAGTGATCGTGCGGAATTCCAGACATGCGGGGCTCCCTTATCCGAGCTGGATCGTGGTGGCGTCGATGAATTCGGCGACCGGAATGTGCATGTTCTCGGGCGCGGGGCCGCGGCGGATCCGCCCGGCCGAGTCGTAGTGCGACCCGTGGCAGGGGCAGAACCAGCCGCCGAAGTCGCCGGCGCCGTTGCCCAGCGGCACGCAGCCCAGATGCGTGCAGACGCCGATCATCACCAGCCACTCGCCCTCGTCGTCCATGGTGCGGTTCGTGTCCGAACCGTCACCGGGCTTGTTGGGGTTGCGCGAGTCGTTGTCCACCAGCGCGCTCAGCGCCACCTCGCGCGCCATGGCGATCTCTTCCTCGGTGCGGCGGCGGATGAACACGGGCTTGCCGAGGAAGTTGACCGTCAGCTGCATGCCGGGCTCGAGCCCGCCCACGTCGACGAAGATCTGCGACAGCGCCTGCACGTCGGCGCTGGGGTTCATCTGGTTGACGAGCGGCCAGATCGCCGCGCCTGCCGTCACCACCCCGGCGCCGGCAGTGGCATAGTAGAGAAAGTCGCGGCGGCTGTTATCGGGGTCTTCGACATGGGACATGGATCGTCTCCCTTCCATCGGCTCGGGTGCGGGGCCGCAAATCGCATGTGGCCGCAGGGTCGTGCAGCCATTGCGCCCCCATTTAGCGGGCGTACAGGGGGTCGTCCAGCCGCCATCTCGGGCCAGGATGCCGCAGTTTAGAGGGGTTTGGCACCGTGACAGGCCCGCGCACCCCGCCCCGCGGGCGCGGCCCGTGCCCCGATGTCGGGGGGCTCAGGCCGGCGGCGGGAGGGTGGCGCGCATCGACGGGCGGGCGGCGAATCGGGCCTCCCACTCGGCCAGGCCCTCGCGGCCGCGGCGCCAGTCGCGGGCGGAATGGCGAAAGTCGAGATAGCCCAGCGCGCAGCCGACCGCGATCTGGCCGATGTCGAGCGGGCCGGCGAGATGGCTCAGCCAGCGCCCCTCGAGCGCGTCGAGCGCGCGCGCGACCTTGGCCCATTGCGCCTCGACGATGGCGTTGAGGACATGCTCGGGCGGGCGCAGCCGGGCCTCGTAGACCATCAGCACGGCGGCATCCATGATGCCGTCGCCGGTGGCCTCCAGCGTGAGCGTCTCCCACAGCCGCGGCGCGGGCGGGTGCAGGCGCCCGCCGGCACGCTCGTCGAGAAAGCGGCAGATCACCCGGCTGTCATAGAGCGCGGCGCCGCCGGTGCGCTCCAGCGTGGGGATCTTGCCCAGCGGGTTCTGCGCGAGCGGCAGGCTGCCGGGGGCGAGCGGGGTGCCGGTGGCCGGCACGACCTCGACGTCGTCGGTCTGGCCGGTCTCGTGCAGGACCACCAGAACCTTGCGGACGAAGGGCGAATTCGGGCTGTGGTGCAGGCGCATCGGGGGTGTGGCGACCATCAGACGCGGCGAAAGCGGATGCGGCCCAGCGCCGAGGCGTCGATCTCCACCCCCGGGCCGTGGAGGCCGAGGCGCACGATCCGCCGGAAGCGGGCCGAGCCGTTGAGCTGGTCGCGGTCGTGCGGGCGGTGGGCGGTCACGCCCTCTGGCAGCTCGTCCATCGCGTCCTCGGCGCGCTGGTCGGTGCGGCCGCGACCCACCTGTCGGCTGACGACATAGGCCGCCAGCGCCACCGCGCCATAGCGCAGCGCGACACCGGCGATCGGGGCGAGCGGCAGGGCCATCCGGAGCCTCCCTCGGGGCAAGACACTGCGCAGAAGATAGGCGAGGGGAACCGGCCTGTCCATCCTGCCCCGCAAAGGTCGCCGGGCCCTGGCCTTCGCAGGGGTGGGGTTGCACGGCCGGCGCGCCGGCCGCATCCTCGGCGCCTGCGCGAGGGAGGGCGGCGGCATGCGTCTGGGCCTGATCGGCTTTGGCAACATCGGGCGGACGCTCTGCGAGGTGCTCGCGCGCGAGGGGGCGGCGCCGGCCGCGCTGTGCCTCCTGCGCCGTCCGGGGCATCCGCCGGTGCCCGGGGCCGAGACGGTGACGAGGGCGGCCGAGCTGGTGACCTTTGCGCCCGATCTGGTGATCGAATGCGCCGGGGCCGAGGCGGTGGCGGCCCATGCCGCGCCCTGCCTCGCGGCCGGGATCGACACGGTGCTCGCCTCGGTCGGCGCGCTGGCCGATCCGGCGCTGGAGACGCGGCTCTGCGCGGCGGCCCGGGCCGGGAGGGCGCGGCTGATCCTGCCCGCGGGCGCGCTGGGGGGCGTGGACCTCGTCTCGGCGCTGCGCACATCGGGGATCGAGCGGCTGCGCTATACCGGGCGCAAGCCGCCGGCGGCCTGGGCCGGCAGCGCGGCCGAGGAGCTCGTGGACCTGCGCGGCCTGACCGGGCCGGTGACCTTCTTTCAGGGAAGCGCCCGCGAGGCGGCGCGGCGGTTTCCGAAGAACGCCAATGTGGCGGCCACGCTGGCGCTGGCGGGGCCGGGGCTGGAGGCGACGGAGGTGCGGCTGGTGGCCGACCCGGGGGTGACGCGCAACGTCCATGAGGTGTCGGTGCGGGCGGGGGCGGCCGACATGGAGATCCGGATCGAGGGCCGGCCCTCGCCCGAGAACCCCCGGACCTCGCTCGCCACGGTGCATTCGCTGGCCCGCGAGGTGCTGAACCGCCGCCGCGTGCTGGCGGTGTGAGATCGGGAGGGGAGTGGTGCGAGGCCCGGCGTCGCAGGGGGGCCGTCTGCCCCCCGTCGCCTGCGGCGACTCCCCCCGAGGATATTTTTCGAAAGATGAAGGGGGCGGGCCGGCAGGGGCCTGAATCAGAGTCCGGCGAGGAAGATCACCCCCAGCCCCGCCGCGGCCGCGAGGACCCGGCGGGGCCAGGCGCCGGCAGTGCCGACCACGGCGAGGCTGATCAGCCAGAGCCCGGCGAGGATCTTGAGCAGCGCCAGCACCGCCCAGCCCGGCGCCGCGGCCAGTTGCAGCAGCGACGGGTTGGCGACGAAGCCGAGCGGCACGATGAAGAGCCCGAGCCCGACCGACATCGACCGGAAGGCGACCTCCAGCCAGGGCGCCTGGGCGATGCCGGCGGCGATGAAGACATTGCCGCAGACGGGGGGCGTGATCGTGCACAGGAGCGCATACCAGAACACGAAGAGATGTGCATAGAGCGGCGGCAGCCCCAGCGCTGTCAGCGCCGGCCCCGCCACCGAGACGCAGATGAGATAGGCCGCCGTGGTCGGCAGCTCCATCCCCAGCACCAGCGCCGCCAGCCCCGTCAGCAACAGCGCGATCCACAGCGTCTCGTTCGAGGCCGACAGGATCAGCGCGGTGATCTTCACCCCCAGCCCGGTCATGTTGAACACGCCCACGATCAGCGAGGCGCAGATGATGATCGCGGCGATGGAGGCGATCTGGCGCGCCGCATCCTCGGCCGCCGCCCAGGCCCGCGCGGCCCAGCGCCGCAGCCGCACCGCCCCGGTCGAATCGATCGCCAGCAGCAGCGCCATCACCATCGCCGCCCAGAAGGCCGCATAGGGCGCTGTGTAGCTCGTGAAGGCGAGCACGTAGATCAGGATCGCAAAGGGCACGAGGAAGAAGGGCACGGTGCGCAGGACGAACCCCCAGCCCGGGAGTTCCTCGCGCGACAGCCCCCGGAGGCCGTAGCGGATGGCATACTGGTGGATCGCCACCCAGGCGGTGGCGAAGAACAGGAGCGCCGGCAGGGCCGCAGCCACCATGATCTCGGCATAGGGAATGGCCAGCAGCTCGGCCATCACGAAGATCCCCGCCCCCATCAGCGGCGGCATGATCTGTCCGCCGGTCGAGGCCACCGCCTCGGTCGCAGCCGCCAGCGTGCGCGGATAGCCGAGCCGGATCATCGCCGGGATGGTGACCATGCCGGTCGAGGCGGTGTTGGCCGCCGCCACCCCCGAGATCGAGCCGTAGAGCGCCGAGGAGATCACCGCGACCTTCGCCGCCCCGGCCTTCAGCCGGCCGGCAAGCTGCGTCGCCACCGCCATGAAGCCGGTGCCGGCGGTTCCGGCCGAAATCAGCGCCCCGAGGATGATGAAGGGCGCGATCACCTCGGCCGAGATGCCGGTGAGCGACGACCACAGCCCCCCCTCGGTGATCGTCAGCGTGCCGAGGAAGAACTCGGTCCGCAGGCCCGAGTGCCCGAAATGGCCGGGGATATGCTCGCCGAAAAAGCCGTAGATCAGGACGAGCAGCGCCACCAGCGGCAGCACCCACTTGATCGCCCGCCGCGCCGCCTCCAGCACCACGAGGACCAGCACCAGCGCCACCGCGATCTGCAGATCCCCCCGCAGCGAGCCGTATTGCCGCACCAGCGTCGCGTGGTTCCAGGCGATGTAGCCCGCCGCGGCGAGGCCCGCGAGCAGGAACACCGGCCCGCTCCAGCGCTCCCAGGCGTTCGCCGGGGCGGCGAGCAGGAAGATCCATGGCAGCGCCAGCATCAGGTGCACCGGCCGCGTCACCAGCGCCGGGATGAGGCCCGAGAACACCAGATAGAGGTGAAACCCCACCGTCCCGAAGGCCAGCGCCGCGGTCAGCCACTGCGCGACAGGGATGTCGCGCAGCGCCCCTGCCAGCGGCGAGGCCGGGTCGATCCCCCGCGCCTCGGCATACATCGACGGCTGGCTCATGCCGCCGCGCGCCCCGCCGCACCCCTGCCGGTCACCCTGCCCCCACGCGCCATTTCATCTTTCGAAAAATATCCTCGGGGGGGAGTCGCGCGGCACGCGCGACGGGGGGCCGACAGCCCCCCGCGACGGCACCGCCCGCGCCTCCGCCCGGGACGTCGCGGCTCAGCCGCCCGCCGGCACCGCCACGCCGATCTCCTCGTAATACCGCGCCGCCCCCGGGTGCACCGGCGCCCAGAGATACTGCACCAGCTCGGGCGAGACCCCCGCCCACCACGGCTGCTCGCCCGCCAGCGCGTCCCTGTTCTCCCAGAAGGTGCTCACGATGGCATAGGCCGCCTCGTCCGACATCTCGGTCGTGCCATAGGCGCCCACCGGCACGCCCACCGTGGGCACATCCGCCTCCTGTCCGCGATAGGTGCCGGCGGCGATGGTGATCGGCCCCGACTGCGGATCGAGCGCGACGATCGCCGCCTGCTCCGCCTCGCTCAGCGGCACGATGCGCACGTCGAGCGTGGTCGCAAGCTCGGTCAGCCCCGGCACCGGATGCGCCGAGCAGGTGGAATAGCCGTCGATGCGGCGGTTGCGCATGGCGTTGGGCGCAGCCGACAGCTCCAGCTCCACCAGGTTGACCTGATCCTCCAGCCCGAGCGCCTGCAGCGCCGCCCGCGTCCGGCCCTCGCAGAAGGTGCCGGTGCCGCCGGGCAGAAAGGTCTTGCCCGCCAGATCGGCCATGCTCTCGACCCCGGCATCGGCGCGGACCACGATCTGCAAGGTCACATAGGGCATCACGAACAGCGTCCGCGCCCCGTCAAAGGCCGGGTCGCCCTCGAAGGCGCCGGTCTGCTCGGCGGCGGCGCGCAACAGGCTCGGCGGCGTGGTGAAGAGGAAGTTGCCCGACCGGACGGCGGCCTCCTTGACGTTCTGCACCGAGCCCTGGCTCTCCTCCACCGTGGGCGAGAACCCGCCGGTGCCGCGCAACAGCTCGGCCAGCTGCACCATCATCACGTAATAGGACGAGGCCGAGGAGGCGGATTTCAGCGTTATGCGCTCCTGCGCCGCGGCGGGCACGGCGGTGGCAAGCGCCACGACGGCGACGCCGGCGGCCAGGCGGAAGAGGCGGTGCGGTGCGGTCATGATGTCCTCCCTGCGGGCCGCGACGGGACCGGGCCGCGGCACTCCCGGGCATCGTTCACCGATTTGTGCACCGATGTAAACCGGCCCTCAGCGCCACAGCCACAGCCCCGCCACCGCCAGATCGGCGGCAAAGGCCCGCCCGATGGCCACCAGCCCCAGCCGCCTGAGCCGCCCGAGGTCGAGCTCCGCCTCGATCCGGTGCGGGACAAAGCCGGCAAAGGGCAGGCGCAGTTCGGTCCACTCCGGCGGCGCGACGAAGCCCTGCCGCCAGCTCTGCCAGGGCCGAACCGTCGCATCGCTGCGCAGATGCAGCCCATAGGCCTCGCCGTTGCCCCGCACGCACAGGCCCACACCCGCCCAGCCGCGCGCGTCCATCAGCCCTCGCGGCGCCAGATCCAGCGCCATCTGCACGAAGCCGCCGTTGTTGGCCAGGCTCACCTCCCCCTGCAGCCGCAGCGCCTCGCGCCCCGCCACGCGCTCGCGCCGCAGGGTGCCACGGCTGACCCCGCCCATCACCCCGTCGCTCACCAGCTCCCAGCGCGTGCCGGTCGCGGCCTGCGGAAACGGCCGCGACAGATCGTCGATCACCAGAACCTCGGCCCCCGCCATGCCCGCCCCCCTGCACATGGCCCGAGCATCGCCCCCTCCCCTGCCCCGCGCAAGCCCCCGGGCCATGGAGCGCGACGTCGCCACAGGCGCCGGGGGGCGGAGGCGGGGTGGGTGGGCGGGAGCCTCCGCCCCCCCGGCGCCGCCACTCCGCCAGCATGCCGCCCCGCAAACCGCGCACCGGCCCTGCGCCGTCCTGCCCCTTTCCCCCGCCGGCCGGATGCTCTATCTCCGCCGCGACCACAGCCAGGGCCACCGGATGACCGACCACCCAGACAGCGCGGGCTTTCGCGACGCGATCTCCTCGGTCGAGGAGATCATCGAGGACGCGCGCAACGGCCGCATGTTCATCCTCGTCGACCACGAGGACCGCGAGAACGAGGGCGATCTCGTCATTCCGGCCCAGATGGCGACCCCGGCCGCGATCAACTTCATGGCCACGCATGGCCGCGGGCTGATCTGCCTCGCAATGCCCGGCTCGCGCATCGACGCGCTCGGCCTGCCGCTGATGTCGCCCAAGAACTCGTCGCGCCACGAGACCGCCTTCACCCTCTCGATCGAGGCGCGTGAAGGCGTCACCACCGGCATCTCGGCCCATGACCGCGCCCGCACCATCGCGGTCGCCATCGACCCCACCAAGGGCGCCGCCGACATCGCCAGCCCCGGACATGTCTTCCCCCTGCGCGCCCGCGAGGGCGGCGTGCTGGTGCGCGCGGGCCACACCGAGGCCGCGGTCGATGTCGCCCGCCTCGCCGGGCTGAACCCCTCGGGCGTGATCTGCGAGATCATGAACGAGGACGGCACCATGGCCCGCCTGCCCGACCTCGTCGCCTTCGCCCAGAAGCACGGGCTCAAGATCGGCACCATCGCCGACCTGATCGGCTATCGCCGCCGCCACGACAACCTCGTGGCCGAGCGCGCGGTGCGCCGGGTCACCTCGGCCTATGGCGGTGACTGGCTGATGCGCGTCTTCACCGACGAGACGCAGGGCGCCGAGCACATCGTGCTGACCAAGGGCGACCTGACCGGCCCCGAACCGGTGCTGGTGCGGATGCATGCGCTTGACCCGCTCGCCGACCTCCTCGGCATCGACCCCAGCCACGCGGGCGACCTGCAGGACGCCATGCGCCTGATCGCGGCCGAGGGGCGCGGGGTGGTCGTGCTGCTGCGCGACATCCACATGAAGCTTGTGCTCGAGGGCGAGGCCTCGCCGCAGACGCTGCGGCAATACGGGCTGGGGGCGCAGATCCTCGCGGCGCTGGGACTGCACCGGATCGACCTCGTCACCAATTCGCCGCGCCCGCGCGTGGTCGGGCTCGAGGCCTACGGGCTCGAGATCACCGGCACCCGGCCCATCCCCAAGGAGTGACCATGGCCGGACCCGCGAGCCATGACAGCCTCGCCCTGCCGGCCTTCGACGCGCCGGTGAAGCTGCTTATCGTCGTCGCGCCCTATTACCGCGACATCGCCGACGCGCTGATCGCCGGCGCCACCGCCACCGCGACCCGCGCCGGCGCGGCCTGCGAGACGGTCGAGGTGCCCGGCGCGCTGGAGATCCCGGCGGCCATCGCGCTCGCCCGCCAGCACGCGAATTTCGACGGCTTCGTCGCGCTGGGCTGCGTCATCCGCGGCGAGACCACGCATTACGAGACCGTCTGCAACGACAGCTCGCGCGGGCTGATGTTGCTGGGCCTTCAGGGGGCGGCCATCGGCAACGGCATCCTGACGGTCGAGACCCGCGCGCAGGCCGTGGTCCGCGCCGACCCCGAGGGACAGGACAAGGGCGGCGGCGCGGCGGCCGCGGCGCTGCACCTCGTGGCGCTGGCCCGGCGCTGGGGCCGGCCGAAGGGCAGCGTCGGCTTCCGCCCCGCCGCCGAGGAATTCCGCATCGCCGGGCAGGGACCGGAGCGCGCATGAGCAACCGCGACGAACGACGCCGGATGCGCTCGGCCGCGCGGCTCTATGCCGTGCAGGCGCTGTTTCAGATGGAGGCCGCGGGCCAGTCGGCCGACGCGGTCGCGCGCGAGTTCGAGGACCATCGCATCGGCATGGAGCACGAGGGCGAGATGCTGGCCGAGGCCGACCTCGAGCTCTTTCGCCGGCTCGTGGACGAGGCGGTGACGCTCCAGGCCCGCATCGACCAGCTGACCGACCGGGCGCTGGTGGCGAAATGGCCGATCGCGCGCATCGACCCGACGCTGCGGGCGCTGTTTCGGGCCGCCGGGGCCGAGCTGGCGCAGGAGGGCACGCCGCCGCGGGTGGTGATCTCGGAGTTCGTGGAGGTCGCCAAGGCGTTCTTTCCCGAGGGCCGCGAGGCCGGCTTCGTCAACGCCGTGCTGGACCACATGGCCCGCGAGGCGCGGCCCGAGGCGTTCTGAGCCCGGCCGGATCGCCCGGGCCCGCCGTCGCAGGGGGGCTCTCGAGCCCCCCGTCGCCGCTGGCGACTCCCCCCGAGGATATTTGTGGAAAGATGAAAGGGGGCAGGCGGCGCGCCCGATCTTGCGTCCGACGGCGGCGCCGCATAGGTCACGCGGAACCGTCACGGAAAGGGACCGACCCATGCAGATCCAGGTCAACACCGACAACACCATCCAGGGCCGCGAGGACGTGATCCGCTTCGTCACCGGGGTGGTGCAGTCCAAGCTGGGCGCGGTGTCCTCGCACATAACCCGGATCGAGGTGCACATCGGCGACGAGAACCGCGGCAAGCATGGCCCCGACGACAAGCGCTGCATGGTCGAGGCCCGGCTGGAGAACCGCAAGCCGGTGGCCGTCCACCATGCCGCCGACACCATCCAGAGCGCGGTCACGGGGGCGGTGGACAAGATGCGCAACGCCCTCGACAGCGACCTCGGCAAGATGAAGGCGCATCGGTGAGCGTCACCGTCTATGGCATCCCGACCTGCGACACCTGCCGCCAGGCGCTGAAGGCGCTGAAGGCGGCGGGCCGCGCGGCGGTGCTGCGCGATGTGCGGGCCGAGCCGTTGTCCGAGGCCGAGTGGGCGGAGCTGGTGGCCGAGTTCGGCGACCGGCTGGTCAACCGCAGCTCGGCGAGCTATCGCAGCTTTTCGCCGTTTCTGCGGGAGGCGGAGGCGGAGGCGCAGCTTGCCGCGCAGCCGACGGTGATGAAGCGGCCGGTGATCCGGGCGGACGGGCGGCTGTTCCTGGGCTGGGGTCCCGAGGTGCAGGCGGCGCTGACCGGCGGCTGAGCGCCCGGGGTGCGATGGGCCTGTTCCGGCGGCCGCGTCGCTGGGGGGCCGTCTGCCCCCCCGTCGCCTGCGGCGACTCCCCCCGAGGATATTTGAGGAAAGATGAAGGGGGGCTCGGGGGCGGGATTCCGAACTTCGACAGCTCGGGGGCGGTTTCTGGCGTCCGGGCTTTCTCCGGCTTCGTCTTCTCAATGGGTTAGCCGGGTGCGAGGGGGCGGTTTCGCCTAGCTATGTCATCACAGCTTTTGCCCTA
>Ga0213835_101050_pt1 | contig 19437 bp, 17 predicted proteins | sample SWPATP01_FD_160576 | JGI IMG/M metagenome (GOLD analysis project Ga0213835, IMG submission 160576) | Coastal seawater microbial communities from Marineland, Florida, United States - SWPA TP0 #1 | ecosystem: Environmental > Aquatic > Marine > Coastal | place: USA: Florida | collected 2016-08-05 | reverse complement strand
CTGGCGCTGTTCGGGCTGGCGCTGGCGCATCAGGGGGTGCGGGTGGGGCGGACGACGCATCTGGTGGACATGGCGCCGGCGGACCTGCGCGGGGTCTACACGGCGGTGGCGAACACGGTGATCGGGGGGGTGCTGCTGGCGGGCGGGGTGTTCGGCGCCATCGCGGCGGCCTTCGGGGCGCAGGCGACGCTGATGCTGTTTGCCTGCATGGCGCTGGGCGGGGCCTGGGTGGCGCGGGGGCTCACGGAGACGGGACAGGCAACGACGGGGGACGGATGACGCAGTATCTCGACACGCCGCAGGGGCGGCGCATCGCCCATGACCTCAGCCCCGGCGCCGGGCCCGGGGTGGTGTTCCTGGGCGGGTTCCGCTCGGACAAGGAGGGCTCGAAGGCGCTGCATCTGGAGGGGTGGGCGCGGGCCGAGGGCCGGGCCTTTCTGCGGCTCGACTATTCCGGGCACGGGCAGTCCTCGGGCGCGTTCGAGGACGGCTGCATCGGCGACTGGTACGAGGACGCGGCGGCGGCGGTGGCGGCGCTGACCGAGGGGCCGCAGGTGGTGGTGGGCTCGTCGATGGGCGGCTGGATCGCGCTTCTGCTGGCCCAGCGCTGCCCGGAGCGGGTGGCGGCGCTGGTGGGGATCGCCGCGGCGCCGGATTTCACCGACCGGTTCCTCGAGGGGCTGGACGCGGAGGCACGCGCGCGGCTGATGGCCGAGGGCCGGCTGGAGGTGCCGTCGGACTACAGCCCCGAGCCCTATGTCTTCACCCGGCGGCTGATCGAGGACGGGGCGGCGCAGCGGGTGCTGGGAGGGCCGCTGCGGCTCGCGGTGCCGGTGCGGCTGTTGCAGGGCACCGCCGACACCGACGTGCCGGTCGCGGCGCAGATGCGGCTGTTCGAGCATCTGGAGAGCCCCGACGCCCGGCTCGTGCTGGTGAAGGGGGCCGACCACCGGTTTTCCGACCCGGCCAGCCTCGCGCTGCTGGTCGAGACGGTGGCGGGGCTGCCGGTGGCGTGACTGTCCCCCCTTCCGCCCGCTGGCGAAAGCGTTTGCCAAGGCCGCAAGCTGTGTTATAGGCGCCGTCGATTGCGCCGGGGCATGTCGCGCCCGAGCCGGTCGGCGTCCCGGGCATGGACCCGGGCCGTGAGCCGCTCCGCCGAGCAGGAGACCCTGGGGAGCAGGACAACCTCGGGACGGGCGCCGCCCGCCCCCCGCAAACGAGGACAGAGATGAGCGATATCGCGGATCGCGTGAAGAAGATCGTCGTGGAACACCTGGGCGTCGAGGAGGACAAGATCACCGAGAGCGCCTCGTTCATCGACGATCTGGGCGCCGACAGCCTCGACACCGTCGAGCTGGTCATGGCCTTCGAGGAGGAGTTCGGCATCGAGATTCCGGACGACGCCGCCGAGACCATCCAGACCTTTGGCGATGCGGTGAAGTTCATCAGCGAGGCGCAGGCGGCCTGAGCCGCATCCCGGCCGCGGACGGGTTCCGGCCGCGGCGCCCTGCTGAGACAGACGGACGGCACCCCTCGCGGGTGCCGTCGGCTTTTGGGGAGGCGCGGTGCGCCGGACGCCCGCGCCCGGCCCCGGCGTCGCGGGGGGGCCGTCTGCCCCCCGTCGCCTTCGGCGACTCCCCCCGAGGATATTTGTGGAAAGATGAAGGGGTCGGGGTGCGGGCGAGGGGAGAGGGAGGACGCGGGAGATGCGGCAGGCGGGGTTTGCGCAGGGCGGCGAGAGTTTCATGGGCGTGCCGGTGTGCGACGACCTGGCCGGGCTGCGTGCGGGGGCGGCGCTGATCGGGGCGGGGATGGCCACGCCCTATCGGTCGACGGGGGCGGCCTCGGCGCGGGCGCCGGGGGCAATCCGGGCCGCTGCGGCGGCGTTGGCGCCGCTGGCGGGATGCGTGAATTTCGACCTCGGGCGCCCGGGCTGGGCGGAGGGGGCGGTGGTCGACTGCGGCGACCTGGCGCTCGACCCGGCCGATGCGGCGGGCAACCGGCTGCGGATCCGCCATGCGGTGGCCGCGGTGCGGGAGGCCGGCGCGGTGCCGGTGCTGCTGGGGGGCGATGCCTCGGTGCTGGTGCCGGCGTTGCAGGGCTGCGAGGCGGCGGCGGCGCCGCTGGCGCTGGTGCATCTGGGCGCGGGCATCGGCTGGCGCGAGCAGTGGGAGGGCGAGCGCTGGGGCGCGGCCTCGGCGGTGCGGCGCGGGGCCGAGATGGCCCATGTCGGGCGCATCCTGCAGATCGGCGCGCGGGGGCCGGACACCGCCCGTCCCGAGGACCTGGCCGCGGCCGAGGCGCGTGGCGCCTGCATCGTGCCGGCCGCGGCACTCCGCCGCAGTGGGGTGGAGGCGGCGCTGGCGACCCTGCCCGAGGGGACGCCGGTGTTCCTGGCGCTCGACCTCGGCGTCTTCGACCCGGCGGCGATGCCGGCGGCGGCGCCGTTGCGGGCGGGCGGTCTGGGGATGGGCGAGGTGCTGGAGCTGGTGCAGGCGCTGGCCGGGCGGGGCCGGCTGGGCGGTGCGGCGGTGGTCGGGCTGGTGCCCGGGCAGGACATCCACGGCGAGGGCGCGGCGCTGACCGCACAGCTTCTGGCGGCGCTGCTGGGTCTGATCGCGGGGCGGTGAGGGGCCGCGGCGGGGCCCTCTGGAGGCACGACGGAGGGGGGCTGCCCCCCGAGGCTGCGCAGAATGCTTGCCAGACGCGCCGCTTTTGACCAAGTTTGCGCGAGATCAAGGCGCCGGACAAACGGGGCGGTCAGCACCGTCCCGCCCGCAAGGGCGCCTGCATAACCCGGAGGGAGGATACCCATGACCATCACCCGCAGACTGCTGACCGGCGCCGCCCTGGCCGCCACGCTCGCCGCCGCACCCGCGCTCGCGCAGGACCGCGACGGCTGGCCGCGCGAGCTGACCATCGGCACCGCCAGCCAGGGCGGCGTCTATTTCGTCTATGGCAACGGCCTCGCGGCCTTTCTGGCCGAGGAGCTGGGCATCAACGCCTCCGGCGAGGTGACGGGCGGCCCGGTGCAGAACGTCACGCTGGTGCAGATGGGCGAGCATGACATCGGCCTCGTCACCATGGGCCCGATGTTCGAGGCCTGGATCGGCGAGAGCGAGCTGGCGCCGGGGCTCGAGCACACCGACGTGCGCGCGCTGTTTCCCATGTACGAGACGCCGTTCCAGGGCATCGCGATGCGCTCGCAGAACATCTCGAGCGTGGGCGACCTTGCCGGCAGGCGTGTCAGCGTCGGCCCCGCCGGCGGCACGCCCGGCACCTACTGGCCGCGCTTCCTCGAGGCGCTGGACGTCAACGCCACCGTCTCCTTCGCCGGCGCCGCCGATGCGGCGAGCCAGCTGCGCGACGGGCTGATCGACGCCTTCCTCTTTGCCGCCGGCGTGCCGATCGGGGCCTTCTCGCAGCTCGCGGCCGAGGCCGATGTGCGCGTCTTCGCCTTTTCCGACGAGGAGCATGCGACGATCCTGCAGAACTTCCCCGAGGTGTCGGACTTCACCATCCCGGCCGGCAGCTACACCGTGCAGGACGCCGACCAGAACTCGGTCGCGATGTGGAACTTTGCCGTCGTGCATCAGGACATGCCCGAGAGCCTCGCCTACGAGATCACGCGCGTCGTGATGGAGAACAACGAGCGCATGGTGCAGATCCACGCCGCCGCGGTGGCCACGCTGCCCGAGAACGCGGTCAACAACGGCTTCCTGCCGTTCCATCCGGGCGCCGTGCGCTGGTTCGAGGAGAACGGAATCGACATCCCGGCCGAGCTGAGGAACTGACGCCGCGACCGGACGCATGAGGGAGGGGCCGGGGTCCGGGGCGGGCCCCGGCCCCTCTGCAAACACGGACAACAGGCCTGGACGATGCATCCGGGCCGTGTCCACAGGGAGGGGAAGGCCCATGGCCGCAACGGACAGCAACGATCCCGCACAGGGCGAGGCCAGCCTCGCCGCCGGGGTGGACCGCGAGATCATCGCCTCGAACCAGCGCGTCTTCGGCGGGGTGACGGGCACCACGGTGGCGGCGCTCTGCGTGCTCTACACCGCCTTCCACATCGGGGTGATGAACCTCTATCCGCTGGAGACCTGGACCTATCGGCTGATCCACGTGACCGGCGGGCTGATGCTGGGCTTCGTGCTCTATTCGGCCGGGGTGTTCGCGACCCCGGCGGCGCGGCCCGGGCCCGAGCGGCGCGGGCTGATGTGGGCGCTGGTGGGGCCGGCGGCGGCGCTGGTGGCGCTGGCGCTGGGGCAGATCGGGATCGCCATCGCGACCGGAGACCTGGTCGCCACCGGCCGCGGCACGCCGGCCGACAAGTATCTCTACACCTTCGGCTGGCCGCTCGCGGCGGGCACGACGCTGGCGCTGATCGCGGCCTGGGTGCTGCCGGACCGGCGGCGCGGCAGCGTCAGCCCGGCCGATGCGGTGCTGACGGCCGCGGCGCTGGCGGTCGGGCTCTACATCATCTCGCATGCGGGGTTCCTGCGGGTGCGGGCGCAGGTGGTGCCGCATGCCAACGACATGTGGGCCGCGCTCACCGGCATCGTGCTGATCCTCGAGATGACGCGGCGGCTGGCGGGCATGGCGCTGGTGGTGATCGTGGCGCTGTTCGTGGGCTATGCCTTTGCCGGGCCGTGGTTGCCGGGGTTCCTCGAGCATCGGGGCTATGCGCCGGCGCGGTTCTTCGCCTTCATCTTCACCGACAACGGCATCCTCGGGCCGACCACGGCGGTGAGTTCGACCTATATCATCCTGTTCGTGACCTTTGCGGCCTTCCTGCAGGCGAGCCGGGTGGGCGAGTACTTCGTCAACTTCGCCTTTGCCGCGGCGGGGGGCACGCGGGGCGGGCCGGCCAAGGTGGCGGTGTTCGGCTCGGCGCTGATGGGCACGATCAACGGCACCTCGGCGGGCAATGTCGTCTCCACCGGCTCGCTGACGATCCCCCTGATGAAGAAGGTGGGCTACCGGCCCCAGACCGCCGCCAGCGTCGAGGCGGCGGCCTCCTCGGGCGGGCAGATCCTGCCCCCGATCATGGGCGCGGGTGCCTTCATCATGGCCGAGATCACCGGCATCCCCTATACCGACATCGTGGTGGCGGCGATCATCCCCGCCATCCTCTATTTCGTGTCGGTCTATTTCATGGTCGACAAGGAGGCCCTGAAGAAGGGCATGAAGGGCCTCCCGCGCGAGGAGCTTCCGGTCTTTGCCGACCTCGCGAAGCGCGCCTTCCTGTTCATCCCCATCGTGATGCTGATCGTGGCGCTGTATATCGGCTATTCGGTGATCCGCGCCGGCACGCTGGCGATGATCGCGGCGGCGGTGGTGAGTTGGCTGACGCCCTTCCGGATGGGCCCGCGGCAGATCCTCTATGCGCTGGAGATCGCGGCCAAGATGAGCCTGCAGCTGGTGGCCGTCTGCGCCGCGGCGGGGATCATCGTGGGCGTGATCGCGCTGACCGGGGTGGGGACGCGGTTCTCGGCGATGCTGATGGGGCTCGCGGGGGTGAACACGCTGCTCGCGCTGTTCTTCGCGATGCTGGTGTCGATCATCCTCGGGATGGGGATGCCGACGACGGCGGCCTATGCGGTGGCGGCGAGCGTGATGGCGCCGGGGCTGATCCGCATGGGGATCGAGCCGCTGACGGCGCATTTCTTCATCTTCTACTTCGCGGTGATGTCGGCGATCACCCCGCCGGTGGCGCTGGCGGCCTATGCCGGGGCGGCGATCGCGCAGTCGGACCCGATGAAGACGAGCGTCGAGAGCTTCAAGATCGGGCTCGCGGCCTTCGTGGTGCCGTTCATGTTCTTCTATTCCTCGGCGCTGCTGATGCAGGGGACGTGGTTCGAGGTGCTGCATGTGGCGGCGACGGCCTGCCTGGGGATCTATCTGCTGGCCTCGGCGGTGCAGGGCTGGTTCTTCGGCGCCATCGGGGCGCTGCTGCGGCTCTTCCTGCTGGCGGCAGGGCTGGCGATGATCGCGGGGGGCTGGGTGTCGGACGCGATCGGGCTGAGCGCGGCGGCCATCGCCTGGATCGCGCAGCGCAAGTTCCTGGCTCCGCCGCGCGCGGCCTGACGGACAGGCGGGGGGGCCTCCCCGGCGGCGTGGCACCCGGCCCGGGCGTCGCTGGGGGGCCGTCTGCCCCCCGTCCCCCTTTCGGGGGACTCCCCCCGAGGATATTTCCGGAAAGATGAATGAAGGGCCATCGGTCGCCATCGACAGCCGTCGAACCGGACCGAAGCCGGCGGCACATGCCCCATGAAGGGGCCGCCATCTCGACGCCCTGCCCCTTTCATCTTTCCTCAAATATCCTCGGGGGGAGTCTCCCGCAGGGAGACGGGGGGCAGACGGCCCCCCTGCGACGCCCGGGCCGGGAGATGCCCCCCTGGGCTGTCGCGGCGTCCGCGAGGCCGGGACGGGGGTCAGCCGCGGCGGCGGCGGCGGTCGCGGGCCGGGGGCAGGCCGGGCTCGGTGCCGTCCGAGGCCGAGGAGAAGCCGCCCAGCGCCGCGGCGATGCGGTCGAGCGTGGGGCGGGGCCCGGGCGGGGTGGCCTCGAGCGCGGCGCGCATGGCGCGCAGGTGGTCGGGCGTGGTGCCGCAGCAGCCGCCGATGATGCGCGCGCCGGCGTCGCGGGCGAGCACCGCATAGTCGGCCATCAGCGCCGGCGTGCCGTCATAGTGGATGTGACCGTCGTGATAGCGCGGGATGCCGGCGTTGCCCTTGGCGATGACGGGCAGCTCGGGCCCCTGCGCCGCGAAGCCCAGCACCGTGCGCACCAGGTCCGAGGCCCCCACCCCGCAGTTGGCGCCGAAGGCCAGCGGCGGCCAGTCGAGTCGGCCGACCAGCCGCACCAGGTCGGCCGAGGTGGTGCCCATCATCGTGCGGCCTGCGGTGTCGAAGCTCATGGTGCCGCACCAGGGCATGCCGGCGAGGCGGGCGGCCTCGGCGGCGGCGCGGTATTCCTCGGGGGCCGAGATGGTCTCGACCCAGAGCACGTCGGCGCCGCCGTCGCGCAGCGCCTCGGCCTGTTCGTGGAACATCTCGACGGCGGCGGCATGGGTGAGGCTGCCCATCGGCGCCATGATCTCGCCGGTGGGGCCCATCGAGCCTGCCACCATCACGGGCCGGCCGGCCGCGTCGGCAACCTCGCGGCCCAGCGCCGCGGCCGCACGGTTGATCTCGCCCACGCGGCCCTGGGCGTCATGCAGCTTCAGCCGCGCGGCGGTGCCGCCGAAGCTGTTGGTGAGGAACAGGTCCGAGCCCGCCTCCACCGCGCCGCGATAGAGGCTGCGGATGCGGTCGGGGTGGTCGATGTTCCACAGCTCGGGCGCATCGCCCGAGGCCAGCCCCATGTTGAACAGCGCCGTCCCCGTGGCGCCGTCGGCAAGGAGCCAGTCACGCCTGGCAAGGAGGTCCGAGAGGGGGTCGGGCGGGACGGCGGCCATCGGGGAACTCCATTGCCGGGAAGGGGCTGGGCCGGGGCGGGCCCGCTGTGCGGGACGGGCCCGAGGAACCCTGGGCGCGGGCCCGGTGCGGGCCCCGCGGGTCGCGTTCGCGCCGGGCGTCGCGGGGCCCGCCGAGCCGGCGAGGCGCGCCCGGGCGGTTCCCTGCAGCCCTCCCCCCGGCAGCCCGGGCGGCGCGGGCGGGCTCAGCCCTCGTCGTAGAGCTCGGACTTGGCCTGGGCGAGAAACGTCTCCATCCGCGCGCGGATGGTGTCGTCGTCGGCGAGGTCGCCAAGGTCGGACTTGACCTTGCGGAACACGTCCTCGTGGCCGGCCTCCTCGAAGTCGGCGCGGATCACTTCCATCGCATAGGCCTCGGCGTCGGCGCCGGTCTTGCCGAGGAGGCCCGCGGCCCAGAGCCCCAGCCGCTTGTTGCGCCGCGCCACGGCCTTGAACTGCATCTCGGCGTCATGGGCGAACTTGTTCTCGAAGGCGCGTTCGCGGTCGTTGAAGGTGGTCATCGCAGGCCTCAATGGACTGTGGATCGCTGTCGCCTCCATATGACGGCGCAGGTCGCGCCCCGCAACCCCCAGCCGGGCGCCGAAGGCGCCCCAGCTTGCGGCAAGGGCCTCATTGGCCTATATGGACGGCAGGTTTCACGGGGGCGCGAGCGCGCCCCATCGGAGTTTTCATGGCACGACGCACGAAGGTTTACGAGGGCAAGGCCAAGGTCCTCTACGAGGGGCCGGAGCCCGGCACGCTAGTGCAGTACTTCAAGGACGACGCCACCGCCTTCAATGCCGAGAAGAAGGCGGTGGTCGAGGGCAAGGGCGTGCTGAACAACCGCCTGAGCGAGTTCTTCATGGCCGGGCTCAACGCCATCGGCGTGCCGACCCATTTCATCCGCCGCATCAACATGCGCGAACAGTTGATCCGCGCGGTGGAGATCATCCCGCTGGAGGTGGTGGTGCGCAATGTCGCGGCCGGGTCCCTCTCCAAGCGGCTCGGGATCGAGGAGGGCACCCCCCTGCCCCGCCCGATCGTCGAGTTCTATTTCAAGGACGACGCGCTGGGCGACCCGCTGGTCACCGAGGAGCACATCATCGCCTTCGGCTGGGCCAGCCAGCAGGACCTCGACGACATGGTCCAGCTCGCGCTCAGGGTGAACGACTTCCTGTCGGGCGTGATGCTGGGCGTGGGCATCAAGCTGGTGGATTTCAAGATCGAGATCGGCCGGATCTGGGAGGGGGATTACCCGCGCCTCATCGTCGCCGACGAGATCAGCCCCGACAGCTGCCGGCTGTGGGACATGCGCACCGGCCAGAAGCTCGACAAGGACGTGTTCCGCCGCGATCTGGGCAACCTGGCCGACGCCTATACCGAGGTGGCGCGGCGGCTGGGGGTCCTGCCCTCGAACGGCAAGGCGGTGACCAAGCCCACCCTGATCAACTGAGTCGCGGCCGCTTGCGCGCCGCGGCCCGGGCCGCTATCGGCGGGGAACAACCACGGAGGGTGAGCCCATGCGCGCGCGCGTGTCGGTGATGCTGAAGGAGGGCGTGCTCGACCCGCAGGGCGAGGCGGTGCGCCATGCGCTGGCAGGGCTGGGCTTTGCCGGCGTCGAGGGGGTACGGCAGGGCAAGCTGATCGAGCTCGACCTCGCCGCCGGCGACCGGGCCGCGGCCGAGGCCGAGGTGCGTGCCATGTGCGAAAAGCTCCTCGCGAACACCGTGATCGAGCGCTATTCGGTCGAGATCCTCTGAGATGAGGGCGGGGGTCGTCACTTTTCCCGGTTCGAACTGCGACCGCGATCTGGCGGTCGCCTTCGAGGCAGCCGGCGCGCGGGTCGAGCGGATCTGGCACAAGGACAGCACCCTGCCCCGGGGGCTCGACGTGGTGGGCATCCCCGGCGGGTTCTCCTTTGGCGACTATCTGCGTTGCGGCGCCATCGCGGCGCGGGCGCCGATCATGCGCGACGTCGTCCGCTTCGCCGAGGGGGGCGGCGCGGTGCTGGGCATCTGCAACGGCTTTCAGGTCCTGCTCGAGGCCGGGCTCCTGCCCGGAGCGCTGATGCGCAACGCCTCGCTGCGCTTCGTCTGCAAGCCGGTGCGGCTGCGGGTCGAGAGCGCGGAGAGCCCCTTTACCGCCGGCTGGGCGCCGGGGGCCGGCATCACCCTGCCGGTGGCGCATCACGACGGCAACTATCGCGCCGACCCCGAGCTGCTCGCCCGGCTCGAGGGCGAGGGCCGGATCGCGCTCAGCTACATCGACAACCCCAACGGCTCGGTCGCGAACATCGCCGGGGTGCTGTCGGAGAATCGGCGCGTGCTGGGCATGATGCCGCACCCCGAGCGGGCGATCGAGCCGGCGCAGGGCGGCAGCGACGGGGCGGCGCTGTTCCGCGCGCTGGCCGCCGCACTGGCCACCGCCTGAGCGCGGGCGTGGAGGGCGGCGGCCGCGGAGACGCGCGACGCTTGAGCGGCGGCGGCGCAGGCCGTATCGTCGCGCCATGAGCGACAGCGCCCGCGACAGCCGGTCTTCCGGGGCGAGCCCCCGTCCGTGGGGGCTGCGCCTGCTCTCGACCGGGCAGGTGACGGTGGGCGCCATCCTGATGCTCGCGGTGTTGGCGGTCTACTTCGTCAACGACTTCCTGACCGACCGCTTCACCGAATCGGTGCGCAACCGCGCCGAGCTGCGGCTCGCGCTGTTCTCGGGCAACATCCAGAGCGAGTTGCAGCGCAACTCGGTTGTGCCGCTCCTGCTGGCCCGCGACCCCGAGCTGATCGGGGCGCTGCGGGCCTCGGAATACGCCCAGACCTCGGCGCGGCTGATGGCGTTGCAGTCCGAGATCGGCGCCGCCTCGATCCAGCTCCTCGATGCCGAGGGCCGCACCGTCGCCGCCACCGACCGCAACCAGATCGGCACCAGCCACCGCAACGACAGCTATTTCGTCGAGGCCCGGCGCAACCCCGAGACCGTCTTCAGCGTGCAGGAGCGGCCCGGGGGCGGCTTCGACTTCACCTATTCGCGGGCGATCCGGGCCTCGGGGCGGCTCCTCGGTGTCGTGGTCGTGGCGGTGGACCTGATGAAATACGAGCGCGGCTGGTCGGCCTTTGCCGATGCCGTGGCGGTGACCAACAGCGAGGGCCGGGTGATCCTCGCCACCGACCCGCGCTGGCGCGGAAACACCATCGACGAGGTGCTGGCGATGCAGGACACCGCCGGGCCGTGGCAGCGGCTGACGCGCACGGTGGTGGACCGCATCGGCATGGCCCCGGACGCCTGGCTGGGGGCCGAGCCGATGCTGCGGTCCGAGACGCGGATGCCGTTCCGCGGCTGGCGGCTGGTGTCGTTCACCCGCGCCGACACGGTGCGCGAGCGTGTCAACGGCATGCTCGCCATCGTCATCATGGGGTTCGCCATCCTGCTCACGCTGGCCTTCTACGTCACCAGCCGGCGGGCGCGGTTCCAGACCGCCCTCTTCGCCCGCGAATCGGCCGAGCTGCGCGCGCTGAACGCCCGACTCCAGCGCGAGATCGCCGAGCGCGAGAAGGCGCAGCAGGACCTCGCCGTGGCCGAGCAGACGCTGGCGCAGAGCTCGAAGCTCGCCGTGCTGGGCGAGATGTCGGCCGCGGTCAGCCACGAGCTGAACCAGCCGCTGGCGGCGATGAAGACCTATCTCGCCGGCGCCCGCCTGCTGCTGGAGCGGCGGCGCCCCGACGAGGCGCTGGTCTCGTTCCAGCGCATCGACGACCTGATCGAGCGGATGGGCGCCATCACCCGCCAGCTCAAGAGCTTCGCCCGCAAGGGCGGCGACGCGTTCCAGCCGGTGGACATGCGCGCCTGCGTCTCCGGCGCGCTGAGCATGATGGAGCCGCAACTGCGTACCCGCCGGGTGACGCTGACGCGCTCGCTGCCGCGCGAGCCGGTGATGGTGACGGGCGACCGGGTGCGGCTGGAACAGGTGATCGTGAACCTGTTGCGCAACGCGCTGGACGCCACCCGCGACACCGCGCAGCCGCAGATCGACATCCTGCTCAGCCGGGGCGAGACCGCGACGCTGACCGTGCGCGACAACGGCCACGGCATCCCCGACCTCGACAACCTGTTCGAGCCGTTCTTCACCACCAAGAAGCCCGGCGACGGGGTGGGCCTGGGCCTTGCGATCTCGTCGGGGATCGTGAAGGACCACGAGGGCCGGCTGACGGCGCGCAACGGGCGCGCGGGCGGCGCGGTGTTCGAGGTGCAGCTGCCGCTGCACGAGGCCGGCGGGCAGGGGGCCGTGGCCGCGGCCGAATAGGCCGGGACAGGACGCCCGGGCGGTCGGGCGAGGGGCTGCGCCCCGCGGAACGGGAACGGAGACAGGACGATGGCGCGCGCGATGAAGGTGGCGATCGTCGACGACGAGCAGGACATGCGGGCCTCGATCAGCCAGTGGCTGGCGCTGTCGGGGTTCGAGACCGAGACCTTCGGCAGCGCCGAGGAGGCGCTGAGGGGCATCAAGGCCGATTATCCAGGCGTGGTCATCACGGATGTGCGGATGCCGGGCATGGATGGCATTGCGTTGCTCAAGCGGCTGCTCGCGGTCGATTCGGCGCTGCCGGTGATCCTGATCACCGGGCATGGCGACGTGCCCATGGCGGTGGAGGCGATGCGGCTGGGGGCGTGGGACTTCCTCGAAAAGCCGTTCGACCCCGACCGCATGACCGAGCTGGCCAAGAAGGCGGCGCAGGCGCGGCGGCTGACGCTGGAGAACCGCGCGCTGCGCACCGAGCTGGCCGATGCGCCGGTGCTGATGCGCCGGCTGGTGGGCGGCTCGCCGATGATGGAGCGGCTGCGCGAGGACATCCTGGACCTCGGGCAGGCCGACGGCCATGTGCTGATCGACGGCGAGACCGGCACCGGCAAGACGCTGGTCGCGCATGCGCTGCACGCGGTCGGGCCCCGCGCGGGGCGGCGCTTCGTCACCCTCTCCTGCGCCGCCTTCGACGAGGCCGCGCTGGCCGCGCGCCTCTTCGGCCCGGCCGAGGAGGGCGCCCCCGGCCCGCTGGTGGAGGAGGCGCGCGGCGGCACCCTCCTGCTCGAGGACATCGAGGCGCTGCCGCCGGCGTTGCAGGCGCGCCTCGTGACCTTCCTCAACGAACAGGGCAGCCCGCCCGAGACACGCCTCATCGCCATCTGCAACGAGCACCAGCAGGACCGCACGCTGGAGGATGCACTGCGGCCCGATCTCTATTACCGGCTGGCGGCGCTGAAGATCACCCTGCCGCCGCTGCGCGCGCGGGGCGAGGACATCCTGTCGCTGTTCAACGCCCATACCGAGCAGTTCGCCGAGGAATACGGCTGCGAGCCGCCGCAGGTGACGGCGCAGGAGGCGGCGCAGCTGTTGCAGGCGCCCTGGCCCGGCAATGTGCGCCAGCTCATCAACATCGCCGAACGCGCGGTCCTGCAGAACCGCCGTGGCTCGGGCTCCATCGCCTCGCTGCTGATGGCCGACAACGAGGCGGCCGGCCCGGCGATGACCACCGAAGGAAAGCCGCTGAAGGAATATGTCGAGGCCTTCGAGAAGATGCTGATCGACAACACCATGCGCCGGCACAAGGGCTCCATCGTCGCGGTGATGGAGGAGCTCTGCCTGCCGCGGCGGACACTGAACGAGAAGATGGCGAAATACGGGCTGAGCCGGGCGGACTACGTCTGATCTCGCCGCTCCCCCTCAGACGGGCCGCGCGTCCGGCACCGGCAGCCCCTCCAGCACCCGCAGCGGCCGGCGCTCGGCCACCCGCAGCCCCGGGCGCGGCGCGGGGTTGAGCTGTTTCGTCGCCTCCACCATCAGCACCCCGCCCGCGAGCTGCGACGACACCCGCCGGCCCAGCCGCTCCCAGTAGTCGGCGGTCCGCAGCCAGAAGCCCCGCTGCGCCGGCGGGGCATAGAGCGCGGCAAGATGCCGCTCGGGCACGAACTCGTGCCGCTCCAGCAGCGTCTCGATCTGGCCCAGCGAATAGGTCCGCCCCTCGCCGAAGGGGGTGGCGTCGCGCTGCGCCCACAGCCCGCGCCGGTTCGGCACGATGAACAGCACCCGCCCCATGTCGGCCAGCACCCGCCCGGCCTCTTCCAGCACCACGCTCTGATGGTCCGACGTCTCCAGCCCGTGCAGCAGCACCAGCCGGTCGACCGAGCCGGTCTGCAACGGCCAGCTCCCCTCCTCGCACAGCACCGAGACGTTGGGCAGGCCCGCGGGCCAGGGCATCACCCCCTGCTGCGCCGGCATCAGCCCGATCACCCGCCGCGCCTGCGCCAGATAGGGACGCAACAGCGGCACCGCAAAGCCGTAGCCCGCCACCGTCATCCCCGGCGCCTCGGGCCACAGCGTCAGCATCTGTGTGCGCACGGCGCGCTGCACCGCCCGGCCCAGCCCCGTGCGGTAGTAGAAGTTGCGCAGGTCGAGCACGTCGAGATGCATTGCACCCCCTCGCTGCAGGAACCACACTCGCACGCGATGGCGAGCGCGGGGCGGCCGGCCGGTCTTGTCCCGGACACCCGCTTGCGCCCGAAACATAACCGACGAGGAGCGAAACGCCATGCCCCTGCAGATCGTCACGGTGCCCTGCCGCAGCGACAACTTCGCCTTTCTGGCCCATGACCCGGCGACCGGCGCGACCGCCGTGGTCGATGTCCCCGAGGCCGCCCCCATCCTCGCGGCGCTGGCCGAGCGCGGCTGGAGCGCGAGCGATGTCCTCCTGACCCACCACCACGGCGATCATGTCGACGGGCTGGCAGGGCTGCAGGCCGGGCTGGCGGCGCCGGCGACGGTGACCGGGGCTGCGGCCGATGCGCACCGCCTGCCCCCCCTCGACCGCGCGGTCCGCCCGGGCGACACGGTCGCCATCGGCTCCGAACGGGGCGAGGTGATCGACGTTTCCGGCCATACGCTGGGGCATGTCGCCTATCACTTTCCCGGCGGGCCGGTGGCGTTTACCGGCGACAGCCTGATGGCGCTGGGCTGCGGCCGGCTGTTCGAGGGAGACGCGCCGACGATGTGGGCGAGCCTCGGCCGGCTGATGGCACTGCCGGGGGCGACGCGCATCTGCTCGGGCCACGACTATCTCGGCGGCAACCTCGCCTTTGCCCGCTCGGTCGAGCCCGACAACGCCGCCGCCGCCGCCCGGGTGGCGCGCGCCCGCGCCGAGGGCCCGGAGGCCGTCCACGTCACCCTCGCCGAGGAATGCGCGACCAACCCGTTCCTGCGCGCAGGTCTCGAAAACGTGAAGGCCGCCGTCGGCCGACCCGATGCCCCGGACGCCGAGGTCTTTGCCGAACTGCGCCGCCGCAAGGACAGCTTCTGAGCCCGGGGCGGCGGCCGATTTTGCGGGCACGACCCGGTGCTTCCCCGCCACGCCGCCGGGCATCGCAGAAAAAAGACTTGAAGCGCGCCGGATTCCACCGAAGTTTAACCTCTGAGGCTCACGGTCGTCTGCGGGGTCCTCACCCCGCTCCGGCCACAGGTAAGGGAGCACGTCGTGCCGTCTTTCTCCAACACCCTCGAACAGGCGATCCACGGGGCGCTGGCTCTGGCCAACGCCCGCCGCCACGAGCTGGCGACGCTCGAGCATCTGCTCCTGTCGCTGATCGACGAGCCCGACGCCGGCAAGGTCATGCGCGCCTGCAATGTCGACCTCGACATGCTCCGCAAGACGCTGGTCGAGTTCATCGACGACGATCTGTCCAATCTCGTCACCGACATCGAGGGGTCCGAAGCGGTCCCCACGGCCGCCTTCCAGCGCGTGATCCAGCGCGCCGCCATCCATGTGCAAAGCTCGGGCCGCTCCGAGGTCACCGGCGCCAACGTGCTGGTCGCCATCTTCGCCGAGCGGGAGTCGAACGCGGCCTATTTCCTGCAGGAGCAGGACATGACCCGCTACGACGCGGTGAACTTCATCGCCCATGGCGTGGCCAAGAACCCCAACTTCTCCGAAAGCCGCCCCGTCACCGGCGCCTCCGAACAGGGCGAGGCGCAGGCCCAGGCGCAGGAGACGACCGAGCCGCGCGACTCCGCGCTGGCCAAGTACTGCGTCGACCTCAACGCCAAGGGCGCCAAGGGCGATGTCGACCCGCTGATCGGCCGGCATGACGAGGTCGAGCGCTGCATCCAGGTGCTGTGCCGGCGGCGCAAGAACAACCCGCTGCTGGTGGGCGACCCCGGCGTCGGCAAGACCGCCATCGCCGAGGGGCTCGCGCTCAAGATCGTGCGGGGCGAGACGCCGGATGTGCTGGCGGGCTCCACCATCTTCTCGCTCGACATGGGCGCGCTGCTGGCCGGCACCCGCTATCGCGGCGATTTCGAGGAGCGGCTGAAGGCCGTGGTCAAGGAGCTCGAGGAGCATCCCGACGCCATCCTCTTCATCGACGAGATCCACACGGTGATCGGCGCGGGCGCCACCTCGGGCGGCGCGATGGACGCCTCCAACCTGCTGAAACCCGCGCTCCAGGGCGGCAAGCTGCGCTGCATGGGGAGCACGACCTACAAGGAATACCGCCAGCATTTCGAGAAGGACCGCGCGCTCAGCCGCCGGTTCCAGAAGATCGACGTCAACGAGCCCTCGGTCGAGGACACGGTGAAGATCGTGATGGGCCTCAAGCCCTATTTCGAAAAGCACCATGACATCCGCTACACCAACGACGCGATCCGCACCGCGGTGGAGCTGTCGGCGCGCTACATCACCGACCGCAAGCTGCCCGACAAGGCCATCGACGTGATCGACGAGGCCGGCGCGGCGCAGCATCTGGTGGCCGAGTCGAAGCGGCGCAAGACCATCTCGCCCAAGGAGATCGAGGCCGTGGTGGCCAAGATCGCCCGCATCCCGCCCAAGAACGTCACCAAGGACGACGCCGAGGTGCTGCGCAACCTCGAGAACGACCTCAAGCGCGCGGTCTACGGGCAGGACGCCGCGATCGAGGCGCTGTCCTCGGCGATCAAGCTTGCCCGCGCGGGCCTGCGCGAGCCGGAAAAGCCCATCGGCAACTACCTGTTTGCCGGCCCCACCGGCGTCGGCAAGACCGAGGTGGCAAAGCAGCTGTCGCTGACCCTGGGCGTGGAACTGCTGCGCTTCGACATGTCCGAGTACATGGAAAAGCACGCGGTTTCGCGGCTGATCGGCGCCCCCCCGGGCTATGTCGGCTTCGACCAGGGGGGGCTCCTGACCGACGGGGTGGACCAGCATCCGCACTGCGTGCTGCTTCTGGACGAGATCGAGAAGGCGCATCCGGATGTCTACAACATCCTCCTGCAGGTGATGGACCACGGCTCGCTCACCGACCACAACGGCCGCAAGGTGAACTTCCGCAACGTCATCCTGATCATGACGTCGAACGCGGGCGCCGCCGATCAGGCCAAGGCCGCCATCGGCTTCGGCCGCGACCGGCGCGAGGGCGAGGACACCGCCGCCATCGAACGGACCTTCACGCCCGAGTTCCGCAACCGCCTCGACGCGATCATCAGCTTCGCGCCCCTGGGCAGGGAGGTGATCCTGCGCGTGGTGGAGAAGTTCGTCCTCCAGCTCGAGGCGCAGCTCATGGACCGCTCCGTCACCATCGAGCTGACCCCGGCCGCCGCGCAATGGCTGGGCGACAAGGGCTATGACGACAAGATGGGCGCCCGCCCCCTCGCCCGCGTCATCCAGGAGCATGTGAAGAAGCCGCTGGCCGAGGAGCTGCTCTTCGGCCGGCTGATGAAGGGCGGCGTCGTCCGCGTCGACCTCAAGGACGACAAGATCTCGCTGGAGATCTCGGAACCCGCCGCGCCGCAGCTCTCCGGCAACAAGCCGCCGCTCCTGACGGCGGAATGACCCTGCTTTCCCGGGCCGCTCCCCGCGGCCCGGGCCTCTCTGGCCACCTCGGAGGCCGCCCTGTCTTCGCCCCCCCGGGCCGCAAACCCGTCCGCGCTTGGGCGCGCCCGAAGCGGTGGTTGTGGCGCCGGAGTTGGACGCGGGGAAAGGGGCGTTGAAGCCGTCCCACGTCGGACGTGACCTCTGCGAGGGCGCCGCAGCCTGTACCCGACGCTGGCTGCTCGCGTCCGTGCCAGGCTGCGAAGCTCGCGGAGCAGGACCGGACGGAGCCGTCTCGAAGCTCGAGTTCGGTACGGCGCCGACGTGGTCACGCATCCCGCCGTCTGCCCCCCGGGAGCACCTGCCGGAACGGCAGGTGCCGGGCCCGCTCGGTCCGGGCTCGCACGGCAAGGGCACGGCCACCGTCGAGCCCATCGCCGCGCTGCCGAGATGCCCGCGGGGAGATCATGCGCAGTCTCCTCCCGGTGCCGTGCCGCGAACCCGACACCCGGGGGAACCAGCGTGCCACCGACGCCGCACATGGCATGCCCCGCCGAGGGGCTCCAGGCTGCGAGACTCCCCGCCTCCCGGGACATGCCGACAGGCCGGCGACCGAACAGGGGCGGCGCAAGCCCCCGCCTGGGTCTGCGATCCGCGGCGCCGGGGCGGCGCCGTGCCACGCCAGATCCCCGCAGGAAGCGCATGAGGCGGACGCGATGCCCCGCGTGCTTCGGGCAGCCTGCTGCCGCAGGGCCCTCGGGACGGCCCTCGATCCGGGCTGTCCCGCCGATCCGGACGCCCTGGGACAAGCACTTGCGGCAGAGCCGGCGAAAGGCACGGGCGAGACCGGCCCCCGCTGCCGCCCCCGGGTGTCCGTGACTTTAGGTCCGCCCCACCGGCCCGCCACCCTGCCCCCGCCGCAAGTGCTTCTTGCAAGGCAGGCACAACCCGCACAGGCCGGGATACCCCCTGCGTGCCCCGGTCGCGGCGCTCGGGCGGGTCTTCGACAGGGTCGGCGGCGTGCCTCAGACGATCGCCCGCGACGATGCGCGAGTTGATGCGATGGGTGCCCCGTCAAGCGGCAGCCAACCTTGCGATCCAAGGCGACACCCGGTCTCGAGACGTTCGCGCAACGGAGCGGGGGCGCGCTGACCGTCGGGCGCCGGAGCGCGCGTTCCCGGGCCGTGGGCCAACGGCCGCTCGCGCAGCCGCTCGCTGCGGCGCTTGATGTCGAGGACATGGGCGCGGTGGAGCAGGCGGCAGAGGATGGCGGCGGCCAGCACCTCGTCGCCGGCGATCCGATCGGTCCCGTCGCGGATGCGCTTGTCGGCGGTGAGGAGCGAGCCATCGAGGCGCCACCGGTCCGGGCCCGATGGCGTGCGCGCCGCGGTCGTGGCGGCGGGTCGTGACCCATCTCGTCGACCGGCAGCGGCGCACCGGAGATGGGCGTGCGGCCTCCGGGTCGGGCGGGCGGGAGGTGGGCATCGACCCGCAGCGCGGCGGGCAGCTTGTCGGAACGGACGTCCGCGACCGGGAAACCCGGCTGGATCGCCCGGACGCCGGGGCCGCAGGGAAGATGCGACATCGCCCCCGGCGAGGCCTGCATCAGCCCCGCCTCGGTGTTGCGGATCCGGCCGCCGGTGGCCAGCATCCCCATGCGCGAACCCTGTCGCGGACCGGATGGCGACGTCGAAGCTGTCCGGCGTTGCGCCGGTCGGGATCCTGGCGGCCTTTGGCAGCCTGCGGATGCGCCGCCTCTCGCGGCCGGAGCGTTCCGCGTCCGACAGGCGCCCGGGGAAGAGATGGCGGGCATCCCGGCTCGCGCACCGCCGCGGGCAGCGGCCGCTCTGGCGCCCGGGTGGCATGGCCGAGGCCCGAGGCGGCCCGCTTCTCGCGCGGGGGCGGTCATCGCGCCACCTCGGCCAGCCGGGCGTCCGGCACCGCCTGGAGATGCGCGAGGCTCCCGGTGGGCTCGCCGCTCGGATCCACGATCTCGCGCAGGGCGCGGCACTCGGCCTTGCCTTGCGGGTGGCGCGGGGGCAACTGTGTTCTGATCATGGCCTCAAGGGCGTCTGAGATCGGATCATTGCATTGAGGATGACGAGGAGTTGGCGTGCTGCGGCGATGAGGATGGTCTTTGGCGCCTTGCCGGCGGCGCGCAT
>Ga0213835_101048_pt1 | contig 19502 bp, 17 predicted proteins | sample SWPATP01_FD_160576 | JGI IMG/M metagenome (GOLD analysis project Ga0213835, IMG submission 160576) | Coastal seawater microbial communities from Marineland, Florida, United States - SWPA TP0 #1 | ecosystem: Environmental > Aquatic > Marine > Coastal | place: USA: Florida | collected 2016-08-05 | reverse complement strand
CGCCGACGCCGGAAGCCGGGCAAGGACTGGCTGTCGCGGATGCCACAGAGAAACCCCGTGAAGGTCGCCGCCATCGCGCTGGCCAACCGCATGGCGCGGGCGGTCCCTGACCTCGACCAACCGGGGGGGCAGACTGGAATGCCGTTCCGGGGTCAGTTTTGCTCGCCGGTTGACACCCCGTTCATCCTTCCGAACATATCCTCGGGGGGTGTCGCGCAAGGCGCGACGGGAGGCGGAAAGCCCTCCAGCGACGCGGGAGCCGATGGCTTCGGTCGGTGAAGGGTGCCGGTCGGCGCACCCGGTCGAGGGTCCGGAGGAAGCCGTGGCGGGGGGCATCGAGCCCCCCGCCACGGCTGCGCCCCGCCGCAGCTCCCGCCCACCCACCCCGCTGCGCCGGGGCGCGTCCCGCGGGCGTCGGCGGTGATCTGTCTCTCGGGGCATGCTGCTTGGGAGGCGGTTGACCGGCAGGGATGTCCATCACCGCCCCATGTCGGACCTCGGGGCGGGTCGCAGCCGCGCCGAGGCCGCCCCCGGTGCAGGCTCGCGCACGGGCCATCCTTGATCCGGGGCCGCCTCGCCCCGGTGCGGGGATGCGGCGTGACGGGTCAGGCGGCCGGGGCGGCCTCCAGCGCGGCGACGATGGCCGAGAAATCGGCGGCCTTGAGGCTCGCGCCGCCGACGAGGGCGCCGTCGACCTCCGGCAGGGCAAAGATGGCGGCGGCGTTGGCGGGCTTGACCGAGCCGCCATAGAGGAGACGGATGCCCGCGGCCTCGGCCGGCACGAGGCGGGCGAGGCCCGCGCGCAGGGCGGCGTGGACCTCGGCGATCTCGGCCTCGGTGGGGGTGCGGCCGGTGCCGATGGCCCAAACGGGTTCATAGGCGATGACGGTGTTGGCCGCCGTCGCGCCCGCGGGCAACGAGCCCTCCAGCTGCCGCGCCACCACGGCGAGCGTCTCGCCCGCGTCGCGCTGGGCCTCGGTCTCGCCCAGGCAGACGATGGCGGTCAGCCCCGCGCCATGGGCGGCCGCCGCCTTGGCGGCGACCTGGGCGTCGGTCTCGGCGTGGTCGGTGCGGCGTTCGGAATGGCCGAGGATCACATGCCCGGCCCCGGCATCGGCCAGCATGGCGGCCGAAACATCGCCGGTATGCGCCCCGTGCGCCGCGGCGTGGCAGTCCTGCCCGCCCACCGCCACCGCCGTTCCCCGCAGCGCCCCGGCCATGCGCGCCACCAGCGTCGCCGGCGGGCACAGCAGGATGTCGCAGCCGGGCTCGGGATGGCGCGCCGCCAGCGTCTCGGCCTCGGCCAGATCGGCGGCGAGGCCGTGCATCTTCCAGTTTCCGGCGGCGAGCTTGCGGCGCATCCTGTCCCTCCCTCTGCGATCCGGCCGCACCCTAGGCGAGGGCCGGGCCGAAGGAAAGGCCGGCTCAGCTGCAGCCCGAGCGCAGCCCGGTGGGAACCTTCGCGGCCGCCACCGGCCCCTCGGGCAGCTCGGCTCCCTCATCGCGGAACTTGACCGACTCGCCGCAGCCGCAGGCCTCGGCCACGTTGGGGTTGCGAAAGCGGAACCCGGACTCGAGCAGCGTGGTCTCGAAGTCGATCTCGGTCCCGATCAGGAACATCTGCGCCATCGGCGCGATCAGCACCCGCGCGCCGTCCTGCTCGACCACCTCGTCATGCGCACCCACCTCGTCGGCATACTCCATGGTGTATTCCATGCCCGCGCAGCCGCCCTTCTTCACCCCGATGCGCAGGCCTGCCTTGCCGTCGCGGTCCATCAGCCGCGCGATCTGCGCCGCCGCCTTCGGTGTCAGCGTCACCGCCGCCTTGCCCGGAATGGAAAACATCACATGAACCCCAGTTCGAGCCGCGCCTCGTCGCTCATCCGGTCCATGCCCCAGGGCGGCTCCCAGACGATCCGCACGTCGACCTGGCGCACGCCCTCGATCGGCTCCACCGCATCGGCGACCCAGCCCGGCATCTCGCCCGCCACCGGACACCCCGGGGCGGTCAGGCTCATGTCCACCTCGACCGCGCCGGCCTCGTCGATGACGATGCTGTAGACGAGGCCGAGGTCGAAGATGTTCACCGGGATCTCCGGGTCATAGACCGTCCGGCAGGCCTCCACCACCTTGTCGTAAAGGGGGTGGTCGGTGCTCGACGGGCGGATCAGCGGCTCGCCCTCCGCGGCGGTGTGGTGCTCGGTCATCCCGGCCTCCGGCTATTCCTGACCTGAAAGATAGGAAAAGGCGCAGGCATCGTCCAGCCCCCGCGGGGCGACTTCCCGGCGCAGGTCCCGCCGCCTTGGCATTCCGCCCCGCACAGGGCACAGAGGCGCCGACGCAGGAGGGCAGGGCATGACGGCGTTTTCCTTTCGGGTGACGGCGCGCGACGGGCGGGCGCGGACGGGCGTGATCGCCACTCCCCGGGGCGAGATCCGCACCCCGGCCTTCATGCCCGTGGGCACGGCGGCCACGGTCAAGGCGATGCGGCCCGAGAGCGTGCGCGAGACCGGCGCCGACATCCTGCTGGGCAACACCTATCACCTGATGCTGCGGCCGGGGGCCGAGCGCATTGCCCGGCTCGGGGGGATGCACCGCTTCATGAACTGGGACCGCCCGATCCTGACCGACTCGGGCGGGTTCCAGGTGATGAGCCTCGCGGAACTGCGCAAGCTCACCGAGGAGGGGGTGCGCTTCCGCTCGCACATCGACGGCTCGGCGCAGCTGCTCACCCCTGAGTCCAGCATGGAGATCCAGCGCAACCTCGGCTCCGACATCGTCATGGCCTTCGACGAATGCACCCCCTTCCCGGCCGAGGAGGGCACGGCCGCCGCCTCCATGCGGCTCTCGATGCGCTGGGCCGAGCGCTCGCGCGCGGCCTTCGGCGACCGGCCCGGCCACGCGCTCTTCGGCATCCAGCAGGGCAGCGTCTTTCCCGAGCTGCGCGCCGAGAGCGCCGAGAAGCTGCGCGCCATCGGCTTCGACGGCTACGCCGTGGGCGGGCTCGCGGTGGGCGAGGGGCAGGAGGCGATGTTCGGCGTGCTCGACTACGCCCCCGGCCAGCTTCCCGAGGACAGGCCGCGCTACCTCATGGGCGTGGGCAAGCCCGACGACATCGTCGGCGCCGTGGTCCGCGGCATCGACATGATGGACTGCGTCCTGCCCACCCGCTCGGGCCGCACGGGCCAGGCCTTCACCCGTCGCGGCGCGGTCAACCTGAAGAACGCGCGCCACGCCGAAGACCCCCGCCCGCTGGACGAGGACTGCGGCTGCCCCGCCTGCCGCGGCTACTCCCGCGCCTACCTGCACCACCTCATCCGCTCGGGCGAGATCCTCGGCGCGATGCTGCTCACCTGGCACAACCTGCATTATTATCAGGCGCTCATGGCCGGTCTGCGCGCCGCCATCGCCGCAGGCACCCTCGACGCCTTCGCCGCCCGCTTCCACGCCACGCGCGCCGAGGGCGACATCCCCCCGCGCTGACCCGCCCCCCTTCCTTCATCTTTCCTCAAATATCCTCGGGGGGAGTCCCCGCAGGGGACGGGGGGCGGAAAGCCCCCCCTGCGACGCCACCTCCCCGCGCACCGCTTGCCCCCCGCCCCGCGGCAGGGCAAGGTACGGCCAACCGCCCGGGCCCCGACCCGGCGGCGCGCTTGAAACCCCACCCCTCGCGCCCCACGTTACAGGCCGATGACAGACAGGGGGACCGGCGCGCTGCCAGAACGGGGCCGCGAGAGTCCTGCCGATATCCGGGGAACCCACATGACCGACGAGTACACCCTCAGCCATCCCGTCCTGCCGCTGCGCGACATCGTGGTGTTTCCCCACATGATCGTGCCGCTGTTCGTCGGTCGCGAGAAATCCGTCCGCGCGCTCGAGGAGGTGATGCAGGAGGACAAGCAGATCCTGCTCGCCAGCCAGATCGACGCCTCCGAGGACGATCCCGCGCCCGCCGGCATCTACAAGGCCGGCGTGCTCGCCAATGTGCTGCAACTGCTCAAGCTGCCCGACGGCACCGTGAAGGTGCTGGTCGAGGGTCGCGAGCGGGTGCGCATCGTCGAGTATCTCGAGAACGACAGCTTCTTCGAGGCGCATGCCGCGCGGCTGACCGAGCTTCCGGGCGAGCCGGCGGCGGTGACCGCGCTGACCCGCTCGGTCGGCGAGGAGTTCGAGCGCTACGCCAAGGTCAAGAAGAACATCCCCGAGGAGGCGCTCGCCGCCGTCGCCGGCTCGCGCGAGCCCGCGAAGCTCGCCGACCTCGTCGCCGGGCATCTCGGCGTCGACGTCAAGCAGAAGCAGGAGTTGCTGGAGACGCTCGACGTCGCCGAGCGGCTGGAAAAGGTCTATGGCCTGATGCAGGGCGAGATGAGCGTCCTGCAGGTCGAGCGCAAGATCAAGACCCGGGTCAAGAGCCAGATGGAGCGGACCCAGCGCGAATACTACCTCAACGAGCAGATGAAGGCGATCCAGAAGGAGCTGGGCGAGGGCGAGGATGGCCAGTCCGAGGTCGCCGAGCTGGAGGCGCGCATCGAGAAGACCAAGCTCTCGAAGGAGGCGCGCGACAAGGCGCTGGCCGAGCTGAAGAAGCTCAAGAACATGTCGCCGATGTCGGCCGAGGCCACGGTGGTGCGCAACTATCTCGACTGGATGCTGTCGATCCCCTGGGGCACGAAGAGCCGCGTCCGCAAGGACCTCGGCCACGCCCAGAAGGTGCTCGACGACGACCATTACAGCCTCGAGAAGGTCAAGGAGCGCATCGTCGAGTATCTCGCCGTGCAGTCCCGCTCGGCCAAGCTGAAGGGGCCGATCCTGTGCCTCGTCGGCCCCCCGGGCGTGGGCAAGACCTCGCTCGGCCGGTCGGTGGCCAAGGCGACGGGGCGCGAGTTCATCCGCATCTCGCTTGGCGGCGTCCGCGACGAGGCCGAGATCCGCGGCCACCGGCGCACCTATATCGGCTCGATGCCGGGCAAGATCATCCAGGCGATGAAAAAGGCCAGGACCACCAACCCCCTCATCCTGCTCGATGAAATCGACAAGATGGGGCAGGACTTCCGCGGCGATCCGGCCTCGGCGATGCTCGAGGTGCTCGACCCCGAGCAGAACGCCACCTTCGCCGATCACTATCTGGAGGTCGAATACGACCTCTCGAACGTGATGTTCCTGACCACGGCCAACAGCTACAACATGCCCGGGCCGCTCCTCGACCGGATGGAGGTGATCCCGCTCTCGGGCTACACCGAGGACGAGAAGGCCGAGATCGCGCGCCGCCACCTGATGCCCAAGCAGCTCAAGAACCACGGGCTGAAACCGTCCGAGCTGGCCATCGACGATGCCGCCCTGCAGGAGGTCATCCGCACCTATACCCGCGAGGCCGGAGTGCGGAACCTGGAACGCGAGCTTGCCAAGATCGCGCGCAAGGCGGTCACAAGGATCGTCCGGGGCGAGGAAAAGCGGGTCGAGGTCACCCCCGACCGGCTGGAGGATTTCCTCGGGGTCAAGCGCTTCCGCTATGGCCTTGCGGAAAAGGAGGACGCCATCGGCGTGGTCACCGGGCTCGCCTATACCTCGGTCGGGGGCGATCTCCTGTCCATCGAGGCGCTGCGGCTGCCCGGCAAGGGCAAGATGAAGACCACCGGCAAGCTCGGCGACGTCATGAAGGAGTCGATCGACGCCGCCAGCTCCTTCGTGCGCTCGATCTCGCCCGAGATCGGGGTGAAGCCGCCGCGCTTCGACACGATGGACATCCACGTCCACGTCCCCGAGGGCGCGACGCCCAAGGACGGGCCGAGCGCCGGCATCGCCATGGTCACGGCCATCGTCTCGGTGCTGACCGGCATCCCGGTGCGCAAGGACATCGCCATGACCGGCGAGGTGACGCTGCGCGGCAATGTGCTGGCCATCGGGGGCCTGAAGGAAAAGCTGCTGGCGGCGCTGCGCGGCGGGGTCCGCACCGTGCTGATCCCCGAGGAGAACGAGAAGGACCTGCGCGACATCCCCGACAACGTGAAGGAGGGGTTGCAGATCATCCCCGTCGCCCATGTCCGCGACGTGCTGGCCCAGGCGCTGGTGCGCGCGCCCGAGCCGGTGGAGTGGGACGAGGCCGCCGAGGAGGCCGCCGCCCGCCAGCGCGCCGCCGGCAACGAGGCGCCGAGCCTCGCCAAGCACTGACCCCGCGCCCATCGGGCCCCGAGTCGCGACGCGGAGCCGGAAACGGCTCCGCGTTCGCATGTCAGCCGGGGCCTCCGCTGTTCCGGCAACACTGCGGCCCGGGCCGGCGCAGTGTCGGGGGCGCGGAAACACTGCCCCGAAATGACCAAGGTTGGGGCGCGAGCCTGCCCGAAAGCGGGGGCATCAAGACAGGGTAGCTGCATGGCTTCCCTCGGCGTCGCGGAAACAGCCCCCACCCAGACCGCGGCGCCGAGGTCCTTGCCCCCCTTGGCTTTCCCCCCTCCAGGGCCTAAGCCCACCGGGGCGATCGAAGGGGGGACACATGCGCGATTTCCACACACCGGGACGGTCCGAGGTGCTTGCCACCGGCGGCATGGTGGCCACATCGCACCCCCTCGCGGCCGAGGCGGGCGTGGCGATGCTGCGGGCGGGGGGCACCGCGGCGGATGCGGCCATCGCCGCCGCCGCCATGCTGCATGTCTGCGAGCCGCAGATGTGCGGGCTCGGCGGCGACTGCTTCGCGCTGGTCAAGCCGGCGGGCGGCGAGGCGGTCCATGCGCTGAACGGCTCGGGCCGCGCGCCCGCGGCGCTCTCGGCGGCGCTGCTGCGCGAGCGGGGGCATGCGCATGTGCCGGTGCACTCGCCCCATGCCGTCACCCTTCCGGGCGCGGTGGATGGCCTCTGCCGGCTGGCCGAGGCGCATGGCCGGCTCGGCCTCGACACCGTGCTCGCGCCCGCGATCCGCGCCGCCGAGGAGGGGGTGCCGGTGGCCCCCCGCGTCGCGCTCGACTGGGCGGGCGACAGCGAGACGCTCAGCGGCGCGGCGCGGCGCTTCTTCCTGCGCGACGACACGGCGCTGCGCATGGGCGACATCTTCCGCGCCCCGGGACAGGCCGAGGTGCTGCGCCGCATCGCCCGCGAGGGCCGCGACGGCTTCTATGCCGGCGAGGTGGCCGAGGACATGGTCGCGAGCCTGCGCGCGCTGGGCGGGCTGCACACGGCCGAGGATTTCGCCGCGGTCGAGGGCCAGTGGGGCGAGCCGATCGCGGGGCGCTATCACGGCGCGGACCTGCTGGAGCATCCGCCCAACGGCCAGGGCGCGACGGCGATCCTGATCCTGAACATCCTCGGCCATTTCGACATCGCCGGGATGGACCCCTTCGGCCCTGCGCGCGCGCATCTCGAGGTCGAGGCGACGAAGCTCGCCTATGACGCCCGCGACCGGTTTCTGGGCGATCCGGACAGCACCGCCCGGCTCGACCACATGCTCGCACCCGAGACCGCCGCGCGGCTCGCGGCGCTGATCCGCCCCGACCGGGCGCTGCCGGACCCGGCGGCGGCGACGGAGGCCGTGCACCGCGACACCGTGCTGGTGACGGCGGTAGACCGCGACGGCATGGCGGTGTCGCTGATCCACTCCATCTTTCACGGCTTCGGCTCGGGCCTCGCCTCGGACCGCTTCGGCATTCTGTTCCACAACCGCGGCGCGGGCTTCAGCCTGCAGCCCGGGCACCCCAACGAGCTGGGCCCGGGCAAGCGGCCGATGCACACCATCATCCCCGCCATGCTGCGCGAGGGCGGCCGCATCGGCCTCGTCTTCGGCGTCATGGGGGGGCAGTATCAGGCGACGGGGCATGCGCGGGTGGTGTCGTCGCTGCTCGACCATCGCATGGGCCTTCAGGCCACGCTGGACGCGCCGCGGCTCTTTCCCACGCCGGACGGGCTGGAGGTCGAGCGCGGCATCGCCCCCGCCGTGGTCGAGGCGCTGGCCGCCCTCGGCCATCGGCCGGTGCCGCGGCCCGAGCCGCTGGGCGGCGCCCAGGCCATCCGCATCGACCACGCCCGCGGGGTGCTGATCGGCGCCTCGGACCCGCGCAAGGACGGCTGCGCCCTCGGCCTCTGAGGCCGCGCGCCCCGGGGGCGCGAGCGATGACGGGGCAGGGGGCCTCAGCTCCCTGCCGGCACCACCAGCCCGACGATGGGGCCCAGCCGGCGGCCGCTGTCGGCGCGTCCCAGCTCCGGGGCATAGAGCCTTGAGACGTTGCCGTCGAAATAGAGCGCCTGCGGCACCCCCAGCCCGTCGCGAAAAGCGCGGGCGAACTCTTGAAAGGTCACCGGCCCGTCCGAGATCAGGAAATGCGCGGTGCGTCCGTCGGGGCTGATCCCCACCCCGTTGCGCACGAAGCGCGAGGTCGCGTCGGGCAGGAACCGCGGGTGCAGCGCGCCGTCGATCACCAGCATCGGCCCCGACTGGCTGGCGGCGCGGCAGTCGGGCGGGGCGGCGGCGAAGGCGCGGGTCTCGATCACCGCAAAGCCGTCCGCCAGCACGCAGAAGACGCCGTTCGGCAGCATGCCGAAGTTGCCCGGCCCGGCCGAGGTCACCAGCCGCCCCTCCGCGCCGCCCTCGCCCAGGAACAGGCCCACCGGCGCGCGGTCGGGGTGATACATCCCGGCGTTCATGGCAAAGACCAGCCGCTCGCCCTGCGCCGCCAGCGCCCGCGCCAGCCGCGCAAACCCGCCCCAGACCTCGCCCTGCGGGTCGCGCAGCCACAGCCGGACGTCCGCGCCGGCCGCGACGCTGCAGAGCATGTGGCCCCGGCCCTCGAAGCTCATCGGCGCGCAGGGCGCCGCCGCCACCGCCGACGCCCCCACCGCCGACGCCCACAGCGACAGCGTCAGTCCCGCCGCGAGCCTGCGCATCTCAGCCCGTCCGCAGGGGCGGCGCCGGCGGCTCGCCCTCCCCGTCACGGGCGTCGGTGGGCCTGGTGTGGGGGGAATGGGCGTCGCCCTCGTCCTGCGCGCGGGCGTCATCGTCCTCCGCGCCGGCCACGTCGCGCCGGACCCGGGCCTCGGCCAGCATGCGCCGGGTGGCGTCCATCCGGTCGAAGGTCTCGTCGGCGCGGAACCGCAGCTCGGGCGTGAACTTGAGCGCCAGCGCGCGCCCGGTGAGGCGGCGCAGCTCGCCCCGGTGCCGCTCCAGCGCCTCCAGCGCCGCCTCGACCCCGCTGCCGCCCAGCGGCATGACATAGACGGTGGCGACCTTCAGGTCGGGCGAGGTGCGGACCTCGCCCACCGTGATGGACATCCGCGTCAGCGCCTCGTCGTGGAGGTCGCCGCGCGCCAGCACCTCGGACAGCCGCCGGCGGATCAGCTCGCCGACGCGGAGCTGGCGCTGCGAGGGGCCGCGGCCCCCGGGAGATCGATCGCGTGTCATCCCGGCGCACATAGGGCTTCGCGCCCGGCATCGCAACCGGGGGCGCCAGGGGGCGGGGCAGGGGCCAGTCCGGGGGGGCAGTCCGGGCGGGGCAGTCCGGGGAGGGCGAGCCGAGGGGGGACGTGTGCGGAGCAGTCCGCCGGTCCCGTCCGTGGGGTGGCCTTCCGGCGGGCGAGCGTCACGGCGGGCTTTGCCAAACCGCTCCGGGCCCGCTACACCGCGCCGACGCTCCACCCGCAGGAGACCGCCATGCCCCACCCGACCCGGCCCGACCCCGGCCAGCCGCACCCGGACACGCCCGTCCCCGTCGCCATCGCCGGGGCGTCCGGCCGGATGGGCCGCGCGCTGACGGCCCTGCTGGAGGGCCATCCCCGCCTGCGCCTCGCCGCCTGCCTGGAGCGGCCGGGCCACCCCTGGCTGGCCGATCCCGCCGCGGCGCCGGGCGTGCCGGTCACCGACGATCCGGCCGCGGCGCTGGCGGGGGTGCGTGCGGTGGTGGACTTCACCGCGCCGGCCGCCTCCATCGCCATCGCCGCCGCCGCGGCGCGGTGCGGGGCGGTGCATGTGATCGGCACCACGGGCTTTTCCGAGGCCGAGCTCGCCGAGCTGCGCGCCGCGGGGCAGGGCGCCGTGACCATCCGCGCCGGCAACATGAGCCTCGGCGTCAACCTGCTGGTGCAGCTTGCCCGCCGGGTCGCGGCCGCGCTGGGCCCCGAGTTCGACGTCGAGATCCTCGAGGCGCATCACCGCGCCAAGGTCGATGCCCCCTCGGGCACCGCGCTGATGCTGGGCGAGGCGGTGGCCGAGGGCCGCGGCCTCGCGCTGCGGGACCATGCGGTGTTCGCCCGCGAGGGCCTGACCGGGGCCCGCCCCGAAGGCGCCATCGGCTTTGCCGCGCTGCGCGGGGGCGACATCGTCGGCGAGCATGACGTGCTGTTCGCCGGCCCCGGCGAGCGGGTCGTGCTGCGCCATGTCGCCACCGACCGGACGATCTTTGCCCGCGGCGCGCTGAAGGCCGCCGAGTGGGGGCTCGGCCGCGCGCCGGGGCAGTACTCCATGGCCGACGTCCTCGGGGCTTGACGCCCCCGGGGCGCGATCCATCTTGCGGAGCGGGCCGGCGTCGAGCCGGCGGTCTGTCGCGGTGCCGGTCACCTCCTGGTCATCCGGGCGTGGCAGACAGGAGCAACCACCACGTCCGGAGACGATTCGCATGAAGACGACCGCTTTCGCCGTCGGCCTCGGCGCCCCGCTCGCCATGGCCCTCGCCCTCGCCGCCGCCCCCGCCGCGGCCTCCGAGTTCCGGCTGGTCACGGACCGCAGCGAGTTCGTGCAGCTGATCCAGGGGCGCGAGCTGACCCGCTTCGGCATCCGGCTGCGCGTCAGCCCGGAGGGCGACATCGCCGGCCGCGGCTTCGGCCACCAGGTGTGGGGCGCCTGGCAGTGGCAGGGCCCCTATTTCTGCCGCGACCTCGGCTATGGCTCGACCGATCTGGGCCACAACTGTCAGGTCGTGGCGGTGCGCGGCGACACGGTGCGGTTCGTCGCCGACCAGGGCCAGGGCGACCACGCCGACTTCCGCCTGCGCTGACGGGGGCGGGCTGCCGGGGGGCGGGCTGACGGGGGCTGGCGGCGGTGCGCGCGGCCTCGAGACCGGCGCGTTCCTTGGCAGCGTGGCAGGGGGGCTGTCTGCCCCCCGTCTCCCTTCGGGAGACCCCCCCGAGGATATTTGAGGAAAGATGAAGGGAGCGTGGGGGCCGGTCGGCTGGGACCGGCGATCCGTGCGCACGGTGTCTGGCCGGGTGCGGCAGCGCGGCTGCGACGCCTCCTGCGGGGCATGCGGTGGTACCCCGAGCGGGGGCTTGCGGGAGGGGGGTGGCGACCCCTGTCCCCAAGGGCCTTGGCCCGGGCGGGATGCCGGGAGGCGCCGCAGCAGATTGGAGGGACGGCGTCGCGGTCGCGGCAGGGGGCGTGGCGCGAGGGGGCGGCGGGCTCAGAAGTCGATGGCGATGCCCTTGCGCTCCCAGTCGCCGAAGCGGACCGGGTCGGGGCCGTCACGCCCGCCGAGCTCGGGCGGAAGGGTGCGGGAGGCGGCGGCGCGGCGGCGCTCTTCGGCCTCGGCGAGGGCGCGCAAGGCCGCGGGCGGCAGGTCGACGGCGGCGCGCTCTGTCGTCGCGGGACCAGTCGTCGCGGGCTCGGCCGTTGCGGGTCGGGGCGTCGCCGGTGCGCCTGTCGGATCGGGCATGGCGGGTCTCCTTGTCTGGGCCTCGCGGGTGATATACGGCCCCGGGCGTGACGATCAAGCGCGACAGCGAGGGGCGGGAGCCCGCCTCGGACGGACGGGCGGCGCGCCGGGCGGCGGCGGCGCTGCTGGCCGGCGTGCTGGAGCGGGGGCAGCCGCTCTCGGCCCTGACCGGGCCGGACACGCTTGCCGAGGCTGCTGCCGAGACGGGGACGCAGGCGGGCGCCGGGGGGCGCCGGGGGTCGGATCGGGCGCTGGCCGGGCTCGGCGGGTCGGGGCGGGCGCAGGCGCAGCGCCTTGCGCTGGCCACGCTGCGACATCTTGCGGCGGCCGATGCCACCCTCGCCCCCTTTCTGCAACGCGAGCCGCCGCCGGCCGTGCGCCAGGCGTTGCGCCTTGCGGTGGTGGAGCATTTCGTCGCCGGTGCGCCGGCGCATGCGGTCGTCAACGACGCGGTGGCGCTGATGCGGGCGGGGCGGGGCACGCAGCGCCTTGCCGGCCTCGTCAATGCCGTGCTGCGCCGGGCGCTGGCGCAACCGGCCGAGGCCTGGGCGGCGCGGCCGCCGCAACGGCTGCCCGAGGCGCTGCGCGGGCGGCTGGTCGCGGCCTGGGGGGCGGCGGCGGTGGCGGCGATGGAGGCGGCGCATGCCCGGGGCGCGCCGCTGGACCTCACCCCCCGGCGGGCGGAGGAGCCCGGGGCGCTGGCGCAGGCGCTGGGCGCCGAACTCCTGCCCACCGGGAGCCTGCGGCTGGCGGCCGGCGGACAGGTCAGCGCGTTGCCCGGGTATGCCGAGGGGGCGTTCTGGGTGCAGGATGCTGCCGCCGCGCTGCCGGTGCGGATGCTGGCGCCGCGGCCGGGCGAGCGGGTGCTCGACCTCTGCGCCGCGCCGGGGGGCAAGACGTTGCAGCTGGCGGCCGCGGGGGCGCGGGTGACGGCGCTCGATGTCTCGGAGGCGCGGCTGGACCGGCTGCGCGCGAACCTCGCCCGCACCGGGCTCGCGGCCGAGGTGGTGACGGCCGATGCGCTGCGCTGGGAGCCGCCCGCGCCGTTCGATGCGATCCTGCTCGATGCGCCCTGCACCGCCACCGGCACGATCCGCCGCCACCCCGACCTGCCGCATCTGCGCGGGCTCGAGGCGCTCGGGACGCTGGTGCCGTTGCAGGCGGCGCTGATCGACCGGGCGCTGGGCTGGCTCGCGCCCGGCGGGCGGCTGGTGCATGCCGTGTGCTCGCTCCTGCCCGAGGAGGGCGAGGCGCAGCGCGATGCGGCGCTGGCGCGGCATCCGGGGCTCGCGGTGCTGCCGGCCGATGTGCCCGGGGCGGAGGCTGTGTGGCAGAGCGCCGGTGGCGGGCTGCGGCTGCGGCCCGACCACTGGGCCGGGCGGGGCGGCCTCGACGGGTTCTTCATGGTGTGCCTCGGGCGCCGCAGCGGCTGAGCCGGCGCTGTCGCGTGGCCTGACAGGGGCACGGGCCGCGGCTATGCTGTGCGGCCGCGGCGGGATTGGCCGCGAGGTGGCCGGGCGAGGGTGAAGGAGCGGGCGTGGGGCTCTGGCGGGCGTGGATCGCGGGGCGCGAGGGACGGCGCAACCGGCGTGCGGCGCGGGCTGCGGCGCGGGCGCTGCTGTCGGGCGGGCCTGCGCCCCGGCGTCCGGGCGGCCTGGCGCTGGAGCTCTCGCCGACCTGGGTGGGCGACCCGGGGCGGGGGCGGGCGCTGCTGGCCGGGCGGCTGCGGCTGGCGGGCGAGGCGGCCGCGCTGGAGGGGGCGGCCGACCCCTGGGCGCTGCGACTGACCTCGGCCGGGGCGGTGCGGGCGCTGCACGGGCACGGCTGGCTCGACGATCTGGCGGCGGCGGGCGGGCGGGCGGCGCGGGGGACGGCGCAGGCCTGGGTGGCGGGCTGGCTGGAGCGGCATGGCGAGGGGCGGGGGCTGGGCCGTGGCCCGGCCTGGGCGCCGGCGGCGACCGGGCGGCGGCTGCGCGCCTGGCTCGAGCATGCGCCCTGGCTGCTGGCGGGGCCGGGGCGGGCGATGGCGCCGCGGCTGGGGGCCTCGGCGGCGGTGCAGGCGGGGTTTCTGGCGCGGCGCTGGGCGGCGGCGCCGCCGGGGCCCGAACGGTTCGAGGCGCTGGCCGGCCTCGTCCTCGCCGCGCTGGCGGTGGAGGGGGCGCAGGCGCATCTGCCCGAGGCGCTGGCGGCGCTGGAGACGAGTTGCGACGGGCTGGTCGATGCCGAGGGGGCGCTGGCCGGCCGCAACCCCGAGGAACTGCTCGAGGTCTTTCTCTGTCTGACCGGTGCGGCGGCGGCCCTGCGCGCGGCCCGGCGCGAGCCGCAGCCGGCGCATGCCGCGGCGATCGCGCGCATCGCGCCCACGCTGAAGGCGCTGCGCCATGCCGACGGCGGGCTCGCGCGGTTCCACGGCGGCGGGGCGGGGCCGACCGGCGCGCTCGACCTCGCGCTGGCCGAGGCCGGCGTGCGGGCGCGCCCGCGCCCGGGGCGGCCGATGGGCTTCGTGCGGCTGGCGGCGCGGCGCACCACCGTCCTCGTCGATGCCGCCGCCCCGCCCGAGGGGCCGCTGGGGCATGCCTCGACCCTCGCCTTCGAGCTGACCTCGGGGCGGCGGCCGCTGATCGTGAGCGCGGGGTCGGGGGCGGGCTTCGGCGCGGGCTGGCGGCGCCACGGGCGCGGGACGGCGGCACATGCCACGCTCGAGCTGGAGGGGGCGTCGTCGTCGCGGCTGGGCCGCGGCGCGCGCCTCGCCGCGCCCGAAACCGAAGAGCCAGGCCTTCAGGAGCGGCCCGCGCAGGTGACGCTCGCGCGCGAGGGCGAGGGGCATGCGGCGGGCGTCCTGCTCAGCCACGACGGCTGGGCGGCCAGCCACGGCCTCGTGCACATGCGCCGCCTCGGGCTCAGCGCCGACGGGCGCATGCTGATGGGCGAGGATGCGCTCATCGCCACCACCCCGGCAGAGCGGCGGCGCTTTGCCGCGGTGGCCGGGCGCGGCGGGCTGCCCGGCATCGGCTTTGCCGTGCGCTTTCCGCTCCATCCGGATGTCGAGGTCGCGCTCGACGGCGGCGGGCGCGAGGTGGCGATGCGGCTGCGCTCGGGCGAGCTGTGGCGGCTGCGCCCCGAAGGGGTGTTGCCGATGCTGGAGCCGGCGGTGTATTTCGACCCCGCCCGGGACGCGCCGCGGCCGACCCGCGCGATCGTTCTGGCGGGCCGCGCGACCGCGCCGGTGCACGAGATCGGCTGGACCTTGGCCAAGGCAGAGGATACCCCCGTCGGGCTGCGCGACGTCGCGCTGGACGAGGAGGTGCCGGCCTGACCGGCTCCGCCGCGCCTGCACCAGAGGGCCGCCACCAGAGGGAAGAGACCGCCCATGCAACATCCCGCCCCCATCCGCCGCGCGCTGATCTCGGTGTCCGACAAGACCGGCCTCGCGCCCCTGGCCGAGGCGCTGGCCGCGCGCGGGGTCGAGGTGCTCTCGACCGGCGGCACGGCCGGCATGCTGCGCGCCGCGGGCCTCGCCGTGCGCGAGGTGGCCGAGGTCACGGGCTTTCCCGAGATGCTCGACGGCCGGGTCAAGACCCTGCACCCGCGCATCCACGGCGGCCTTCTCGGCCGGCGCGACGACCCCACCCATGTCGCCGCGATGGAGGCGCATGGCATCCCCGGCATCGACCTCCTCGTGGTCAACCTCTATCCCTTCGAGGCAACGGTGGCCGAGGGCGCCGGCTATGCCGACTGCGTCGAGATGATCGACATCGGCGGCCCGGCGATGATCCGCGCCGCGGCCAAGAACCACGCCGATGTCACCGTCCTGTCCGACCCGGCCGACTATCCGGCGTTTCTTGAGGAGATCGAGGCGCAGGGCGGCGCCACCACCCGCGCCTTTCGCCGCCGCATGGCGCTGGCGGCCTTCGGGCGCACGGCGGCCTATGACGCGGCGGTGTCCAACTGGCTCGCCGCCGCGCTGGACGAGCCCGCGCCGCCCGTGCGCGCCTTTGCCGGCCGCCTCGCCCAGGGCCTGCGCTATGGCGAGAACCCGCACCAGCGCGCGGCCTTCTACACCGGCGGCCCGGCCCGCCCCGGCGTCGCCACCGCCCGCCAGGTGCAGGGCAAGGCGCTGAGCTACAACAACATCAACGACACCGACGCGGCCTTCGAGCTCGCCTCGGAGTTCGCCGCCGATGCCGGCCACGCCGGCGGCGCCGTCTGCGTCATCGTCAAGCACGCCAACCCCTGCGGCGTGGCCAGAGGCGACAGCGTGCTCGACGCCTACAGCCGCGCCTTCGACTGCGACCGCACCTCGGCCTATGGCGGCATCGTCGCGCTGAACCGCCCCCTCGACGGCGAGACCGCCGCGGCGATCTGCGAGATCTTCACCGAGGTCGTCATCGCCCCGGGCGCCGACGCCGAGGCGCTGGAGCTCTTCGCCGCCCGCCCGAACCTGCGGCTCCTGCTGACCGAGGGGCTCGCCGACCCCACCGCGCCCGGGCTCTCGGTGCGGCAGGTCGCGGGCGGGCTCCTGGTGCAGGACCGCGACGCGGGGCTCCTCGACGAGGCCGCCCTGCGCGTGGTGACGAAACGCGCCCCCACCCCGGCCGAGCGCGCCGACCTCCTCTTTGCCTGGAAGGTCGCCAAGCACGTGAAATCCAACGCCATCGTCTATGCCCGCGGCGGCGCCACCGTGGGCATCGGCGCCGGCCAGATGAGCCGGGTGGACAGTACCCGCATCGCCGCCCGCAAGGCCGCCGACATGGCCGAGGCGCTGGGCCTGGACACGGCCCCCACCGAGGGCTCGGTCGTGGCCTCGGACGCCTTCTTTCCCTTCCCCGACGGGCTGATCGCCGCGGCCGAGGCCGGTGCCACGGCGGTGATCCAGCCCGGCGGATCGCTCCGCGACGCCGCCGTCATCGAGGCCGCCGACGCCCGCGGCCTTGCGATGCTCTTCACCGGCCAGCGGCATTTCCGGCACTGACGGGCATGCGCACGGCGGGTCTCACGGCGGCGGCGGTGTTCGCGCTCGACCAGGCCAGCAAGGTCTGGGTGGTGCAGGTGCTGAACCTGCGCGAGCGGCTGGCCATCGACGTCCTCCCCCCGTTCCTCAACCTGCGGATGGCCTGGAACACCGGCGTCAACTTCGGCCTCTTCTCGGGAGGCTCCGAGGTCATGCGCTGGGGGCTGATCGCGCTCGCGCTCGCCATCGCCGCGGCGGTCTGGATCTGGGTCGGGCGGATGCGGGCGGGCCTGACGGTGCAACTCCCGGCCGGGCTGCTGATCGGCGGCGCGCTGGGCAATGCCGTGGACCGCGCGGTCTACGGCGCGGTGGCCGATTTCGTGAACATGTCCTGCTGCGGCTGGCAGAACCCCTGGGCCTTCAACATCGCCGACGTGGCCATCTTCGCCGGCGCGATCGGCCTCTTTCTCTTCGTGGGCGACCGGCCCCGGGGGGATGCGGGCGCCGACGGCAACCCCGGCAACGGCCCGGGGGACAAGACCCCGTGACGGCGGCGCCCGCATGCGCTAGACCGTGGGCGAACGAGGCAGGAGGCAGGCGGATGCAGTCAGCCCGGCACAGCGGCACCCCGAGGCGTCCGGCCGCGCAGGAGCGGGCGCAGCCCGCGCGCGGCGGCGGGCTCGACCCGCAGCTGCGCGGCGGCGGGCTGCGGCGTGGCGCGGCGGCCCTGGGGCTCGCGGCGCTGCTGGCGGGCTGCTCGCCGGGCGGCTCCGGCGGCGACGCGCCCCGGCTGATGAACCTCGACCGTGTCGGCAGCGGGCCCGACGAATTCGCCATCGTGCCCACCCGCCCGCTGGAAATGCCCGCGAGCTTCGCCGAACTGCCCCCGCCCGCTCCCGCCGGCCGCAACCGCGCCGATCCCGAGCCGCGCGCCGAGGCGGTGGCCGCGCTGGGCGGCAACCCTGCGCTTCTCGGTGCGGCGGCGGTGCCGGCGGCGGATGCGGGGCTGGTGGCCCGTGCCGGCCGCTTCGGCGTCGAGACCGGCATCCGCGACCGCCTCGCCGCCGAGGATCTGGAGTTCCGTCGCCGCAACCAGGGCCGTTTCCTCGAACGGCTGTTCAACGTGAACGTCTATTTCCGCGCCTACGCTCCCATGGCCCTCGACCGCCACGCCGAGCTCGAGCGATGGCGCGCCGCCGGCGTGCGCACCCCCGCCGCCCCCCCCGACACCCGCCGGGACTGACGCTCCCGCCGCCAAACGCCGCCTGCCCGTTCATCTTTCCTCAAATATCCTCGGGGGGAGCTCCCGAAGGGAGCGGGGGGCGGAAAGCCCTCCTCCGCCGCCGGACACCCGCGGCTCCCACCCCCGCACCCGGTCGCGCCCCCCTCACAAGCCCGTTTCGCGGGTTGATCTGCGGGGGCGGTGCGGTATCTGCCCTGACACCGGACAGTACGCCCGGACAGCCACGACCACGGGGGGATAGCATGATGCACATCGGCAGGCGCGCACTGGGCCTCGGCGCGGCGGCGCTCATCGGGGCGGCGGCGACCGGCTGGGCCGCGGTGGCCGATCCCGTCACCGCCTTCACCCTCGACAACGGGCTCGAGGTGGTGGTGATCGAGGATCACCGCGCCCCGGCCGTCGTGCACATGCTGTGGTACCGGGTGGGCGCCGCCGACGAGCCGCCCGGCCTCTCCGGTATCGCCCATTTCCTCGAACACCTGATGTTCAAGGGCACCGACAGCCGCGCCCCGGGCGAGTTCTCGGCCGTGGTCGAAAGCGTGGGCGGGCGCGACAACGCCTTCACCAGCTGGGACTTCACCGCCTATCACCAGCGCGTCTCGGCCGAGTATCTCGGCCTGATGATGGCGATGGAGGCCGACCGCATGGCCAACCTCGCCTTCACCGAGGCCGAGTGGCTGCCCGAGCGCGACGTCATCCTCGAAGAGCGGGGCGAGGTCGTCGAAAGCCGCCCCGGCGGCCTCTTCAACGAGCAGATGCGCGCGGCCCTCTTTCAGAACCATCCCTATGGCGTCCCGATCATCGGCTGGCGCCACGAGATGGAGGGGCTGACCGGCGCGCATGCCATGGAGCTCTACGCCGCCCATTACGGCCCCAACAACGCCGTCCTCATCGTCGCCGGCGACGTCACGCCCGAACAGGTCCGCGCGCTAGCCGAGGAGCACTATGGCCCCATCCCCCCCAACCCCGCCATCGCCCCGCGCATCCGCCCGCAGGAGCCGCCGCACCTGGCCGGGCGCCGGCTCGAGATGACCGACCCCCGCGTCGCGCAACCTTATGTGATGCGCCAGTACCTCGCCCCGGCCCGGCGCTCGGGCGATCAGTCCGAGGCGGCCGCGCTGACCGTGCTGGCCGAGCTTCTGGGCGGCAGCTCCACCACCTCCGTCCTCGCCCGCGCGCTGACCTTCGGCGAGGGGGCGCCGGCGCTCTCGGCCTCGGCCTGGTATTCGCCCGTCGCGCTCGACGACACCACCTTCACCCTCGCCGTGGTCCCGGCCGAGGGCGTGAGCCTGGCCGAGGCCGAGGCCGCCATGGATGCCGCCGTCGCCCGCTTCATGGAGGAGGGCGTCGATGCCGCGCAGTTCGAGCGCGTGCAGACCCGCATCCGCGCCGCCGAGATCTTCGGCCGCGACAGCCTCCAGGCGCGGGCGCGCAGCATGGGCATGGCCCTGACCAGCGGGCTCACGGTCGAGGATGTCGAGGGCTGGACCGCCGCGCTGATGGCGGTCACCCCCGACGAGGTGATGGCCGCCGCCGAGGCGGTCTTCGACCGGCGCCGGTCGGTGACAGGCTGGCTGAAGGGTCCCGAAGATGCCGCGCCGGCCGCCGGCCCGCGCGGTGTCGAACCGCCCGTGACCGAAGTCTCGCAGTGAGGAGCCCGCCCATGCCCCGTCCCGCCCCCTCC
>Ga0213835_101047_pt1 | contig 19510 bp, 19 predicted proteins | sample SWPATP01_FD_160576 | JGI IMG/M metagenome (GOLD analysis project Ga0213835, IMG submission 160576) | Coastal seawater microbial communities from Marineland, Florida, United States - SWPA TP0 #1 | ecosystem: Environmental > Aquatic > Marine > Coastal | place: USA: Florida | collected 2016-08-05 | reverse complement strand
CGACCCCTGGCAGCCTCCGAGCATGTTGGGGGCGACGACGAAGAAGCGGTCGGTGTCGATGGCGAGGCCTGGTCCGACGATGCCGCCCCACCAGCCGGCGGTCGGATGCCCGGGGCCGGGCCGGCCGAGAACGTGGCTGTCTCCGGTCAGCGCGTGCACGATCAGCACCGCGTTCGACTTCTCGTCGTTCAGCTCGCCCCAGGTCTCGTAGGCGATGCGGGTGACCGGAAGGGTCTCGCCCGACTCGAGCGCGAGCGGCCCCAGGGAGGCGAAGTGGCGCTCACCGGGGTCGTCGCCTTCGCGCCATGCGCCGGTGGTCGGGGGAGTTCCGCGCAGGGCGCGACGGTTCGCCTCGGTGATGAACGCCGAGGGAACGGTGTCTTCGCTGGTCTGCCAGTCCATTAACGCCATTCTGGCGCACGCACGGATCGACTCCGTGCGTGCGCCAGCGGCCGGGCGTGACGCGCTAGGCGGCTTTCGCGGCCGCGAAGCCGCGCTCGAGGTCGGCCACGATGTCGTCGAGGTTCTCGAGTCCGACCGAGAGTCGCACGAGGCCGGGCGTGACTCCGGCCGTGAGCTGCTGCTCGCCGGTCAGCTGCGAGTGGGTCGTCGAGGCCGGGTGGATGATAAGGCTGCGAACGTCGCCGATGTTGGCGACGTGGCTGAACAGTTGCACGCTGTCGACGAGGGCGCGCCCGGTATCGACACCGCCCTTCAGCTCGAACGACAGCACCGCGCCGACGCCCTTGGGCGCGTACTTCTGGCCGGCCGCGTGCCAGGCGCTCGACTCGAGGCCGGCGTAGTCGACGTGCGCGACGTCATCGTGCGCCTCAAGCCAGCGCGCGACGGCGAGCGCGTTCTCTACGTGTCGCTCGATGCGCAGGCTCAGGGTTTCGATGCCCTGAATGAGTTGCCAGGCGTTGTCGGGCGAGATCGCCGAGCCGATGTCGCGCAAGAGCTGCACGCGCGCCTTGATGATGTAGGCGATGCCATCGCCGAGCACGCCCGTGTAGCTGGCGCCGTGGTACGAGGGGTCGGGCTCGGTGAGGCCGGGGAATTTGTCGACGTGCTGCGACCACGGGAAGCTACCGCCGTCGACGATGACGCCGCCGAGCACGGTGCCGTGCCCGCCCAAGAACTTCGTCGCCGAGTGCACGACGATGTCGGCCCCGTGCTGCAGGGGCTGAATCAGGTACGGGGTCGCGATGGTGTTGTCGACGATGAGCGGCAGACCCGCCTCGTGCGCGACGCCCGCGACGAGCTCGATGTCGAGGATGTTGACCTTCGGGTTTCCGACCGTCTCGCCGAACAGCAGTTTCGTGTTGGGGCGAATCGCGGCGCGCCACGCCTCGGCGTCGTCCTGGTCTTCGACGAAGGTGACCTCAATGCCGAGCTTCGCGAGCGTGTACTTGAACAGGTTGTAGGTACCGCCGTAGACGGTCGACGACGACACGATGTGGTCGCCCGCGTTGGCGATGTTCAGCACGGCGTAGGTCGTTGCCGACTGGCCCGACGACAGCAGCAGGGCCGCGGTACCGCCCTCGAGCGCGGCGATGCGCTGCTCGACGACGTCTTGGGTGGGGTTCTGGATGCGCGTGTAAATGTTGCCGAATTCGGCCAGCGCGAAGAGGTTCTTGGCGTGCGACGAGTCGTTGAAGGTGTACGCGGTCGTGCGGTACACCGGCGTCGCACGGGCGTTGGTGACCGGGTCGGGCTGCGATCCGGCGTGGATCTGCAGCGTCTCGAAGCGCCAGTCGGCGGTGGGGTTCTCGCTCATGGTGTGGGTCCTTCCCTGTCGCGGTGTGCCCACGCTAGGGGGGCGGGCACCCGCGCGGCAACGGGTGACGACACACGCCGTAACCCGGGCGCTCAGCCTCAGCGTCGCGAGGTCAGCAGCCACCCCACGCGGGGCTCGATGATGGGCCGCGTCAGCCATCGCACCGGCCTGCTCGCCAGTACGACCGTCAGGGCGACGGAGCCGAGCACGAGGCCGACGAACCAGACCCAGCCGGGCGCGCCGACGCCGGTCAGCTCGCTGTGCCGCAGCGCGTACAGCGGGAAAGTGTGCAGCAGGTACACGTACATCGTGTGCGTGCCGATCCAGGTGAACGGGGTGGGTGAGCGTGGCACCAACGCGAGCATGCTGAGTGTCAATAGCACGCCGAGGCCGATCACGAGCAGCCGCACGATGCCCGCCCACCATTCCGTGAGCCCGAGGGCCGAGTACGGGTCGGCGTAGAACAGGATTCGGCCAGCGCCAATCGAGCCGAAGAAGTCGGTGCCGATGATCGCGATGGTGGCAACGGTGCCGAAGGCGAAGGCCCCGACCGCCCGGGTCACGACGAGCCCGGCATCGAAGCGGTCGCGCTCAAGCCAGCGCAGCCGATCGATCACACCTGTGTGCGCGAGCCACCAGCCGAGCGTGAAGAACGGCAGGAGGCCGAACAGCCGCGAGAGCGAGAAGGTCGTGTCGACGCTGTCGACGTAGCCGACCCCGACCGAGAGGAGGATCGTGACGACGATCGGCCAGCGCAGCCGCGCGATGACCGGCAGCACCATGCGGAAGATCGCCAGAGCCAGCAGGAACCAGAGCGTCCACGACGGCGACGCCGGGTCGAAGGTGGTGCCCCCGGTCACCACGAGGCGCACCACCGTCCAGATCGTCTCGATGATGAGGTACGGCACCAAGAGGTCGGTCACGATGCGGCCGAGCTGCTTCTTTCCGGGCTCGGCCCGCGAGAAGTACCCGGCCAGCAGCGCGAACGCCGGCATGTGGAAGGCGTAGATCACGAGGTACGTCGCGTACGACGGCGCGAAGTGACTGTTCAGGGGCTGGATCGCGTGACCGATCACCACCAGCGTGATGGCGACCGCGCGGGCTGTGTCCCAGTACGGGGTGCGGGTCGTCTCAGCCACCGCGCTAGCCTACGAGAATGAGCGACTATGACGTCTCGCCCCGCCGGCACGCACTCGTCACCGGGGCCTCCAGCGGCATTGGAGCGGCCACCGTCCGACACCTCACCGCGGCCGGCTGGCAGGTGACCGGCGTCGCGCGCCGCGCCGACCGACTTCAGGCGCTCGCCGATGAGACGGGATGCTCGGTGCACGTTCTCGACGTGACCGACGCCGCCGCCGTGGCCGGTTTCGGCGAGGTGCTGCGCGCATCCGGTGCTGACGGCGGAATGCCCGTCGATGCCGTCGTGCTGAACGCGGGGCTCGCGATCGGCGTCGACCCGGTCGCCGAGGCGTCTGCCGCCGACTGGGCGCGCATGTTCGACGTCAATGTGCTCGGGGCTCAGCGGGTGATCCGCGCCCTGCTGCCGCTGCTGCGCGACGCGGCGCGGGCTCGCGGCGGTGCCGACATTGTCGCGGTCACCTCGACCGCCGGCCAGCGCGCCTACGAGGGCGGTGCCGGGTACTCGGCCTCAAAGGCGGGCCTGCGCATCATGATGGACGCGTTGCGGCTCGAACTCGCGGGCGAGCCCGTGCGCGTGATGCAGGTGGCCCCTGGCATGGTGCGCACCGACGAGTTCACGCTCAACCGCTACGCCGGTGATGCCGAGCGCACCGCGGCGCTGTACGACGGGGTCGAGAACCCGCTCACGGCCGACGACATTGCGCGCGTGATCGGCGACGCTCTCGCACTGCCCGCGCACATCAACGTCGACGAGCTGACCGTGCGGCCGCTCGCGCAGGCCGCGCAGCACAAGCTCGTGCGCGGTCCGCTCAGCCCGCGCTAGCCGAGCCGTCGTCGCGGGTGGCCGCAGCGCCGGGCTGCTCTGCCGCCTCCGCCACCTCGTCGATGATCGGGTCGCGGAAGGCGAGCTTCGGCACGAACACGAGCAGCACGGCCCCGATGAGTGCCGTTCCGCCGCAGATCGCGAAGACCGTGAGGTAGCCGCCGTACGTACCGGCGGTGGCGACCACGGACTGGGTTCCGACGTAGACGACAACGATCGCGAATATGGCGCTCGCGAACGACCCGCCGATCGTTTTCGTCGTGTTGGTGAGGCCCGCCGCGATGCCCGTCTGCCCGAGCGGAGCAGCGGCGGCCGCGGCGGCGGGGAGTGCCGCGACGAGAGCGCCCGAGCCGAGGCCGGCGATGACCATGTTCATCGCCACCTGCACGACCGTGTAGTGGAAGGGCAAGAAGAGCAGGTACCCGGTGGCGACGAGGCTCGTCGCCACGATCAGCGCGACGCGGGGCGACACGCGACGCGCGGTCGCCGAGAACAGGGCGGCGCCGAGGATCATGCCGATGAGGTACACGCCGATGATGGTCGAGATGTCGCTCGCGCCGAGCCCGAGGCCATAACCCGCCTCGACCGGGGTGCCGGCGAAGGTCGCGAGCGGAGCCTGGGCTCCGAGCACGCTGATGCCGAAGAGGCCGGCCACCAGCTGCACGGGCCACATCTCGGGTCGGCGCAGCACCCGCAGGTCGATCGCCGGGTCGGGGTGCGCGAGCACCCAGCGCGCGAACGGGTAGAGCAGCGCGATGCCGAGCAGAACGACGAGGTACACCCACGCAGCCTCCGGGCCGTTGATGCGCAGGAAGGCAAGGCCGCTCGTGATCGTCATGAGCGCGAGGGTGAGCAGCACGAAGCCCACCGTGTCGAGGCGCCGGCCCCGCACCGGCGTCGACTCGGGCACGCCGAAGAGAATCACGAAGAACGCGATCGTCACGGCGATCGCCGGCACCGAGAGGGTGAGCGGCACGTTGCCGCCGAGGGCGTCGAAGATGCGCCCGCCCCCGAGCGCGCCCACGATGGCCCCGGCCTGCAGAGCGACGACCAAGAGACCGGCCGCCCGCCGCGTTTGCGAGGGGCCGCGCCCGGTCGCCCGCCCGCGGTCGAAGATCAGCGCCACCTCGAGCGGCAGCCAGACGACGTAGAAGCCCTGCAGCGCCCACGCGGCGAGGAAGCTCCAGAAGTCGGCGGCAAAGACGAGCCACCAGCTGGCCCCGGCCGTGACGACCGTCGAGATGAGCAGCACCTTCCTGTGCCCGATCATGTCGCCGAGCTTCGCGAGAATCGGCACGACGAGCGCGCTCAAGAGCAGCTGCGCCGCCTCGAACCAGTTGAACTCGGGGTCATTGATGTCGAGGTACCGCGCGAGGTCAGGAATCAGCGGAATGTAGTAGCCCTGAATGATGCCGCTGACGAACTCGACGAAGAACAGATACCCGACGAGCCCGGCGGTGATCGCGCCCGATTTGCCTGCAAGCCTCGTTGCCATGCTGGCGATGCTAGCCGCAGGGATGCGCGGGGCTCGGTAGCGTAGGCCCGTGCGCGTGCCCGAATTGTTGGCCCCCGAGGGTGGCCTCGGCGCGGGCTGGGCCGAGGCGCTGACCGCGGTCGACGCTGAGCTTGGCGACGCGCTGCACGAGCTTGCTGAGCGCCTCGACGCCGAGACGGCCGCGGGGCGAGCGTGGCTTCCCGCGCCCCAGCGCGTGTTGCGGGCCCTTTCCGCGCCCCTCGACGACGTTCGCGTGCTGATCGTCGGGCAAGACCCGTACCCCACCCGCGGTCATCCCGTCGGCCTCGCGTTTTCGGCCGATCGCTCGGTGCGGCCCCTGCCGCGCAGCCTCGCGAACCTCTATCGCGAGCTTGCCGACGACGTGGGTGTCACCCCTCCCGCGCACCCCGATCTCTCTGACTGGGCCGAGCGAGGCGTGCTGCTGCTCAACCGTGTGCTCACCGTCGAGGAGGGCCGCGCGGGCTCGCACCGGGCGCTGGGCTGGCAGCGCGTGACCGACGCGGTCTTGCGTGCCCTCGTCGCGCGCGGCGGCCCGCTCGTCGCGGTGCTATGGGGGCGCGATGCGGATGCCGTGCGCCCCCTTCTCGGCGACGTTCCGGTGATCGCGAGCGCGCATCCGAGCCCCCTGTCGGCCCGCCGCGGGTTCTTCGGCTCGCGACCGTTCAGCCGGGTGAACGCGGCGCTCGTCGCGCAGGGCGGCGAGGCGCTCGACTGGGACATCCGGTCGTAACGCGCCCGACGTAGGCTGATCCCATGCTCGAGGAGGAATACCAGCAGCGCCGGCGACTGCCGCGGCACCTGCGGCCGGCACCCGAGCCCGAGCCTGAATTCGCCTTCCAGATGCGCGACGCGGTGCCCTCCGACCTGCCCGCCGTGCGGGAGATCTACAACCACTACGTCGCGAACTCCACGGTCACCTTCGACGAGCAGCCGTGGACCCTGAAGTCGCTCAAGCAGAAGTTCGCCCACCTGCACAAGCTCGGCTACCCCTTCCTCGTCGCCGAATCCCCGCGCGGGCAGCTGCTCGGCTTCGCCTACGTGTACCCGTGGAAAGAGAAGGCTGCCTACCGCTACACGGTCGAGAACTCGATCTACCTGGCGCCGGCCGCCACCGGCCGCGGGCTCGGTAAGGCTCTGCTCGGCGAACTGCTCGAGCGGGCCGCCGAGGCCGGGGTGCGTGAGGTGGTCGCCGTGATCGCCGATCAGGGCGCCGAGGGCTCGATTCGTTTGCACGAGTCGTTCGGGTTCACGCAGACCGGCTCGATGGGCCGCGTCGGCTTCAAGTTCGAACGCTGGCTCGGCATCGTGCTCATGCAGAAGTCGCTGTCTCGCCGTCGCCGCCGCTGAGCGGCGTGAGCGCAGCCGCCACGGCGTCGCGCACCTCCTCGGTCGTGTGCGGCTCGCCCCGCCACAGCATTCGCAAGATCAGACCGTCGAGTGCGAGGGCGGCGGTGCGGATGCGCGCCGTGCGATCCGGGGCATCCTCGGGCAGCGCCGTGGCCAGGTCCCGCTCAAGCAGGGTGTACCAACGTTCGGCGTCGTCGCGCAGCGCCGGCCGCCGGGTGGCGAGAAGTAACAGCTCGTAGTGCGCCACCGCGGTCGCCCGCTGATCGATGGCGTACTGGCGTATCGCCGCTACGGCGGCATCGAGATCGAGCGCGTTCACGGGCCCGATAGTCGCGTCGTAGTCGGCGATGCTGCGCCGCAGTACCGAGACAAGCAACTCGTCGATGTCGGCGAAGTAGTACGTGGCGGCCGAGGTCGCGAGCCCCGCCTCGGCGGCCACCGCGCGGTGGGTGAGGGCGGCCGGGCCGTCGCGCTCAATGACACGCAGTGCCGCGTCGAGTAGCGCGTCGCGGCGGGCGCGGCCTTTCGCGGTCAGGCGGGGCGCGTCGGCGGAGCGGACTTCGGCGCCGTCAGCGACTTCGCCTCCGCCACGTCGACCGTCGTCAGTCACACCTTCGGCAGCGCTGCCGGGGCGCTGAGCCCGCTCGCCGTCGCCGCGCCGTGCTCACCCGTCAGCTCGACGAGGGCGACGCCCGCGATGATCAGGGCGATGCCGACGAGCTGGCCGATCGTGAGCGTCTCGCCGAACACCAGCCAGCTGACGCCCGCCACGAGGGCGACGCCCATGCCGGCCCAGATGCCGTAGGCGGTGCCGAGCGGCACGCCTCTCCCGAGCGACAGCGACAGCATCGAAAACGCGGCGATGTAGCCGACGATGACGATGGGAAACGCCCACCAGACCACGCGCTCGCCGCTCGTGAGCTTCAGGAAGCTCGTCGCGATGACCTCGGCGACGATCGCTCCGGCCAAGTAGATGTAGCCCATGACACCCTCTCCTCAATTCTGGAACAAATGTACCAGAATTGAGGTGGTGTGGCAGAGCTGGCCGGTCCCGAGCTACTCGAGAGCGCCGTAGGCCACGCCGCGGAGCTCCTCGGTGAGCAGAATCGCCTCGTCGAAGCCCGCCTGCCCGCCGAGCGAGTTCAGCATCGAAAACCAGGCGTCGTTTGTGATCAGGTTGTAGATGGCCGGCGGCCCGCCGGCGTCGCCGATCAGCCCGCAGGCGAGAGAGCTGTCGTCGCGGTCGTAGACGATGTAGCCCTGAGCGATCAAGTCGTCGATGGTCTGTGCCCGCGTGGCGGCGTTCAGCGGGGCAACACTCAGCAGAATGGTCGACAGGTCGACGCCCTCTTGACCCCAGACGCAACTAATGCCGCCGACGAGCTGCTCGGGCGTCTCGTCGAAGAAGAACTCGTCGCCGTAGACGCTGCCCGGCCCGCCGAGCAGTTGCAGGCTCTGGGCCTCAAGCGCGGCGACGCGCGCTGCGGGCAGAATCTCGGTGCAGTCGCTGGGCATCGTGAACGCGAGCTCGGGTTCGGGCTCCGGCTCGGGCTCAGGCTCGCTCGTCGGTTCGGGCTCAGGTGCCGTCGTCGGCTCGACCGTGGGTTCGGGCTCAGGAGCGGGTTGCTCGGCGCACGCCGTGAGTCCGACCATCAGAAGGCCGACAGCGGCGAGGGCGACGAGGCGGGATGCGCGGCGAAGGCGGAGGGCGGTCACCATGGCGCGAATGTATCAGCGCGAGCAGAACGCAAACGGCGCTGGTCCCCGGTCGCGAGCCCTGAGCATCCCTTTCGTTGCCGAATCGATACCGGGTGGCGCCCGTAGGCTGGCAGGGTGACCGCGCTGCACGAGCTGACCGCCCTCGACCAGTGGCACCTCATGCGCTCGGGCGAGCTCACCCCGGGCGAGCTGGTCGCCCACTACCTCGAGCGCATCGACCGGCTGAATGCTCAGCTGGGGGCCCTGACCGTCGTCGCGGCTGACCGCGCTCGGGAAGCCGCCGAGAAGCTGCCCGACACCGTCAGCACGGCCGCGCCGCTGTGGGGTCTGCCGGTCGCCGACAAAGAGCTCACCGCGCGCGTCGGGCAGCGCACGACGTACGGCTCGCGGCTCTTCGCGGACAACGTGCCGATCGAGTCTGACGAGCTGGCGCGGCACCTCGACGCCGCTGGCGCCATCAGCCTTGGCGCGAGCGCCGCGCCCGAGTTTGGACTGCCCTCGTACACCGAGTCGCGCGTGGCGCCGCCCGCGCGCACTCCGTACGCGCTCGACCGCGGCGCGGGCGGCTCGAGCGGGGGAGCGGCGGCGGCGGTCGCCGGCGGACTCGTGCCCTTCGCCCCCGGCTCCGACGGCGGGGGCAGCATCCGCATCCCCGCGGCCGCGTGCGGCATCGTCGGCCTCAAGCCCTCGCGCGGGCGCGTGCCGGCCAGTAGCGGGCTCGCCTCCCTCGCCGGACTCGTCGTGGCGGGTCCTCTTGCCCGCACGGTCGCCGACGCGGCACTGCTGCTCGACGCGCTGGTGTCGGCGACGCCGTGGCCGTTCGCTACGCGCGCGGCGGGCCCCGAGGACGCGGGGCCGTTCCTCGCCCACGCCGTGCGCGGTGAGGGTCGGTTCCAGGTGGGCGTGTTGACCGACAGCCCCTGGCAGCTCGACTACGAGCTCACGATCGCGCCCGAGGCGCAGCACGCGCTCGATCGGGCGATCGGCCATCTCGACGCCATGGGGCACGGTGTCGATGCGATCGACCTTGGCCCGAGCGACGACTGGGCGGGCTACCCCGAGGCGTTTCGCGCCGTCTGGATGGCCTCGGCCGCGTCCATCCCCGCCGAGACCGACGCCGAACTCGCCCTGCTCGAACCCCTCACCGCGTGGCTCGTCGCCCGAGGACGCGAACTGCCCGCCCGACGGCTTGCGGCCGCGCTCGTCTGGCTGTCGGGCTTCGAGCGGCGACTCATCGAGCGCTTCTCGTCGGTCGACGTGGTCATCACCCCCGCGCTGGCGCTCACCCCGCGCCCCATCGGCTGGTACGACGCCGAGGATGCGGAACACAACTTCGCCCAGCAGGTGCAGTACACGCCGTGGACGAGCATGATCAACGTCGCGGGGCTTCCCGCCATCACGATCCCGATGGGCGTGAGCCGCGAGAGCGACGGCGAGCTCAGCGACCGGCCGGGTATGCCGATGGGCGTGCAACTCATCGGACGTCCAGGAGGCGAAGCGACGCTACTCGCCCTCGCGGCGCAACTCGAGCGGCGCGCGCGGCTTCCGCACACGCCCGTGCTCGAATAGACGGCGAGATCAGCTGTTGTGTCGCCGCGGAGCTTAGCGGGCGCTGAGCTGCGTTCCCGCGTCGAGTGTGAGCGGCTCGGCGTCGCCGCCGAACGCCTCGGTGGCGACCAGTAGCCCGTCGACGATGAGGTGCGCCTCGCTGTACGGGAAGTCGCCCTCGACTTCGAGCGTGTACAGCTGCCCGCCGAGCGCCGAGGTGACCTCGAAGCCAGCCGTGTCGCTCAGGTGCTCGTCGAGGAACGTCGCGGTGGCGTCGTCGATGCGGATGATCGTCGTCGTCGACCCGCTCTCACTGAACGGCAGGATCCAACTGCAACTCACGCGCTCCATCGCGCCCTGCAGAAGCGCCACGAGCACGGCATCGCCGCTGCCCCAGCCGCCGGCCCCGGCCGCCGCGGTGTCGCCGAGGGCGTCGCGCCCTTCGTCGCTCAGCTCGGCGATGAGCTCGGGCGAATAGATCTCGTCGCAGCTCGGCAGGGCCACCGTGCTGGTCGCATTGTCGCCGTCAGTCGCGCCCGCGTCCGTGCTGGGCGAGGGCGACACCGCTGGCGCTTCGGGCGACGACGGCAGCGCGTTCGGGTCGGGCCCCGTGCATCCGGCGGCGACGATGAGCGCCGCCACCGCGAGGGCCGCCGTGCGGGCGATGCGGGTCGAGCGGGCGGTGCGAGCCTCGGTGGCGGGGCGCGCGGGGTGGGTCATGCGGAGTCTCCGGTGGGGATTCTGCTGCCGAACCGTTCCTCGACGGCCGCGGAGAGAGCGTCGCCGAGTCGCGTGTCGGTGGCCGAGCGGTGGGTCGCTCCCCAGGGTGTCAGACCGTCGAAGTAGGTGCCATTCGGAACCCCCAGCTCGGGAGTGTCGACGAGGTGCACGATCGGTGCCGCGCCCGCCTCGACGCTGATCTGCAGCGGCGCGGTGAGCGACTGCAGCAGCCGGGCGCTCGACGACTCGGCGCCAAAGCCGCTGCGTACGTACCCGGGATGCACGGCCACGTTCTCGAGGCCCGTGCGCGCCGCGAGCGCGCGCGCATACAGAATCACGCCGAGCTTGGCGGCGCCGTAGGGCTTCCAGCCGCCGCGGTACGGCCGCCGGTCGAAGTCGAGGTCGTCGATGCGCAGCCCGCCGAGGCGGTTGAGCACGCTCGAAGTGTGCACGATCCGTGCGCGGCTCTCGGTGAGCCGAGGCAGCAACAGCTCAGTCAGCAGAGCGCCCGCGAGCAGGTTGCGCTGCAGGGTGGTCTCGTGCCCGTCGACGGTGAGGGCGCGCTGGGGTACGAGGCCGCCCGCGTTGTTCACGAGCACATCGATGCGGCCGAAGCGGCCGAGCAGTGCCTCGGCGAGCCCGCGCACGTCGTCGAGCCGATCGAAGTCGGCGACGAAGGGCACGGCACCGATCTCGGCGGCGACGTGGGCCGTGCGCTCGGGGTGGCGGCCAGCGACCGCGACCTGCCAGCCGCGTCGGACGAGTTCGCGCGCCGCCTCAGCGCCGATGCCGGCGCTTGCCCCCGTGATGACGGCGGTTCTACTCATCTAGACCACGTCCATGCGCCCCATACTGGCAGTAATCGGCGACCACCGCTTGCTGGGTTTCGACAGGGGGTGGTCAGGAGGGTCTGCCGAGCGCCTCCAGCAGGCGCAACCAGATCTCGCTCGCGGTCGGATACGCGGGTACCGCGTGCCACAGTCGAGCGATCGGCACCTCGCCGACAATCGCGACGGTGGCGGCGTGCAGCAGCTCCGCAACCTCGTCGCCGACCACCGTGAAGCCGACGATGACCTCGCGCTCAGCGTCGACGACGAGCCGGGCCTGACCCTCGGCACCGTCGCGGTGCACCGAGACGCCGGCGACGCGCCCCAGCGGGTAGTCGACGACGCGCGTGCGCAGTCCCACCTCCTCGGCGTCGCGGGCCGTGAGGCCGACGCTCGCGACCTCGGGAGCGCTGAAGCACACCTGAGGTACGGCGTGGTGGTCGGCCGTGGCCACGTGCGTGCCCCAGGGGGCGTCATCGACGACCTGACCGGCTGCCCGTGCCACGATCGCGTCTCCTGCGGCGCGGGCCTGGTACTTGCCCTGGTGGGTGAGCGGCGCGCGCATGGTCGCGTCGCCAGCCGCGTACAGCCAGTCGGTGCCCGTGACGAGCAGCGTGTCGTCGACGGGTAGCGCGTCGCCGGGGCTGAGGTGATCGAGCCCCAGCGAGTCGATCCCGAGCTCCGTGGTGCGCGGGCGTCGGCCGGTGGCGACGAGCACCTCGTCGGCCTCGACGGTGTCACCGCTGCCGAGCGTGATGCGCACCCGACCCGAGTCATCGCGCTCCACCCGCGACGTCTCCGTGTGGGTGAGCACGCGCGCGCCCGATTCCTGCAGCCGCTGGGTGACGGCCTCACCGGCGAACTCTTCGAGGGAGGCGAGAAGGCGACCGCGCGCGATGACGGTCACCGCGCATCCGAGTGCCGTGTAGGCGGTGGCCATCTCGACGCCCACGACGCCGCCCCCGATGATCGCGAGCGAGTCGGGAACCTCCTTCGCGCTCGTGACCTCGCGGCTGGTCCACGGCTGCGCCTCGCGCAGGCCCTCGATCGGCGGGATGCTCGCCCCGCTTCCCGTACACACCGCCACGGCGTGCCGGGCGGTCACCCGCCGCGTCGCGCCCGCGGCGTCGGTGATGACGACGGTGCGGGCGCCGTCGAGCCGGGCGTGCCCGCGCGCAAGGTCGATGCCGGCGCCGTCGACCCAGCGCACCTGGCCGCTGTCGTCCCAGTGGGCCGCGAAGCTGTCGCGGCGCGCGAGCACGGCGGCGACATCGAGGTTGCCCGTCACGGCCTGCGAGGCACCGTCGACGGCTCGGGCGGCGTCGAGAGCGGCCGCCGAGCGCAGCAGCGCCTTCGAGGGCATGCACGCCCAGTACGAGCACTCACCCCCGACCAGCTCGTGCTCGACGAGCAGGGTGCGAAGGCCGCCCTGCACCGTGCGGTCAGCGAGGTTCTCACCCACGGCGCCCGCGCCGATCACGATGACGTCGTATAGCTCGTCGGCGGTCATGCGGTGCTCCGTTCAGCGGCGGGGGTGTGGGGCGAACGCTACCGCCCGACGAACTGCGGAGTCGAGCGGGTCATGAACGCCTCGACCCCGATACGCGCGTCCTCGGTCTGCATGAGGCGCACCAGCTCGCCGGGCAGCCGTTCGGCGGCCACCCGCTCTCCCTCGGTGACCGCGAGCCGCGCGTTGGCGAGGGTCGCCTGCACGGCGAGCGGCGCCTGGGCGGCGATCGTGCCGGCGATGGCGGTGGCACGCTCGAGCTGCTCGCCGGGGTCGACAACCTCCTGCACAATGCCCATCCGGTGGGCCTCGTGCGCGTCGAAGCGGTCGCCCGTGAGCATCCAGCGCATGGCGTTGCCCCAGCCGGCGGCGCCCGCGAAGCGCGTCGTCGCGCCGCCGAACGGCAGGATCGCGCGCGCCACCTCGAGCTGCGCGAACTGGGTGTCGGAGGCGGCGACGACGACGTCGCTCGCCAGGGCCAGCTCGATGCCGAGGGTCAGGCAGGTGCCCTGAACGGCGAGCACGACCGGCTTCGACACGCGCGTGCCGTCCATGCCCCAGGGGTGAATCCCGCCCTCGGGCACCATGTCGAGCCCGTCGGCACCGATGCGCGGCACGATGTCGGCAAGGTCAAGGCCCGCGGTGAAGTGCTCGCCGTGCGCGTAGACGACGCCGACGCGCAATTCAGGATCGCGATCGAGCTCGCCGTAGGCCAGCGCGAGCTCGCTCAAGAGCTGGTAGTCGGCGGCGTTGCGTTTGTCGGGGCGGTTGAAGCCGATGAGCAGGAGGTGGCCGTCGCGGTCGACGGTGACGCGGGGTTCAGACATGCCCCCGAGGCTAGTGATCGGGATGCGCGTGGCGGCGATTCCTGTGGCAATCGCTCAGGAGGGGGCGCGCCGATCAGCGCCCGCGTTGTCAGTCGGAGCTGAGCGAGGCGATAACCCGCAGGATTGTCGCGGCCTCGTCGGCGAGCAGCTCGGGGTCGGCGTCGGCGGCCGGCGCGTACTCGGTCACTCCGGCGCCGCCGAGGGGCAGCGCAGCGCGCGCGGTGCGCACGGCACTCAGCAACTCGTCGAGGCTCAGCCCGAACGGCTCGGCGAATCCCACGCTCGCCATGATGGCGGGGTCGAGAACGTCGAGGTCGACGTGCACGTACAGAATGGCGTCGTCGCCGGAGCGCTGAGCGATCGCTGACTCGACGGCGTCGGGGCGCACGGTCTCGATGCCGAGCGTCTCGGCGGCCTCGGCCTCGGCATCGTCGAGGGCGCGCACGCCGAGCATGACGACGTCGGCGGCGGCGACAAGACCGCGGTCGATCATGTCGCGCAGCACCATGCCGTGGTACGCGCCACTCGGGCTCGTCTCGGGGGTGTTCAGGTCGGCGTGCGCGTCGGCCCACAACAGCACGACGCGGCCACGCCGGGCGGCCCGCTCGACGCCGGCGAACTCGACCCCGCAGTCGCCGCCGATGACGATCGCAATCTCGCCGTCCTCGAGGTCGGCCAGTGCCCGCTCGGTGCGCTCGCGGGTGAGGCGAATCGAGCTGTAGCGGTGGATGCGCGTGCCCTCGGCATCGCCGGCCTCGAGCGGCACCTCGACGATGTCGGTGGCGCGGGCGGGAAGGTCGGCGGCGATCGCCTCCGCCCCCTGCTGCAGGCGCATCGCGCGCGCGGCGCCGGAACCCTGCCACTGCGGAACAACCGTGAAGCGACGCATCATCCGCTCAGTCTCGCACCGTCGGGACGCGTCGGTGTGCCGACCACGAGCATCCCGACGTGCGCGAGCGCGTATTCGAGCGGGCCGCGCCGGCCGAGGCGCTCGGCGACGAGCGCGAGGGCCGCGCTTCCGATGAGGAGGGCGGCGAGCATCCACCAGCCGTCTGGGGTGTCGTACGCGCCGGCGGGCCCGAGCCCGGCCACCCCAAAGACAACGGCGATCACGAGCACGTGCAGCGTGTAGACCGTGAGCGGCATGCGGCCGATCGCGGTCAGCGGGGCCAGCACGACGCGGGCGATCGCGGCGGTGCGCCCGCCCCCGTCGAGCAGCAGCAGCGCCGCGCCGATGAGAGCGATGGCGAGGCCGCCCGAGCCGATCAGCTCGGCGGGGGTCACCGAGTGCGCCTCGGCCGTGACGCCCGGGAGGAACAGGCCAGCGCCGTAGCCCGCGAGGGCGGCCGTGAGCCCCGCCGTGACCATGACGAGCCGGGTCAGGGTCGACGACAGCGCGCTGCGCTGGGCGATCAGGCCGGCGCACAATAGCGGCAGCCACAGCAGGGCGGGGTAGTAACCGGTCAGGAATGCATCGGCGATGACAGAACCCGGGTTCTGGACGAGCGCGAGCACAAGGTCGACGGGCGTCGTGCCCGAGTAGAGCACGTAGGGCGGCAGTCGCTCGGCGAGCGTGACGAGGAACGGTCCGAGCGCGAGGATGCCGCCCCCCACGATGGCGAGCACGATCCGGTTTGCGAACAGCAGCGGCACCATCAGCATAAACATGAGGCCGTAGGAATCGAGGATGATCGCGATGTTGGTCGGCAGGCTCCAGAGCCAGAGGCCGAGCACCATGAGTAGCAGGGCACGCACCGCGAGCGACGCCCGGGCTCGAGAGCGCGTGACGCCGGTGAGCTCGGGGTGCGCGGCGGCGCGGGTGGGGGCGAGCAGGCCGAGCGACAGCCCGGCCAGAACGGCGAACAGGATCGACGGTCGACCGTCGACGACGAGCTCAGCGTCGCTCGTGCGAGGGATGACGTGGGCCGCGATCATGCCGACAATCGCGAGCCCGCGGGCCGCGTCGACCCCGGCGAGTCTGCGCTGTCGCGAGCCGAGTTCGCCGCCCGCCGTCACTGACCGTCGGTGAGCTGCGCGGGACCGCCGCCCGCCTTCAGCGCGGCGAGGCGCGCCTCAATCTCGGTCTGCGTACTGACGTCTTCCAGCGCCTCGAACTGCGCGTCCAGTGTCGAGGCGGCCAGTTCCTGCCGGCCCATGACGCGGGCCTCCTCGCGGCGAATCTTCTCTTCGAAGCGGCCCAACTCGCTCGTCGGGTCCATGATGTCGATCGACTGCACGGCGTCCATGACCCGCGACTGCGCCTCGGCGATCTTCGCGCGGGCAACGAGTTCGTCGCGCTTGGCGCGCAGCTGCTCGAGCTTGCCCTTCATGCCCTCGAGCCCGCTCTTCAACTGCTCGACGACCGCCGTCTGTGACTGGATCGTCGGCTGGGCCGCGCGCGCCTGGTTCTCGCTCGCGAGCTGCTTGCCGAGCGCGACCTTGGCGAGGTTGTCGAACTTGTCGGCGTCGGCCGCGTTGCCCGCCGCGCGGAACTCATCGGCCTTCGCGCTCGCCGCGACGGCCTTGCGCCCCCAGTCCTGCGCCGTCGCGACATCTTCGGCGAAGTCTTGCTCGAGCAGCCGCAGGTTGCCGATCGTCTGCGCGATCGCCGCCTCCGCCTCCTGAATGCTCGCGGTGTAGTCGCGCACCATCTGGTCGAGCATCTTCTGCGGGTCTTCGGCCTGGTCGATCAGGGCGTTGATGTTCGCCTTGGCGAGCTGCGCGATGCGACCGAAGATGGACTGCTTCGTCATGGGAGGCCTTTCGTGAGGTTCCGGTGCGTCCGGCGCGGCATCGCGCGGGCATGCTCAGCGATTCTTCCACCGTGCGCGCTCGCGCGTCGAGGATTCGCGGTTTCTTAGGGAAGAACCAGGGATGCTCGCGGCGAGATCACGACAACGCTGCCGGGCAGGTACCCCTCGGCGTCCGTCTGCACGACATTGAGCGCCGCCACCACCTCGTACTCGCCCGGCCCGGCGACCGGCGAACCGTCGAGGATGCTCGCCTCGGGGTCGGTTCCCCCGCAGTCGACGAGTTCGAGCGCGCCCTCGTACACCTGCGACTCGTCGGGGCCCAGCGTGGGTGTGAGTGCAGCGGCGTCCATGCCCACCGTCGACCAGATCACCACGCCGTCGCGGGCGAGCCCGACGACGAGATGCGTGGCCGTGGTCAACTCGACGCGGTCACCCGACACATTGGTGAGTGTTCCCGCGACGGTGAGGCGTCCGTCGATCGCGTCGGAACCGTCGAGGGGCTCGAGTTCAAGCGTGAGCCGATCGTCGCCCGTGTGCCCGAGCGGGGGGAGGGGCTCGCCGCAGCGCAGCACATCCCAGACCGTCTCTCCGTCGCTGTTGAGCTCATCGCCGCCGCGCTCCTCGCCGAGGTCTGAGTCACCATCGGGGCTCGCGAACGGTTCGGCGCTCCCTCCCGAGGCGTCCTCGCCGAGGCTGTCCGAGGCGACGGTGAGCCCGCCACCGAGCCCCGGCATTCCGGCGATCGCGACGCCACCGAAGCCCGCGACGAGCGCGACAGCGGCCACGCCGACGCCCAGCTGCGCGGGCAGGCGCCGACGCCGCGCACCGCGCGCGATCGATGACGCATCGAGGGGGATGGCGGGGCCGAAGGCGTCGCGCGCGTCGGCGCGCAGCATCCGGTCGATGTCATCGGGTGTGGGCATGAGGGTGCTCCCTTCGAGCGTCGTCGAGAGCATCCGCAAGCTTCGCCAGGGCGTCACTGAGGTACCGCTTCACCGCGCCCGAACTGATGCCGAGCACGCGCGCGATGTCGTCGACCTTCAGGTCGCCGTAGTAGCGGTGCACGACGCAGGCCCGTTCGCGCGGGCTCAGCCGATCGAGGTGGCCGCGCAGGTCGAGACGATCGTCGGTGCCGCCCGTTGCGGCCGGAATCGCCTCGGCGGTCACGAGCAGGTGCGCGCGCTGCCGCCACCGCGTGGTCTTCCGACCCGCGTCGACGTAGGCGCTCGCGATTGCGCGGCGAACGTAGCTCTCGGCCGACTCCACGTCTAAGCCGTTGCGCAGCCGGCCGAAGGTCTTCTCCAGCGCGGTTTGCACAAGGTCGGCCGCGTCGTCGCGGTTGCCGCACAGCACAAAGGCGTACCTCGTCAACGCGTCGCCACGATCGGCAACGAGCTCGGCGAGAACCCTTTCCCAGCCTGCTGTGCGCGCCACTGGCCTCCTTTCGCCGTGCCACGGGTGTGTGATGCTCTCACCGTGTCAGACGCGCGGGCCGCGCAAAAGGTTGGGGGCGGCGCGCCGCGTGCCTCGCGTGGTGCGCCGCCCCCTGTGGCGGTCTGGTCGACCGGCCTACGCCGCGTCGGCCTCCTGGCGGGCCCGGATGCGGGATCGCAGGTGGCTCAGCTGGTGGCGCAGCTCGGCGGGCAGCTTCTCGCCGAAGGTCGCGAAGAAGCGCTCCACATCGTGGGCCTCGGCCTCCAGCTCATCGGTGTCCATGCGGAACAGCTCGGCGAGGTCCTCTTCGGGTAGATCCAGGCCTTCGACGTTCAACTCACCGGCGCGCGGGATGCCGCCGAGCGGGGTCTCGTCGACGCACGCCTCGCTCTCGAGTCGCGCGACCATCCACTCGATGACGCGTCCGTTCTCGCCGAATCCGGGCCACAGGAACGTGCCTTCCGGGCTCTTGCGGAACCAGTTGACCTGGAACACGCGCGGTACGCGGGCTGATCGGCGCAGGCGCTTGCCGAAGTCGAGCCAGTGGGCGAAGTAGTCGGCCATGTTGTATCCGGCGAAGGGCAGCATCGCGAAGGGGTCGCGTCGCAGCGCCCCGACGGTGCCCTCGGCGGCCGCCGTTTGCTCGGACGAGATCGTGGCGCCCATGAAGACACCGTGATCCCAGTCGCGCGCCTCTACCACCAAGGGCGCGAGAGCACGTCGGCGGCCGCCGAAGATGATGGCGTCGATGACGACGCCTTCCGGGTCGTCCCAGGTGTCTGCGATCGACGGCGCCTGGTGAGCGGCCACGGTAAAGCGAGAATTCGGATGCGCGGCGGGGCGCCCCGAATCGGGCGTCCACTCCTCGCCGCGCCAGTCGGTGAGGCGGGCGGGCGGGGTGTCGGTGAGGCCCTCCCACCAGACGTCGCCATCCTCACGCAGGGCGACGTTCGTGAAGATCGTGTTGCCCCACAGAGTGTCGACGGCGGTGCGGTTGGTCGAGATGCCGGTGCCGGGGGCGACCCCGAAGAAGCCAGCCTCGGGGTTGATGGCGCGCAGGCGGCCGTCCTTCCCGATGTGCAGCCACGCGATGTCGTCGCCGATCGTCTCGACGGTCCAGCCGGGTGTGGTCGGCGTGAGCATCGCGAGGTTCGTCTTGCCGCAGGCGCTCGGGAAGGCGGCGGCCATGTGGTACACCTTGCCGGCCGGCGACGTGACCTTGATGAGCAGCATGTGCTCGGCGAGCCAGCCCTCGTCGCGGGCCATCGCCGAGGCGATGCGCAGGGCGAAGGCTTTCTTCGCGAGGATCGCGTTGCCGCCGTAGGCCGAGCCGTACGACCAGATCTCGCGCTCTTTCGGGAAGTGCGCGATGTACTTCGTCTCGTTGCAGGGCCAGGCGACGTCCTGCTGGCCAGGCTGCAGGGGTGCGCCCACCGAGTGCACGGCCGGCACCCACGGCGCGCCCGTGGCGATCTGCATCAGAGCGGCCGAGCCCATGCGGGTCATGGTGCCCATCGAGACGACGACGTAGGGCGAGTCCGTCACCTGCACGCCGTAGCGCGTCATTGACGA
>Ga0213835_101046_pt1 | contig 19534 bp, 18 predicted proteins | sample SWPATP01_FD_160576 | JGI IMG/M metagenome (GOLD analysis project Ga0213835, IMG submission 160576) | Coastal seawater microbial communities from Marineland, Florida, United States - SWPA TP0 #1 | ecosystem: Environmental > Aquatic > Marine > Coastal | place: USA: Florida | collected 2016-08-05 | reverse complement strand
CTCATGGGCCAGTAGCGCAAAGCCCGCGGTGTCGGTAATCTGGTTCACGGCGTTCGGACCGCGCCTCGAACCGGTGGCGGCTTGCAGCCCTCACTCTCCCTGGCGGTTGCAGCCGCCGGTTGGGTGGGTGGATGTTCACCCGGAGATTACGCCGCCCTCGAATCTCCACCATCTCCGCGACACGACCGGCAGACCCGGCGCGGTTCATTGACCCAGACCTGACACCCCCACCATAACCTTCATGCGGGTCACTTCTCGATGGAAAACCCGGGTCAGTTCCCAGCGGAAATCAACAATGACCTCACCTCGGGCAGGCGGCCACAATCGGGTGGTTACGATCCTCCCGCCCTCCCTGCAGCCGGCAGGAAGGACAAAGGTGGACGACCATGGCGCCGCCCGCAGCGGGCCTACCCCGCCGCTACCGTGGACGAATTCTGCACCGCCGTTCTCAGGCATGTCGCCCGAAACCGCTCCGCCGCCCGATGGCACCGGCGAATGGTGCAGGCCTTGCCATCGTTGCGCCATCGGTCCGAGCTCGGCCCGCCGGGGCCACGGAACCCGGTGGCACGCCAGGCCCGGCGGGGGCTTCGGGCATGCTGCCCGCAAGGCACCGCACTGGGGGGCCTTGCCGCACAGAACAGCCGGGCGTGTCCCGACCGGGCTGCATCTCCTTGCGCCTTAATCGGGCCTTTACCCGCAAAACGCATGCTGGGCCCGGGTCTGCGCTCCAGGTGACACGTTGCGGATTGCAGTGGTCGAAGACAACGAGGTGATCCTGAGTGTGTTGCTGGCCGCACTCGAGGTCATCGATGGCTGCGAGGTCACGGGCTTCGACACCGTCGGCCCGGCCCTGGCCGCCTGTACCGATCAGGTCTTCGACCTGATGATCTTCGACTATCGCCTGCCCGACCGCAACGGCATCGAGGCGATCCGGGATCTGCGGAGCGATCCGCGCTATCGCCATGTGCCGCTGATCATGCTCACGGTGGACGGCGACATGGCCGTGCGGCTGGATGCGATCCGCGCGGGCGCGACCGACTTCCTGACGAAGCCCGTCAACATCGAGGAACTGCGCCTGCGTGTCGGCAACCTGCTGGCCCTCCGGCGCGCCCAGCGGGACGCGGCAGAGCGCGAAGACCTGCTCGATGCCGTGATCGAGGCGTCGTCGGCGAGCATCGCCATCGGCGATGCGACCCGGCCCGAGACCCCGCTGATCTATGTCAACGCCGCGTTCGAGCGCCTGACCGGCTATGGCCGGGCCGATGCGCTGGCGCACAACTGCCGCTTTCTGAATGCCGAACCCGCGGGTGCACAGGTCCGCGAGGCGTTGCGCCGGACGGTCGAGCGCCGGACTGCCGGGCGGTTTCGGCTGCGCAACCGCCGCCGCAACGGCGAGGAGTTCTGGAACCAGGTCGACCTGCGCCCGGTTCCCGGCCCCGGCGCAGCCGCGCGCTACATCGTCGCGACCCAGCAAGACATCACCGCCGAGGTCGAGGCGCGCACCTCGCGGGACCGGATCGATGCGCGCCTCGCCGACATCGCGCAGCTGAGCGCGGCCTGGTTCTTCGAGCTCGACCGCGATCTGCGTCTTGTCTATGCCTCGCCCGCCATGACCGAGGCGCTGGCTGCGGCGCCCGAAGAGCTTTACGGGCGGACCTTCGGGGAGATCGCATGCCGGGTCGTCGCCGACGAGGGCGGGGGCGACACGCCGCTGCATGACCTGCTCCTCCACCGGCGGGCGCTGAAGAATCTGCCCCTGCGAGTCTCGCTGCCGGACGGCGCGACGAAATGGATACAGGCCAGCGCCATCCCCTTCCTGTCCGAGGCGGGCGCGTTCGACGGCTTTCGCGGGTTCGGCAGCGATGTCAGCGAGATCGTGGCGGCCCGCGATGCCGCGCGGCAGGCCGAGCGCGCAAAGTCCGCCTTTCTGGCGATGATGGGCCACGAACTGCAGACGCCCCTGACCGCCATCATGGGCCTTGCCGAGGTGCTGGAGGGGGTCGAGAACCCCGACGAGAGGCTTGCCCATCTGGGCATGATCCGCGTTGCCGCGGGCGATCTGACGTCGCTGCTCGGCGCCGTCCTCGACCAGGCGCAGATCGAAAGCGGGCAACTGACGTTGGCAGAGGCGCCGTTTTCCATGGTCGAGCTGTGCGAAGGCGTCGTCCGGCAGAACGAGGGCATGGCGCAGGCGAAGTCGCTGTCGCTGCGGCTGTCGGTGCAGGGCGAGGCGGGGGCGCAGCGGATCGGCGATGCCCCGCGCCTGCGCCAGGTGCTGACGAACCTTGTGGGCAATGCCATCAAGTTCACCGACAGGGGTGGTGTCGCGGTGCGGCTGACGCTGGAAAGCGACAGTCGCGTCGTCGTCGAGGTCGAGGATTCGGGGATCGGGCTGTCCGAGGCGGATGCGCAACGCGTCTTCGCCCCCTTCGTCCAGATCGACGACGGGATCGCCCGGCGCAGCGAGGGCAGCGGGCTCGGCCTGAGCATCTCGCGCGGATTGATCGAGGCGATGCGGGGCGAACTGGGCCTGAGCTCGCGCCCGGGCGTCGGTTCGACGTTCCGTGTGAGCGTGCCGCTGCCCGTGTGCGGGGTCGACACCACCTCCCCGAGCGCCGACGCCGACCTGCGCGGACGCCGGATCCTGGTGGCCGACGACAACCGCACCAACCGGAAGATCCTGTCGATCATGCTGGAACGGCTCGGCGCCGCCGTGACCCTGTGCGAGGACGGCGCCAGCGCGCTCGATGCCTGGGCCCCGCACCGCTTCGACGCGCTGCTGCTGGACATCAACATGCCGCATCTGGCCGGCACCGATGTGATCCGCGCGATCCGCCTCCGCGAGGCCGACGCCGGCCTGCCGCCGGTCCGGGCCGTTGCGGTGACCGCCAATGCCCGGCCGGAACAGGTTGCGGGCTATCTCGAGGCGGGGTTCGACGGCTGCATGGGCAAACCCCTGGCGCGCGGCTCCATTGCTGCCGCGCTCGCCGGCCTCGATGCGTCCGATCGGGTCGGGCGCCTCGCAACGAAAACGAAAGACCCTGGATGCAGAAGCATCACCGACCCCCAACCAATCAGCACAAGGGAAACCAGACCATGATGCCAATCAGAGCGCGCGCCCTGAGCGCCCTTGCCGGGCTGCTCCTTGCCCTCGCCCCCGCCAATCTCATGGCCGCCGAACCCCTGGAGGCGCCGACGGGGCGCGTCATCCTGGAGATCGGCGGCGCCGTGACCAACCCGAACGACGCGGCGCAGGCCCGTTTCGACCTGGCGATGCTGGATGCGCTGCCCCAGCGCGAGACGGTCACCGCCACCCCCTGGCACGACGGTGCGCAGACCTTCACCGGCCCCCTGATCGCGGACCTGCTGGACCGGGTCGGGGCCGAGGGGTCGACGCTGCGGGTCGTGGCGATCAACGACTATGCCGTCGACATCCCCGTGGAGGATGTGCGCCAGCACCCGGTGATCCTGGCCTCGCGGCAGAACGGTGCGCCGATGCCGGTGCGCGACAAGGGACCGCTGTTCGTCATCTATCCGTTTGACGAGAAACCGGAACTGTTCAACGAAGTGTACTTTTCGCGCTCGGTCTGGCAGGTGCGGAAGATCGAGATCCTGCCGTGATCGGCCGGTTGCGCCCGGCGCTGTCCGCCCGGCGGATGACGCTGGGCGTGGCCCTGCTCAGCCTTTCTGCGCTCGCCCTCATGATCGCATGGGTGGTGCTGTTCGTGCAGCTGCTCCAGTCCGACCGGGCCATGGATGCCCGCGTGCGCGAAGATGCGATGTGGGCGGTGTTTCAGGCCGACCGGAATGCCCATACGCTGATGCATCTGACCGAACTCGTCGTCCGCATGCAGGACGCGTCGCTGCACGACGACCTGATGGAGGCCTATGACATCCTCTACAGCCGCAGCAGCCTGCTCCAACGCGGCGCCTTCCGGATCGACCTGCACGACGCGACCGACCTGGCGCAGCTGGCCGGTTCCACCGCCGCCGAGGTGCACGGACTGGCCGATCGGTTCGATTCGCTCGATCCGGGGGCGAGCGGTTACCTTGCCGACGTGGAGGCATTGATGCCGGACATCCGCGGCATTCGCCTCGGGCTGGCGGACCTGACGCTCAAGACCAACTACGCGATGAGCCTTCTGCGGGTCGACGAGCGCGCGGCCCGCAGCCGGATCCACGACCGTCTCGGCGCCAGCGGGGCGGTTCTGGTGCTGGCCTTCGTCGGCATCGGCGCGATGCTGGCCCTTCAGGTGATTCAGCTGCGCCGGGCCCACCAAAGGATGGCGCATCTGCGCGAACGCAGCCGCCGGCAGGCGGCCCGCGCCCGCGCCGCAAGCCGGGCGAAGTCGACCTTCCTCGCCACCATGAGCCACGAGATCCGCACGCCGCTCAACGGCATCATCGCCTCGGCCGAACTGCTCGGGGTCAGCGGCATGCGGCCCGAACAGGCCCGCCGGTTGACGACCATCCGCAACTCGGGTCAGCTTCTGCTCGACGTGATCAGCGATGTGCTCGACTATTCCAAGCTGGAATCGCGCGGCGTCGAGGTGACCGCCGAGGCGGTGGATCTCTGCGCAATCGCCGAGCTGATCGGCTCGGCCTTCGCCACTCAGGCCGAGGTCGCCGGCATCGGCTTCGAGGTGTCGCTTCCCCGCGTCCGCATCGAGAGCGACGCCGCCCGGCTGCGCCAGGTGATCGTCAATCTTGTGGGCAACGCCCTGAAGTTCACGGCTGCCGGCCATGTCCGGCTTGCCGGCACCCTGCCGCGGCCTGACCTCCTGCGGATCGAGGTCACCGATACCGGCATCGGCATCTCGGCCGAAGACCAGAAGCAGATATTCGACGAGTTTCGTCAGGTTGACGGTTCCTATGCCCGTCAGTTCGGCGGCACCGGGCTGGGACTGGCGATCTCGCGCCGGATCGTCCAGGCTCTGGGCGGGCGGATCGGCGTCGACAGCACGCCCGGCCTGGGCAGCACCTTCTGGGTCGAGCTGCCGGTTCGGGTTCTCGGACCCACGGTGCCGGAGGAAGCCGAGGCCGGGTCCCGCGTTGCGCCGACGCTGCCCGCGCCGGAAAGCACGGGTGCTGCCGCGACGCGCCCCTTGCGTGTTCTGGTCGTCGAGGACAATCCGATCAACAGCGAGATTCTGGTCGATCTGCTGCATCACCTCGGGCACAGCGCGCGCACCGCCGTGAATGGCCTCGAGGCGGTGGCGCAGGTTGCCGAGGGCGGCCTCGATATCGTGCTGATGGACATGCAGATGCCCGTTCTCACGGGCCCCGACGCCACCCGCCGGATCCGGGCCGAAGGGCACCGCCTGCCGATCGTGGGGGTCACCGCCAACGTCTCGGCCGAGGATCGCCGGCTTTGCGCAGAGGCCGGCATGAACGACTTCATCTCGAAGCCGATCACCCTGGATCGCCTGCTGCCGGTTCTGCGCCGTGTCGCGCCCCTGGACCTCCCGCAGTCAGGCAGCGGCCAGCCCGCAGAGGCGGGGCAACCGCGCGACGCAGCCGGGGACGGGGCGGTCCGGCCCGGTGGCTCCATCGCGGCCAGTTCGCAGTTCATCGACCTCGTGGCGACACTGGGCGCCGCCAGGCTGGGCAACCTGCTGGACCGTTTCGAGGCTTCGCTGCCGGCGAGCGAGCGAAACCTTCTGGACGCCATCGCGCGCGGCGATGCGCAGGCGATCGATACCGAGTTGCACACGATCAAGGGGGCTGCGCTGACACTGGGGCTGGAAACGGTCGGTCGTCACGTCCAGTCCCTGCGCGACCAGGGCGCATCCGTGGCCAGCGTCGCCGACATGCTGGCCGTCATGAACGCCGATCTGGCCGCAGCGCGAAGCCGGATGGCGATGTCTGCCACAGAGCTTGCGCGCGCCGGCTGAACCTGCTGGCGCGGTTATCCGGCAGGGGCGGTGGCGGGCGGCGAGGGCGGTGCCGGGTCGCGGGCGTGAACGGCGCCGTATCCGCCCTGTCGCGCAAGCGAGGGATTACCACCCCACCCGCACATATGCGCCTGCGTGAAGAGCCAGTGGCAGACTGCGCCCGGCTCATGATCGCCTGATCATGGAGCCGCGCTGTGCAACGCCATGATCTGCTGGAGATGATGTGCGCCCTGAAGCGCGGTCGCGCCGGAGGCGCGCGTTCCGCGCGGTCGCGCCGGAAGCGCGCGTTCCGCGCGGTCGCGCCGGAGGCGCGCGTTCCGCGCGGTTGGGGACCGGCGCTTCCCCGTCACGCGGCGGTCTGGCGTCGGGTCGCTTCGTGTTGGTGCCTGGCCCGCGTCAGCCTTCTTGAGGGATGCCTGGAATGTCGACCACACGCCCGCGTGGTATTTCGCGCTTGCGGTCGTACATGGGCAACTCGCAGACCATCGCCGGGTGGGTGATGGCATCGCGGCACCCGACCTCGAGCCAGGTTTCCGGACCGAGCGCAGGGTCGTCGAGGCGCACGATCGCCACGCCACAGCGCTGGAAGGGAGACCAGGCGGCGGAGCAGACGCGTCCGACGTTCACGCTGTTGGATGCGAGGCCGGTGCCTGGGCGCGGTGTGCCGCCGGGCACGCGCAGGCCCCAGGTGCGGGGGCGGCGGTCCGCGGTTCGCAGGGCGGCCTTGCCGATGAAGTCGGGCTTTGCGAGGTCGACCATGCCGCCGAGCCCGGCGGCGAAGGGGGTCACCGTCGCGTCGAAGTCGGAGCCGGCGTTCAGGAGCCCGGCCTCGATCCGCCGGGCGCCGCCTACCGCGACGGGGATCATGCCGAAGGGCGCGCCGGCCTCCAGCAGGCGCGCGCCCACCGCGTCCACATCGATCTCCGGCCCCAGATACACCTCCCAGCCCAGTTCGTTGGTGAAGCCCGAACGGGTGATGACCACCTGCTGCCCGCCGATGCGCACGGTCGCCGCGTCGAAATAGCGGAAGCGGTCCGGACCGGGGCCGTCCAGCGCCGCCGCGAGCACGCGCAGCGCGTCGGGCCCCTGCACCTGGCTGATCCACACCCCCGGGTCGAAGACCGCGACATCGAGGCCGCGGGCATGGGCGCGCATCCAGTCCGTCAGGTCGCCGTCAGCCTGCCCGTACCAGAACCGGTCCTCGGCCAGGCGCACGAGGATGCCGTCCAGGATCATGCCGCCGTCATCGTAGCAGGCGATCTGATAGCTGCAGCGCCCCACCGGTATCCGGCCGATGCCGCGGGTGAAGATCCGGTCAAGCAGTGCCACCGCGTCCGGCCCGCGGATCTCCACCGGCAGCTCGGCGGTGTGGCGCAGGATCGCCTGCCGGCGGAGGCGCCAATAGGCGTCGTCCGGGGGGACCTCGGCCATTGACATCGCCGTAAGCCGCCGGTTGTAGATCGTGTAGCGCGGCCCGTAGGGCAGCTCCTGATGGGTGAGCGGATGCGACGCCATGGTTCGCGCGAACTCGCTCGCGCCCGCCTGGTCGCCGGAGAGTGGAACCACGGCAAAGCCGAGGTCGCGGTGCAGGACTGTCGTCGCCATGTCTGCCTCCCCCCAGTGGTGCTCCGCCCCCCCCAAGACTCAGGCGCCGGGCCCGAGGCCGCCACTCTATCCCCGTCAGCCGGGGTGTCGGGCTCACCTGCGACTCCGTGGGCGCTGGGGGCGACAGCGGCGCGCGAGCGCCGATCCCTGCATGCGAACAAGTGCCCGGTGCGCGTTCTGGTTCCAGGTGGAGGAATCATTTGCCCCGTGCCGGGGCGCCGTGACAGGCTTGACGTCAGGCGGCCGGGGAGGACGCAGGGCCGCCGGCAAGGGAGGACCCGCCATGAACCTGAGACCCGACCCGACGTTTTACGCAACGCCGAAGCTGGCGATGGAGGCGCCGGCCGAGACGCTGGCCTTCACGCTGATGCTCAGCCCCGACGCCACACAGCCCGACGGGCTGGCCGTGATCGATGTGGACCCGACCTCCGACCGCTACGGCCAGATCGTCCATCAGGTGATCATGCCCAACACGGGGGACGAGTTTCACCATTTCGGCTGGAACGCCTGCTCCTCGGCGCTGTCGCCGCTGTCGGGCCATGCCTTCCTCGAGCGGCGCTATCTGATCATCCCCGGCATCCGCTCCTCGCGGATCTATGTCATCGACGTGAAGGAGCCGCTGCAGGCGAAGATCCACAAGATCATCGAACCCGAGGAAGTCTTTGCGCGCACCGGCTATTCGCGACCGCACACGATCCACTGCGGGCCCGAGGGTATCTATGTCAGCACGCTGGGCGGCAGCGGAGCGGATGGCACCGACGGCCCGCCGGGCATCTTCATCATGGACTGCCAGACCTTCGAGATCCTCGGCCGCTACGAGATGGACCGTGGCAAGCAGGAAAAGCACTATGATTTCTGGTGGAACCTGCCGCGCGACTACATGGTGAGTTCCGAATGGGCGCTGCCGCCGCAGTTCGAGAACGGCCTGGTGCCAGAGGATCTGCTCTCGAACAAGTACGGCCACTCGATCCATTTCTGGAACCTGCGCGCGCGCCGCAACGTGCAGACCATCGACCTCGGCGCCAACCACCAGATGGCGCTTGAGATCCGCCCGGCCCACGACCCGGCCAAGGACTACGGCTTCTGCGGCGTGGTGGTGGACACCGAAAACCTTCAGGGCGCGATCTTCACCTGGTGGCGCCGGGCTGACGGGACCTTCGCGGCGAAAAAGACCGTGACCATCGACCCGCAACCGGCCGACCCCGAGCACCTGCCGCCCCTGCTCAAGGGTTTCGGCGCGGTGCCGCCGCTGGTCACCGACATCGACCTCAGCCTCGACGACCGGTTCCTCTATGTCTCGTGTTGGGGCACGGGCGAGATGCACCAGTACGACGTCTCCGATCCCATGGCGCCGCGCCTCGTCGGCAAGGTCGAGATTGGCGGAATCGTCAGGAAGGCCCCGCACCCCAACGGCAGGCCCTTCGCCTTCGGGCCGCAGATGGTCGAGATCAGCCGCGACGGCAAGCGCGTATACTGGACCAACTCTCTCTACTCGACCTGGGACAACCAGTTCTATCCCGACGCCGAGGGTGGCCAGATGGTCATGGCCAATGTGGGCGAAAACGGCGGGCTGACGCTGGCCGAGGATTTCTATCTCGAGTTCCCCAAGGGCTACCGCGCCCATCAGATCCGCCTGGAGGGGGGCGACTGTTCCACCGACAGCTTCTGCTATCCCTCCGTCTGAGGGGTGGAGGGCATGGACACGGCGACGGCCCTGTGGTGGGCCGTCGTCGCCTCGGGCATCTTCCATGGCGTGAACCCCGGCATGGGCTGGCCACTGGCGGTGTCGGCGGCGCTGATGGAGCGCGGGCACGGCGCGCTTCTGAAGGCACTCGTGGCGCTGGGTGTGGGGCATCTGGTGGCGATGACGGTGATCCTGTTTCCGTTTTCGCTGCTGATGGTGCTGGCCGAATGGCAGCGCGAGATCCACATCACGGCGGCCTGTATCGTCACCTGCCTCGGCTTTTATCTGCTGCTCAACCGGCGCCACCCTCGGTTCCTCGCCCGGGTGCCGCCCTCGCGGCTGGCGCTGTGGTCATTCCTTGTCGCGATGGCCCATGGTGCCGGGTTGATGCTGGTGCCGATCTATCTCGGAATCTGCCGCACCGTCGAAACGGACGCCGGCCACGCCGCCGCTGCTGCCCTGATGGGGGGCAATGTGGCTCTCGCCACCCTCGTCGCCGTTGTCCACACACTGGCCATGTCCCTATCGGGCGGAGTCATCGCGGCCGGCGTCTACGGCTGGCTCGGGCTCAGGTTCCTGTCGCGAGGCTGGTTCAACCTGGACATCGTGTGGGCGCTCGGCCTTATCCTCGTCGGCGGCCTTGCGTTGTGGGCCGTCGCGTGACGCAAGGGGCCGAAAATGGCCCGCGCGCCTGAGCACGTTGGCGGGTCTCGGTTGGGGGTCCACCGGAGGCCGCCCTCATGCCTGGCGAGGGCACTCCGGAGGTCCCCGTACCATCAAGGAGTTCGGTCCTGCCTTGCTCCCGCCGGGCAGTGGCGGGATGTGCAAAAAACTCCTATTTGTGGTAGGGTTGCGCAGGATCTGGGGGCTGGATGGCGGGCTTCATCGAGGGTGTCACCCGGGAGCACCCGACGCTGTTTCCGGCCCGGCTTGAGGACTGGATCGGGGAAGATCACCTGGTGCGCGTGGTGGATCTGTTCGTTGACCAGCTCGATCTGCCCGCGCTCGGGGTCCAGCGCCATGCCGCCGCCCGCACGGGGCGGCCGGGGCATCATCCGGCGGTGCTGCTCAAGCTGTTCATCCAGGGTTACCTGAACCGGATCCCCTCCAGCCGGCGGCTGGAATGCGAAGCAGGCCGCAATGTCGGGGGGATGTGGCTGACCGGGCGACTGGTGCCCGATCACAGGACCATCGCGGATTTCCGGTGGCAGAATGGCCCGGCCATCCACAGGACCTGCGCGCGGTTCGTAGACTTGTGCCGCCGGATCGGCGTGCCGAGGCGCAACGTGAGGTGATGGCAGACGAACGGCGAGACGGCACTCGGGACACCCTTTTCGAACCGGAGCGACACAGATCGCGTGCCATCGATCGGGACCCGACCGCCGGCGGATTTCATCCGGGCGCGCGGCCACCGTGCCGCAGATCAGACGCCGTATACACGGCCGCGACCGACCCCATGCCGGAGCCAAACAACGCCCTCGCCCCGTGGGAGCCGTCCATACATCGTCCGAGCGATAATGGCGACGGGAGGGCGCTGCGACACGCCGGGACTGCGGTGCCTCATGCCGGCCAGACCCCTCCTCCAGCGGGTGCGCTTCCTGCAACGTTGCAATCCGCCCTCCCGGGGGGAGGGGAGGGCGCGGCCCGGGCTGGTCGCCGGGTCAGGGCTGGGGGGGCGTGGCTCGGGAGAGCCTTCCGGTTTCGCGCTTGAGGAAGGGAAGACACCCACCCCCAGCAGTACCCCGTCAAGGGCAGAGACCGCGCCGCCCTCGGCGGGCGGCGCGGCGGCCTGCATCACTCCTGCGCGGCGGGCGGTACCTCGTCCGGCAGCGGCGTGATCACCTGGCTGTCGTCGGGTTGCCCGGGAATGGGCGCTTCGACTTCGGCGGGCGCCTCGCCGGGTGGGACAACCTCGTCGACCTCACTGCCGATCATCGAGAAGAACAGGATCAGCACCAGCGTCACCACCACGGCGATGCCGATCAGCGGGCCGCGATGGCGCCATTTCTGGCGGGACAGGCGGGTGTCGGGTGCCGACATGACGGCCTCCTTTCCTTCGCTCGGCCCGGCCGGCGGCGCCTGCGGACATCGCTTCGCCCCTCCCGGCGGGCCTTCACCGGATCAACGGTGCCGCCCGTGCCCGGGTTCCCCACCGCCTGCATCATCCCGGCATGGATGGTCGGCATGGAACGATCCGGCACCTCGCGCATTGGCCCCGCAGACCACCCTGAAGACGGGAGACCAGACAATGACCGATATCGCCTATCCCCCCGGCGCCCTGTCCGGCATAGCCACCGGCAGCGGCGGCCCCGGCCCCCGCAGCGAACAGGAGATCGCCGCCCTGGCCGAACTGCACACACGGCTGATCGATACGCTGGCCGGCTACGACACGCTGATCGAGCGCGCCGAGCCGGACTTCCGCCAGACCGCCGAGGAGTTCCAGACGCTGCACCGCAAGCAGGAGGCCGCCGTCGCCCGGTTGCTGGGCGCGCTCGGCCACGACCCCGGCCGCGACGGCTCGATGTTCGGCACGGTCAACCGCGCCGTGGTGGCGCTGCGCTCCTGGTTCGACGACATCGACCACAACGTCCTCGACGCGCTGGTGCAGGGCGAAAAGCATGTGCTGGAGGGCTTCGAGGAGGCGATTGCCGCCTCGCCCAGCGTCGAACGTCGTGGCGTGCTCGCGCAGATGCGCAGCGAGCTTGTGACGCTGCTGGCGCAGCACGCCGAGCGCTTGCGCTGACCACCGCCCCACCGCCGCGACGGCCGCCAGATAGGCGTCGCAGCCGGGATGATGCGGCGAAAGGTCATCGGGGAAGGCCGCGGTCAGGGCGGCGGAACGGTCGGTCATGGGGTCTCCTGCAGGGGGTCAGCCGAGCAGCAGTGCGAACAGCACCGCGGCGCCGACGGCGGTCAGGGTCAGGATCAGGGCCAGCGTCAGGGCAAGGGTCTCGCGCATCGTCACACCATGTCGAAGACTTCGGAGTCCATGGCTCGGGCCGGCACGCCCATGTCCAGCAGGGCCTTGCGCACCGCCGCCGTCATCGGCGCCGGGCCGCAGAGCATGTGCGGCCAGTCGCGGCTGGTCGCGGGCAGGTGCCGCTCCAGCACCGCGCGGTCGATCCGGCCCGTCTCGCCCTCCCATTCCTCGGGCGGGCGCTCCAGCACATGCACCAGCGTCAACGCGAGGCGGTCCTGCATCGCCGCGAGTTCGTCGCGAAAGGCGGCATCGTCCCAGCCGCTGTTGGCATAGATCAGGATAACGGGGCGCGGGTCGGCCCGCGCCTCCAGCGCATGGAGATTGGCGATGAGGGGCGTGATGCCCACGCCGCCGGCGATCATCACGAAGCCCTCGGCCTCGGGCTCGCGGTCGATGGAGAAGGCGCCATAAGGTCCGTCGACATGGGCGCGCGTGCCCGGTTCCATCTGCGCGAGCCAGGCACTGTCATCGCCCAGGGGCTTGATGGAAAAGGACAGGTTCGGCCCCTTCTCGGGCGCGGTCGAGATCGTGAAGGGATGCTCGCGCAGCGCGAAGGGCGAGCGCCCGACGCTGAGCCAGGCGAACTGCCCCGGCCGCCATTTGCGCAGCGGCGCGCCCTCCGGCGCCAGCTCCAGAGTGTGCACCCCGCCGTGATGGGCCGTGTTGCGCACCACCCGCCACGGGTTGCGGAGCTGCCACAGTGGCCGGCCCAGCCGTGTCCAGGCAAGCAGCCCCACCCAGCCCAGCGTGACCCCGAGCCACAGCGCCCGCTTGTCGGCCTCGGCTGTATGCGCCCCCACCCCCAGCACATGCGCGACCGCCGCGCCAAAGCCGAGGATGGCGAGGGCGAGGTGGAGATGACGCCAGGTTTCGTAGCGCAGCCGCAGGAGTTTGCGCAGTTCGGAGGTGACGAGAAGGGTGAGGAAGCAGACAAGAGCGACCCGGCCGGAGGTGAGTTCCCAGCGCGCTTCCAAGGGGTTGAGGGTGCCGAGGACGGGCTCATACCAGATGTAGAGGATGGCGAAGTGGGCGAGCACCAGCGCCACGGCGCCATTGCTGAGGTAGCGGTGAAATCGATAGACGATGTCGGCGCCGAAGGGGTGGGTCAGCCACTGGATGCGCCCGGTCAGCAGGAACTGCATCGCCAGCAGCGCCATTGCCCCGAAGCCGAGGCCCATGGAGAAATCCCACAGGAATTCAGAGTCTTCCGGCCGCTCTCCGGTCAGCAGAACGGCAAAGGGGGCGGCCACTGCGGCCAGGCCGAGCGCCACCAGAAGCCAGCCGCGCCGCACCAGCTCCCGGTGATGGCGGGTGGCGGGGCGACGCGGCGCCGTCACGGCCCGGGCGTTGAGGGGGGCGGTCTTGTTCACCCTTTCGTAACCCGAAACGGTGCGATCCGGTTCCCCGCCCCCCGTTTTCCGCCATTGCGCCGGCCGTTGCGCGCCCGCCGAAGACGCTGTCGAGACCCGCCGGGAACCGGACTCCGCCCCACGCGTTTCACCCCCGGGCGCGTCCGCTTCGCGCCCGGGTTCAGCCTGCACGGAGGCCGCACGACGGCATGCCCGACCTCTTGCCCACCACCGCGACGCCCTACTGCGGGCCGGCACCGACTCCCGGCACGCTGGCCATGGCGTGGAACGTCGATCCGGTGCTGATCGGGCTGTTGACGGCCGGGCTCCTGGCGGGGGCGTGGCACCTGCGGGGGGCGCAACCGGGCCGGAGGGGGGCGTTGGCAGGGGCGGGCGGGGCCGCCGCGGTCGCCTTCGTCGGGCCGCTCTGTGCGTTGACGGTGGCGCTTTTTGCGGCGCGAACAGCGCATCATCTCGTTGTCCTGCTGGCGCTGGCGCCGGCGCTCGCGCTGGCGTTTCCGTGGCGGCGGGCGCCGGTGGGCGGGGCGTTTCTGGCGCTTTCGGTGGCGTTGTGGGCGTGGCATCTGCCGGCGGTCTATGCGGCGGCCTGGGACAGCGCGGCGGCCTATTGGGCGCTGCAGGGGGCGCTGGTGCTGCCGGGGTGGGCCTTCTGGGCTGGGGTGATGGCGCGGCGGCAGAGCTTCGAGCGGGCGCTCGGGGCGTCGGCGATGGTCGCGGCGCTGGCCGGGCAGATGGGGCTGATCGGGGCGGTTCTGGTCTTCGCACCGGGGGTTCTCTATCCGGAGCACCTCGCCGGGACTGCGGCGTTCGGGCTGGGCGCGCTCGAGGACCAGCAGCTTGCCGGGCTGCTGATGTGGGTGCCGGGCATGTTGCCGATGGCACTGATCGCAGGCTGGCTGCTGCGGCGGGCGTGGGCGGGGCTGCCCGCAAGATGATTGCCACCCTGAAGGCCCTGCATGTCGCCGCCCTTGCCGTCTGGTGCGCCGGATTGATCGCGCTGCCGGTGCTGATGCATGTGCATGGCCGGCCGGAGCGGATGCGGACCCAGGCCGGTTATGCCGTGTTCCGGCTGCTGGCGCATCGCAGCTACACCCGCGTGGTCACCCCTGCGGCCGTCATCGCCATCGCCGCCGGCTCCGTGCTGATCGTGCTGCTGCGGTTGGTCGATCCGTGGATGCTGGCCAAGCTGCTGGCGGTGGCGGGGATGGTGCTGGTGCATGCCTGGCTGGGCCAGCTCGTGGCGCTGACGGGCGAGCGGGGCGGGCATTGGGCCATGCCCTCGCCGCTGATCGGGCTGGCGCTGGGGCTGCCCCTGATGGCGGCGGTGCTGTGGCTGGTTCTTGCCAAGCCCGACCTGCACGCGCTGGCCGAGGCGCTGCCCAAGACCTTGCGCGAGCCTCAGGGGCGGTCGCTGCCCGATGCCGCCGTCCCGATCCGGTAATCGAACACGAGCTTGCCGCCATGCCACCCCGTCACCCCTGTCAGCGCCACGGCCAGCACCGAGAGCATCAGGCCGAAGGGCAGCACCGCCTCCTCGACCGCGCCGAGTCGCAGCACCCAGTTGGCGCCGAGGACCGACAGCAGCATCACCGCGAGGATGAAGTGCGTCCAACTGGCCGAGCGGTTGCGGATGCCGGGCACGATCAGAAGTTCGATGGTGCCGGTGATCCCGGCCACCACCCCCATCAGCACCGCGCCGAAGCTGGCCCAGGCCGCCACCTCGGCCCAGAAGCCGCGCCCCGTCCACCAGTAGAGCAGATCCGCCCCCAGCACGCAGAACGCCAGCGCGATGGGAAAGGCCACCAGCATGGCGTGCAGCGGATGGCCGGCGATGGCGATCATCGACTCGGTGCTGTGCAGGGCGCGGTGCTCCTCGACCGGGTCGCGCAGCTCGGGCGGGCGGGAGGCGGCAGGGTCGGTCATCGGAAAGCTCCTCGGGGCGGTCGGGTGCCCGAACGAGAACGCCCGAGTCGGCGGCCGGTTCCGCGCCCGGGTATCGCTGCGGGGATGGTGGTCGGGCCCGCAGGCTGCGGCGGGCCGCTCTCGACGATCGATCCGGCGGGGCCGGTGGCGGGGGAGATCGCGCTCCTGTGGTGGGCGATGCTGGCGGGCGCGGCGGCGCTGACGCTGATGGTGCTGGGGCTGGTGGCGCTGGGCTTCGGCCGGCCGCGGCCGGTGCGCGAGGGGCGCTGGACGCTGGCGCTGGGGCTGTGGTTCTCTCTGGCAGTGCTGACGGCGCTGCTGGCGGCAGGGATGTGGGTGGGCGAGCGCCTGTTTCCGCGGGGCGACGCGGTGGTGGTCGAGGCGCATGCCTATCAGTGGGGCTGGCGCTTTACCCATCCCGGGGGGGTGGAGACGGAGGGGGTGCTGCACATCCCTGCCCGAACGCCGGTCGAGGTGGTGGTGACCAGCGCCGATGTGATCCACTCCTTCTGGGTGCCGCGGCTGGCGGGCAAGATCGATGCCATCCCGGGCCGCGAGAACCGCCTGCGGATCGAGGCCGCAGAGTCGGGCCGCTACGCCGGCACCTGCGCCGAGTTCTGCGGGCTGGGGCACGCGGGGATGCGCTTTGCCGTTGTGGCCCATGCACCGGAGGACTGGGAGCACGCGCTGCGCGAGGCAGGGCAGGACGAGAGCCCGGAGCAGGACGAGGACGAGCAATGACGGATATCCCGGCAACCGGCGCGGCCGAGACCGCCGAGGCCCTCGACATCCCCGCCAACCCGCGCCGCCGGGCGCTGGGGCTGCATCGGGAGCTGGCCCGCGTCTGGGCCAACGACCGGGGCTGGTGGGGGCAGGTGACAGCCGTCAACCACTCCACGCTGGGGCTGCGGTTCATGGCCACGGCGCTGGTGTTCTTCGCCATCGGGGGCGTGCTGGCGATGCTGATCCGGGCGCAGCTGGCCACCCGGCAGGGGGCGTTCCTCGACACCGAACTCTACAACCAGATCTTCACGATGCATGGCAGCATCATGATGTTCCTCTTCGCCATTCCGATGCTCGAGGGGCTGGGGATCTACCTGTTGCCGAAGCTTCTGGGCACGCGGGACATGGCGTTTCCGCGGCTCACTGCGCTGGGCTACTGGTGCTATCTGTTCGGCGGGCTGATCATGCTGGGGGCGCTGGCCGCGGGGGTGGCGCCGCGGGACGGCTGGTTCATGTACACGCCGCTGTCCTCGACTGCGCATTCACCGGGCATCAACGCCGATGTCTGGCTGCTGGGGGTGACCTTCGTCGAGATTTCGGCGCTGTGTGCGGCGGTCGAGATCACGGTGACGATCCTGCGCCAGCGGGCGCCGGGGATGAAGCTGTCCGAGATGCCACTGTTCGCCTGGTATATGCTGGGGACCTCGGCGATGATGCTGGTGGGGTTTCCGCCGCTGATCCTGGCCTCGGTGCTGCTGGAGATCGAGCGCGCCTTCGGCTGGCCGTTCTTCGATGTCGCGCGGGGGGGCGATCCGCTGTTGTGGCAGCATCTGTTCTGGATGTTCGGGCATCCGGAGGTCTACATCATCTTCCTGCCAGCGGCGGGCGCGATCTCGACCATCCTGCCGGTGCTTTGCCGCACGCCCATCCTCGGCTATGGTGCCATCGTCGCGGCGATCCTGGCGCTGGTGTTCCTGTCCTTCGGCCTCTGGGTGCACCACATGTTCACCGTCGGCATCCCGCATCTGGCGCTGGCGTTCTTTTCGGCCGCCTCGCTGCTGGTGGCGGTGCCGACGGCGGTGCAGGTCTTTGCCTGGATCGGGACAGTGTGGAAGGGACGGCCGGAGCTGGAGCTGCCGATGCTCTACATCCTGGGCTTCTTCCTGACCTTCGTGATGGGCGGCCTGACCGGGGTGATGCTGGCCGTCGTGCCGTTCAACTGGCAGGCCCATGATACCGCCTTCGTGACCGCGCATCTGCATTACGTGCTGATCGGCGGCTTCGTCTTTCCGATGCTGGCCGCGGCAGCCTGGTGGATGCCGCAGATCACCGGGCGCGCGCGGGTGCGGGGGCTGGGCGAGGCGGCGTTCTGGCTGCTGCTGATCGGCTTTCACGGCGCCTTCTTCATCATGCATCTGACCGGGCTGCTGGGCATGCCGCGGCGCATCGACGTCTACCCCGGGAGCCCGGAATGGGAGGCGCTGAACCTCGTCTCCTCGCTCTTCGGCTTCGTGATGACCATCGGGTTCGCGCTGGTGCTGCTGGACATGGCTCTGCAGGCGACGATGGGTCCGCGCAGCCGGCGCGATCCGTGGCGGGCGCCGACGCTGGACTGGGCGATGCCGCTTCCGGCGCCGGCCTATACCTTCGCCTCGATCCCCGGGCCGCTGCAGCGGGGCGAGGCCGGGGCGGTGCGGTTGCCGCTGGCCCGCGGCGAGGGGCTGTTGCCCGGGGCGGCGCGCGGGCGGCGCGAGCTTCTGGTGACCTCGGTCGGCGCGGCGCGGCCCGATCATGTGGCGGTGCTGCCGGGGAACACGGCACTGCCCCTGGCGCTGGCGGCCGCGATCGGGGGGTTCGTGCTGTTGATGCTGGCGGGGGCCTACACCTGGGCACTGCTGCCGCTCCTGCCGGTGGCGGCGCTGGTGTGGCGCTGGCATCGGGGGCTGGTGGGTCTGGGCGGCGCGCCGGCCGAGGCGGCGCCGGGCCTGGTGCTGCCGGTGCAACCGGGGGGGGCGCGGGGGCTGGTGCACAGCGGGACGGTGTGCCTTCTGGTGGCCAACGGGGCGTTCTTCGCCTCGCTGATCTTCGGCAAGGCGTTCCTGCATGTGGTGGCGCCAGGATCGCCGCCGCCGGTGGCGGCGACCGAGACGGGCGAGGCGGTGCGGCTGCTGGGCGGGCTGGCGGTGGCTCTGGTTCTGGCGGCGGGCACGGCGCGGATGGCCGAGCGGGGGGCAGCCGGCTGGCCGTGGCTGGGTCTGGGCGCCAATGTCGCGGTGCTGGGGGTGCTGGCGGCGCTGGCCCTGGGGGTGATGGAGGACCCTACGCAACACGCGCGCGACGCGCTGCGGGGCGTGCTGGCGGGCTATGTGGGACTGCAGGTACTCATCTGCGGGCTGATCGCGGCGTTCGCGCTGGATCAGCGGCGGCGGGGCGAAGACAGTACGGGGGCGCGCAGCGGCTGGCGGCTGTGGCAGGATTTCGCCTCGGCGACGGGGCTCATCGCCATCGCCGCCGTGCTGGCCGGGGGGATTGGCGGATGATCTGGCTCGGGCGCGCGCTGATCGGCCCGGGGCTGTGGGCGCTGGCCTTTGCGGCCGCCTACGGGCTGCACGGGCTGGGCTGTGCGCAGGGCTGGGCCGAGGCGGGCGCGGGGCTGCTCGCGCACCGGCTGGGGATGGCGGGCCTCGCGCTGGCGGCGGTGGCGGGATGCGTGGGGCTGTTGTGGTGGCTGCCGGCGGGGACCGGGCTGTCGCAGCGGCTGCCGCTGGCGGGGGCGTGGATCGGGCTGGGAGCCTCGGTCTTCACCCTTCTCCCTCCGCTAGCGCTGTCGAGCTGCTGAGGGCCCGCGGCGCGGGCCGGTCTCAGAGTCCGCTTCGAAAATAACCGAGCATTTTCAGATGTTTGCGATATGGCGCGTGAGGCGTCGGATGTGGACGACGGTGACCCTGGCCTCTCCGCTGGCGATGAATTCTTCCCAATCCCTTGACAGGCGGCGGCAGCGCCCGAGCCAGGCGAGGGTGCGCTCGACGACCCACCGGCGGGGCAGGACCGCGACCCCGTGGGCGGTGTCAGAGCACTTGACGATCTGGACGGTCCAGCGCCCGATGGCCTTCAAGGCGTCACGCAGCTTGGGGCCGGCACGGGGTTCACAGACGCTGATCAACACCTGGAAAAGGCAGGCCATCGAGGGCATGGCCGGCGTGTTCTCCAACAGATGGCGAAGTTGGGCCTGGTGCCCGTCCATCAGAAGCCGCGGACCACCGTGCCCCACCCGGAGCACAGGACATGGCCCAATCTGCCGAGGAACCTCGAGATCGACCGCCCCGACGAGGTCTGGTGCGCCGACATCCCCTGC